>Ga0208300_100040_pt1 | contig 167059 bp, 150 predicted proteins | sample 23_taG_FD_184096 | JGI IMG/M metagenome (GOLD analysis project Ga0208300, IMG submission 184096) | Marine viral communities from Cariaco Basin, Caribbean Sea - 23_WHOI_OMZ (SPAdes) (version 2) | ecosystem: Environmental > Aquatic > Marine > Oceanic | place: Caribbean Sea: Cariaco Basin...
AAGAGTCCGGAGGGTAGAATCGGCCATGGCGTATCCACTCGTGTTGGTTGAGATCTTGGTCGTGATCAATCAACAGGATACGCCACCCTTCCTACCTCCTCCCATACACCAGACTTGAGCTTAACTCCATGGATTCCCGATAACCCCACTCGGGAATGACGGCTGTGTGGGTGTTCGGGAATGACGGCTGTATGGGTGTTCGGGAATGACGGCTGTGTGGGGCATTCCCTCCATTCTGTCATTCCCGCATGCCCTTAGCGGGAATCTAGTTTGGTTCGGGCGTTTGAGGTTCCGGTAGGTAAGGTCAACATGGATTCCCGATAACCCCTCTCGGGAATGACGGCTGTGTGGGTGTTCGGGAATGACGGCTGTGTGGGTGTTCGGGAATGACGGCTGTGTGAAGTTGCTATTTGGGGTTCGAAAAGCACTGCGAGTATTAAGAAGTTCAAAAGTGGAGGGGCAACATCAACTGTGTTTAAACACTTTTTGAACTGACGCCCAAGCGGGCGCTGCCATTGGTATTTCGTTTATTTTTCGTTTATTAGATATTTTTGATTGCATCAAAATGGGGCGATAAGGCTACCACTTTAGTCTATTTTTAATGTGTTTCTTACCTATACCGAACTGGCATAGGGTATGCAGGTTTGCGTACTCGCAGTTAAATACGTCATCGCTCTGGCCAGCAAATCGACGTTTTTAACTATAAAAGGGTATCTATATATGCCTTATGTTCACGATACGCTGACACGTTTAGCGAAAAGTAGCCCTGCACAAACTGAGTTTTATCAAGCCACTGAGGAAGTGCTTGAGTGTCTTCGTCCACTGTTCGAACGTGCGCCGCATTACCATCAGCACAGTATTATTGAGCGCATTGTTGAGCCGGAGCGTCAGGTCATGTTCCGGGTGAGTTGGGTGGATGATGCTGGTCGTGTACAAGTCAACAAAGGCTATCGCGTGCAATTTAATTCGGCGCTTGGCCCTTATAAAGGCGGTTTGCGTTTTCACCCCAGCGTGACGTCGGGCACCATTAAGTTTTTAGGATTTGAGCAAATCTTTAAAAACGCGTTAACGGGATTGCCGATTGGCGGTGGTAAAGGCGGCGCTGACTTTGACCCAAAAGGGAAGTCTGACAACGAAATCATGCGTTTCTGTCAGGCGTTTATGTCGGAGCTGTATCGTCATATTGGGCCGCATACCGATGTGCCCGCTGGAGACATTGGCGTTGGTGGACGAGAAATAGGCTATCTATTTGGTCAATATAAGCGCTTAACGGGGCGTTACGAGGGCGTGCTGACGGGGAAAGGTCTAAACTGGGGTGGTTCCCTTGGTCGTAAAGAGGCCACTGGCTACGGTGCGGTTTATTTTGCCGAAAACATGCTAGCAGCCAAAGGCGACGCCTTGCGGGGTAAAACCTGCTTGGTATCTGGTGCGGGTAATGTGGCGATTTATACGATCGAGAAGCTCTATGAGCTGGGTGCCAAGCCCGTTACCTGTAGTGATTCCAAAGGGACTATTCACGACCCTAGCGGTATCGATTTAGATTTGCTAAAACAGTTAAAAGAAGTCCAGCGTGACTCGTTGGAGAGCTACCTGCATGAGCACCCGGAAGCTCACTATATTGCGGCTCGGGATTACCCGCAGGATGGCCACGCGGTTTGGCGTATTGAAGGCGAGGCAGCATTCCCTTGTGCGACGCAAAACGAGCTGACCGAAACCGATGCCAAAACACTGTTGGCGAATGGCGTTACCTGTGTGAGCGAGGGAGCCAATATGCCTTCCACTAAAGAGGCGGTAGATGTCTTTTTGGAAGCTAAGATTGCCTATGGCCCCGGCAAGGCGGCAAATGCAGGTGGAGTGGCGACGAGTCAGTTGGAGATGGCCCAAAACAGCAGTATGGAGCAGTGGCCGTTAGACAAAGTTGATCAGAAGCTTAAACAAATTATGGCGGATATTCATCGTCAGTGTGCAGATACGGCAAGTGAGTTTGGTGAACCTGACAATCTTGTATTGGGCGCTAACATTGCCGGCTTCCGCAAAGTGGCCGATGCGATGATTGAGCAGGGCGTTATCTAATCGCTTTTATTATCTAAACCACATACACTGTCGTAATACAGTCCTTTCCCTCTGGGGAAGGGCTGTTTTCGTTGGTGCGTTTTATGCTCACTGACATCACTATTAATTGCTTTCCGAGGAGAGTAGAAATGGGGCAGCGTCCTCCTATTATCATTAATCGTCTTGATGCTGAACGGCTTCAGCGCTTGATTGATAATGCAGCTGAAAAAGACATGATGGTGGCGGAGTTACTGGAAGAGGAGTTGACACGCGGAGAGATACTTGACCCTCAGGACATTCCTGAAGATGTGGTTAGTATGAATAGCCAGATACGTTTTACTGACCTGACCCGCGAACGGCAGATGATTCGAACGCTGGTATATCCTCATGCGCTTGAAAGTGTTGAGGATGGAATTTCGGTGATGGCGCCAATAGGCGCAGCGTTAATTGGCTTGCGCGTGGGCGATGTCATTGAGTGGCCGCTACCCAACAACACCGAAGTACGCCTACGTATCGATGCGGTTTTCTGGCAGCCCGAGCGGGAGAAGCAGTTTCATCGCTAAGATTGTGCTGCTCCGTCGTTGACGCGGGTGCCTCATTCGCTCGTTCCTCGCGAGATTCGTTACACCGCGCTACGGCACATTCAATAGACTGATTTCAATGGTTTTGTAGCGCGTGGTAAGCCTACGGCGCACCCGCGATGGGACTACTGTGTAGGAGGATCATCCCCCCTAGCGTTTCTGTAGATTATCGACAGAGATCTCAACATCCTGAGGGCGTTGTAGCACGTTAAGCAGCACGATAGCGCGCTCTTCGCCTTTGCAGCGTTTGAAAACGGCTTCTAAATCTTTGAAGGGGCCGTCGGTGATCGTCACTTTTTCCCCAGCGCAGAAGTAGCTGTGGCTGCCTTCTTGATGATGCGGCTGTGCGCGAAGGGTGTCTACCAGGGCATCCGGCACGGCGATGGGCGTGTTGCCAAAGGTGAGTAGGCGCAGCACGCCGCGGGTAGAGCGAATTGGCCGCCAATTGCTGACGGTCTGATCCAGCCGAATAAACAGGTAATAGGGGAAAAGCGGCTCGGACACCAACGTGATTTTGCCTTGGCGCTTACGTTTAGCATTAAGCACAGGATGGAACACCTCATAGCCTTGGTTGGTGAGGTGCTCTGCGGCGCGAAATGATTCGCCGCCTTTGCATTGAATCACATACCAGCAGGGAGTAGCCTGCTCGGCTTGGGTTGCCAATTCCTCCATAAATCACCCTTTGGCGTTTGCCAGCAGTAGCGCGAGTGCATCCAGCGTTTGGTCAACGTGATCCTTGGTGTGCTCACAGGAAAGAAAAAAGCGTAGCCGAGCACTTTTTTCAGGGACCGCAGGATACAAAATAGGCTGCACGTTAATGTGCTGTGCAAACAGCGCATGGGAGAGGTGTGCCGCGAGCGGCGAGCTGCCCACAATAACGGGTACAACGGCAGAGCCAATGCTATGACCGGTGTCCATTCCCCGCGCTTGCGCCTGCTCCAGGAAGTAGCGCGAAATTGCCTGTAGCTGGGTAACGCGTTCGGTTTCCTGGGGCATCAATTCCAGTACTTTAAGCGAAGGCGCAGCCACTTGGGCGGGCATGCCGACACTGTAAAGAAAACCGGGTGCAAAGTAGCGCAGTGTTTCAACCAGCGCTTTATTGCCGGCAATATAGCCCCCGCAGCCTGATAGCGTTTTGCTCATAGTGCCCATCCATATATCAACATCGGCTGGGTCAATCGCAAAGTGTTCTCGTAAGCCTAGCCCGGTGTCGCCCATGACGCCAAACGAATGCGCTTCATCGACCATCAGCCACGTCTGATGGCGCTGCTTTAGTTCAATAAAGCGGGGCAGGTCGGGGATATCGCCATCCATGCTGTAAAGCCCTTCAATGACGACAAGAACGCGTTCAAATTGATGGCGATGGCGGCTTAACAGGGCGTCTAGCGCTGCGGGGTCGTTATGGCTGAAAGATATACGCTTAGCGCCGGAAAGCTGCGCGCCGACCAACGAGCTGTTGTGGATGTACTCATCATGCAGCACAAGATCTTTCGGGCCTAATAGATAGCCAAGGGTCGACACATTGGTTGCGTGACCACTGACAAAAACAACCGCGTCTTCAACCCCATAGATATCGGCGATCGCTTGCTCTAGTTGACCGTGAATAGGTCGTTCACCGGAGACGACGCGACTGGCGGAAACGGAGGTGCCGTAGTGAGCCGCTGCGTCGGATGCCGCTTGAACAACCCGCGGGTCACCGGAGTAACCCAGGTAGTTATAGCTGGCGAAATTAATGCACTCATGGCCATCAATCACACTGGTGGCACCGGCGAGGCCGTCATGGACTTTAAAAAACGGATCTATCAGCCCAAGCTGTTTTGCGCCCTGGCGCATCATGACTAGCTGTTGATAGCCCGGGTGGGCATCAAATCGTGTAAAGCGCTCGGGAACAGTCCGAGTGGCTTCGGCGCCTGATATAGCAGGCGCCTGGGTGCTGGCGGCACGGGGCGTTGGGCGCTTGCGTGCCTGTTCCAGCAGCTGTCGTTTCAGTTCAGAGCGCTTTACGGTCATGGTGTCTCGGTGGTAGATGTTGAAGCCGGCTCATTATTGAGTCCGTCCGCCCCGTGGCGAGCGGCCAGAGAGGCTAACGCATCTTGTGGCGCTTCTTCAACATCATTGTCATGCTGATGTAACTTTTGAATCAGCACACCGGCCAGTTTGTGCAGCGTAGACGCTTCACTCAACACCATCACCGGTACTTGTACGTTCAGGCGATTCTCGATGGCGGTCATCAATTCAACGCCCATAAGCGAGTCAAAGCCCATATCGTATACTGAACGATGGATGTCGATTTTCTCTTCATCAATCAGCAGGATACTGGCTAGCTCTGCGCGCAATAGATCGGTAATGGTGCTATGCAGCTCTTCTGGCGAAAGATCAGCCAGTAGCGCGCTGATATCGTCATCGTGGTCAACGCTGCCGTCATCATCGCTGGAGCGGGCAATTTCGTTAAACCGTGGTGCCTGGGCGGTGGGCAGGAAGCGCGCTAGTGCGCCCCACTCCAGCTCAAATACACCAAGGCTTGGCCCGGGCGTCAGCAACATTTGTTCAAGCACTTTAAGGGCGTCATCAGAGCGCAGCGCAGAACCGCCTAAGCGCTCTTGCAACGCATCGCGGGTGCGCGTGTTGCGTGCCAAGAAACCGACATCTTCAATAGCCCCCCAGCGTACGCAGGTAGCGGGTAGTCCAGCGGCACGACGGCGGGCAGCAAAGGCTTCTAGCCAGTGGTTGGCAGCTACGTAATTGGCCTGCCCTGGGTTGCCAAATAGCGTCGTCGCCGAGGAGTAGAGCACAAAGAAGTCGAGTGAGATGTCCTGGGTAAGGGTATCCAGATGACGGGCACCGTCAATTTTAGGAGCCAGCACCTTGTGAGTACGCTCGGCATCTAAGTTGCGAATCAAGCCGTCGTCGATCACCGTTGCCGCATGCACGATGCCACGCAACGGGCTAAGCTCGCGTTTCGCGCGCTCCATCACACTGGCTAGCGCGTCGTGATCGGTAATATCACAGGCTGCAGACAGCACCGTCACGCCTTGGGCTTCGAAGGCCGCGATAGCGGCTTGGGCTTCTTCGCTAGCGGGGCCGCTACGGCTTAACAGGATAAGCTGGCGTGCGCCTTTACTGACTAACCATTGGGCCGTTTTTAAGCCAAAGCCACCTAAGCCACCGGTTACTAGATAGCTGGCGTCGGCTGTGAGCGTCATCGTGCCAGTGCCTAATAGTTCGTTACGCGGTGGCGCAATAGGCTGTTCGTAGGTGACCACTACTTTGCCGATCTGACGTGCTTGCTGCATGTAACGGAAGGCATCAATCACTTGGTTGTGACTGAACGCCGTGAACGGTAGCGGGCTGAGTGTACCGTCGTTAAATAGCGCCATCATTTCACCGAACAGGCGCTGGGTGAGGGCAGGCTGCACTTTCATCAACTGGTCAGAGTCGATGCCGAAGTAGCTTAAGTTGTTACGGAACGGGCGCAGGCCAATATGAGTGTTTTCATAGAAGTCCCGTTTACCTAATTCCAGGAAGCGACCAAACGGGCGTAGTGCGCGAAGGTTTTGGTTAATCGCTTCGCCTGCCAATGAGTTCAGTACGACATCCACGCCTTCGCCTTGCGTATCCTCTAGGATCTCTTCGGCAAACGTCAGCGAGCGGGAGTCGTAAATACGCTCTTCACCCATAAGGCGCAGGAAGTCGCGCTTCTCTTCAGAGCCAACGGTGGCGTAGATATCGGCGCCCAGCCACTGGGCAATTTGCAGCGCGGCGATACCCACACCGCCAGCGGCACCATGAATCAGCACTTTCTCACCGGGCTCCAAGCGCGCTAGATGTTTTAGCGCGTAGTACACGGTGAAGAACGTGGTCGGTATCGTCGCGGCAGCAGCATAGCTGACGCCTTCCGGAAGGGGCGCTACAGCATTCTGGCTGGCAATGAGACGGTCGCTGAAGCTAGCGGGTCCAAAGCCCACGACAGCCTGGCCAGGAACGACGTGCTGAACATTGGCACCAACAGCAAGCACCTCGCCCGAGAACTCAAGCCCCAGGGTCGGCCCAGCGAAGCCATTTTCAATCGCTTCATCAGACAGTAAGCCCAGGGTGTACATGACATCGCGGAAGTTGAGTCCCGTCGCTTTAACGCGAATTTCTACCTCATCCGCGCCAAGTTCAGGCAGTGGGCGTGGCCGCCACTGTAGCTGACGCAATTGCCCGGGTAGGGCAAAGCCCAGTGTCATTGCCTGATGAGGTGCAGTACTTGCCTGCTTGACCGGGTGGGGGGCAGGCAGGGTGCGCAGGCGGGTAGCAAACCGCTCGCCTTCAGCCGTTATGACCAGCTCGTTTTCGCTATCTGGCGTAGCTAGTGACGCTGCAAAGGCGCTTAACGCCGCATCGCTGGGCGCGTCGGGTAGATCGATCAGCGTGACGCTATGGCCAACCGCTTCATTGGCGAGCGAACGACCAAAGCCCCATAGCGCGGCGTCATCGCCGGTACTGGCAGCCTGGGTCGCTAGCCAAAGCGTGACACGGCTGCCTTGGCCTTCAAGCCCACTGGCTTCTAATGCCAGTGACCACTGCTGTGCTGCGTAGCAGCGCTGGGTTTGAGCGGCAGTCGTACAGCCCTTAAGCTCACGCAGGTCTATCACATTGAGTGCCGCAGGTACGTCTTGGCATTCACCTAGCGCTGAAGTCAACAGCGCTTGCGGGGGGGCGTCGCTGACGGCTAGCCATGTATTGGCGGTGTCTAACCGCTCTGCGAGTTGGGCAGCAAGTGCTTCGTGCTCAGTGTCAGAGACAATTAAATGGTAAGCCGCTGCTGCCGTTTGCGTCTGCGAGTCATTGGTGACTGTGTACTGGCCATGCAGTAGGTAAGCGCCATTCTCTTCCAACTCAATCGGCGGCGAAACGCTGAGGCCTTGTTGCGCTAACCACTCGACTAGGTTGTCTTGTTCCAGGGCGGTTTGGTCGATGCCGGGAGTGGCCAGTAAGTCATCAAGCCAACGGCTCGGGTGAACACCAATCAGCATTACCTGGGCGCCAGGCGCAAGCTGGCCAGGCAACGCCTCAATCAACTGGCGGGTACGTTCAGGCTGGGTCACGTCCACGCTGATAAACGCCAGCTGGGCTTTCTCTGCATTGCTAAGCGTCGGCAGAGTCTCTTCCAGCGGCTGGATATCCATCAGCGGGAAACGCTCTTGAAGCTGTTCCGCCTGATGGCGAGCCGTGTCGCTGGTAGTGATGGCACGGTAGTGGTACGCATCGTTAGCGATAGCCGTGTTCGCTAGCTGTTCGAGCAGTCGCTGGCCAAGGGCTGGGGTGCAGGGGCCTGCTTCTAACAACTGCAGCCGCTGACCGGTAGGCAGCGTGGCTAGCGTAGCTTCCATCAATGCGCCAAGCTCGGCAGCTAACACTTGCCAGCCGCTTTCGCCGATAAGGACGCGATTAATGCCTGCTAGGTGCTCAGCGGTAATGCCTAGGCTTTCAAGGGTGTCGTTGCCGCTGGTCAATCGCTCACGGTGTAGCCCTAAGCGACCCACCATATGAATCGGGGCAAAATAATCGGGGTAATCCTGCACCAGTAACTGCCAAATGGTTTCCGGTGCGAGCTGATCTTCGCCAGCATTAACATTAACACCCGCAAAGGCTTCGCTAAGGCTATCGAGCAGCGGTGATACTTCTTGGGCATAGCGTTGACCGGTGCTGGCGGTAAACGCATCGCTTAGCCCAGCCAGTCGGACGATTGCACTGCCTGGCAGTGAAAGCGTCGCCGCGTTTAGCGGAGCAGGCGTTAACTCTACATCCAGGTAGCTAAAATGCTGGTGATGGGCGCGGTTTAAGCGAATCGCCTTGAAGCGGGTCTCACTCAGCACGGCCACGGCGTTACCGGCAGCGTCATACAGTTCGAAGTCGGCGGTGAAGGAGTGAGGTGCGCGCTTACCCATGACTGCTCGCGCCAGCACCGGGGCACCGGCTTCAGCGTTCACCTGGATGCGCCCAACACGAACCGGCACGAAGGCTAGCTGGGCGGCAAACTCGTTGTGTTGAGCCAGCAGCGGAATAAACATCTGGAAAGCACTGTCCAGAATGCCTGGATGCAGGTGTAGCGTATCGAGCTGCGATTGGACGCTATCGGATAGGGTGATTTCCCCCATGACGCTGTCGCCTTCAATCCAGCCATGGCTAATGGCTTGGAACGCAGGCCCATAATGCAGTCCGATACGTTCGGCCATCTGCAGGTGCTCGGCCAGGGTATAGTCGGGCGCGCGGTTTGGCAGGCTTGGCGCTTTTCGATTGAGCAAGAAGCCTCGGCTTTCGCGCATCCGGCGGGCAACGGCATTTAGCTGCCATTCGCTACCGGTGGCTGGCTCGCGGGAGTGGATAGCTAAGCGGCCGTCATCTGGGTCCAGCGTTAAGCGCATAGTGCGCCCGTTGTGGCCATCCAGCAGTAAGGGCGCGCGAATCTCCAGCTCTTCAATATCTAAAAGCGGTGTGTCTTTCTGCTGTAGAGCGGCTGCTAGCGTTAGCTCTACAAACCCAGCGCCCGGGAAGACTGCACCTTCGCCGACAACGTGGTCGGCCAGCCATGGCTGGCGCTTGGTATCCAACTGGCTTTCCCAGGTGTGATCCTGCTGCGCCAATGGGTAGCCAAGCAACGGGTGCTGATAATAGCGGGAAAGCAACCCTTGACCATCGTTGGTGCCTTGCACCCAAAGCTGGGTGCGTTGCCAGGCGTAGTGTGGCAGCAGGACGCGCTGGCCTTCCACGGGGAAGAAGTGGTGACTATCGAGGCTTAATCCGCTTAGCAGCACTTGGCCGAGGCAACGGGTTAAACCATCTGCGCCTGACTCATGACGTTCAATGGTACCTAGCACTAAGCCGCTGCGCTCTTGCTGGCGTAGAGAGTCGTTTAGATAGCGGCGCAGGATGGGATGTGCACCGACTTCCACAAAGACATTGTAACCCTGCTCAATCAGCACCGTCGCGGCGTTGTCAAATAGGACCGGCTCACGAATATTGAGCCACCAGTAATGGGCATCCAACTGTGTGCCTTCACTGATGGTGCCGGTCACGGTGGATACATAAGGAATCTGGGTGGCGCGTGGACGAATGTCAGCCAAGGCTTCCACGACGCCCGCTTTGATGCTGTCCATGGCGGGGCTGTGGAAGGCGTAATCCAGTGGCAGGCGCTTTGCGAAGGTGCTCTGCTCGTTAAGGGCGGCTTCAATAGCGCTTAGCTGGTCACGGTCACCCGCTAACGTAATGCCTTTGGGGCTGTTAATGCCAGCCAGACTAATGTTGCTAAATTCGGCTTTTTCAAGCCAGGGGGCGATCTCTTCCGCGCTGATGGCGACAGCCGTCATTTCCCCAAGACCACGGGTTTTGCCCTGGTAGAAGCTGCGGTAATAAATAACTTTAACGGCGTCTTCTAATGTTAACGCGCCGGATGCCCACGCAGCAGCCACTTCGCCCACGCTGTGGCCGAAGACGGCGGTGGGCACGATACCCTTGGATTTAAGCCATTCGGTTAACGCGACCTGCAGTGCGAACAGGGCGGGTTGAGCGATTTCGGTGCGCTCAAAGCGGCCTTCTTCGCTGGACGCTTCCTGATTACGGCCCGCAAGCTCGTCACGCAGCGAAAAATCCCCATACTTCTGGAACAGCGCATCTACACGGTCAATGGCGTCGCTAAATGCGGGCTCGCTGTCTAGCAGGTCATGCCCCATGGTTTCCCACTGGCAGCCGTTACCGTCGTAAACAAACACCGGGCCACGGGCGTTAGCTAAGCGCTCCAGTGTCACAACGCTGCTAGCTTCACCTTCCGCAAATTGGCTGAGCGCGTTGGCAGCGGCTTCCGCTGTTTGGGCGAAACACAGCGCGCCAAAGGTGTGCTGTTCGCGGTGGCTGTTCAGCGTGTGGGCGATATCATAAAAAGCATGGTCGCTTTCGCGTAGGAAATTAGCTAGCCCACGGGCATTCGCCGCCAATGCTTCCTGGCTACGTGCGCTAATGCGAACGGGTAGCGCAACATCGGGCACTTGGCGGGGGGGAGGTGCTTTTTCGGGGGCACTTTCCAGTATCACGTGAGCGTTGGCGCCACCAAAACCAAAGGAGTTAACGCCAATGACCAAGCGGCCCTGTTTTTTGAGCGCTTGGGCTTTGGTGACAACGCTAATGTTCCACTCATCAAATTTGATGCGTGGATTAAGGTTGCGGATACCAATGGTGGCGGGCACTTCACGGTGCTGCAGGCTGTATAGCGCTTTAGCAAGCCCGGCAACGCCTGACGCCGTTTCTAAATGCCCCAAGTTGCTTTTCACTGAGCCAATCAGTAGTGGTGTTTTACGATGCTTGCCGAGTGCTTCACCGATAGCCCGGGTTTCAATGGGGTCGCCAACGGCGGTACCGGTGCCGTGAGCTTCAAGGTAGTCGATCTCATCCGGCGAAATGCCAGCCTGTTCGTAGGCACGACGCATTAAGTCAATTTGAGCGCTAGGGTTGGGCACCGTCAGGCCAGATTTGTGGCCGTCAGTGTTCACCGCTGAGCCTGCCACCACCGCCAGAATATTGTCGCCATCGGCCACGGCTTGATCATAATCTTTTAGTAAAAACAGTCCGGCACCCTCAGAGCGCACGTAACCATTACCGGCTTCATCGAAGACTTGGCAGCGGCCGGTGGGCGAGAGCATGCTGGCCTTAGAGAAAATAATAAAACCATAGGGATGCAAGTGCAGGCTGATGCCACCTGCTAGCGCCATATTGGTTTCGCCGCTGCGAATCGATTGGCATGCCTGGTGGAAGGCCACCATGGAAGAGGAGCAGGCGGTATCCAGCGACATGCTGGGGCCATGTAGATCAAAGACGTAAGAAAGCCGGTTAGAGGCGATACTTGAGGTATTGCCTGTCGCGGTCGAGGCATCAATCGCCGCCATGTCATCGGCAAGGCGATAGGAATAATCAAGGCTTGCGATGCCAAGGAAAACGCCGCACTGGCTACCGCGCAGGGTGCTGGGCACGATGCCTGCGCTTTCCATGGCTTCCCAGCTAAGCTCTAACAGCATGCGCTGTTGCGGATCCATATTTGCCGCTTCACGGGGCGAAATACCGAAAAACTCTGCGTCGAATCCGCTAATGTCGCCTAGGCTACCCGCGGCAAAGGTGATGCTGGTGCCGGGGTGGCGTTTGTCCGGGTGCTGGAAGGCATCGAGGCTCCAGCGATCGGCGGCCACTTGGGTGACGAGGTCTTTTTCGGCTTGCAGGTCCTGCCAGAACGTTTCAGGTGTGGTGCCGGGGAAACGATGGGCGGCGCCGATAATGGCAACGCGTTTAGTCATTCTTGCTCCTGAGGTTCTGGTTCTGCCTTGATCACATCGCTACTTATATCGCGTCCAAACGCTCGTTTAAATAGGTAGACGCCAAGTTCGTTTGCTTCCAGCGTGCACGACGTGCGCTCAATAGGCGTCTTATCATGCAAATTTCGATCTACTTCCGTTGACCATATCATGTACGGGGTGCTGCTAGCAGGAGGCGAATAGTGCCTATATGCGGCAGGTAGTATGGGTACGTGGTCACCGTACCAGCCCAGCAGCCCTGGTCTTATAGCAGAATTTAGCGCTGCTTTAACGCTTCCGAGCATTTTATCTGATTCACCTAAATGGTGCAGGTAAACGGCCAAATCACGTAAATGATCCGGTAGTGGCCACGGCGCTGCTGGTAGTGTTGACGCTGCTGTGGCCTTTTCCGGTGCTTCTAAGTGTAAAGGGCCGTGATTCTCCATAGTAATCACAAACACAAAGAGTGGCCTATTATCGTTATCTTCAAGCAGTCGTCCAACTCTTCGTGCAACGGCTTGGTCGCCAATGTACTGGCCATGCTTATCCTGGCTTTCGAATTCGCCAATGTCGATAAACGTTTCAAACCCTAGTTTGGGAATAACGCTGTCCCGCATATAGAAGGTAGCGGGGTAAGGGTGCACACAAACAGTGCGATAGCCTTGGGCTTTAAAGGCGCTGGCAATGCTGGGCAGTGTGTGGCGCGACAGCGTACGGTAAGGGTTAAATTGGCGTGGCCCCCAGGTATCAGGTGCTATGCCAGTTAAAACAGCACATTCGGTGCGCACAGTGTTTGCGCCCCATGCGGGCACATTCAGTGCTCCCTGCACAACAGCTTCCTTGCAGGTAGCATCATAATTCGGCAGTAAGTCAGCGGCAATCTCGCTACACCATGGGCGAGGATCAAAAAACGACTCGCTTTGTACCAGTACAACGTTTGGCTTGGCCGCATCGGCGTCTAGCTCAAGGCTGTGCTGATCAAGTGACTGATGTTGAGCAAGTGGCTGAAAGGGCGATGCATCGGCTGTGGGCGGTTGTGAGCGCATCAGGGCAATGCCGTATGCCCACAGGCTGGAAAATAGCCCCAGTCGATCTAGGTCAATGGTCGGGTTAAGCGTAATAGACGGTAGCTTGCGCCACCCCAGCCAAACGAGCAGCGTACCGGTTGCTATCAGCATTAGGCTATTCACTAGAAACGCTGTGCCACCCCATTGGCCGATTAGCGATGGTTCAAAAACCAAAAAGCTCCCAATGGCAACCGCACCGGCGCTGCTGGCGGCAATGGCGAGACCAATGCCGAAAAAAGGCACGTACAGGCGCGGGTGCAAAATAGCATCCCAAAAGTATTCAAAATCGTGGCAGATAAAAGGTTCGTTCAGCGTGCGTGATTTAGTATTGCTGGACTGCACGACCACGAGCTGCAGCGATAAGATGAAAACAACAGCAAACCAAGGGCGTTGCAGAAGCAGCATAAAGGCGCCAAACAGCAGTAACCAGCTACCAAGGTGCAGCGTATTTGCCGCTATGCCACGCTTCCAAAACGGTTGTGGGCGCGGACTCAGCAGTGCTTCAAACAGCATACTACCCAACAAGCCTACTAACAGTGGGCTAAGAAACGTGGATGATAGAAAGAACGCCACGCTACGCGCCCCCGGTATGATTAAAGCCAAGACGTTTGATAAGCCATTGAGAAATGCTCGCCGGTAGCACGGCTAGCCACCAAGTACCGAAATTCAGCGGGAAGGGAAAGCTAATGCGAGCGCGGTTAGCGGCGATGCCTCGTTGTATGGCGTCAGCGGCTCGCTCTGGCGGCCACTCCCAAGGCTTCGGGCCGGGCATGGCGTTGCACATGGCGGAAGTAACATAGCCAGGCATTACCACGGTCACACCAATGCCGTGGGGTTCAAGCAAGCCTCTTAAGCCCTCTCCGTAGGCTTTAATACCTGCCTTGCTAGCGCTGTAGCTTGGCGTTGTTGGTAGCCCATGCCAGGCCGCCAACGAGCTAATAAACACCAATTGACCGCTGCCCCGTGCTTGCATAGCGGGAACTAGCCGCTGCGCCATTGCAATGGGGGTTTTCAAGTTGACATCGAGTAGCGCCTGAACCTCGTCCCAAGGTTCTAGCCTGCTTGCGCTGGGGTGAGTATTAACCCCCGCATTGGCAATCACAATATCTGGAACGTGCTCGGCACATAGCGTATCGAGCCAGTCGTTGAGCTCGCTCTGGTCGGTTAAGCTGGCTGATGACAGCGTCACCTGTGCACCTTTTTCGCGACATGCCATCGCCAAGCCTTCAAGCGCCTGTTGATTGCGGCCGTGTAGCACCAAGTGCGTAGCCGGAGCTGCATAAGCACGCGCCAGCGCCCCGCCTATTGCGCCAGTGGCACCGGTGATCAGCACGCAGCGGGAGGCATTAGCAGGGCAAGAGGGCGTTACACCGTTCGCAGCAACGTTCACAGCAACGTCTCCAGGGGTGAAGGGCAGGCTTCTAGTATACGCGCTGCGTTGTTCACCGCTAAATCGATACTGGGTTGGCAGTAAAAACCACCATTGATTTGCGTAGTGTGCATCACCGTATTGCGAAAATAGCCAAACAGCGCTTGGCTGGGCAGCGGTGGTTGGCGCCAAAACTCGTCTAGCGAGCCTTCGTAGGTGAGGCCCGCTAAATTGTAGATGGGGTCGCTGAGGGCAAAGGTAGGGCACTGCTTTTCAAGGGACACAATGCCGACCGTGCTGTTCACTGTGACGGTGCCTGCGGCGTGTTTAAGCAATGGGTTGAGATTGCCTGATTCCAGGTAAACGATGCGCCCATGGAGGCCGTAAAAATCTTCCAGCCGTTTAATGATGCTCGGGTAATTCACCAGCCCCATATCCAGCGGGTGGTTTTTGATACACAGCAGCGCATCGCTAGGGGCGTTTAGCGCAAATGACCCCATAACGTGATCCATCACCTCTTCCATATTGGCATAAGGTGAGTGGTCACGAATCTGTGCATCGGTGTTGAGCTGCAACGGCAACATAAAATAAGGCTTGCCGCCTTCGATAAGGTTTTTTATCCGCGTAGCATCACGCTTTTTCCAGTGTTTAAGTAAAGTGAAACGTTTGGCGTAGCCCGCATACTCCACCGGCGCAGTGATGGGCGCATGGTTACGATAGTGGGGAGCCACCAAGGGGTTCGCTAACCCCGCTAGGTGGTAGCACATGTCGTGAGCGGCACGGATTTTAAAAGACGAACGAAAGCGAACCGGGGCAGGCAGCTTGGGCAGCGCTTTGCCTGTTTCAAAAAACCACTTGGGATCTCGGGGCAGCAGCGAGTGGCCATTAACACCCTCGCGTTCAAGCGTAACCCAAAAAGGGCGAAAGTAGCCTTCTTCAAAAACGTGGGTACGAATGCCAGCCGCGGCGGCTAAGTCAACCGCTGGGCGGTGAATCGGACGCCGGTCACCAAATAGCACCTGATCGGTAATGCCGTAACGCTGCCACAACGACTGGATATAAGCCGGTAGCTCGCTTAGTGGGCCACGAAACAAATGGTTTTGACTATGGGTGCGCTGCCAGTAGGCGATATCGCCAGCGTTGAAGTTAACCTTTACCACGCGGTGGCCATCGTCGGTTAGCCGACGGGCGAGACGCTGGTAAAAGGGCGAGCAGACGCCTTGGAGAAATAAGAATGCACGCTTTTGCTTCAACTTAATGACTTCCAATGAATAAGTTACGATAGCAGCGATATAGCCGCTGCTTCCATGTAAGCATATGTTTTTGAGACTTAACTTTTTCTAATTTAGCCTGCTCCAGCAGGCTGACTACCGTTTCAGCATTACACAGTTGCCGAGAGCCGGGATCGACGTAGCTTGGGTATAGAATCAGTGTTCCTGCGACTAGCGCATCCAGCGACAGCACACGGTTGCGTCGCGAACACTGCATGGCATCCTGGGTTAGCCCCCAGCCAGCATAAAACGGCAGGCCATAGGTGCATACTTGGCGTCGACGAAGTAGCGCTTCAAAGCCCGTCAGCGAACTCATGGTATGCACGGCATCAACGCGTGCTAACAACACGGTGATATCGATAGAACTAGCGTCGAGATCATACAGGCGTTTGGCGTTGGTATCGAGTGCTCCAACACGCGCGCCGGAAGTCACATCAGGGTGGGCTTTGTAAACAATAAAAGCATCGGGGTTGGTGTCCCGCACGGCTTTTAATAGTGCACTGTTGGTACTTATCTCTGGCGACCCTGTGGCAATCGACGCATCGCTTTCCACTTGGCCTGGCACTAAAATAATGTGTTTGTTGGCGGGTAGTTTAATGGCTTCTTTGCCCGGCACATTATATTTGGAAAGCTTCAATGCGACCAAGCGTTCGCGCAATCGTGCCGCCCGCTCTAACAAGTCATCGCTGAAATCAGCGCTATTCAGCAACGTCTCTAGCTCGCTGGGCTGGCTGGGGTCGTAGTAGATGCCCTGTCGATCAATGACCAAAGAGAGCGGCTGAGCGAGATCCACCCCTAAACCTACGGAGCGTATAAAGCCGTCTTCCATTCGCCATAACGCCGCTATATGGTCACGGTGGCGGGCTTTAAAGTCATCGTTAATACGACTGGACCACACCAGCAGATTGGGCTTTTCAACATCCACTGAGAAAGCGGCTGGCAGCTCTTTTTGATAATTGACGTTTGCCGCTGGGCCCAGGAAGTGGCCAATGAAGCGCTTCTTCCATGAAGAGAAGCCACAGGCTAACCACTCACCACGCAGGCGCTCTTGCTGGCGCTTTTGATCGGCAATCAGGGCAATCGTTTCTTCCAGCGTTGTAGCCTTGCCCGTGTAGGGATTGGCATATCGGGGGTAGCGAAGATAGGCGGCGGCAAATACCTCTTCCAAGCGCCGAGAGGCTCGTCTCCGTGTACAGCTAAGCTGATCGTGCGTTAATCCCCATCCCGCATAGAAGGGCAGGCCAAAGCAGTGTACTTGCTTACCTGCCATCAAGGCTTCGAAGCCTAACTGGCTAGTGACGACATACACGGTGTGAACTCGGTCAAACAGTGCCCAAGGATTAATATTATCGCTGATGATATGGCAGCGAGGGTTATCGTGAGCGTCTGCGAGATGCCCGAGCTTTTTGCCTGCGATAACATCAGGGTGTACTTTAACCAAAATATCGGCATCAGGATGATTGGTTAAAGCGCAGGCTAACATTTGCCGAAAACTGTCTGCGTTAGCGCCGCCATAGTGAATAGAGGCATCGCCTGCTGTTTGATCCACTACCAATACAGTGTCAGTCCCAAGTACAGTGTTAGTCCCAAGTGCAGTGTCAGTTCCCGCAACGGGAAGCGGGTAATCAGGCGCGTGGTTGTATTTCGATAGGCGATAACGTGCTAGTTGCTCGATGCAACACCTAGCCTGGGCAAGCTCTTCGGCGTCAAAGGTGGCATGATTGAGCCAGTTTTCTAAATCGCTAGGGCGAGAGGCGTCATAGTAGATACCCGTGTAATCAACGACTATGCTATGAGGCTGATAGCCTTTGACGCCTAGTCCTAAAGAACGAAGAAAGCCATCCTCAAGAGCGACATACGGTAAGCGATGACGAGCGGCATAATGGCGAGCACCCTCACTTGTGGGCTTGAGCCCCCAGCCAATAACCGCGCTCGGTTTAGAACTCAGTGGCCTAATGCGTGAAAAATGCGAATATTCGGGCAAAAAAGAAGCAAGCGCGTTGATCTTGGTAATACCGGGAGATGTATAGCCTGCCGTTAGTTTTGCCATGAAAGAGCCGAAATAGTGTCAAAAACATGCGTAAATATAAACGCAAACATTTAAAGCGGCGAACATACGTGAAAAGGTCTAGGTTATCAATTAAGCCTAAAGTGGTCTTACGGTAAGAGGGTTTGTTGTTACACAATGATACATATCAAAGGTGCAACCACGTTGAATTTCACCAACGCGCACTTCTTCCTCTATTTTGTTAAGTTGTCGGTTTATGGCGCAATTGGGACTGGCTCATTGGACGAGCAAGTAGCAAACGTTAATAACAAGGTGGTGATTGGTGCGTCTGGCTGCTGCCTGCAAAAGATTGATATTTAGGAAGTCGATGCTGAGTAAATCAATCGTTAGTTCTTTAAAAGGCCGGCTGCTGCTGGGGCTTTTGTGTGCGCTACTGATACTGGCTGGGCTGGTGTTGGGAATGGCGTGGCAGGTGGGGAAAACCATGGTGCAAGAAGCCAATATGGCCCACATGCGCTATGAAGCCGACCTGATTGCGGATGAAGTTACCCAGCAAATCGACCACCGTATCCAAGCGTTAGAGCGGCTAAACGACGTTCTTGGAATGACCAATGATCCTGAATGGCTTGGCTATGAGCTGCGCAAAAACGACGCACTACTGGCATGGTTCGATGCCATTGTTGTGAGCAATAGCAGCGGCAGAATTGTGTCTGATTGGCCAGCAGTGGCGGGGCGTGTGGGCCTCGATACAGCAGAGCTTGAATACTTTAGAATGCTCAGAGGCACGCGAAGGCCTTATGTGAGCGAGCCGTTTGTTGGTCGGGCTAGCGAGATGCCCATGGTGTTAGTCAGTGTGCCCCGGTTAGACAGCGACGGGCGGTTCGCGGGCATGATTGGCGGGGCCGTCAGTTTAAATAGCAGTGGATTATTCAAACGCCTAGCAACCATTCGATTGGGTAGTGAAGGTTATGCCGCGGTTTCTACTGCAACGGGCCAAGTATTATACCACCCGAATAGGGCGCTCATTAACAACGATAGCTTTGATGCAACGACTATCCCGCTGTTGGACTTAGCACTCGATGGCTGGCAGGGCGATGGCGTTGGTAAGTTGCTTGATGGCCGAGTGGGTCTACAGTCCTATGCGCAGGTATGGTCGGCGAACTGGGTGGTAGGGCTTTACCTTCCTCTAAAGCAAGCTCAATTACCGCTATCTGGTTTTATCCATAAACTATGGTGGATTTGGTGCGCCGCTGCGGTCTTAATGATGCCTGTTTTATGGTGGTTGCTGGCACGTATTTTAATGCCATTAAATCTGCTGGAAACACAGATTGGTGAAGTAGGGCTTGGGCGCCGTTCTGGCGTTGATCTTGCGACCAATATGCAAGAGCTAAAACAAGTAGCCAGTACCTTTAATCGTGTTGAGAATGAGCGTCAGCTGCTAGTAGGGCACCTTCAAGAGCGTGAAGCATTTTTGGATTCGGTGCTCAATGCCTCGCCCCAAGGAATGTTTGTGGCTGACTTTGGCGGCGACATTACCTATATGAACCCCGCGTTATTAGATGTCTTGGGTATTGAACCTGATATGCCTATGGAAGCCTGGCTTGAGCAAATCCATATAGATGATCGTTCCGGCGCGAAAGATATGTGGATGCATAGCTTAAAAACCGGCAATGACTATGTGCGTCAACTGCGCTTTATACGCAGCGACAAAGAGATGCTATGGCTTGAGATTCACGCCCGTGTGGTCATGCTTTCCCAGGGGGGGAACTCGCTTGGCTTGGTGGGTGTGGTAAAAGACATTACCGAACGCCGAGAGCAGGAAGCGCTTCAACGTTGGGAAGCCGAGCATGACCCATTAACTGGCCTGCTCAACCGCCGTGGTTTTGAGCGCCGTCTTGACGAAGCCTTTGCCGACTTTCAGAAAACCAGCACGCCGTCAGCGCTGCTGCTATTCGACCTTGATCACTTCAAGCCCATTAACGATGAAGGTGGGCATGCATTAGGGGACGAAATGCTGCGCCGTACTGCCCAGGTAGTCGCGTGGGAAGTTCGTCGCAGCGACCACGTGGCACGTCAAGGTGGCGATGAATTTGGGGTGCTGCTGCCGAGCTGTACCTTAGGCCAGGCAGAACGCATTGCTGAATCGCTACGCCAAGCGGTGAGCGAAGTGTCGGTTTCCCATGAAGGCAAAGAGTACACCGTGACGTTGAGTATTGGGGTGACCAGCTTCGATGAGAACGACACTAACTATAACGTTGCACTTTCCCGAGCGGATGCCGCCAGCTACGAAGCCAAAGGGCATGGGCGTGACAGTGTGGTGGTCAAACTGCCAAAGGCATTAGACCCAATGTCGTTATTTGAATAACGGTGGCATTTGAAGTGCATTTGGCCTTTGCGTCTTCGGGTTAATCTTCTATTAAGACCCTTATTTATTCCCATCAGTCGACAAACCCCGAATGACGGTAGAATATAAGCGCCTGCTTATTCGAATGAGAGTGCTTTCGTGAACCTACTTGAGCTATTTTCCCGCACGCTGGATACCACCTTGCCTGTTTTTGCCATGGTGTTCGTCGGCATCGGCTTAAAGCGCCTAAAATGGATCGACAGAGAATTTGTCTCTACAGCGTCCGCTCTCGTTTTCAAAGCAACGCTCCCCACGCTGATTTTTTTGAGTTTAATAAAAGCCGATTTAAGCGTTGCGTTAGATGTGCCTTTGCTGCTGTTTTTTGCCGCCGCGACACTTGGTCAGTTCCTGATCAGTTGGCTATGGGCCAGCTATCGGGTGCCTAAAGCCGACCGCGGTATTTATGTACAGGGCGCGTTCCGGGGTAACTGCGGCATCGTTGGGTTAGCACTGGCGGCGGGAATGTACGGTAACTACGGGCTTTCGGCCGGTAGCCTGCTGCTAGGCGTGGTGATTGTGATGTATAACGCGCTTTCGGTAGTGGCCCTGGCAGCCTACCAGCCTGGGCAATCGACAAATTGGCGCAGCCTGTTAAAGCATATCGTCACTAATCCACTGATTATCTCTGTCATCGCCGCGCTGCCATTCACAGCGTTTTCGATTCCATTGCCCAGCTGGCTGATTACCTCCGGCGACTACTTCGCCTCGTTAACGTTACCGCTAGCATTGATCTGTGTCGGCGCCACGCTCTCGGTTGCCACCATGCGCAGCGGCAGCCAAATCGCATTAAGCGCCAGTAGCATGAAAATGATTGTGCTGCCGCTGCTCTCCACGCTAGCCGCATGGGCGGTAGGGTTCTCTGGAGAAAAGCTAGGCTTGTTATTTCTATTCTTCGCCAGCCCAACTGCCGCCGCCAGCTTTGTGATGGTAAAAGCAATGAACGGCAATGTAGCGCTGGCTGCCAATATCGTCGCGATGACGACCTTAATGGCCAGTGTCACCGTCACTACCGGTATCTTTGCGCTGCGCCTGTTAGGCTGGATTTAACTGCGCGGTTGGCTGACACTCTCCAACGCGCTATACTATGCGCCCCATAAGTCCCTGTAGCTCAGTAGGATAGAGCAGCCGCCTCCTAAGCGGCAGGTCGCAGGTTCGACTCCTGCCAGGGACGCCACGGGCCTTTCTTAGTAACTTCCTCAGAACTACTCGCCAGTCAAAATCACGTACAGCACGTTGAATACCTAAGCTATCAGCTTCCAAGTACGCGTGCATTCTCTGCAAATTCCGCGTCAAGTGGCATACAGATTGGTATATGTTCGCTTTTTGATGGCCGATGATTTTTACTCCGCTTAAAAGAGCTAGAGGCACAAATGGGGGCTATCCCTAGCCTCGATGATCTCGATAACGCCTAAGTGTGACCTAGCTAATGGCAAGTGTATGACCTGCGCCCCGCCTTTGTAGGGCGTTCTCGTTTCAAGGCACGAGCCGAGCGAGGCTTACGGCGGCTATATGGCACGGTTGCCAGGGGGCAGGCAGGCCCCCCACAGACCGCCGCACCCCCCACGGTGCGTTGTCACTCCATCTGCCTGTGGTGTTCGCTTGTGGAGTATTCCTCATGCACCCGCAGAATGGGCCAAAGCCCGCTATTGCTGGGTGTAGGGTGATATTGGAGTCTTGCAAAATCATGCGGATTCATATTTGTGCATTTAATGAGTGACCGTATCAAACGGGAAAAGAGAGCACATTATCGTCAGGTAGGCAAAAGGAGAATTACTAGAAGGTCTTTAGATATCTACTTTGTTTCTGATGAGGAGAGCCCCAAGATTATGATTACTACTAAGCGTTGAGAGTACTCGACTAAGGTGCAGCGTATGAAATAAATAATAATTTAAAATTCAATTACTTGAGGCTGGTTCTGTTTGGGGCAGAGGCATAGGTTGTGTTTGAAAACAAAAAAGTAGGGCTTCATTATCATTATAAATTGCAGCCTCTGTGTGTGGTGAATTTTATATCAGGTGGTTTAGTGTGTTTTTATACAGGTAGTGGGTTGAGGAGGCTTTTCAAGGCTTTTTTTGACATTTTTTGACGAAATATTCCTTCAAATGTAGATATTGCTTGATGTTTCATGCTAAGTTTTAGATTCGTTCACGTATTGGCCTTGAGAAAAGACACCATGTTAATTGAATTCAGTGTCGCAAATTTTAAGTCTTTTAAAACTCGTCAAACTCTTAATATGTCAAAAATGAAAGGCGATGAGTTTGAAGAAGAGAATACATTTAAAATTAAAGCTCACAATGATTTTGAGCTTTTAAGATCATCCGTAATTTACGGAGCTAATGCGAGTGGTAAGTCAAATTTCTTAAATGCTATTGAAGAAATGCGTAGAATTGTAATTGGTTCTGCAGCAAAAGCTCAAAGAGGTGATTTATTACCAGTATCTTCATTTAGACTTGATCCTGCATTATTGGACTCACCAAGTGAATTTGAAGTTGTTTTTATTGTTGATAAAGTTCGATATCAATATGGCTTTACAGCGACAAAAGAAAAAATTATCGACGAGTGGTTAATTGCCTATCCAAAAGGTCGACCACAAAAATGGATTTTACGTTCATGGGTTGAAGAGGAAAAGAAGTATGAATGGGATATTGGGCCTAATTTGTTTGGTGAAAAACAGTTGTGGATGAAGTCGACTAGAGAGAATGCTTTATTCTTATCTACAGCTGTAAATTTAAATAGTCAACAGCTCCAGCCTGTCTTTGATTGGTTCAAAACAACTTTAAGAACTGCTCCTGTGGGAGGATGGGGAACTGGATATAGCGCATCTTTGTGTGAAAATGAAGAAAAGAAAAAAGTTTTGGAGTTTCTTAAAGCGGCAGATCTAGGCATTGAAGATATTGAGGTTGAATCAGAGCCTTTTGATCCTAGTAAACTGCCAGAAGATTTGCCAAAATCAATCAAAGAACAGCTTAGTAAAGATATGAAAGATGCAAGTGTTTTAGATATTAAAACAAAAAGAAAAGATTCTGCTGGGAATTATGTTTTCTTTGATTTGGAAGAGGAGTCAAATGGAACCAGAAGAGTTTTTGACTTTGCAGGGCCGTGGCTCGATAGTCTAAAACATGGATATGTTATCTTTATTGATGAGTTGCACGATAGCTTGCATCCAAAGTTGGTTAAATTTTTGGTATCTTTATTTAACAATAAGGTTACAAACCCGCATAATGCACAGCTAGTTTTTACTACACATGAAACCTCAATTCTAAGCCAGAAATTTTTTAGAAGAGATCAGGTTTGGTTTTGCGATAAAAATGAGAATAATGAAAGTGAAGTTTATTCATTAACAGAATTTAGCCCGAGGAAAGGTAAAGAGAATATCGAGCTTTCTTATCTTTCAGGTAGATATGGAGCAGTGCCATTTACAAAAAACTTTAATTTTTTTGATTAAGGCTGGGAAGTGTTATGGGTACTGATAATTTATTCCATAAAAGAAAATTAAGTAAAAAATGTTCGGCCAGAAAGAAAAGAAATTTAAGAGATCCATATAAAAAGATACTAATAGTATCTGAGGGAAAGAAAACAGAGCCTCATTATTTTACAGGCTTGAGAGATTACTATGCCCTAAATACCGCCAACGTTAGAGTAACCGGTGATAGCCAATCGGCGCCATCAAAGGTATTGGATTATGCAAGACAGAAATATCGCGAAGAGCGGGATATGGGAGATGCATATGACATGGTGTTCTGTGTTTTTGATAAGGATACACATGCATGTTATGAGCGTACTAAGAATGATATTTTAAATGCTTCTCCTAAAAATACTTTTTACGCTATCACCTCAGTTCCTTGCTTTGAATTTTGGCTGCTTCTCCATTTTGTGAGAAAAGATATGCCTTATGAAGCAACAGGAGGAAGAAGTGCAGCAGATAATGTTGTAAAAGATTTGAAAAACTACTTAATTGAATATGAAAAAAATAAAAAAGATATTTTTAGAGAGGTTTCACATTTGGTTGATAATGCAATTCATAATAGTGAGTCTGTCTTGAGGGGAGCAAAGAAACACGATTCAGATAACCCTTCGACTAACGCTCATGAGCTTGTCTATGTTCTTAAAAACTTAAACAAAACTGAAATTAACGATTGAAAGTAAATTTAATTTTTAATTAAAGTTGTTGAATCCCCTTTGTAAAGGCTAAGAAGTATTTAAGCGAAAAATGTGTGGTTAATTGTGGTTTTATGCTTAGATGTGCCTTGCGGAAAAATTGTATTTACTTGATTTTAATAAGGAAGGTTGTTGAAGCCTGTTTTCATCTAGTGTAGATGATGATAGAAAGCAATGTTTATAATATATCACAAAATAATTAGACTATGTTTCATGCTTAATATGATGTTTGCTAATGTTTATAAGGGAAAGGTTAATGATAAGCTTGGCGGATGCAGACTCTGAGTGCAACACACTCACTGGATGGTTGATGGGCTTTCATGGTACTTGGCCATCAGCTCGCTCATCACTTCTATCGGACATTTAAACCCAAAGCGTTTTCGAGGTCGCATATTCAGCTCAAAGGCAATGGCATCCAGTTCTTCCTGGCTATGTACTGAAAGGTCCGTTCCTTCTGGTAAATATTGACGGATAAGGCCATTGATATTCTCATTGGCTCCCCGTTGCCAGGGGCTATGGGGATCGCAAAAGTAAATCGCAACGCCGGTTTCTTGAGTATTTTTTGCATGTTGTGCCATTTCACGCCCCTGATCATAGGTCATGCTTTTCCAGCGGTGGTCGGCATTCGGTTCAGAGCAGCACTAAAGCCTGCTACGGCGGATATGGCCGTGGCGTCGTCCATTTTGCGCCACTGCTAAGCTCTACCAAGGAGCCTACCGCGGACGCGTTATTCTTACCTTTGATCAGACCACCTTCCCAGTGGCCGGGCATTTCACGCTTACTGACCTCGGGTGGACCGACGTCACCTCTCGCTTTTTTTCTCTGCCTTCAGCTTCCCATTTCGACATTTACCCTTTCTTGACTGCCCCGTTTCTGCCGGTATATCAGGTATGCTCTTGGTTTGCCGTTTCTGCTGCACCTGCTAAGGACATTGCTATGCGTTTCCAACCCGCTATTGCCATTACATCGCTTGCGATGATCTCTTCGTTAATGCTGCCTATTGCGCTTCTGGCGCAGGATGCCCATATTGGCAGCGTGCGAACGGAGTTTAGGTTGATTGGCCCCAACAGTACGATTGAAGTGGAGCGCTTCGACGACCCAAAAGTGCAGGGAATCTCCTGCTATCTCTCTTACTCCCAGGTGGGCGGCTTATCGGGTGCGGTTGGGCTGGCTGAGGAAGCTAGCGAGGCGAGCGTGGCTTGTCGGCAAACGGGCGAGATCGTCTTCGACCCTGATGAGGTAGACGAGCAAGAGGTCGTTTTTAACCAGCGCCGTTCTGCGTTGTTTAAGAATATGCGCGTGGTGCGCATGCACGATGCTGAAACCGAAACCTTTGTGTACTTAACTTACAGCACCAAGCTGGTGGATGGTTCACCAAAGAATGCGATTTCGGCGGTCCATTACGGTGGGTTTTAAGAGGGCTTAGCGAGGCTTCCCCAGCATCTGTGTCCAGAAGGTGGTATAGCGCGAATCAGCATTGCTGGCCTTGGCCATGCCCATTTCGGTGAAGGTGCCATTCATTATATTGCGGCAATGGCCGGGGCTCTCTAGCCAGCCGTTTACCACGGCGGCGGCAGATGCGTGCCCAGCAGCAATATTTTCTCCCAAGGCTTGCCACGTGTAGCCATGTTGATTCGCGCGTTGCTCAATTCCTGTGCCGTCAGTATCGGTATGGCTAACGTAGTCGTTGTTGGCCATATCGCTGGCGTGCATTGCGGCAGCGGCCTCCAGTTGGCAGCTCCAGGTCAACGGGCTGGCTGCTGGAAATGCTTGATCGCCACATTGACGAGCATTGTTTCGTGCCTCGTTCACCAGCGTTAGCATTTCCTGTTGTTGCTCCGTCAGGCCACACGCGTTGTTGGTGCTGTCGCCGTGTGAATCACCAACGGCCTGCGTGCCGCTGCCTATCAACATCAGTGCTATCGCGCTGAACAGTGCCCAGTGGGTAGGGCGCTTTAAGGTGGGGTTAGCCGTTAAGTTGCTCATTTTCGCCCATGTAGGGGCGGCCTCTTTTTCAGATTAATTTTATCCGAAAGCGATACCCGATAAAGGCCTGCTTCCTGATCGGAAATGCTGAGGCAAGCGCCTTGATCGCTTTTTGTACCAATCCTGTCCGCAGCCTAGCCACCATTTTCGGTGTCATCCAACCCTACCGTCCAGTTTTTAGTGTATATGCTAAAAATATATTTTGACGTTTTTTATAAATGTAGATATTTTTGTTAATCATTACGGTTGATGCTGCCTATCTGAAAATGAAGAAGCTGGCTCGCTAGTGCTTTCGGAAGTACAGGCAATGGCGTTGTAGCGAGTTCGTGGGAGGCGCGGCCAGCGTTTGAGAGCACGCTCTAATGTCATGGCAAAAAGGAAAACAAGATGAGTGAGTTACCCGATATTTTGATACCTGACGCATTTATTGGCGGAGAGTGGTGCGGTGCTGACAAGCGCTTTGCGGTCACTAATCCGGCAAATGGTGAGCTATTAGCAGAAGTCCCTGACCTGGACGCTGATGGTGCACGGGCAGCGGTTGCCGCAGCAGAGGCAGCAGGGCCTGGCTGGAAAAAGCGTACTGCGAAAGAGCGTGCAACGCTGCTGCGCGCCTGGTTCGATGCCATCATGGCGCACCAGGAAGACCTGGCTCGACTAATGACGTTGGAGCAGGGCAAGCCGCTGGCAGAGTCCCGCGGTGAAGTGGCGTATGGCGCGTCATTTGTCGAGTTTTATGCCGAAGAGTCCAAGCGCATGGCCGGTGAAACTTTGCCTGGGCATGGTGTTGATAAGCGCATTCTGGTGTTTCGCGAACCGATTGGCGTTGTGGCCGCCGTTACACCCTGGAACTTCCCATTGGCAATGATCACCCGTAAGTGCGCCCCCGCTTTAGCGGCAGGCTGTACGGTGGTTATCAAACCAGCAGAAGCAACGCCACTGACGGCGTTGGCGGTGGCGCGCTTGGCTGAGCTTGCTGGCCTGCCCGCTGGGGTCATCAATGTGGTCACGGCCAGCCAGCCTGCACCCATTGGCGAGGTGCTAACCACCGATCCACGCGTGCGTAAGTTCTCTTTCACGGGCTCTACGCCAGTGGGTAAAAAGCTGCTTGCTCAATGTGCCGGTACGGTCAAAAAAGTCTCGTTGGAGTTAGGCGGTAACGCCCCTTTCATCGTGTTTGATGACGCCGACCTAGACGCCGCCGTTGAAGGAGCTGTTGCCTCCAAGTATCGCAACTCTGGCCAGACCTGTGTGTGCACCAACCGTTTCTTGGTGCAAAGCGGCGTTTACGAGGCATTTGTTGAGAAGTTTGCCAAGCGGGTGGCTGAACTGAACGTGGGCAATGGGCTGGATGATGGCGTTATGCAAGGCCCGTTGATCAATCAGGCTGCGGTCGAAAAGGTCGAGTCCCACATTGGCGATGCGTTGGAAAAGGGTGGGCGTTTGGTCTGTGGCGGCAAGCCGCACACGTTGGGCGGCACTTTCTTCGAACCGACGATTATTGCCGATGTGACCGACACCATGCGGGTTGCCCGTGAAGAGACGTTTGGTCCCTTGGCGCCTGTGTTCCGTTTCGAGACGGACGAAGAAGCCATTGCCATGGCGAATGCGACTGAGTTCGGGCTGGCAGCTTACTTCTATGCCCGCGACTACCGCAGAATTTGGCATGTAATGGAAGGTCTGGAGTACGGCATGGTAGCCGTTAACGAAGGCATTCTGTCTACCGAGCTAGCGCCCTTTGGTGGGGTGAAAGAGTCTGGTCTGGGCCGTGAAGGCTCACGTCATGGGCTTGATGAGTTTACTGAGTTGAAATACGTCTGTGTTGGCGGCCTATAAGCGATTTTCACTAATTAACTGAGGAATGCAGTAAATGAAGATGAGCAATGCACAGCTGAATGAGCTTAAACAGAAATATGTCGCTAATGGTGCCGCCAGCCCTGCAACGCAATTTGCGGACCGTGCTGAAAACGCGATCATCTGGGATGCGGATGGTAACCGTATTATTGATTTCGCGGGCGGTATTGGCGTGCTTAATATCGGCCATTGCCATCCTAAGGTAGTCGAAGCGGTTAGGGAGCAGTTAGGTCGGGTGATGCACACTTGCCAAACCGTTATTCCTTACGAAGGCTACGTGAAAGTCGCTGAAAAGCTCAGTCAGCTCACGCCTGTGCGCGGCCATGGCAAAGTTATGCTGGTTAACTCCGGGGCTGAAGCGCTAGAGAATGCCGTTAAGATTGCGCGTGCTGCCACCGGCAAGAATAACGTGATCTGCTTCGATGGTGGCTACCATGGCCGTACCTTTATGACCATGGCAATGAACGGCAAAGTGGTGCCTTACTCGGCTGATTTCGGCAGCATGCCGGGGAATGTTTTCCGTGCGCCTTACCCCGTTCCGTTCCATGGGGTCAGCGAAGAAGACGCTATCCGCGGTCTTAAAATGACGCTGAAGACCGATGCTAACCCAAGAGACACCGCCGCTATCGTAATTGAGCCTGTGTTGGGTGAAGGCGGGTTCTATCCTGCACCGGCCAGCTTCCTTAAAGCAGTGCGTGAAATTTGCGACGAGCACGGCATGCTGATGATCGTCGATGAAGTTCAGTCTGGCTTTGGCCGTACCGGTAAGCTGTTTGCCATTGAGCACAGTGGTGTTGAGCCTGACTTGATGACCATGGCTAAGAGTATGGCCGGTGGCATGCCGATTTCAGCCGTGGTGGGAACGGCTGAGCATATGGATGCGTGTGGCCCTAACTCGCTGGGTGGCACCTATTCAGGTAGCCCGGTTTCTTGTGCGGCCGTGTTAGCGGTACTTGAAGTATTCGAAGAAGAAAAGATTCTTGAGAAGAGCCAAGCCTTAGGAGAGGTTCTGGGGCAGCGCTTTACCCAGTGGCAGCAGCGCTTTGCTTGTGTTGAAAACGTGCGTCACTTAGGTTCGATGGCGGCATTGGATCTTGTTGCAGCCGATCAAACCCCCGACCCAGAACTCGCTGCGGCCATGTGCAAACGTGCCCGGGAAAAGGGGCTTATCCTGCTGTCATGTGGGCTTTACGGTAATACGCTCCGCTTCTTGATGCCGGTCACCATTGAAGGCAGCATCCTTGAAGAAGGGTTGGCGATTGTTGAAGAATTGCTTGAAGAGCTGACAGCGTAATATCTAGCGTCTGATTGGTTAGTTAAACGCCAATTTGAAGCCTCTGTAGGCAGAAAGCTTTGGTTGCTAGAACGCTTGTGTAGAGAGCGTTGATTAACGAGTTGATAGAAGCCGGTGCAGCTAGTCTGCATCGGCTTTTTTTATTGCTTGTTGCGGTGTTATTAACTGCGGGGGAAGAACACGTTCAAACAGCTGTTACAAGGTGTGTTATTATTTTGCCCCACTTTGCAAAATGCATTCTCATGAATTCATCTTTCTTCCCAGACGAAAAGGCGGATGCCAAGGAAAACTTGGGTATTCGTGCCTACAAGCTACTTAAAATAGATATTATTAAAGGCACTTTTCAGCCTGACGAAAAATTGCGTATGAGTGTGCTTAAAGCGCGCTATGACCTGGGGATTGGCCCGCTGCGAGAAGCACTTTCCCAGCTTGTTGCTGAGCATTTAGTGGTGGCAATTAGCCAACGTGGCTATCGTGTAGCGCCCATGTCGCTCGCTGAGCTTAACGATATTTACGATGCCCGGGCGCAGGTTGAAGCGATGATGTTGGGGCTTGCAATCGAGCGCGGCGATGATGCCTGGGAAGCCAACATCCTGGCAAAGTCTTATCAATTAGCAAAGCTGACGGAAATGAACTCGCCGGAAGGGCTGTTAGATAGTTGGGATCGTCGGCATAGTGATTTTCACACCGCGATGGTGGTTGGCTGTAACTCTCCACACTTGATGAAAGTGCGCGCTGGGCTGTTTGATAAAGTTCAGCGTTACCGCTTTTTGTGGCTTAAAGAAACCGTGTTTTCTGCTCAGGCCCTTGAAGAAAAGCGCCAAGAGCATGCCGCCTTAGTAGACGCCACGCTTGAGCGCCGCAAGGAGGAAGCCGTGGCATTGATGCACGAACACTTGATGTCTCCTGTGCCGATTATTGCCCAGGTAATGCGCCAACAAAGTGTCGCATAAGGCAACAGAAGGCAGCGAAGAAATGCTAAAAGAAAAGGCCCTAATGATTAGGGCCTTTTTAGTTGGGTTGCTGTTCGTTAGCCGTTTGATACGCTTGTTTAGAACAGTAAGTTGGGCAACCATAGCGCAATACTTGGGAATAGTACGATAATTGCTAACCCCACTATCTGTAGAGCAACATACGGCAGTGCTGAACGATAGATATCGACGATAGTAATAGACTTTGGCGCGACTGAACGCATATAGAACAGGTTATACCCAAAGGGCGGTGTCAGATAAGCGGACTGCATACTGATAATAAACAGCACCGCAAACCAAGTAGTATCGAACCCTAAGTCACGTACGATTGGCACATAAAGCGGAATCGTGATGAACAGGATCGCAAAGTCATCGAGAAACATGCCCAGTGCAAAGAAGCTAATCAGCATGATGATGATGACGGTATAGGGCGACAGCGAGAAGTCATCAATAAAATCACTGACGATCATACCGGCGCCTAAGCCCATATAGATACGGCTGAAGAATACCGCGGCAATAGCAATCCAGAGCAGCATGCCGGTTATTTTGGTCGTGCTGAGCATCGCATAACGCAGCAGGCTCCAGTTAAGCCGACCTCTCAGCGCTGCAATCAGCATGGCACCGCCAGCCCCGACTGCAGAGGCTTCCGAAGGCGAGGTTACCCCTCCGATAATGCAGCCCAATACCGCAGTGACCAACAGGCCTGGGGCAATCACGTGGCGCAAAGACATCAGCTTTTCTTTGGCACTAAAGCGTTCTTCTTCTGGCGCAGCAGGGCCTAGGGAAGGATTGATACGGCAGCGTATTAATATATAGGCCATGTAAATAGCGGCAAGCATTAGGCCGGGTACTAAGCCAGCAGCGAATAGCTTGCCTACCGATTCACGAGCCAGAAACGCATAGACAATCATCAAGATACTAGGTGGGATGAGAAACCCCAATGCACCACCCGCCATGATCGTGCCGGTGACTAGCCGCTTGTGGTAGCCCCGCTTGAGCATTGCCGGTAGTGCAATGATCCCTAGGCTGACAGTAGCTGCCCCTGAGACTCCCGCCATGGCAGCGATAAGGGCGCAGATCAGAATGGTGCCAATCCCGAGCCCGCCTGGAAGGCTGCCCATCAGCTTATGCATCATCTCGAAAAGGTCATCGGTAATACCGGAACGTTCCAGTACCAATCCCATAAAGATGAACAGCGGCAGGGCCACCAGGAGAAAGTTGTCCATGGTGCTGTATGCCGATGAGAGCAAGAAGTCTAAGCCACCAGGGCCAAACATCATGTAGGCACTTCCCATGCCCGATATCATCAACGCCCACGCTAGCGGAGCGCCTATTGCCATTAGGACGATCATGGAGAAAAACATGATCGCCGTAATTATCATGGGGTCTAAATTTAACATAGGGATACCCTTTGCATGGCATATCCGCCAGGACGTGCCGGGGTGTGTCTCTTATTTTTCACGGTAAAACCACGTTGAAATAGAACGAGGGTTAAACAGCACGATAGTTAATCAGCGTCGCTAATGTCGTCTCGTGGATCGTCATAGGGAATGCCAAGTAAACGCACGATGGCCCTCACTAGCTCTGCTACGCTCTGCAGAATTAGCAGCCCAACAGCAATTGGAATGGTCGCTTTTATCGGCCAAAGCGCAGGACGCCAAATGCTTCGGTTGGAATACTCGCCAATTAGCCAGGAGCGGTGGGCAAACTCCACAGCCATGGTGAAAAATAGCCACAACACCAAAATACCCAGTGAGAAAACAATCACGTCACACAACGCCTGCATGCGGAAGGGCAGCAGGCGATAAATGACATCACTGCGCACGTGGCTTTGGTGGCGTAAGGTATAGCTGCCAGCCAGGATACTCAGCGCACCGAAGAACATCGTCGCTAGTTCGTGCCCCCACACCGTGGGGGCATTGAGTACATAGCGAGCGACGACTTCATAGAGCAGTACACCGATAATACCTAGCGTCAGCCAGGCGGTGACTCGTCCGACCCAGTCGGAAAGCCCATCCTGAAAGCGTAGATATCGGTTGATCTTACTCACTCAATCTTCCTTGCGCTTTGGCGTTGTTGATCAAGATTTCAACGGCTTGGGCATTTCGCTCAGAGCGTGCCGCTTCTTCTTCCCAAATCGGCAAAGAGGCTTCCGCTAGGCGTTGTGAATCTTCTGCTGGCAGGGTGGCGAATTCAAACAGCTCACCTTCATCGATGATCCGTTGGTTGCCTTCTTCAAGCCAGTTGTGAACGTCTTCCAGGTACTGAGCCAGCTCATCTACCAAGATTTGCTGCTGCTCTTCGCTCATCCGTTCCCAAGCGCGGGGGTTGATGAATGCGTTTTCTGTCCAGCCTGGGTTAAGTAAGTTGATATCGGTGTAGTAGCCCGCTACTTCATTGATTCGTAGCTGTTCGTACTCAACAGGGCCACCGTAAATGGCACCGTCGATAACGCCCGTCGAAAGCGCGACGTAGAGTTCTTCACCGGGAATAAAGGCTGTCGGAATATCGAATTTTTCCAGCACCGTTGCAATGGAGCTGGTTGCGCGGATGCGCATGCTGGAAAGATCTTCCAGGCTGGCAACAGGCTCTCGGGTGACTAGACCATAATCGCTACCAAAGCCGCGGCCAATCAGCTTAACGCCTTGCTCTTCGTAAGCTTCTGCGATGAGTTCATCAAGGCCTTGGTTGGCAAATATATCGTGGGCTTCTTCAGCACTTACCCATGCTCCAGGTAGGCCCCCTTCGATCGTGCCGATACCCACTGTGCCAGGCCAGTAACTACCCACACCATGGCCGATATCAATGCTCCCACGGGCAACGGCTTCGACAAACTGGTCGCTGCTGACTAGCTCGCCGCCACGGAAAAATTGAATGTTGATTGTGCCATCACTCGCTTCACTTACCCGTTCCCGCAAATCAGCTGCAATCTGATCCACTTCGGTGCCATAAAACGTGTGCATGCGTAAACGAACGGTATCGGCATAGAGCGCTTGGCTAGCCATGATGGAAGCGGCGATGGACGTCGCTAGAGCGCATTTCACGGATGTTGAGAGCTTCATAAAACCTCTTTCTTGATCGCGTTTAGAGTTATAGAGGGCATCCATGCTTCCGTTTCGAAACCATGTTGCGCCCCCAGTTTAATCACACGCATGGTACTCAGGCTATAAAAAATTTCGATAAAATCGTCTAACATCAACATTTTTATATTACGTTGACTGATATCAAACCAAACCGAAACTGCGGCTATAAATTAATTTTTTATTAATTTTCATTGAGTTACTGTGTTTCTGAGCGATAGTTTCCGGTCAGGTGTATCAGAGAAGCGTTGATAAACGATGTAGCCAACAGATCGTCGAGTCTGCTATTGGCCTAAATCCTCTTTGGGTAAGGCCTTAAGACAGCACTTAAGACAGCACTTGAGACAGCACTTGAGACAGCACTTGAAACAGGGTTTGAAACAGAGCTTGGGATATTGGCGGGTTTTAATGAGTTTTGGCGCTTGAATACACGCAGGCTTGAATACATGCCCAGCAGAAGAGTTGCCCCGCCTACAGGCAGAGCAAACAGCGAAAGAGCTTGCCTTCTCTTCGGGTTATTGCGTCCTAGCGCTGCTTTTTTTAATAAACGCGGCACGCGCTATCGTTAAGAATTGTTTAGTAGGGGTAGTGTGAGCGGTGGGGTCTTAACAATGAAAACGAATCAAGGATCTGATAATGAAATATCCACTAACCCTGTTAGCTGCCGCTGTTGCTGCCACCGTTACCACAACCAGCTATGCGGCGCCGTTGCTGAGCGACCAAGCACTGCTCGTTGATAGCCCGGAACACTTGAGTGCCAATGCCTGGGTAGAAATCTCGCAATCGGCTTTTGAAGGGAACGTGCGCGGTGTTCTGGAATTATTGGGCGAAGAAGCGGAGCTTTGCGCCATTATGAAAGCCGATGCCTATGGTCACGGCATTGCTAATTTAATGCCTTCCGTGATCGCGCTAGGTATTCCTTGCATTGGTGTGGCGAGTAACGAAGAAGCGCGAGTTGTTCGGGCATCTGGTTTCGATGGACGTTTAATGCGCGTGCGCAGTGCGACACCAGAAGAAGTGCGCGGTGCCTTCGATTACGGCATGGAAGAGTTATTCGGCGATATAACGGCTGCTCGTCAAGCCTCCAGCGATGCCGCTGAAGCAGGGGTAACACTGCGCTACCATTTGGGCCTCAATGCTGGCGGTATGGGACGCAATGGCATGGCGCTTGATAGTGAAGCCGGTCGCCAGGAAGCGTTAGAGCTTCAAGACTTAGCGTCGTTAGAGCTGGTGGGCATCATGACCCACTTTGCCTTTGAGGATGAAGATTTTGTTCGCCAGGGGTTAGCGGCGTTTCATGAGCAAAGTGACTGGTTAATCGAGACGGCTAATCTGGATCGCGAGGCACTAACGCTTCACGCCGCCAACTCATTTACCACCATGGAAGTGCCCGAAGCTCGCCTTGATATGGTACGCCCGGGTGGCTTGCTGTATGGCGATCTACCCCATTATGAGCAGTTCAAACCGGTGATGTCGTTTCGCACGCGGGTAGCGTCGGTTAACGATTACGCGCAAGGCAGTGGCGTTGGTTACGATAACGTCAGGGTGTTGGAGCGCGATAGCTTATTGGCGAACTTGCCTGTTGGCTATTCTGACGGCTACCGGCGTGTTTTCACCGATGCTGCCTTTGTACTGGTCAACGGTGAGCGCGTGCCGGTCATGGGGAAAGTATCAATGAACACGACCATGGTAGACGTGACGGATGTCGAGGGCGTGGCACCGGGCGATGAAGTGGTGCTTTACGGACTCCAGGGGGACGAGCGAATTACCATTGGAGAACTTGAAGACCTTAATGGCGCGCTACTTGCCGATCTTTACACGGTATGGGGAAACTCTAACCCGAAGGTATTGCGTCCAAGCGATAGCGATACAGGGACAGAGACAGATAGCGAGTAATTATTGCCAATACAGGTAGTAATTTACTGTGTTTGCTGACGCAGCCACCCCGCTCAACTGAGCGGGGTGGCTGCGTTTTGGGGCAGGATTATTGCGCTGAAAAGCGGGGCTGCGCGTTATAGGATCATCGCGGCTATCCAGCCAAAGGCAATCAGCGGAATATTGTAGTGCAGGAAGGTCGGTACAACGCTGTCCCAAATATGGTCGTGCTGGCCGTCGGCATTGAGACCGGCGGTTGGGCCAAGCGTTGAGTCGGAAGCCGGAGAACCTGCATCGCCCAAGGCGGCTGCGGTGCCGACCAGCGCCACGGTAGCGAGTGGCGAAAAACCAAAGTTAAGTGCGAGTGGTACGTATAGCGATGCGATAATTGGGATTGTTGAGAAGGAGGAGCCAATACCCATGGTAATGAAAAGGCCCACAAGCAGCATAATCAGCGCTGCCAAGCCTTTATTATCACCAATGACTTCTGTAGAGCTGCTGACCAGCGCTTCAACCTCGCCACTGGCCTGCATCACACTGGCGAAGCCCGCCGCGGTGATCATGATGAACCCAACCAAGGCCATCATACGCATGCCTTCGGTGAAGATGCCGTCCTGTTCGTGCCAGCGGAAGACGCCGCTTAAAGAGAGCAGTGCAAAGCCGAAAATCCCCCCCAGCACCATTGAACCGGTGTAGAGCTGAACGGCCACGGTGCCAACCAGTGCGATTGCCAGTACGGCTTTTTGCCAGCCTTGCAAATGCTGGGCTGCTTGTGCTGGGGTTTCATCGCCCTTGGCCAGGTCACGGTCTTGGTAGTTACGCCCTTTGCGATAGCTAAACAATACGGCTACGGCAAGGCCCAATGCCATGCCACCAATAGGAATCACCATCGCCATGGGGACCATCTGGCGGGTGATTTCCAGTCCAAATTCGGCACCACTTTCATTAAGGTTGGTGAGCAAAATATCGTTCAGAAAGATAGCGCCAAACCCTACCGGTAACAGCATATAGGGAGCGGTAATACCGAAGGTAATCACACAAGCAACGAGTCGGCGGTCGAGCTGAAGGTGATTCATTAGTTTCAGTAACGGCGGAACCAGTACAGGAATGAAAGCAATGTGTACCGGAATAAGGTTCTGAGAACTGACCGCGGCGGCTAATAGGGCGGCCAGTAGGGTATAGGTCACCATGCGGCGACTACTGCCAGAATCATCAACATGAAAACGCGCAATGGCGCGGTTTGCCATTACTTCGGTGATGCCCGAGCGTGAGAGTGCGACGGCGAAAGCACCCAGCACGGCATAGGCTAGGGCTACAGTAGCGCCGTTGCCAAGACCGTCGTTAAAGGCATCAAGGATGGCATTAATCGGCATGCCCGCATAAAGCCCACCCACCAACGTTGCGACGATTAAGGCAAAGACAACGGAAACACGAGCCAAGCTGAGGCTGACCATGACTAAAATGGCCAAAACGATAGCATTCATGAATAGCTACTCTTGTCGTTGGAGTTAGAATTAGCTGGAGTGTGATTTAGCTGGAATTGAATGCGGTGAAGCCCCGCAGCCTGTTGCTACGGGGCAGGAGTGACCGCTTAGTGCTGGCTTGGCAGGGTGCCAGGGCGAAGCAGGTGGCTCAGCGTTCTGGCTGACAACAAGCTGCTGGCGGCTTCAATGTCTGGCGCAAAGAAGCGGTCCTGTTCGTAGTGGGTGACATGTTCACGCAGCAACTGCTTGGCTTGCTCAAGTTGTTGCGTTGTCTTTAAGTCGTGGCGCATATCAAGCCCTTGGCAGGCACAGAGCCACTCGATGGCTAGAATGTCGCGTACATTATCGGCCATTTCCCATAACCGCTTACCTGCCGCCGGGGCCATGGAAACATGGTCTTCCTGATTGGCTGAAGTCGGCAGGCTATCCACACTGTGCGGGTGCGCTAAGGCTTTATTTTCACTGGCAAGCGCGGCTGCTGTTACCTGGGCGATCATAAACCCGGAGTTGACGCCGCCTTTCTCGACCAGGAAGGGCGGTAACTGAGACATGTGTTTGTCCATCATCAGCGAGATGCGGCGTTCCGCCAGTGAGCCAATTTCGGCAATCGCCAAGGCTAAGTTATCAGCCGCCATGGCCACCGGTTCGGCATGGAAGTTGCCGCCGGAGATGATGTCGTCGGTATCTTCAAACCCTCTGTCAGTAAAAACTAAGGGGTTATCAGATACCGCGTTGATTTCCACCGCCAATACGTCGGCAACATGGCGAATCTGTGTCAGTGCTGCCCCCATCACCTGTGGCTGACAGCGCAAGGAGTAAGGGTCTTGCACTTTATCGCAGTTGGCGTGGGAGTTGCCGATGTCGCTGCTCTCGCCGAGTAAATGTCGGTAGGCCGACGCCGCATCGATCTGGCCACGTTGGCCACGTACTTCATGAATGCGCGCATCGAACGGTGAGCGTGAGCCCAGCGTGGCTTCAACCGTCAGTGAGCCGCAAACCGTGGCGGCAGCATAGAGGTCTTCGGCATCGAACAGGCCGCGTAGCGCGTAAGCCGTTGACACCTGGGTGCCGTTGAGCAGCGCTAGGCCCTCTTTCGGGGCTAGTGCAATCGGGCTAAGGCCGGCGACTTTTAGCGCTTCTTCAGCGCTGAGCCATTCGCCTTTGTGGCGTGCTTTGCCTTCGCCAATCAGCACCACACTCATATGGGCCAGCGGCGCGAGATCACCTGACGCACCCACAGAACCTTTGAGCGGAATATGCGGATACACCTCGGCATTGATCAATGCGATAAGGGCATCAAGCACTTCACGACGAATACCCGAAAAACCGCGTGCCAGGCTATTCACTTTCATTACCATGATCAGCCGCACAAGGCTGTCATCCATCGCAGCGCCCACGCCGGTGGCATGGGAAAGCACTAGCGAACGCTGCAGTGCTTCCAGGTCTTCATCGGCGATACGTGTTTGAGCAAGCAGCCCAAACCCGGTGTTAATACCGTAGACCGTGCGGTTTTCCTCAACTACCCGATTAACGCAGTCGACGCTTTTTTGGATTGCCTCGTCGGCGCTGCTAGGCAGGCTAACCGTGACAGGGGATTGAAAGACCTGGCGCGCTTGCGCCAGTGTCATTTTGCCGGGCTGAATGTCGAGATGGGTCATTATTAGTGCTCCTTGTCGTTGTTGAGTTAGCTGTTCAGCATCGGCAAATCGAGGCCGTTTTCACGAGCCGATTGTTTGGCAATGTCGTAGCCAGCATCGGCATGGCGCATAACGCCAGTACCCGGGTCGTTGCGCAGCACGCGGCCAAGGCGTGCGTGGGCATCATCGGTGCCGTCGGCGACGATAACCACCCCGGCGTGCTGTGAATAGCCCATACCGACACCGCCACCGTGGTGCAACGATACCCAGGTCGCACCACCGGCGGTGTTAAGCAGCGCATTCAGCAGCGGCCAGTCGGAGACCGCGTCGGAGCCATCCATCATCGACTCGGTCTCGCGGTTGGGGCTTGCTACGGAACCGGAGTCCAGGTGGTCACGGCCAATCACCACGGGCGCTTTAAGCTCGCCGTTTTTGACCATCTCGTTGAAGGCTTGACCAAGACGCGCACGATCTTTCAGGCCGACCCAGCAGATACGTGCCGGAAGGCCTTGGAAACTGATGCGCTCGCGGGCCATATCCAGCCAGTTGTGCAGGTGCGGGTCGTCGGGGATTAGCTCTTTGACTTTTTGATCGGTTTTGTAAATGTCTTCCGGGTCGCCTGAAAGCGCGGCCCAGCGGAAGGGGCCAATTCCCTGACAGAATAAGGGGCGGATATAGGCCGGTACAAAACCAGGGAAGTCGAAGGCATTTTCAACGCCCTCTTCTTGAGCCATTTGGCGAATATTGTTGCCGTAATCAAAGGTGGGCACGCCCATCTTCTGGAAGTCGAGCATGGCTTGTACATGCACGGCCATCGACTGCTTGGCCGCTTTGACGGTGGCTTGTGGCTCGGATTTGCCTCGTGCCACGTACTCTTCCCAGGTCCAGCCTGCAGGCAGGTAGCCGTGAAGCGGGTCGTGGGCGCTGGTTTGGTCAGTGACCATGTCGGGCTTCACGCCACGCTTGACCAGTTCGGGGAGTACATCCGCCGCATTCGCACATAGGCCAATCGAGACGGCTTTGCCTTCGGCAGTGTAGCGTTCGATACGCGCTAAGGCATCGTCGAGATCATCGGCTTGCTCATCCAGGTAGCGCGTGCGCAGGCGGAAGTCGATGCTGGTTTGCTGACACTCGATATTCAGCGAGCAGGCGCCGGCCAGGGTGGCGGCGAGCGGTTGAGCGCCTCCCATGCCACCCAGGCCTGCAGTGAGAACCCAGCGGCCTGTTAGATTGCCGTCGAAGTGTTGGCGGCCCGCTTCCACAAAGGTTTCGTAGGTGCCTTGGACAATGCCTTGAGAGCCGATGTAAATCCATGAGCCAGCAGTCATCTGGCCGTACATCATTAGGCCTTTGCGATCCAACTCGTTGAAGTGCTCCCAGTTGGCCCAGGCGGGGACCAGGTTGGAGTTGGCAATAAGTACCCGCGGGGCGTCTTTATGGGTTTCAAATACGCCTACCGGCTTGCCGGATTGCACCAACAAGGTTTGCGTGTCTTCTAAGCGCTGCAGGGTCTCAACGATTTTGTCGTAGCACTCCCAATCACGTGCAGCGCGGCCAATGCCGCCGTATACCACTAAGTCTTCGGGGCGTTCAGCTACGTCAGGATGGAGGTTGTTCATTAGCATGCGCAGCGGGGCTTCGGTCAGCCAGCTTTTGCAGCTGAGTTGGCTACCGGTAGGGGCAGCAATCTTGCGGGAAGCGTCGTGACGTTTATCGTTCGGTAACATGACCTGGTTCCTTTGGTTTGGCAGTTTTGTTAGTTAATTAGTTATTGGCTAGTCATTGATTGATTTGTTAATTCAGGGCGCTAGGTGTCGAGCGCCAACTGAAAGACAATTCGTGCTGCCGCGCGGGCCGTACGGCTATCGATATCGTGATCGGGATTTAGCTCGGCGAGATCGGCTAAGCGCAGCTTGCCGCTGTCACGGATGGTCTCAATCAGTGGCTCTAGCAACGCGAGTGAGACGCCGCGAGCGGCGGGAGCACTGACGCCAGGGGCATCCCCAGCGGGCAGGACATCCAGATCGATGGTCAGATAGAGGTGATCGCAACGCACCATGAAGCGCTCTAGGTCGCGCCGGATGCACTCAAGCTGCGCCGATTGAAAGTCCCGGTCTTCACGCACCATGACGCCGAGCTGTGCAGCACGGTTAAACAGTGCGCGGGTGTTGGCAGCGCGGCTTACGCCTAAGCAGGCGTAGCGAAACGGCCAGCCGCGCTTGGCGCACTCATCAGCAATTTGCGTAAAGGGGGTACCCGAAGAGTGCACGTGGGTTGGGTCGCGCAGATCGAAGTGGGCATCAAAATTGATAATGCCGATGCGTGGTGCTTTCTCGCCGTTATCAGCGAGATGCTGGGCAAGCCCCAGCCAACTGCCGTAGGCCACCTCATGGCCGCCACCTAGCACAACGGGGAAGTGTTCGGCCTTAAGTAACGTTGCTAATCGATCGGCGAGGGCTTGCTGGGCGGTTTCCAGGGCATCGCCTTCGCAGCGTACATTTCCCGCATCATAGGCTGGGCCTGTGCGGTGCCACGCCATTGGTGCTAGCGCTTTACGCAGTGCCGAAGGGCCTTGTGCGGCACCGGTACGCCCTTGGTTTCTGGCCACACCGGCATCGCTTTCAAAACCTAGTAAAGCGCAGCCCGGCGCTGCCGCTGGGCTGAGCGGTTGGATCTTTTGATGCCAGCGCTCACTGTTGAGTTCTGGGTCTGTTCGGCCGGTCCAGAGTGACATGTCGAGTTCAGGGGCAGTGGCTTGACTGTTACTGGCCATGGGTAAGCACTCCCTGGAACATACGCTGGCGAAGGCGTCCTGGTTGTACGGCGTAAGCGAGCTCAGCGGGTGCATCGATGTCCCATACACAGAGGTCGGCTGCTGCACCTTCGTGGATGCGCCCTTTGCCTGACAGGCCTAGCGCGGTTGCCCCGTGGGCTGTCATGCCCGCCAGTGCCTCTTGGGGAGTCAGGCGGAACAGCGTGCAGGCCAGATTGAGCATTAGCGTGGGCATAAACAGTGGTGAACTGCCGGGGTTAGCATCGGTTGCCACTGCCATTGGAACGCCTGCGCTGCGCAGTGCCGCAATCGGTGGTTGCTGCGTTTCGCGGAGGGTATGGAAAGCACCGGGCAGGATTACCGCCACACTTCCGTCCTCACGCATGGCGGCGATGCCAGTGTCATCCAGGTACTCAATGTGGTCAGCAGATAGGGCTCCGTGGCGCGCGGCCATGGCCGTGCCACCCAGGTTAGAGAGCTGCTCCGCGTGAGCCTTAATGGGCAAGCCATGGGCCTCGGCGGCTGCAAACACTCGCTCGCACTGCTCCACCGAGAAGGCGATTTTTTCGCAGAACACATCAACCGCATCTGCTAAGCCTTCGGCCACTGCGGCGGGGATCATTTCTTGGCAGACAAGATCGATATAGCCGTCGCTGTCATCTTTGTATTCTGGGGGAAGGGCATGGGCACCCAGCAGAGTCGTGACGACGTTAACTGGCAGCATCTTGCCGAGACGGCGCGCAACACGCAGCATCTTGAGTTCATCTTTGACGCTAAGCCCGTAGCCAGACTTGATCTCCACGGTGGTAACGCCGTCGGCAATCAGTGCTTCAAGACGCGGTTTCGCGAGTCTAAACAGCTCATCTTCACTCGCTTCTCGGGTGGCACGGACGGTACTGAGAATGCCGCCACCGCGTTTAGCGATCTCTTCATAGCTAGCCCCTTCAAGCCGTGCTTCAAACTCTTCAGCCCGAGAGCCGCCAAAGACAAGGTGGGTGTGGCAATCCACAAGACCCGGAGTCATCACACCGCCACTGCCCATCTCTGTGCAGTGATGGGCGAGTTGCTCGTCGAACTCACTCATCGGCGACAGAGTGATGATGTGTGCCCCTTCGGTAATAACGGCCATGCGGTCGGGCAATGTCCGCAAGCCATCGAAGACGCTGATATCGCGCCAGAGGCGACGATCCGTTGTATTCGGCATGAGGAGCTCCTTTCAAAGGCGATGTGCAAAAATTTATTTTTAAATCTTAATGTATATACAATTAAGGTCAATAAGCGCTTCCTAGTCAATACGGTTAGTAGAGAAATTTCAGCTAGCGGTAAAGTGAAAAATGATTGTTTTTATTTTTTTCAATAAAATCAATTTATTATGATTTTTTGGTAAGGCTGATAATTTATTTGGTTAGACTAATGTCTATGTGTTTGTGAGGCTTTATGTATATACATTTGATATGGGTAATAGACGTCAATGCCACGAAAAGAATTATGACGCTTGGCGATGCACCGAGGATCGCAGCTTGTAGCGGTCGCCTGGGTGGAGTAGGCGGGCATAGCTGATGAGCTGCTCGCCTGACCAGGTGCGCCGAACCATGCTCAGGCAGGGGGTGGCGGTATCAATAGCAAGCCAATCGGCAGTCTGCTGGTCGACAAGCACGGCTTCGACAATGTGCTCGACGTCAGTAATCGGGCAGGCCGCTACCAATACTTCATTGGGCGTGTGCAGTGAAAAATCACTGGTTAAGTAGTTGGGTACCCAACGCGGGTTAACATAACGGTTTTCAAGTTGAATAGGCGTGTCGTTTTCCAAATGCACCAGCAGCGTTTGAAACACGCGGCTACCCAGGCGAACGCCTAGCCGTAAGGCGACTTCGTCATCCGCTTCAATGGCTTCACATACCAGTACGCGATTACTGTAATGGTGCCCCCTGCAGCGCACTTCGTCGGCAATATTGTAGACCTCGACCAGCGATGACTCTGCCTTGCGGTCTGTCACGAAGGTACCTAACCCAGGCTGGCGTGTTAGGTAGCCTTTATGAACGAGATCACGAATCGCTTTATTAGCCGTCATTCGGCTTACCCCAAAATCTCGGGCAAGTTGCTCTTCGGGAGGGATCTGGTGGTGTGCTGGCCAGGCACCGCCCTGGATTTTCTCTAACAGGTGCTGCTGTATTTGCAGATAAAGTGGGGGAGCGCTGGTCATGAAATGCCTTTCAAATGAATCTAATGTCTAACCATATCCAGTGTACCTTGTGCAAAGGCCCAGGGCATCCTGTTGCTGGTTGGGCGTGTATTATGTACGCGGATTTATTGGCGTTGCCTGATGCGTTTAGTAATCGTCAGCATCGATAAGAAAGCGCTTATTTTAGGAGTTATTTTGCGCCTAAACTATTCTGGAGCACTGCCAGAGCGCGTTGGTTTTTTATTATTACCGCGCTTTTCAATGATGGCATTTTTTTCTGCGGTAGAGCCGTTACGCATAGCCAATCGTATCAGCGGCCAAACGCTGTTTGAGTGGACGCTATTTAGTTGTGATGGTGAGCCTGTCACCGCAAGCAATGGCATGACGCTATTAGTCGATCAGACCATGGGTGGTGGTCTTGACCTGCCATCGTTGGCTGTATGTAGCGGCTTTGAGCCTGAAGATCATTTAAGTCGAGCGCTCATTTCATGGCTACATCGGCTTGATCAAGCCGGATGTGCCCTAGGTGGGTTGGACACCGGAGGGTTTATATTAGCTGCTGCCCAGTTATTGAAGGGGGAGCGGGTCACCTTGCATTGGGAGAGCTTGCCGGTCTTTCGTGAGCGTTTTCCAACGATTGAAACCACCGACGAGTTATTTGAGATCGGGGAGCGGCGTTTTTCCTGTGCGGGTGGTGCCGCAGCCATGGATATGGCCTTAGCCGTCATCGCCAGACGTCATGGGAGCAAATTAGCCGTCGATGTCTCGGAACAGCTTATTCACGAGCGGTTACGCAGCCGCAGCGACCAGCAGCGGATGTCGTTAGCGCAACGGTTAGGCACTCATAACCGGCGTTTAGTGGAAGCCGTTGCATTGATGGAAAGACATTTAGAGGAGCCTCTTGCTTTGGCTGAGATTGCACGCCGAAGCGGTGTGTCATCTCGTCAGCTGCAGCGGTTGTTTGAGGATCATCTTCATCAAACACCGCGCCAGTGGTATTTGTCACTTCGTTTGGCGCGGGCAAAGCGTTTGCTGATTGAAACTGATATGGCGATTTTAGCGGTGGGCGTTGCGTGTGGATTTGGTTCCAGTTCCAGCTTTTCACGTGCTTTCCGGGCCCATTTTGGCAGTTCGCCGCGTGCCTTACGCGGTGCTTGAAAGGAGAGCTGTTGCTAAAAAGGGAAAGAAAGTACGCCAGGCGCCGCAACTAAGCGCACCTGGCGTGACAGGGCAGAGCGCTAGGCTGTTTTTCTGCGTCGGGCATCGAGCGTCTCGCGGAACAGCGAAATCAGCACACCAGCCGTCATCACTAACACGACAACACTAAGTGGCAGGGCGGCTGCAATAAGGGCTGTTTGCAGCGCCGTAAGACCACCGGCAACCAGCAGTACCGCCGCCACTAAACCAATCACCACGCCCCAGAACACGCGGAAGCGTTTAGGCGGTTCATTGTCACCTAACGATAAAATGGTGGTCAGCACTAACGTGCCGGAGTCTGAAGAGGTGACAAACCAGCTCATGAGCAGAAATACCATCATGGCGGAGAGTATCCAGCCAAACGTGCCACTGCCAACAATGCCATCAGCCGTGGCAAACAGTGCTGAGGGTAGGTTCCAAGCGTTAACCAGCTCGATGATACCGGCGCTGCCAGGGCCGCCCGTAGCGTAGAGTTCCTGATACATGGCGTTGCCGCCAAAGATGATCAGCCAGATAAAGATAATCAGAGTTGGCACTAACAGAACGCCCAATACAAACTCACGTAGCGTACGTCCTTTAGATATTCGCGCGATGAACAGGCCGACAAAGGGAGCCCAGGCTAGCCACCAGCCCCAGTAGAAGATTGTCCAACCTTGCTGCCAAGCGGCGGTGCCTTCCTCATCCGCGTACCAAAGCCCCATGGGAATAAAATTGATAGCGTAGTCGAGCATGGTTTCGCCGAAGGCCATGATGAGCCACAGCGTAGGGCCTGCAATTAGGAAAATGCTCACGACCACTAGGGATACCCAGATATTCATCTCGGAAATAAGACGAATACCAGCGCGTACGCCGGATACCGCTGAGAGTATTGAGATAGCTGAAATACCCGCGATAAGCATTAACTGAGTATTTAGCCCTGGGTCGACACCAATGAGCCGCTCTAAGCCAACGGCCATTTGGCTTACCCCAAGCCCCAGCGACGTAGCCACACCAAAGACGCAGCCGAGTACCCCGAGGATATCGAAAAGATGGCCGATAGGACCAAATATGCGTTCACCGATAAAAGGATAAAGCGCCGAGCGTAGTGCGAGCGGCAACCCTTTTCGATAAGCAAAATACGCCAGCGACATACCGACAATCACGTAGATAGCCCAGCCGTGAAGGCCCCAGTGAAAAACGGTGACGCGTAACGCATCGATAGCGCGCTCGTGACCGATGGCGGCGGCACCTGCCATGTCGGCATGAGGATTGTTGGGATAGCCAAAGGCGCCAGTATTGTCGAGATAAAAGACGGGCTCAGCGACGCCAAAAAACAGGATGCCAATGCCGATACCTGCTGAGAAGAGCATCGAGAACCACGCAAAGTTGCTGAACTCTGGGCGGCTGTCGTCAGCGCCAAGTCTTACGCTTCCATAGCGGCTGAAGACAATGAAAGCGCAGACCGCTAGTAGCAGCATGACGGTAATTAGGTAATAACCGCTGAACGTGCTCTCGATCCAGGCGCGTGTTGCTCCGAACACGCTGCCTGCTGTATCTGAACCAAGCCCGGTGAAAAGTACGAACAGCAGCACTAGGCCGCTAGCGGTTAGCGTCATGCCTTTGTTGCATGCCTTGGAAGAAACCACCTTGGGCGAGCTCTGTCACCATGTAGTCTGTGCTGAGTTCGGCCTTGGGTGAGTTGTTATGCGAAGGCGGCGTGGGTCGATGAGGGGAAGTTGGCGTAGCGATATGCTTGTCCTCTTAGGCCGGACGTCGGGCCGGCAATCCCGGTGAGCCGTCCGCACTGATGGACGGTTCTCATTATTTTTTAGTGTTGCTTTGTTATGTGGTTTTGCTGTGTCGTTATCGCCGTATGGCAATAGTGCGGCCGGCCAACTCTGGCCAGGCCGAAGGCTCCGCTTGGGGTAGAGCCGCAATGGCTTCTTCAACAGGGGCAGGGAAAGGCGCAGGGCGAGTGGTATTGATATCAATGCCCATCAGCATCTGCTCGCTGGTAGCAAGCAGGTTGCCTGCCTCATCCTGTAACTTGAAGAAAATGTGTAGCCGTTTGGTATCGTGATCCAGCAGGGTCAGATCCACGTTAAGTGGCTGTCCTTCGTGGGCCTCGCGGCGATAACAAAGATGTGTCTCAAGGGTGTAGATCGTGTAGCCGTAGCGTGCTCGGCCTGCGCTATCTAAGCCGATATGCTCCATGAGTTCTTCTACTGCCAGTGAGAATACTCGGGCATATTCGGCGTCGTTCATATGGCCGTTGTAATCGACCCACTCTGAGGCAACGCGGCTTTGTAAAATGATCATTAGATACGTCCTTCCAAACCTTCGGCTTCAGGCCAATATTTTTGCACTAAGCCGAGCAGTTCAACAAGAAAGTCATCACGGCGGCGATCCAGCTCGGCCACCGAGCGACCGGCGGCTTGATGCTCGCAGCCTTCTACCACGCGATCAATAAGCTCGTTGGTAAGCTCGGGGGCTTCAAGCTTTGTCCACGGTAGTTTTAACGCTGGGCCGAACTGCTCAAGCATGTGGCGCATCCCTGACTCGCCACCAGCCAAATGAAAGGTGAGAAAGGTACCCATTAGCGACCAACGCAAACCACAGCCGTAGACGACGGCGGCATCTATCTCTTCGGTTGTTGCTACGCCATCATTGACTAGGTGCAGCGCCTCACGCCAGAGCGCTTCCATCAGGCGGTCAGCAATATGCCCTTCAATTTCTCGGCGCACGACCAGCGGGCGCATGGCGAGTGCTTGGTATCGCGCCTGGGCACGCGCTAGCTCGTCAGACGTGGTGGCTTCCCCGCCCACTAATTCTACGAGCGGCAGTAAATAAACGGGATTAAAGGGGTGTGCGACGATCACACGCCCCGGTGCCCGTGTGCAGGCATGTTGCAAATCGGTGGGCTTGAAGCCGGATGTTGACGATCCGATTAAGATCTCTGGGGCTGCTGAGGCATCCAGGGCGGCAAGTATCTCACGCTTGAGCGCGAGTCGCTCTGGTACGTTTTCCTGGATCAGGTCGGCGCCTTCAACCGCTGCCTCAAGGCTTTCCACGAAGCGCAGCCGCTGGGGGCTGGCGCCCTCGGCAAGACCCTGGCGCTGCAAAGATCCCCAGGCATTCTCAACGAAGGCGCGACTACGCAGTGGCGCATCAGGGTCTGGATCAAAGGCCACGACGTCCCAGCCCCGCGCCAGGGCGCGCGCAATCCAGCCATTGCCAATAACGCCCGTGCCTATAACCGATAGCTGTTGACTCATGCTTGAACCTCTGTCGCTGGTGCGTAGGAGGGCTTGCTGTGCGGATCACGTAAGTTGAGGTGCACACGAGTTTCTGCGGGTGTCATCACTCGGCCACCCAGGTTGTCGATTAGCGTGGCGGCATGCTCTACCAGTTGGCCGTTAGTGGCCAGGATGCCTTTTTTGAGAAAGAGATTGTCTTCCAGGCCGACGCGGGCATGGCCGCCTAGTAGAACCGCCTGAGCCACCATGGGCATCTGATGGCGACCGATGCCGAAGGCTGCCCAATGGGCATTTTCTGGCAGCTTATTACGCATCGCTAGCATACTTTCTGTGTCGGCTTCAGCACCCCAGGGAATGCCTAAACAAAGTTGGTAAAGAGGATCGCCATCGATCAGACCTTCCTGCTGTAGCTGGCGTGCGAACCAAACGTGGCCCAGGTCGAAACATTCAAGCTCTGGCTTGACGCCAGCCGCTTGCACCAGGCGGGCGTGTTCGCGTAGCCAGTCGGCAGGGTTCACATAGACCATATCGCCGAAGTTGAGGCTGCCGCAGTCGAGGGTGCAGAGTTCGGGTAAAAGCTCACCGACTGGTTCGTGGCGTTGGGCGGGCGTCTGAATATCCGTGCCGGGGCCGCCGCGTGTGGGATCCTGGGCGTCAGGAATCCAATCACCGCCGCCGCCAGCGGTAATGTTCATGACAATATCCACGTTCGCTTCGCGCACGCGTTCCATCACTTCGCGGAAATGATCGAGAGAGTGGCTGATGCCGCCGGTTTCAGGGTCACGAACGTGGATATGCGCAACGCTGGCACCGGCTTTTGCGGCGGTAATGCAGTCGTTAGCGATTTGTTTAGGTGTGATAGGCACATGTGGATTTTTGCCGGTGGTATCGCCTGCGCCGGTAACAGCGCAAGTTAAAATAACGTTGCGGTTCATTGGCCGCTCCTTGAGAGTGGTGCTGAGTAATGTGCTTCAGTATGGCTAAATAGCGAGATAGAAATTGACACTAAGCGACGTTGGGTGTGCATAAGGCGTCGTTATTGATAGGTGGAGTTAATGCGATGCATTTTGAGGATTACCAAACGTTTGACGCCACTGGCCTTGCTGAGCTAATTCGCCGCCGAGAGGTAAGCCAGGTTGAGGTGTTCGATGCGGCAGTGGCTGCGATTGAAGCGCTTAACCCATCTCTTCATGCTGTGGTTCGAACTCGCTTTGAAAAAGCGCGGCACGAGTGTAAGCACGTGCTGGAAAGCTCGGTATTTGCTGGAGTCCCCACGCTAAGTAAAGACTTATTGATGGCGCTAGCAGGCGAGCCACTGGCGTTCGGAAGTGCATCGTTATCAGCGTGGTGCCCTAAGCAAGATTCGCTGCTTATTCAGCGTGCGCGGGCGGCTGGGTTAGTGGTGATGGGGCAAACGGCCACGCCGGAATTAGGGCTAATGGGAATTACAGAACCTAAGGCGTTTCCCCACCCGCAAAACCCATGTCGAGAGGGCTATTCCCCAGGCGGCTCAAGCGGTGGTGCCGCAGCGGCGGTCGCTAGCGGGATGGTGCCTATTGCGTTGGCAGGCGATGGCGGTGGTTCTATCCGCATTCCCGCCAGTTATTGTGGTTTGTTCGGTTTTAAACCTTCTCGCGGGCGGGTGCCGTTAGCGCCTGCCCACGGCGAAGTCTGGCAGGGCGCGGTGGTCGAGCATGCCATCACTCGCAGCGTGCGCGATAGTGCAGCATTGCTGGAACAGATTAACGGCATGGCGCCTTCTGGCCCTTACCCAGTACCGCGGGAAACGGGCTATGTGGATGCCTTATCGGCCTCCTCTAAGCCGCTACGCATCGCCGTATCGCTGGGTGATTTTTTGAGTTATGGACTGGATACCCAATTAAGTACCGATGTGAAAATAGCGGTTGAGAAGGCCGCCAAGGCACTGGCCGACATGGGGCATGAAGTGGAGTGGTGCGAACCAGCGGTTGATGGTGACGCCTTGGCTGATAGTTACCTGACGCTCTACCTTGGTCATTTAGCCGCTGACCTTCAGTGGGTAAGCCAGCAAACCGGTGTGCCGGTGCATCGGTTAGCCATTGAGCCATCTACCCGCGCTATTGGCAGACTGGGCGCTAAGCTGTCGGCGAAAGATTACGAGCTAGCCAAGCGCTATTGGCACGAGGCTGCCGAGCAGATGAGCCAGTTTCACCAGCGTTATGATGCCCTGGTGTTGCCGGTAGCCGCGGATACCGCTCCCAAAATAGGCGAGCTGTATCCTTCGGCGGCTCGCGAGCGATTAATGTCTCTGTTAGCGGTTCCAGGCGCATCAGCGCTGGCACTAAAAGCGGGGGTGTTAAAGCACCTGGCAGTGGATGCGCTTAGCCGCACCCCGTTCACGCAACTGGCGAATCTTACCGGCCAGCCTGCTATGTCGGTACCTTTCCATGTGGCGGCCAATGGGTTGCCCGTTGGGGTGCAAGTGGTAGGGCGCCTGGGTGAGGATAAGCAACTGCTACAGCTGGCGGCGGATATGGAGCGCAGTTTTTAGCGGTCGCCTGGGGGCAGTCGGCGGGCATAGCTGATGAGCTTACCGTTTCCCAGCGCTGGTTTTGATTTTTGGCGGCGTATCGGAAATTTTTTTCTCTTTGGTACGCCATTTAATCTTCACTTCCACTTCCTGTTTATCGCCTTCATCGCTTGCCCGCAGGGAAACTTGCAATAGCTGTTGAGGTGACAGCACTAGGTCATCGCCACTTTCCTGAAAGGCCAATTCGCCTTCTTTGATGGCATTTGCCAGAGCGACCAAAAGCGCTTGGGTTGACTGACGATCCAGTAGTGAGTCGTGGCTGAACTTAGTTTTTGACTTCATTTAGTTCGCTCCCGCCAGTGTGCCTTTGTGGTTGGGTTTGAACACTTTTGCCTGAGGGTAATCGCAGCTAAGGCCGATAACACCACGTTTTTTATCAATGAGTGTCACACCGACGCCTTGGCCATCTAGCCCTTCATTTTTTCTGGAGTGAGCATCCAGTGTGATATCGGCTTCGATATGGATGAGACCGTTTTTAAGCGTTACGCGTTGCCCAAAGTGCTGGTTGATATGGCCGTGAACGAGTACTTGAATGCCCGCCCGGCGAGCAACGTTGGCACCGTATGGGGTAAGGGGGAGGTCGACTTTGCGATATTTCGTTCTGAAGGTATTGGCGAGTGAGCCATAATAAAAGCTGAATAAATTTTGGCTCAATAGGTTTTTTTTGAAGGCTTGGTTGGCATGTTTTACGCCATGATTAGCGAGTAGTTCGGCCATCTTATCGTCAAGACCAGCATGCAGGAACAGAAATGAGCCACGCTTCTTTACGAGCTGCATCCGACGAAAAAACCAGCCAAACTCGCCTGATTGTTTTAGGAACAGTGAGCGGCATTTCATGGCGGCTGCGTAGACTTGCTGGAGTGATAGATCGGCTTTTGCGCAATGTGCCTCGAAACTCTGGGCTTTACTCTCCATCTTGCTAATTTCACGATCAATGCCTTCTGGGGTAAGAAAACCTGCGGCATAGAAAGGGAAGTTCTCGAACCATGCCTCGCTTGGGAAAAGGGCTTTACGGCATGCAGCCTCAGAAGGTATCTCTCTGTCCCATTGAGTATCGGCTAAGTACTGGTCGAAGACTTCTTTGAACAGCGGAACCACTTTCTTGCCCATGCGAACAAAGAGATGCTGGCTTCCGGCATCTGTCTCGCGTTTCAGGGATAGCAGCCCCATGAGCAAGCGTAAATCATGGTTGCCGGCAAGCAGGGTGATGTTCGCATTGAGGCGGTATAAGTGAGCTAAACTGCGTAGCATCGTCAGGTTGCTCGGCCCTTTGTCCAGGCAGTCTCCACCCACCACAATTTCCGCTTTTGTACCAAACTTAGTCAGCTCGTATTCACACGGGTGCGGTCCATCCCGCTCAATCACTCCTGCGGCAATTAATGAAGCCTCAAAAGCTTCGGCATCGGCGTGAGGGTCGGAGATAAATACGACAGGCTGCTTGGGCCAGGCAAAGCAACTTTTCCGTGAGCGCTTCAAAAAGGTGCTCAATGCATCATCATGGTTGACCGAGCTTTGATCATTAGGCCAGGGGACCCAATCTGTCGGCAGGCGCGCCAAGATAGCATCATGATACGGTTGCTTGCTTACCTTTGGAATAAAGTCCAACGCGGTCATCGTCGCCATCTTATAAGTTGCCACCTTTTAATCGATTGGGTCTGCCAAGTGCCGGTACTTCCAGTTTCCATACAATCGGTTCCAGCCATCCGCCTGTTGTTCAAAAACGACGGGGTGTCCGTAAAACATACTTAACCGCTTAATATCGCTGAAGTGTATGACATTTAAATGATAGCTAGCGTGACGTATGGATGCGCCATGGCCAACAACCAACTGTAGTCGGTTATCCGTTGCGCATCGTGATGGTGTCTTTAAAAGTGCCGTTAAGTGCGCAGCGACCCGTTCGCCTGCCTCGATCAGGGATTCAGCTCCCTCGAAAGGCAGCTTGAAGTGGCTGGCTGATTTCCAGCCTTCTGGTAAGGGTGTTAGGCGAGGATCCTGGGCAACTATCCTTTCTATTTCCTGAACACTGAGGTTGGCCAGCGCTCCAACACTGCGTTCACAAAGGGCTGAGAAGCAGCGTGAGTATGGGGGATCTGTAAAGAGTGTTGCTAGCTCTTCGCGGTAGATCTCAGCTGTTTGCCAAGCTCTTAACAGTGTCGAGGAGTGTATTTCGCTATTCAGTTGGTAGCCTGACGTAGATAGCCACTCGCCGAATTGCCGAGCTTGCTGTCTAACCTCAGCAGCCCCTTTATCAGTCAGCGGATAAGGCTGTAGGGCGCTAGGTGTGTCCGCCCGTTGTGCGTACTCACCATGCCTGATTAGAGCCAGTGCCACCATCAGAGAATGCCTTTGGCTTGCAGCAGTTCAATGGCCCGCTCAAAGTCTATGCTGCCGGTAAGGCGCAGTACCTGAACGCCCCGTAAGTTATCGGCATAGGTCTCGACAGATTGAGTCTGTTCGGGAGGGAAGCGGCCATCCGCCTGCTGAAAAAAAGCCCCAGGACTTTTGCGTAAACCTTCAAGTGCCTCTGGCGTTTTATCGCTATCCACACTGCTCAAACGTGTGGGTTCCATTGAGCTTAAAGACCAGTCAAGGAGTACCAGATTACGTAGCTTTCCGGAACTAGCTGTTTTGTTCTCGCCGTAGGCGTTGGGGATCAGCACATCATATTTTTGCTCAAGATCCCACAGCTGACTTTTGGGCATGCGGTCGAGCTTAGCGCACTCCTCGCCGGTAAGCAGCGTAACCAAGCGTTCAGAGTTAAGCAGCGTGCCTGGGTTAACGCGCGGGTGTTTGGCGACACCGATAACATTGACCTGGCCCTCTTGTGGCTTAAATAAAATCCGATCGTTAGAGAGAAAGCACGCTTTTTCACTCTCTAGCGCTTTCAGCATTAATGTCGATTTGCCGCCACCTGAACTCGCGGCAATGGCGGTGGTACTGCCATTAATGTCAAAGGCTGATGCGTGGCCCAATAGGTAGCCGTCACGCTGATGATAATTAAGAAATTGGTTGTTGATAAAATTGACTACTTGAGATCGATGTTGGGTTAAGTCGCCAGTCGCAACCGGGTCGGTTAACGACTGGAATAGCACCATTCCCGTACGCACTTTATGTATCCAGCGCCCTTGCGATGTATCTACATAGGCTTCTTTTAGGCCAAGAGAGCTGCTTTTGTTGCGCTTAACGGGCAGCCAATCGATTCCGCTGGTATTAAACTGTCTATCGAGCAGGAATATCCGTTGCTCAGCGTGAGGAGGGGGCGTGTGAGGGGAGAGCGTGTGAGGAGAGGAGCTTGCCGTTAAGCTGGCGTAGTACTGCTTAAGGTAGTCCAGAATAGCTGGGTTATCAGCCAGCACATGCAGTGTGAGTCCGTGGAACACCAACGGTAGCTCGTAGAGGCAAGCAGCCTTAGCCAGGATTATTTGCTTCTCATCAAACAGATGGGTCATTCGCCGGCCTCTACTTCAAGTTGGCTAAGGACATAATCACATAACTTTTCGCTGGCATCGATGCCACAGCCTTTTAACGCGCCGCTAAATCCGCCAAAGGCCGAAACCTCAAATACCACAGGGCCCTCATCGGTCAATGCAATATCTACGGTGGTAAAGCTAAGCGTGAAGCATGACTGGGCTTTTTGGCCAAGCTCAATCAGCTCCTGGCTTGGCTCGTAGGCTTGATACTTTCCACCACTGTGTATTGTTGTGTTCCATGCATCGCCACTGGCAACCCGGGCATAAGTGCATAAATATTGGCCGCCCAGAAAGACCATGCCTAAATCCTGGCCACCTAAGTTTACGAATTTCTGTAGATAAAAAAGTCCATGTTTAGACTTAAACTTATTCAACTTTTGTGTGTTGGTCGCGACGCCGTCGGACGCTTTTAACACCACCATGCCTCGGGCTTTGGTCGAGTAGAGTGGTTTTAGGATTGCTGTACCGAACGCCTTGATGGCCTTTAATGCAGCCTCAGTACTTTCTGTAACACGTGTTGATGGCAGAGCAATGCCACCTGCGGCCAATGCGGCAGTGCCCTCAAGACGATTAATCAAACGCATTACCTCGCTTGGGCTACTGAAGCAGCGCACACCATCCGCTTCAAGGCTGTTAAGCATCCGTAAACGATCGTCTGCAGCAGGGGAGTACGTTTCGCTTATTTTTTTGATGATCACCCCATCAAGCTCGTTGAGAACAATGTCTCGATAGCGCAGCTTGCCTGTCTCTAGCTCTAGCACTACTTCAGACATATCGACGATGCAGCGGAAGCCGGTGTGCTTTTCCAAGTGATTTGCAAGAACTTCGGTTGACCACTTGCCAGGTATCCCGATAACTGCAATCCGCTTTTTAGTCATTAAAAATGTCCTCTAGGGGAAACCTGTAGTTCTCAAGTTCTGCAGGGTTCAGAAGTGTGATTGCTTCTAGCAGGTAGCTCGCTCTTAGCGCGAGTCGGTTGGCAAAGCTTTTGTCATATATAAAGCGCGTGGATGTCGCAAAGGAGCGTCCTAGTGCAATGGCTAGACGCGCATCAAAGCTTGTATCGTGATTGTCTTTGGCAAATCGGCACGCAAATTGATATAGCTGTCGAATCAATGCCATTAACTCGGCCCGTGGGGAAACATCCATAATGGGCAGCCGGTAAATGGATGCCATGAGTACTGATAAGTCCTGAACATAGTCAGAGTACGAGGCTCGGTGCAGATCGATAAAATAGATACGGTCTTTGAATTCGTCATAAATAATGTTGTCGACGTTGAAGTCACCGTGGATCAGAACTGAAAACGGTGCCCGGATGTGCTGCTCTAGGTTTTCAACATGATCAATTAATTGGTCAAAGCTTGGCCGAGAAAGTCCACAAATTAGCTGGCCCGTACTAAGCAGGTTGGGGTGAGTGTGGCGGGTTGCTGGCATCCGTTTACGCAACTGCTGCATATACTCGGGCTGAGCAGACTCGTTGGTACGTGACGTCTTCCAGATTTTTCTCAACGTCCGCTGGAGTGTGCGGATAAGTTGCTTGGCTGATTTCCACTGGCCGTTTAACAGCAGTGATTCAAGCGTACGGCCGGGGAGGTGTTCGATCACCATCGAACCCAACTCATCCCCCTGCTCGATATGATGCGAGAGCACCGTGGGCGCCACCTTGGGGTAGATTCGCTTCCATTGATCTACCCCGTAAAGCTCTTCAATTACTTTCTGGCTTTCCCCCTCTTTGTAGACTGCCATCATTTCGCCAGAGGAGGCATGCTCGGCTTTAAGGGTGGCGATAGTGCTGCCACTGCGGGTAAGCGCCAGCCGCTCAACGGTAAAATCGTCGCTCTGGGCGGTCATCACGTGAGCGGCGTTTTGCAGCTGCTTGTAGTTTTGTAAACGTACAGCGGGGCCAAAGTTGGCGGAGAGTAGGGCGTCGGCAAGCTCCGAAAGTAGGCGAATCATGCGGTGAAGTTGAAAATCCACCACGGCGTTGTTACGCATGCTTGAAGTGCCAGGCTCGAAAGCAGCGGCTAAACGGGCGGTTATTTTGGGAATTCGGTGACCTACTTTTAGGCCTTGCCGAGTGTTTGCATCATCGACATTAATCATCACCAGCTTCAATGATTTACCTATCGATCGAATTAGCTTGGCATACTCTTTACGTGACTTGTCTGGGAGCTGTTTCAGAGCATTGATCGCGGTAAATTCCAGGCAGGCCTGCCCCAGTTGGTCAAGCAATCTTGCCAAGCGCTCAAGCGACTTGGATTGTTGAAAACCTGTACCGTCGACTTTACGTCGATGCACATCAATCGCGACGGCAAGCTCAACTTTCTCCAGTAGCGTGCTCCGGTAACCCTGGCGATTCATTAGACGTCGTGCATTAGAGCCACTTGGCTGAGTCACATAAACTTCAACTAACTCGAAGTGATTTTCGACTTCGAATCGTAGAAAATAAAAGTGCTCTAGAATTGATGCGTTGATAGACGGCCTCACCGTGAAAAGTGTCAATCAAGGGGGATCACTATAAGTAACTGTGCCATTTTTAATGTTACGTTTTAGTTACAATTCAAAGGGTTGTATGAAAAAAAATCGCTTCATTTGTGCACAGGTTAATATGCCGCGAGGACTTTCTCAGGGGCAGGATTTGCGTCTTGCCAGATACCGTAAAACGCCGGAACTAGGGCCAAAAATACTTTTCTTCAGTGGTGGTTCGGCACTCAGGCGCTTCTCTGAGGTACTGACAGACTACACGCATAATTCGATTCATCTTGTGACCCCGTTTGACTCTGGTGGGAGCTCCGCCGAATTGCGTCGAGCCTTTGCGATGCCTGCCGTTGGAGACTTGCGCGCTCGGTTACTTTCATTGGCTGACGATTCGGTGACTGGCCATCCTGACGTTGCTGCACTGTTTTCGCATCGCCTAACGGCTAATGAGCCGAAAGAAAGCGCAGAGAAGGCCGTACTGGAGCAAAGCCTACAGGCACTGGTGAGCGCCAAGCATCCACTGCTTAGGGCGATTGGAGAACCCATGCGGTCGCTGATTCAGAGTTATATCACTGCGTTTTATAAACATATGCCACAGGATTTTGACCTCGCTGGAGCCAGCGTGGGGAACTTGATCTTGACCGGTGGCTACCTGATTCACAATCGCTCACTGGACCCGATTGCTTTTCTATTTGGCCAACTCATCAAAACACGCGGCACTGTTCGCACAACAACTGACGCTGACCTTCAGCTAGAGGTGTTGTTAGAGAATGGCCAGAAAATTATCGGGCAGCACTGCTTTACCGGCAAAGAAACAGCAAAAATTGATTCACCCATTAAATCGATAAAGCTATCGGGGGAAGCGGACGATATCGATACTTTGGATGCCTCTAAAGTTTGTAAAGAAACTCGCTTACTCATCGATTCTGCTGAGCTGCTGGTTTTTCCGCCGGGTAGTCTTTACAGCAGTATTATTGCCAATTTACTTCCCAAAGGTGTGACTAAAGCATTGGCTAAAAACCCAGCGCCGAGGGTGTATGTGCCTAGCTTGGGAACTGATCTTGAAACGTTTGGCATGACGTTGGTTGACCAGATCAGAATGCTCAATCGCCACTTGTCCTTCAAACCTCAAGCGAGGTCTCCAGAACGGCCCTTAATAGACTTTCTGCTGTTTGATTCACAGTTGCTGAGTGTTTCAACTGAGCAGATGGAAATCATCAGCGAGCAGATGGGCATTCAAATTATCGATACAGATCTTGCCGCCGATAACGCTGATGCTGATATAGACCGTTACGATGACGTTAAGTTGGCAGAAGCCCTACTTGGGCTTACCTAATTCCCCCGCTAAACCCAAAACAGTGTTGAACCCGCCAGAAGAGACTTCCCCGGCTTGTCTCGACTCGTAAGGATGCTCTGGTACTACCTCGTGTAGGCTCGCAAGCGTTTGTCGTTTAAGCAGGTTAAACTAGGCGACTTTGAGTCAACGCTTGGCGCCCTGCATGCATCCCCTTGATACCTCAACAAGTCATATTTCAAACAGCCATATTGCAAAAGGCTATGAGTTAACCCAAGCGGGAGATCGCTATTTCGATGGCTTGGTTGATAAGTTCTCTCGTTCGCTTTATCAAGCGCCCCGTGGCGAGCTGCGGCTGGCGATGCTGGATTATTTGCTGCCGCAAATGCTGCGCCTGACAGCACAGCCAGTACTTGATGTTGGTGGTGGTTTAGGACAACTCTCGGGGTGGTTTGCTGAGCGTGGGCACACGGTCACCATGGCAGAGCCTTCCCAGGATATGTTGGCTCATGCAAATGCATGGCACGACGAGCGATGTGCTGCAGGTGCTTGGCCGCCAGAACAGCTGCGCTATCTTGCCGCGCCACTTCAGTCGCTGCCGCAGCAAGCGCCTGGGCCTTGGCCGCTTATTACCTGCCACGCTGTGCTTGAGTGGTTAGGAGAGCCTGAGCAGGCTGTGCAAACGCTTGCTAGTCTGCTTGCTCCCGGCGGGCAGTTAAGTTTGATGGTGTTTAACCGCGATGCGTTGCGTTTTTCCAACGTCATCAAAGGTAACTTACAAAAAGCGCTTAGCGATCAGCTTGAGGGCAAAGGTAAGCGACAGCGGTTAACGCCTATCTCTCCGGTCACCCACGACGAAGTGCGCCTATGGGCAGCGAATAACGGCCTGCGCATGGATTCCGTTGCCGGGATACGAATCTTTCAGGACTATTTACGCCACCCCTCTGCGGAAGAGAGCGAGCAGGCGACGCTGCTGGCACTCGAAAAGCAGTACTGCCGCCAAGATCCTCACTGGCGGTTAGGCCGCTATTTACTTTATACCTTCACCAAACCTGAGGCTGATGTATGAGCGCGCAACTGCCTGCTTGCCTACTCCTTGAACGTTTCTATGGCCAATCGGCTAACTTATGGCCCGTTGCGCCGCCTGCTGATGCTTGGTTGCAAGCCCACTCCACGGCAATGATAAGTGGGGATGTGGCGCTGCGTGAACACTGGGCATCCGGCGGTAAAGCAGCCGCTAGCCCGTTTGATGCCCCCTTTATTCAGCAGGCTGGGCAGGTGGTGCTGTTTTGGCCGAAGGCGCATCAGTTGGGAATCTGGTGGCTAACATGGCTTTGCCACGTGCTGCCTGAAAATACCCCGCTTGATGTTGTTGGTGAGCATCAGGGAGGCGTCAAGCGTGTACCTAAGATATTGAGTGAGTTAGGCATGCGCTGCGATAAGCTCGATAACGCTCGTCGTTGCTCGTTGTTTGCTACGCGCACGGTAGCGATGGAGCAGCCGGACACTGCGTGGCAAACCTTTGACGCGCTGGATTTAAAACTGGTGAGTCATCCTGGTGTCTTTGGTCACGGCAAGGTCGATGAAGGCACGCGTTTAATGCTCGATAGCATTGAGGCTAGCTTGCCCAAAAATCCGCTAAGAGTGCTGGATATGGGCTGCGGCGACGGCATTATCAGTGCGTGGTTTGCGGCGCGAGGTCATCAGGTCACCGCCGTAGATGTCAGTGCGTTTGCGGTGGAGGCGTGCCGCCGAACGTTAGCGGCCAACCAGCTTAATGGTCGGGTGCTGGAGAGCGACGTCTATTCAGCGCTTGGGGGAGAGCAGTTTGATCTGATAGTGAGTAATCCGCCGTTTCACCAGGAGCGCGAGATTACCTATGGCCCTAGCGCACGGCTGATTTCAGAAGCGCCCAATCATTTATCGGCCAAGGGGCAGCTTGTATTAGTGGCGAATGCCTTTCTTCCTTACCCTGATGTGCTGGAAGGCACCTTCGGTGGTTTTGAGACCTTGGCAGATAATCGGCGCTTTAAAGTGTATCGAGCCGCTAAATAGCAAGCGTCACTGCTGAGGCGACTATTTGCGTCTATGATGCCAATAGTAAGCCGCGTTCCAGCTACATGTGTAAAAGGAGATGGAAATGACAGGAAGCGTTCGTACGACAGCGGTAATTGGCAGTGCGTTGATCTTGGGCGGTTTGTTAGCGCTGGGGCTGGTGTGGGGAGGCAGTTACTTCAAAGGGGCTGCGGAGGTTTGGCAGCAATCTTCACGCAGCGTCACCGTACGTGGCTTGGCCGAGCGAGAAGTGGCGGCGGATATGGTGCTATGGCCACTCAACTATACTGTTAATGCCAATTCGCTTGCTGACTTAGAGCGGCAACTTTCCAGCAATGAGCAGTTAATTCGCCAATTTCTGGATGACCGTGGTTTCGATGAGGACAACGTAAGCGTCACGCCACCGCGTATTACTGATCAATTTAGCAATATGTATGGTGGCGAACGCCCAGACGAACGCTATCGCGCTGAGGCAACGTTGTTGCTACGTACTGATAATGTTGCTGGGGTGATAGATGCGGTGCCCCAAGCCACAGCGTTGGTACGTCAAGGCGTGCTGTTGTCGCCTAGCTATGAATACCGCACTGAGTTTTTGTTTACTGGCCTAGATGCGATTAAGCCTGAAATGATTGCTGAGGCGACCGCTGATGCACGTAATGCAGCCCAGCAGTTTGCCGAAGATTCTGGTAGTGGCGTTGGGGGAATACGCCAAGCGACCCAGGGCTACTTCTCGATTGAAGATCTTGATAGCTATACACCCCATATTAAGCGAATCAGAGTCGTTACTACGGTGGATTACGCGTTAGTAGAGTAGTCCTTGCCGCCTCAGGTAGACGGTGATTTCATGCCCGGATAACGGATCGCTGTGATGGTGTAGAACGTCTCGCCATTGGGTGTGAGTACCGTGATATCGTCGTCTACTTCTTTCCCGAGCAGTGCTTTGGCCATGGGAGCGTCGATGCTGATCCAGCGTTTTTTAGTATCGATTTCGTCATGGCCAACAATTCTAAGATGAATTTGCTCTCCGCCTTCATCTTCCAAATCTACGTACGCGCCGAAAAAAACCTTGCTGGTGTCAGCGGGTAGGCGATCAACAATTTGCAGTTCGTCCAGCCGTTTTGTTAGGTAGCCAATACGCGCGATAACGCGGTTTAGCTCTTTTTTGTTATAGGTGTAATCGGCATTTTCACTGCGGTCACCCTGGGCGGCCGCTTCGCCAACTTTGGCCGAAATGGCGGGGCGTTTCACTCGCGATAGATGGTCCAGGACAGCGCGTAGGCGAGCCGCACCCTCTGCTGTGATCAGATTGCTCTTAGGTTGTTGGCGCGGGTCTTTCGCTGGGTCGCGCCAGCGCGTCATATTTCGGCCTTTCATTGCGTTTTTCACCTCCTCAAAGAGCACCAGCTTACGCTAATGGCAGTGGGGTTAACAAAGCGCTTATTTATTGGCGATTCATTCAAACGTTCGTTACATTATGGGTGTGGGGGGGCAAAACCCCAGAACCAAACGTATTGCTTGCTAGAAAGCACAAAAATAAATCAGGAGCTTATTATGCGCACATCCCCTTTTTCTCGTTTAGTCATTGCAGCGGCATTAGGTAGCGCCTTAGCGTTAGCCCCATTAAGCGTGTCGGCGTATGAAAGCGATGTGTTCTCGCTAAAGAATCGTTGGGAACACACGGTTACTGAGATGCCGGCTAACGAGCGTGAGAGCACGCTTAAAGCGCTGGCCAGTGAGGTTGAGCAGCTGGCTAACCAATATCCTGATCAAGCGGAGGTATTGGTCTGGCAAGGCATCGTGCTGGCTTCCTACGCACGTGAACGCGGCGGTCTTGGTGCCTTAGGCACCGCGGGTGATGCCCGTGATGTGCTGGAGAGAGCCATTGAAATCGACCCACAAGGCGGCAATGGCTCGGCTTATGTCACGCTGGGAGCGCTATACGACCGCGCCCCAGGCAGGCCATTAGGTTTTGGCAACAGCGATACCGCTGAGCGCATGTTTCAGCGCGCGCTAGAGATTCGCCCAGACGGTATTGATGTGAACTACTATTATGCGGCGTTCTTGAAAGAAGAGGGCAATAGCCAAGCGGCTCGCGAGCATGCCCAACGCGCGGTGAATGGTACTGCACGCGAGACCCGTCAAAAATCTGATGAAGCGCTGCGCCGTGATGCCGAGATACTACTTGGTGAGCTGTAGACCCTAAACCAAGGCGCTTAGCACTCAGAGTGATAGGCGCGCTAACGTTAATAGCCGCGTTAAGGTTGATAGCCGCGTTAAGGTTGATAGCCGCGTTAAAATTGATAGCCGCGTTAAGGTTGATAGGTGCATTGGCATTCCCAGTGGTAAGCATTGATAATAGAACGATTGTTAACACTGGGAGTGCTTCATGGCATCTAGCCCTAATCCATTAGTGCCCGATGCGTCGGCGCCGCCTCAGTTAGGCCGAGACGATGTCGAGCTTATTCAGCGAGAGACCCTTTATCAGGGGTTTTTTCGTTTGGAAGCCATAGAGCTGCGTCATCGTCTGTTCGAGGGCGGCTGGAGCAGCACGATGCGGCGTGAGGTGCATAACCGCTTTGATGCTGTTGGCGTGCTGCTTTACGACCCGGTTCGTGACGCACTGGTACTGGTGGAACAGTTTCGTGCTGGCGCGATTGACGATCCGCTTTCCCCTTGGAAGTTAGAGCTAGTGGCAGGGCTGGCAGATAAAGATGAATCCCTGGAGGAGGTTGCCCGCCGTGAGGCCATGGAAGAGTCAGGCTGCCAGGTTGGCGAACTGACTAAACTGCATACCTATTACCCAAGCCCTGGGGCGTGTAACGAACGCGTGACGCTATTTTGTGGTTTAGTCGATACCCAAGGGATGGGGGGAATTCATGGCCTGGATGATGAGCACGAGGATATCCGTGTTCATGTGGTGGCGTTTCCAACCGCATGGGAACTCTTGGAGCAAGGAAGACTCGATAACGCCATGTGCTTGATTGGGCTACATTGGTTAGCGAGCCAGCGCGCTTCGCTGCGTGCTGCTTCTCATCGAGCAGCGACAGTGCCAAGCGAATCTGAAAAGGAGTGAACATGGCTAGAACCGCCTATGTCACCGATTTAAAGTCCCTGCAGGGCGAGTGTAGCGCCAACTATATGCGCATGCTTCGCTTGGTAGGTGATATGGAAAGTGGCCAGCGGCGTGATATCGCGCTGCATGGCGATGACCAGCATTTCGGCGATTTACATCTTAAAATTCTAGAGCAAGCGCCCTATACCACGATGGTGGAAGTGACCCAGAGTGGGCCGCTGGATGCGGTTATTGAAGGCCCCAGAATGCGTGTCCACCTCTACCATGACGTACGTATGGCAGAGGTGACTGATTTTCAGCGTGAGCGTCACTTTAGTGGTCGCTATCGTTATCCGAATGCCAGGATGCACCAGCCGGATGAGAAGCTGCAGCTAAATCGCTTCCTAGGCGAGTGGCTGGCGCATGGCTTAGCCCATGGCCATGCCTATGATATGCCGGAGTTACCCTGATGCGACTGGTTCAGATAACTGATTCGCACCTGCATGCCGATAAGGCGGCTCGCTCTCGGGCGGGAGTCCCGTGGCAGCAGTTTGAGCGTGTGCTGGAGGCGGTGATCGCTGAGCGGCCTGACATTGTCGTAGTTAGCGGGGATGTCAGCCAAGATGAGACGGCCGCTTCTTATGCATTGGCGTGCCAAGCGCTGGCATCATTGCCATGTCCATGGTTCTGGATTCCTGGCAATCACGATCAGCTTGCCTTCATGCAAGCGGAGCATCCGCTGGTGGAGGACGTCGATCTGGATCAATGGCGATTATTGCTGTTGGATACCCATGTAGAAGGCCAGCCATATGGCGAATTGGGTGCTGAGCGCTTAAGTGCACTGGCTGAGCGCCTAGAAGAAGATGGCCGCCCAACCTTGATTGTGATGCACCACCCCCCCGTTGATGTAGGCGCTGTGTGGATGGACGCGATTGGTCTTAAAGATCGCGATGCGTTTTGGCAACTGTTAAACCGCCACCCTCAGGTTGAGATCATTCTGTTTGGTCATGCCCACCAAGCCTATGCCCAGTCACACCGTACCGCGGATGGCAAGATTGATGTGTATGGTTGTCCTGCCGTCGCTGATCAGTTCTTACCCGGCGCTGAGCAGTTTACGATTGATGAAGCGTCTCGCCCCGGCTATCGAGTCATTGACCTTCAGGGCAGTGATTGGCAAAGCTGGATTGAGCGTGTCGCCGTATAGCCTGTGCCTGTGATGACACTGTTAGGCAATAAAGATATAAAAAGATAGTTATTAATTCTTTTGGGTTATTATTGACTCGGCGTTACCCTATCCTCAAATAACCGTCTTTCGGCGACGTTACCGTTAGGCGGCAAATAGCGTTTGCACGTGCAAGCACCGTTTTATGAGGGAGTAGGTAATGAACCAGTTTTCTGCGCCGTCGGCGTCCCAGCGTGAGGTGTCTGCCACACCTGACGCGGCACGTTTGACCCATCTAAAGCAGCTAGAAGCTGAATCGATACATATTATCCGGGAAGTTGCCGCTGAGTTTAGTAACCCGGTTATGATGTACTCCATCGGTAAAGACTCCTCGGTAATGCTGCACTTGGCGCGCAAAGCCTTCTACCCGGGAACACCGCCATTCCCGTTGATGCATGTGGACACGACCTGGAAGTTTCGTGAAATGATCGAGTTTCGTAACCGCATGGCAGAAGAAGCGGGGATGGAGCTGATTGTGCATACCAATGAAGAGGGGCGGGCCGCCAATATCAACCCCTTCGACCACGGTAGTGCGAAATATACCGACATCATGAAAACCCAAGCGCTGAAGCAAGCGCTGGATAAGCATGGCTTTGATGCGGCTTTCGGTGGCGCACGGCGTGACGAGGAAGCCTCGCGCGCTAAAGAGCGTGTCTACTCCTTCCGCGATAAATACCACCGCTGGGATCCAAAGAGTCAGCGCCCCGAACTTTGGAATGTGTATAACGCTAATGTTAACAAGGGCGAGTCAATTCGCGTTTTCCCACTTTCGAATTGGACCGAGCTGGATATCTGGCAGTACATCTATCTTGAGTCGATTCCGATTGTGCCGCTTTACTACGCCGCCAAGCGTCCTGTGGTTGAGCGTGATGGCATGCAGGTTATGGTTGACGATGAGCGCTTGCCTTTGGCACCAGATGAAGTGCCTGAAGAGAAGTTTGTGCGCTTCAGAACGCTGGGCTGTTACCCACTGACCGGTGCGGTGGAATCAACGGCGGCGACACTGCCCGAAATTATTCAAGAGATGCTGTTGACCAAAACCAGTGAACGTAGTGGCCGTGCCATTGATCGTGACCAGGTCGGTTCGATGGAGAAGAAAAAGCGCGAAGGCTATTTTTAAGGAGTAGGTTCAATGGCTCATCAATCCAATTTAATTGCTGACAATATCGAGCAGTACCTTCACGAGCACGAAAATAAAGACCTGCTGCGCTTTATTACCTGCGGCAGTGTTGATGACGGCAAATCTACGCTGATCGGGCGTCTGCTGCACGACTCTAAAATGATCTTTGAAGATCAACTGGCGGCAATTACCCAAGCGTCTAAAACCAGTGGTACGACCGGTGACACGGTTGATTTAGCGCTGTTGGTAGATGGCTTGCAGTCAGAGCGAGAGCAGGGCATTACCATTGATGTTGCCTACCGTTTTTTCTCCACCGAAAAGCGTAAGTTCATCATTGCGGATACCCCAGGACATGAGCAGTACACCCGGAATATGGCTACGGGCGCTTCAACGGCCAGCTTGGCGATTATTTTGATTGACGCCCGTTATGGGGTGCAGACCCAAACTCGTCGCCATAGCTTTATTGCCGATTTGCTGGGTATTCAGCACTTGGTGATTGCGGTAAACAAAATGGATTTAGTGGCGTTCTCCGAGCAGCGCTTTAACGAGATTGTTGACGAATACCGCGCGTTTGCCACCAACCTTAATGCACCGGATATTCGTTTTGTGCCGATGTCGGCACTCAATGGCGACAACGTCGTCAACCCAAGTGACCAGACTGCTTGGTATTTCGGTGCGGATTATGAAGGTAAAACGCTGATTGAGCTGCTGGAAAGTGTCGAGATCAGTCGCGATCAAAATCTGACTGATTTACGTTTGCCGGTACAGTACGTTAACCGCCCGAATCTAGATTTTCGCGGTTATTGCGGCACATTGTCGGCGGGCATTCTACACCCAGGCCAGGCAGTAAAAGCGCTGCCATCGGGTAAGACGTCACGAGTTGAGCGAATTGTGACGTTTGACGGCGACTTAAGCGCCGCTTATCCAGGCCAAGCAGTAACGGTCACCTTGGAAGACGAGATTGATATTTCCCGCGGTGATTGGATTGTCAGTGCTGACGCCGACATACCGCTCTCTAATGCATTTATGGCGGATATTGTATGGATGCATGAAGATGCGCTGGCGCCGGGAAAACTGTATGACTTTAAGCTCGCCACCCGAGATCTATCGGGGCAGGTAAGCGCCATCGAGTACCAGGTAGACGTTAATACACTTGAACGACATGCCACCGACTCGCTGGGCTTAAATGCGATTGCTCGCTGTGAAGTCGAGCTAACCGCCGCGATTCCAGTGGATGACTATCGCACCAGCCCAGGTACTGGTAGCTTTATCATCATCGACAGATTGACCAACGTAACGGTAGGCGCTGGCATGATTCGCGGAACTGCCGATGCCCGTGAGCAGGTCAGTGGTGCTACTGATTGGGCAGCCTTTGAGCGTGATTTGAACGCGCTGGTGCGTAAGCATTTTCCGCACTGGGAAGCGAAGGATGTGCGCGACTTACTGCGTTAGTAGGGTCTGTTAGCAAGTACTGGTAAGAGGTACTGATAGCAAGTACTGGTAAGAGATATTTGAGCGGAGCCAAAAAGCCGCCTGGGTCATTGACCAAGGCGGCTTTTACGTTTGGGGTAGCGCTACTGAGTGTTAGATGAAGACTGCGCGTTAGGGAAAAACAGCTGTTGGCCGTTGACGTCAAAATTGGCAATCGCTTGCTGTCCTTCTTCAGACACCAGCCACTGGTGCCACTGAGCTGCTAAATCATGCTTCAAGTGCGGGTGCCGCTGTTCAGAAAGCAGCAGAGAGCCGTACTGATTAAACAGCGCATCGTCGCCTTCAAAGAGCAGTGTTAAGTCTTGTGGGTTTTCAAACGCTACCCAAGTGGCACGGTCAGTAAATGTGTAGGCGTTCATGCCTGCAGCGGTGTTTAGGGTTGGTCCCATCCCGCTACCTAACTCGCGATACCACTCTCCTTGGGGAGTTACCTCGGCACTTTCCCATAAACGCAGTTCGGCACGGTTGGTTCCGCTATCATCGCCACGGGATGCAAAGGGCGATTCGCTTTCCGCAATACGTGCAAACGCTTCGGTGACGTTGGCACTACTGCTAATATCTGCAGGATCATCGCTGGGCCCGACAATTACAAAGTCGTTATACATTACGTCCAGGCGCTCGCTGGCGTAGCCATCGGCGACAAACTGCTCTTCGCCTGCCGTGTCATGTACCAGCAGACTATCGGCATCTCCGCGGCGGGCAATCTCAAACGCTTGCCCTGTTCCTACGGCTACGACGCGTACATCGATGCCTGTGGCGTCGGTGAAAGTAGGAATAATCGCGTCAAATAGCCCTGAGTTTTCAGTCGAAGTCGTTGACGCTAAGGTGATGAAGTCATCGTTAGCGAGCAGTGAGGCACTCCACGAGAGGCCTACTAAGCCAGAGGTTAATAAGCTAGCGGTAGCCAACGTTGTGGTTTTTTTCATAGGGTTGCTCCTGGGGTTACCAAACAAGTTCACCGCGAATAAAAGCTTCCGCTTGCGTGGAAGCTGGCGTGTTAAAAAAGTGTTGGGCCTGCGTGTGCTCTAGCACTTGGCCGCTATACATAAACACCACCTCATCAGCTAGGCGGCGTGCTTGATGCAGATCGTGGGTGGTCATAATGATGCGCGTGCCATTCTGATGAAACTCATTGACTGCATCTTCGACCGCCTTGATAGCAGCGGGATCTAAAGCAGATGTAGGCTCATCTAGGAACAGCACGGCAGGGTTAAGTAACCAGGCGCGGGCAAGCGCAAGGCGCTGCTGTTCGCCGCCGGAGAGCACCCGCGCAGGACGTTTGGCAAGCGCGACTAAGCCAAATTTTTCGAGTGCCTGCAGGGCCATATGTTTGCGCTGCCGACGTGGGGCTCCGCTAACCGCCAGGGCATAGGTCAAATTATCGATTGCCGAACGGCGCAGCAGCACCGGACGCTGAAACACCATGGCTTGGGCGGGCGGCGCTGCCTGCCAACGAACGTGGCCACTACTTGGAGTGAGCAGGCCGTGGGCCAAACGCATTAACAGGCTCTTTCCTGCGCCGTTGGGCCCCATAATCAGTGTGCGCTGGCAGCCCGAGAGTGTCAGCGTAGTAGGGGCGAGTAAACGATGGCCGCGATGCTCAAAACTGACCTGCTCAAAATGTAGCGTAGGCACGGTCGTCATAAGAGACTGGGGGAAACTCGCTGATGGAAAAATAGACGCGTTCATCCTAACCGCCTCTTAGCCGTTTCACTGACCATGTGGGCCAATGCATTAATCAGCGTTACAAGGCTAAGCAGCACTATGCCCAATCCCAACGCGAGGGGGAGGTTGCCTTTACTGGTTTCCAACACAATGCTGGTCGTCATTACGCGGGTGACGCCATCGATATTGCCACCGACAATCATCACTGCACCGACTTCAGCGCTAGCGCGGCCAAAGCCTGCGAGTATCACGGTTAATAGTCCGAAACGCGCGTCCCACAGTAGAGTAGGCATCATCCGTAGCTGTCCCAGGCCAAGGGAGCGCAGCTGTTCGGCGTACTCGTTATGCAGTGTTTCGACTTGTTGGCGAGTAAGCGCGGCAATAATCGGAAAGACTAAAATGACTTGTGCAATCACCATGGCCGTTGGCGTAAACAGCAGCCCAAACTGGCCTAGTGGGCCGGCGCGGGAAAGCAGCAGATAGACACATAACCCAGCGACCACTGGGGGAAGGCCCATGAGCGCATTGAGCAGCACAATCAACGCATTGCGGCCAGGGAAACGCCAAAGAGCAAGGGCAGCACCTAGTGGTAATGCCAGTACACAAGCAAGCAGTACGGCCAGCAGCGACACCTGCAGTGACAGTGTCACGATAGCGATGAGTCCCTGATCCATGCCTAGAATCAGTGCAAACGCCGTGTAAAAGGGGTTCTCAGTTGGGAACATTGCCGCTCGCACCCCCATTTTTATAATTCAGCATCGTTTTAACAACTGACATCGTGTGTATTTAAACACCCCGGGTGCATTAACTAGCATCATGTACGCAAACTTGATGTAATGCACTGTAGTCTGAAATATATGCAGCTATATGCAGTAAATGGCGAGGTGTATACACATGTTAAGGGAGTTCCTCACCACGGCAGAGGTGGCCGACTATCTGCGCTTAAAAGAGCGGAAGGTGTATGACTTGGTGCGCCAGGGGCAGATACCTTGCAGCCGTGCTACCGGAAAATTGCTCTTTCCTCGTCAGCATATCGATATGTGGGTGCTTAGCCACTTAGAAGGTGACCAAGCATTGCGTTCACCGCTGCCGTTGATATTGGCAGGTAGCCAAGATCCACTATTGGAGTGGGCGGTTCGCGAAAGCGGTAGTGATTTGGCTTCACTGTGCCACGGTAGTGGTGATGGCCTGCGCCGCTTGATGGAAGGAAAAGCGATGCTAGCGGGGATTCACTTACTCAACTTTGAATCCGGGCGCTATAACGAGCCAGCGGCACTAGGGCTGGGCGGTGTGCGAGACTTAATCGTGCTGCATTGGGCGAAGCGCCAGCAAGGGTTGCTCGTGGCGCCGGGCAATCCGCTGGGTATTCAAACGCTCAGTGATATTGCTCGCCAGGAGGTGACGCTTGCCCACCGTCAGCCTGATGCAGGTGCGGCTCAATTACTGCGTTGTCTGCTACAGCAGTCAGCGATTGAACCGAGCACGCTCAATTGGGCCGCTAACGTTTCGTTGAGCGAAGATGATTTAGCCCTTTCCATTGCTCAAGGTGAAGCGGACGTTGGGCTTGGGGTCGAAGCTGCAGCCCATCGCCAACAGCTACACTTTATACCGCTAATTGAAGAGTCATTTGACTTGGTAATGCACCGCCGAAGCTACTTCGAGCCAGCGGTTCAGGCGCTGATCTCATTTGCTCGCCAGGAGCGTTTTATCCAGCGGGCGGGGGCGTTGCAAGGCTATAACGTGAGTGACCTGGGAAAAGTGTTGTATAACGCTTAGCAATGAGGCTTTGGCGGTTGAGGGACATCCGCCATTACGCCACACTGGTGAGCGGTTAGCCATTTAACAGAGCCATCACAGGAAGTGAACAATGTTGAGAATAGCGCAAAATATAGCGGTTACCGATGACGTGGCTGAGTGTTTTTCGTGTGGGTGCCAATAATGGCGTGGTACCACCAGTGGGCAAGCTTTGCCAAAAGGCTTGCCCATGTTATTGCAAAGCCTATGAAGCGCGACAGCGGTCATGGGGGGGTAATGGTGCATCCCTACCGTGGTTATGGCTCTCATCAAGAGGTGTTTGTGATGGGGCGCGTATTTCGCCAGGCCGCATTAGGTCGGGCGATACCTCGGCGAGGTATGTTGCGGGACACTGCAGATGTTGCTCGGCGTATCTTTCGACGCGGCCTTGCGAATGCCAAAGTGGAGATACGCATTGGCGATAATCAGCTGTGTTTAACGACTGACCGCGACGGTTACTTTGACGCTCACTTGCCGATCAGTACTGCATTACCGGTTGATATTTCCTGGCATCGTGCCGATATCATGGTTCATGCTGACGGCCACCCGCCAATCCGCACCAGCGTTGAAGTTTACGTACCGCCTCCCGAAGCAGACCTGTTGGTGATCAGTGATATTGACGACACCGTGATGTTCACCGGCGTCGCTGAAAAACTTAAAATGCTGTACCGCTTGTTTGTCCGCAAACCACATCGGCGCACGGCTTTTCCAGGGGTGGCATCGCTTTATCAGGCGTTGTATCGAGGGGAAACTGAAAAAGCTGAACGGCCTATTTTGTATGTTTCCAGAGGGCCCTGGGCGATCTATGAGATGTTGGAAACCTTCTTTCAGCTTAACCGTATTCCTGTTGGGCCTATTCTATTCCTACGCGAATGGGGAATTTCTCTGCGCCGTCCGTGGCCTCGGCGGGCTGAAGCGCATAAGCGTGATTTGATCGACCGCATGTTAGCGCTCTATCACGATATGCCGTGTATTTTGATTGGTGACAGTGGCCAGCACGATCCAGAGGTTTATACCGAGGTGGTGAAGGCATATCCGACACGCATCAAAGCGGTCTATATTCGTCGGGTTGATAAAGACCCACAACGGGAAGAGGCCATTCAGCGTTTACGGGATGAACTTGCCCATACTGATTGTGAATTAGTACTCGCCGCTGACAGTATTTTGATCGCCGAACATGCTTACTCTAAAGGCGATATTTCTGTCAGAGGTTTGCAAGCTGTACAACGGGATGTGGACGCGCACCACAATGCCCCTAGCTAGTTGCAGTTGAGTGCGCCTGTTTTATGCTCATGGTAAAACTAAACACGGGTTTGCGGGTCGTTAACTTAGGTTCTTAATCAGCGGTGAGTGTGATCATGGTCATTGTGTTAATCGTATTGGCGCTGGCCATTTTTGTTCTGCCTAACCTATGGGCAAAGTGGGTGTTAAAACGCCACACTCGTGGACGGGATGACTATCCGGGGACTGGCGCAGAGCTTGCCGAGCACCTGCTACGCCGTTTAGGGGTTGAAGGCGTGAGAGTGGAGCGTAGCGAATTTGGCGATCATTACGACCCGGAATCGCGATGCGTGCGCCTTACCCCAGACTGCTATGATGGCCGCTCGCTGACGGCGGTGACCGTTGCTGCCCACGAGGTTGGCCACGCTATTCAACACCATGAAGGTTATGCGCCTCTGCTAGCCCGCAGCCGTTTGGTTCAACTAGCGCAAAAGGCAGAAAAACTGGGGGCTATTTTAATGATGGCCGCACCCTTTTTGTTTGTGCTCACAAGGTTGCCTGGTGGGCTAGCAGCGGTGATTGCTATGGCCGTCATTAGTTTTGGCACCGCCGCGCTAGTGCATCTCGTAACGCTGCCCGTTGAGTTCGATGCCAGCTTTAACCGTGCACTGCCACTGCTAAAAGAGTACGTGCCGCCCTATGACATGCCCGGCGCTCGCCATGTGCTTACCGCCTGCGCATTCACCTACGTAGCTGCTTCCTTGGCCAGCGTGATGAACCTTGGCCGTTGGCTGGTAATTTTGCGGCGTTGAGATTAGCGAGCGCTGGCCAAGCCCTGTTGAATAACAAAAAAACCAGCCCATCGGCAAATGCCAGTCAGGCTTAACTGACTGGCATTACGCTCTATTGAGCGGCTTTTTTGTCGTATGGGCAATTTGAGATGCTTACTTCTTGATCATCCGATAGCCGAACAACAATACCAATGCGCCTACGATAGCGGTCACAAAACTACCAAAGCTAAAGTCGCCCATGGTGCCAAGACCAACGAATGAACCAATCCAGCCGCCAACGAATGCGCCAGCAATGCCAAGAAGAATAGTGATGATAAGACCACCTGGATCCTTACCAGGCATAATCATTTTTGCAATAACACCGGCGATAAGACCGAATAGAATCCACGCTAAAAAACCCATCTTTACTCCTTGATAAATATTCTATTGGTGAGCTTGTGCCTATATGAGCGATGACATTATGGGCTATCTTATAACGATCTAAGTAATTAAGAACTGTTACTAAAAAACCTGTCATTAACAGTACGATCATGACACGCTTGTTTGACACAAGCGTATGACACAGCCCATCAACATTCGTTTCGATTGGCAATAATCACCGCACGGCGTGGTGCAGGATAGCCTTCAATAGTGCGAGCTGGATCGCTGGGATCAAGAAAATCCGCTAGCGATTGATAGGTCATCCACTCGGTTGAGCGCTGTTCGTCAAGCGTTGTTAGCGCTTCGTCGACCACTCGCACATTGGTAAAACCGCACCGTTCTAGCCAGTGACATAGCGCTTTTGAAGAGGGCAGGAAGTAAACATTAGGCATCGCGGCGTAGCGTTCGCCGGGTACAAACACGGTTTGCTCATCGCCTTCCACCACTAGCGTTTCTAGTACCAGTTCACCGCCAGGGGCTAACGCCTCTTTTAGTTGCTGCAAATGCTCAAGTGGCGAAGGGCGGTGGTAGAGCACGCCCATGGAAAATACCGTATCGAAAAACCCCAGCTTTTCCGGCACATCTTCAATGCCTACCGGTAGAAACTGCGTGCGACCGCCGTCGGCATTGCCAACGAAGTGTCGCACCGCCTGAAACTGCCAATAAAAACGTGGTGAAGGGTCAATCACAAGCACAAAGGCTGCGCCTTCTCCAGCCATGCGCCAAGCGTGGTAGCCGCTGCCACCACCAACATCCAATACTTTACGGTACTTTAGCGGCGCAAGATGCGGGGCGACTCGTTGCCATTTCCAGTCGGAGCGCCACTCGGTATCGATATCAATGCCACCCAACCGAAAGGGGCCTTTGCGCCAGGGCGATAGTTTGCGCAGCAGGTTAAAGCACTGACGCTTTTGGCTATCGCTCAAAGCGACATCAACGCTCACTGTATCGCTGATAAGATCGACGTGGCGCTCCTCGGGCAGAGCAGGCAGTTTGGCAACTGCCTTTTCCCAAGCGGACAGGTCGCCATGGCGCTGGCGATCTAATCCCCTGGCCAGCTGTTCGGGCAGCTTGGCAAGCCAGGGTGTCAGTGTGGCATCCTGGCTAGCTTGATCTAAAAATGCCTGATAAAGCGCGCGATGATCATCGGGTAACAGCGGCACCTTAATCCTCCTTGAAGGCGATCAGCGAGGTAAAGTTCAAGTACTGGAACCAAGTCATTGAGCGCGGAAAGCCTGCTAGGGCTAAGCGGCCATGTAAGGCATCAAGCGTGTCGGGAATCAGCACGTTTTCCAGAGCAGTGCGCTTTTGGCTGATTTCCATATCGCTATAGCCATTGGCGCGCTTGAAGTCATGATAGCGCTCAACCCGCCACGCGTTGTCCCGTTCATCGGCATCGATGGTTTTCTCCGATAAAATCAGTACGCCGCCCGGTTCAAGGGCATCATAAAGCCGCTTTAGCAGCGCATCGCGATCGGCAGGGGGAAGAAACTGCAGTGTAAAGTTGAGAATGATCATGCCGGAAGGTGCATACTCCAGCGTGCGTATGTCGGCCTCCTCGATCTGCATGGCATGGTCTGGGCACTCTTCCAAAAAGGTTTGCTTGGCCCTAGCCACCATGGCGGGTGAAAGATCCACACCGGTATAGCGGAAGGCATCAGCAGGAAGGGCGCCCGCCAGTGCCAGGCCGGATGCGCCCAGCGAGCAACCTAGGTCGTAAACGTGAGCGCCATGGCGCAAATGGCGTTGGGCAATTAAGCTCAACATGCCGAGGATTTGCCCGTAACCGGGCACCGAGCGGCGAATCATATCAGGGAAACAGGCAACGACCTGTTCGTCGAAAGAGAACCTTGCCACCTTATCTAAGGGTGTTGAAAAGATAGCGTCGCGGTAAGATGCATCACTCATGGGCAAGCCAGGATTATTAATGAGGCTGGGTAGTTTACGCGCCCTTGATACACCAGAACAGACCTGTTTATAACAGATTCCTGCCGCACGGAAGGACGCCAAAGGAGAGGGCATATGGCTTCAGCAGCACGCACAACCCCCGATACACTACCCGCATGGCAGATGTTGAAGCATCATGCTGACACGCTACAGCACGTACACTTAAAAAATTTGTTCGGTGACGACGACAGTCGCTGGTTGAACTTTACGCGCCAAGTGGCGGGTTTAACCTTGGATTTATCAAAACAGCGTTGGGATGACGACACCCTTGAACACTTGCTGGCACTGGCGCATGAAGCAGGAATGCCTGGGGCGATTGATGCCCTGCTGAGTGGCAAACGTGTCAACGTTAGCGAAAATCGCCCCGCTCTACACACCGCTTTACGTTTACCTGCGGATGCCACGCTTGAAGTAGAAGGGGAAGATGTGGTGGCCGCTGTACATGACAGCCTTGCCCACATGGAGCGCTTGGTGCAACGCTTGCAGGCGGGGCAGTGGCGGGGGGCAACCGGTAAGCCGATCCGTCATGTGGTGAATTTAGGTGTCGGCGGCTCGGATCTTGGCCCGTTAATGGTCACCCATGCGTTGGCAGATTATCGCCCAAAAGAGGGGCACTCATTGGACGTGCACTTTGCGTCTACCATGGATGGCTCCCAACTGGCGGATTATCTAAGTCGCTTTAACCCTGAAACAACCCTATTTGTTTTATCGTCCAAGTCGTTTACCACTATCGACACGCTCTCCAATGCGAATACGGCCAAAGACTGGCTGTTAGGAAGGCTATCTGAGCATGGCGATCTTCCCAGTGCCGCGCCATTAAGCGCAGCGTTAATTGTTCGCCAGCACTTCATCGGTGTGTCGGCGAGCCCTGAAAAGATGAGTGAGTGGGGCATTTCCTCCGATCACCAGCTGATGTTCTGGGATTGGGTCGGTGGGCGTTACTCCTTGTGGGGCACTATCGGCCTACCTATTGCGCTCGTCGTCGGCATGGATAACTTCCGCGAACTGTTGGCGGGAGCCCATGCAATGGACTGCCACTTCCGTGATGCACCGATGGAAGAAAACCTACCAGTACTGCTGGGGTTAGCGGGTATTTGGAACGTCAATTTCCTAGATATTCGTGCCCATTCGATACTGCCCTACGATGGGCGCTTAGAGTACTTTGCTGCCTATCTTGAGCAGCTTGAGATGGAGTCCAACGGTAAGTCGGTGACTCGCCAAGGCCAGGCGGTGAATTATTCAACGTGTCCGGTACTTTGGGGGCAGCTTGGCCCCAACGCTCAACACGCCTTTTATCAGTTACTTCACCAGGGCACCCAGCCAGTGGTGTGCGATTTTATAGCGCCGCTGAAGCGCTACGATGAGGTGGAGGACCCGGATACGCGTCGCCATCTAAAGGCACAGCACCGCCTAGCGCTGGCGAACTGCTTTGCTCAATCACGAGTACTGATGCTCGGGGATGACGCCCTAGAGGATGATGGCCCCCGCCCAGAGCATAAGCGTTACCGTGGGAACCAGCCCTCTACAACGGTCCTGTTGGATAAGCTAACACCCTTTACGCTGGGGGCACTGATTGCCCTGTATGAGCACAAAGTGTTTGTACAGGCGGTCATTTGGGATATTAACCCGTTTGATCAGTGGGGCGTTGAGCTAGGTAAGAAAATTGCCACCGACACCCAGGCGATCATTGATGGCGGCGGTGATATTTCCCGTATGGATGCTTCCAGCCGCGGCTTGATAGAGGCGTTTTGGGCAGCGGAGCAGGAGTAGCACGCTATTGTGATTTTCATGGCTGGATATACAGCTTTTTGCTTTTCCGCTATCCTGTGCCTTTTTGCCAGCCGCTAATGACTCGTTGCAGTACGTTTTATTTCAGTACGCTTTGTTTCAAGTACTTAACAGCGGCTGCTAGCGCTATTTTTTTAGGAACCGATGTTACATGACCCAGTTTGATGCCTCCCAGTACGGCGCGAGTTCCATCGAAGTCCTGTCAGGGCTCGAGCCGGTGCGTAAGCGTCCCGGTATGTACACCGACACCTCGCGGCCAAATCACCTTGCTCAAGAGGTGATTGATAATAGTGTCGATGAGGCCCTCGCAGGGCATGCATCGGCTATCAGCGTGGTGCTGCATAGCGATGGCGCCATCGAAGTGCAGGATAACGGCCGTGGCATGCCAATCGATATGCATCCTGAACATGGTGTGTCGGGCGTCGAGCTCATCTTCACTAAGCTCCACTCGGGTGGCAAATTTTCCTCCTCCAGCTATCGCTTCTCGGGTGGTTTGCATGGGGTTGGCGTATCGGTGGTTAATGCCTTATCGCGCCGTTTAGATGTTGAAGTTACGCGTAATGGCGCGCGCCATGCCATGGCCTTTGAGTTTGGCGAAAAAGTCGAAGAGCTACACGAAATTGGTAAAGCGGCGAAAAAAGCGACAGGCACTCTCGTGCGTTTCTGGCCCGATGAGAGCTACTTTGACAGCCCAAAGCTTGCCCTTTCAAAGTTAAAGCACTTGTTGCGTGCCAAGGCCGTGCTGTGCCCTGGGCTGGCGGTGACGCTAGTAGAGCCTGATGGCACCAAAACGGAATGGGCCTATGCCGATGGCTTGAAGGACTACCTAGCTGAAGCTACCGATGGCTATGACGTGGTGCCGAATGAGCCCTTTGTCGGCCATTTTAGCGACGATGAGCATGGCGTTGACTGGGCGATTCAGTGGTTGCCTGAAGGCGGCGACGCATTGTTGGAAAGCTACGTGAACCTGATTCCCACGCCCCAGGGCGGCACCCATGTTAATGGCTTCCGTTCAGGATTGTTGGAAGCGCTGCGGGAGTTCTGTGAATACCGCAGCCTGTTGCCACGCGGCATTAAGCTGACCGCCGACGATTTATGGGAGCGAGCCTCTTTCGTGCTTTCGGTTAAAATGCTTGATCCTCAGTTTGCCGGGCAGACCAAAGAGCGGCTCTCCTCACGCACGATTGCGGGCTTCGTATCGGGGGTGTTGAAAGATGCTTTCTCGCTTTGGCTTAACCACCACATTGAACAGGCCGAACAGCTGGCCGAAATGGTGATTAGCGCCGCTCAGCAGCGCCAGAAAAAGTCCAAAAAGGTCGCCCGTAAAAAGGTGACTTCTGGCCCCGCGCTGCCAGGCAAACTGGCTGACTGTTCCGGTCAAGACCCTGCCCTTAGTGAGCTGTTTTTAGTCGAAGGCGACTCGGCAGGTGGTAGCGCCAAACAAGCGCGCAACCGAGAAACTCAAGCCATTCTTCCGCTGCGCGGAAAAATCCTCAATACCTGGGAAGTCGATACCCACGATATCTATGGCTCTCAGGAAGTGCACGATATTGCTGTGGCGATTGGCGCCGACCCTGGCAGCGCAGATCTTGAAAAACTGCGCTACCACAAAATTTGTATCCTGGCGGATGCGGACTCCGATGGCTTGCACATTGCAACGCTGCTGTGCGCGCTGTTTGTAAAGCACTTCCCCAGCCTTGTGGATGCTGGGCATGTGTTTGTTGCCATGCCACCGCTTTATCGAATCGACTTAGGCAAAGAAGTGCACTATGCCCTGGATGAGAGCGAGAAAGCCGCCATTCTCAAGCAGTTGGCGAAAAAACGTGGTACGCCTAATGTTCAGCGCTTTAAAGGCTTGGGTGAAATGAGCCCGCTACAGCTGCGTGAGACCACTATGTCAGTGGAAACCCGTCGTTTGGTGCAGTTAACGCTGGATGAGGGCGATGGCACGCTGGAAATGATGGATATGTTGCTGGCCAAAAAGCGCGCCGGTGACCGCAAAAAGTGGCTGGAAGATTACGGCAATCTTGCTGATGTAGAGGTGTAGTGACCGCTATACCAGTTGTAAACACCAGAGGTGTCAGCCGAACCCGCTAGGCAAACGTTAACAGGCATTATTACAGTGCCATGTTATTTGGCCGATAGTTGAATAGGTAGCCTACATACTAAGACGCGTAAAAAAAAACGCTCATAGACAGGGGAATAACTTTGTTCAACACAATCTCTCGGCAGTTAACATTGTCTGCAGTGGTGCTCACACTACTCATGGCTGTCAGTATTTACGGCGTGATGGCTTGGCGTGGCCAGCCATTGGTGATCGATGCAAGCCAGTCATTGATTGAGCGGACGGGTGGCTCTATCGTAAATGCGCTGAATGGCCAGTTGGCTCGCGTCGAGGGGAATACCTCGAGCTTAGCAGCGCTGGCCGAGTCGCTTCCCCAAGATGAAGCGATTTACCGGCAAGCACTGCCCAATGTGGTCGACGATAACGGCAATATGACGATTGCCGGAGGCGGTATTTGGCCTGAGCCAGACGCATTTTCGCCAGGTTTTGAGCGCTTTAGTTTTTTCTGGGCACGGAATGCTCAGGGAACGTTGGAGTTTCTGGATGACTACAACGCAAGCACTATTGCGCCTTATCATGACGAAGCATGGTACAGCAGTGCCCGCGATGCCGCGCCAGGGCAGTGCGTTTGGTCTGCCGCGTACCGCGACCCAGCGACAGGGGTTGCCATGGTGACCTGTAGTGTTCCGTATTATATCGATGGCGCTTTTTCAGGAGTGGCGACCATTGATATGCAGCTAGGCGGCGTGGCCGAGTTTCTTGCAGAAAATGGCGGTGGCACAGGCGGCTACGCCTTTGTACTGGATAATGAGCGCAATGTCATTGACCTGCCGGGGGTAGAGCAAGCCTCGGATGAGATGAAGCGTTTAGCGGACGTTGCCCGTGATATGCCCTGGCTTCAGCCCGTTGTTACGGCGATCACGGCTGGCCGTGAACAAGCGAGTGTCGAAAGCGCAGGCGTGTTAGCAGAAGCTGCTGAGGTGCGCTTATTTGACATGCCACGTACGGGGTGGACGCTGGGGTTAGTAACCCCTAGCGAGCAAGTCACGGCTTTGGCACGTACGTTAACACGTGATCTGCTGCTATTTATTGTCCCCTTACTAGCACTCTTGCTGGGGCTTGGATGGTGGGGCGGTCGCATTTTGCTAGCGCAAATACGCAGTACTACTCGCCAAATCGATCAGCTAGGGCAGGATGACTCGAGTCGCGAGCTGACGATCTATCGCGAGGATGAGATTGGCGAGCTGCGCCGAGCTGTTAATCGATACTCGGAGAAGCTACAGCGGCTATTTGGTGACGTGCGGAGTGTGGCCGATGCCATTGCCAGTGAGTCTACTGAAATTGCGGCAGGCAATACGGAGCTTTCTAGCCGAACAGAACAGCAAGCGGCTTCTCTTCAGGAGACGTCATCAACGATGGAGGAGATGGCGGCTACGGTGAAGCGCAACGCTGATAACGCTCAAGAGGCAGACCTGCGGGCAAAAGAGTCAGCGGATAAAGTGAAGCGCGGCGGTCAACAGGTATCGAGGCTGGCGCAATCCATGGAAGCGATCAACGAAAGCTCTGTTGAAGTCGCTTCAATTGTTCAAGTAATTGAAAATATTGCTTTTCAAACCAATATATTAGCGCTGAATGCCTCAGTAGAAGCAGCGCGTGCGGGTGAGCACGGAAGAGGCTTTGCGGTGGTTGCCAGTGAAGTACGTGAGCTTGCTTCGCGTAGTGCTACGTCGGCCAGAAATATTAATGAGCTGATCAAAACCACCTCTGAACAGATCGCGACGGGCAGCGGTTATGCTCAACAAGCTGAGTCGGCGATGAAAGAGATTGTGGGCGCCATTGAGGAAGTAACGGCACGCATTAGCGAAATTAGCCAAGCTTCCAGCGAACAAACCAATGGCATTGATGAGATTAACCGTGCGGTAACGCAGATGGATACGGTGACCCAGCAGAATGCGGGTTTGGTTAGCCAAGCCGCAGGGGCTGCTAATGAACTGTCGTTACAAGCCCAGCGCTTAAAAGGTTTGCTAGACGAGTTTCACGGCGGTGCGCAGGCGGCATCCCAGGCTCCGGCATTGTCGAATGCATCGCATGAAAAGTATCAGTTAACATAGCGTGCCATGCTAAGTGGCCGCGTGTCCGCTTATCAGCCGCCCCGACTGGGGCGGTTTTGTTGTTAAGGTAGGATATGATCGACATGGATATTCAGGTAGCAGAGGGTGACGTCGAACGGCTGTCCCTGCGCGATTACACTGAAAAAGCGTACCTCGACTACTCGATGTACGTCATTTTAGACCGCGCCTTGCCCAATATTGGCGATGGGATGAAACCTGTGCAGCGGCGGATTATTTACGCCATGCGTGAGTTGGCGCTACACGCCAATGCCAAGTACAAAAAGTCGGCGCGTACTGTCGGTGATGTACTGGGTAAGTTTCACCCCCATGGCGACGGCGCGTGCTATGAAGCAATGGTGCTAATGGCCCAGTCGTTTAGCTATCGCTATCCACTGGTAGATGGGCAAGGCAACTGGGGGAGTCCTGATGACCCCAAATCCTTTGCCGCCATGCGCTATACCGAAGCCAAGCTGTCTAAGTTTGCAGAAGTGCTGCTTAGCGAGTTAGGCCAGGGTAACGTGGACTGGACTCCCAACTTCGATGGCACGATGCAAGAGCCGGTAGTGCTTCCCGCGCGTTTACCGCACGTGTTACTCAACGGCGGGACTGGCATCGCGGTGGGGATGGCAACCGATATTCCACCTCACAACGTGTCAGAGGTGGTGGAGGCAACCTGTCACCTATTGCGGAACCCCGCAGCGACCACTGTCGACCTGATGGAATTTGTACCGGCCCCCGACTTTCCTACCGATGCCGAAATCATCACCCCGAAAGAAGACCTGCGTAAGCTCTACGAATCAGGCCGCGGTTCGGTCAAGCTGCGCGCTCGCTATGTGCGCGAAGAGGCCAATATCGTAATTACCGCGGTGCCTTATCAGGTCAGCGGTGCCAAGGTGCTGGAGCAGATCGCCGCGCAAATGCAGGCCAAAAAGCTGCCGATGGTAGCTGACCTGCGAGATGAGTCGACACATGAAGAGCCTACTCGCCTGGTAATTGAACCTCGCTCTAACCGGGTGGATGTTGAAGCGCTGATGGCGCACTTGTTTGCCACCACGGATTTAGAAAAGAACGTGCGGGTGAACATGAACGTGATCGGCCTGGATGGCCGCCCCCGGGTGATGCCGCTACCCGATATGCTGAGCGAGTGGTTGCGCTTTAGGCGAGCGACAGTACGCCGTCGTTTAGAGCATCGTTTAGGTAAAGTCGAAGATCGTCTGCATATTCTTGAAGGCCTGCTAACGGCTTACCTCAACCTTGATGAAGTGATCCGTATTATTCGTGAAGAGGATGAGCCTAAGCCAGCGTTGATTGCGGCGTTTGGTCTGTCTGAGCGGCAAGCCGAGGCGATCCTAGAGCTGCGACTGCGCCATCTTGCCAAGCTGGAAGAGATGAAGATTCGCGGCGAACAAGATGAGCTGGAAAAAGAGCGCAAATCGCTGCAAGGCTTGTTGGGTAGTGAAGCTAAGTTAACCACGTTAATTGAAAAAGAGATCCGCGCGGCGGGTAAAGAGCATGGTGATGCGCGTCGTTCGCCGCTGGTTGAGCGTAGTGAAGCAAAAGCGCTTTCTGAAGTAGAGTTGTTAGGCGCTGACCCAATTACCGTCGTGTTGTCGGAAAAAGGCTGGATTCGTGCGGCGAAAGGCCATGATATCGATCCGGAAGGGCTCTCCTATAAGGCTGGCGATAGTTTCCAACTAGCGGCTCGGGGTAAAACCAATCAACCCTTGGTGTTGCTAGATGACACTGGCCGTGCCTATACCCTAGCGGCACATAACTTACCTAGTGCTCGGGGTCAGGGTGAACCCGTTACCGGCCGTGTCAACGTATCGGCCGGTGCGCGAATGGCAGGGCTAATGCTGGCGTCGCCCACTAAACGCTACGTATTGGCCAGTGATGGTGGCTATGGCTTTATCGCCCAGCTTGAGGCTCTGACAGGTAAAAATAAAGCCGGTAAAGCGGTGCTAAGTGTTCCTAAAGGGTGCAGCGTTATGGCGCCAGTGGAAGTGCCGGAAGGCCAAGGCCATTGGGTGGCATCGGTTTCCAATGAAGGCAGGCTGCTGCTGTTCCCGTTAGACCAATTACCTGAAATGGCTAAAGGGAAAGGCAATAAAATGCTCGATATTCCCGGCCCGCGTGCGGCTCGTCGTGAAGAGTTCGTGCGCGATATTGCCGTTGTGGCAGAGGGGGGAGAACTCATTATTCATGCTGGTAAGCGTAAGCTAACCCTGAAGGCCGATGATCTCGCGTATTATCGTGGTGAGCGCGGTAGGCGAGGCAGCAAACTGCCCCGCGGTTTCCAAAAAGTAGATTGTTTAGAGGCAGGGGAGTAAGTCATGGCAACACGTTATTTGATTCGTGCGACCGGGGTTGCGCGCCCAGGGCAGTTAGCTGGCCTGGGAAATGCGTTGGCGGCTGGGCGTGCCCGGCTGTTGGATATTAATCAAAGCGTGACGTTTGGCATGCTCTCTTTGGAAATACTGGTGGGGCTTGATCAGGACAGCGCTTTAGAAGCCGCGCTTAGTGAAGCAGGAGATACGCTCGGTTTAGACGTGCAGGCAATAGCGGTAAGTGGTGACGATTATCAGCGCTGGAGTGAGCAAGCCAGCCAACCGAGGCTTATCTTAAGCCTGTTAGCCCCCAAGCTGCCTGCCGGCATATTAGCTGAAGTAGGGGCGCTGACCGCAGAGTTTGGCCTCACCGTTGAGCTAATTCACCGTCTTTCAGGCCGCGAAGCGCTTGAAGGAGATTCGCCGGCTAATGGTGCTTGCGTTGAGTGTTGGCTCAGAGGAAGCGATGCAGAACTAGAAACCCTACGCGAGAAGGCGCTTGCGCTAGGTGCCCAGCATGGTGTCGATATTGCTATTCAAGAAGATACTATCTGGCGTCGGCATCGTCGTTTAGTGTGTTTTGATATGGACTCGACGCTGATCAAGACCGAGGTGATTGATGAGCTGGCTCGCCGCCATGGCGTTGGAGATGAAGTTGCCGAGGTGACCGAGCGAGCGATGCGTGGCGAGCTTGATTTTCAAGCAAGCTTCCGCGAGCGTATGAGTAAACTGGCGGGTCTAGATGAGTCGGTCTTAAAGGAGATTGCTGCCGAGCTGCCATTAATGGACGGCGTTGAGCGGCTAATGGCGAACTTAAAACGCTTTGGTTACCGCACGGTGATATTGTCCGGGGGCTTTAGCTACTTTGCTCGTCATCTTCAGGAAAAGCTCGGTTTTGACGAAATCCACGCCAACGAGCTGGTGATTGAAAATGGCAAAGTAACCGGTGATGTGAAAGAACCGATTGTTGATGCGCAACGCAAGGCCGATCTATTAGAGCAAATCGCGCTACGGGAAGGCTTTACTTTAGAGCAGACCATTGCCGTTGGTGATGGTGCCAACGATCTTAAGATGCTGGCAAAAGCGGGGCTAGGGATTGCGTTTCGCGCCAAGCCGGTGGTTCGCGCGCAAGCTCGCCAAGCAATTTCAACGCTGGGAATTGATGCGGTACTGTATTTAATTGGCTATCGGGAAGCTGATCTGATCGACTAACGCATCACGCCGCTAAGTGAGCAGGCGGTGCCCTAGCACCGCCTTAGCCTTGGTTGACCCCTAGTTGGCCGTATGGCCGTTAACACCGCCATATTCCGCGCGCAGAGCTGCTAGTTTGGCGGCCTCATTTTCGCTAAGCGTTGGTGAATTCCAAAGGGGTTCACCTTGCGCGTTATTTACCCCCTCTAGCGTTAAGGTTAGCTGTGTATCGCGGGGGATCTGATGATTACCCCAGGGGCCGAAGCGGTTGGGGGCAAGACTCCATTGGGCGGTCTCGCCGGGGGCTAGGCCGCCAGCAATAACATAGTAAAACGTTTCATCTACCCAAGGTGTCTCGTGTCCTGGGCTGGTCAATACGCCATGTAAAAACAGTTCCGATATCTCTTGGTCAGAGCCATTCGTTACCTGAAGGTCAATGACCGGTTCGAATGCGCCATAGGGGCTGGTGCTGATATAGTAATCGGCGCTTTCAATGCTTACCTGGGCGCGCTGTTGTTGGTCGTGTTCTGCTCGCGCTTGTTTGGTTTCTAGACGATCAAGCGTTTGCAGCGCCTGCTCGCGCTCCCGGGCACGGCGTTCGCGCAGCATTTTATCGGCGCGCTCTATAATTTCATCGCCCGTTAGGCCATGCATGTAGGCATTCGCTGACTCGGCAATTTCGGCGGCATTCATACGTTGGGCATTGAGTAAATCGATGCCGCTAAACGATGACATGGCAATGATCGTTAATGCTTGATCAAACTCATCGCGCTTGTAGGCGGGGAGTGAGTCGCGCACTTTCTCAACCGAAACTACGGCGGCTGGCATTGAGCTTGTATCTATTTTGGGGTCTGAGCAACCCGCTATCATCAACGTGGTTAATGACAGTGCCGACAACCTAAGCAGGCTCCACATATAATTACCTCAAAACAGGCTAACAAAACGCAAGGAGCTTACCGGAAAGTGTCGCTTCCCACTACTATCTCGCGTCGCTGACATATAAAAAGCGCTGGCGTTTCGGCCAGCGCTTGTCAGTCAAGAACGGCTGTTCCTGCCTTTTAACCATGTCCCTTGTCAGGGTGCGGGACAGGCTTTTCACCGACTTCTTCTGAGCGAAGTTCTACCGGTTTGCCCTGGGTTTTATCGATATGTTTGAGTTGCAGATGAAGCCCCGTTTTGGCGAGCAAGTGAGCACTTACCGGTGCGGTAATGAATAAAAACAGCGTGATCAACAGTTCTTGAACGTCAGGCTTGCCATCGATACTCCAAAAGTAACCCATTGAGGCGACAAGCATGCAGCCTATGCCGAGTGTGGTGGCCTTGGTGGGGCCATGCAGGCGCATGTAGAAGTCTCTTAGGTGAGCAAGGCCCAGCGAGCCGATAAACACGAAAATACCGCCCGCTACCAATAGTAATGAAATCAGCGCTTCGACAAAAAACGACATTGGCGCATCTCCTGAGACGTTACACAGTTCATTCGATAATATCCCCGCGTAAAATGTACTTACAAACGGCCACTGTGCTGATAAAACCAAGCATGGCAATTAACAGCGCAGACTCAAAATAGGTCTTGCTGTTGAGCCATAGTCCCAGCAGTACAATCAGCGCAATTGAATTGACATACATAGTGTCGAGCGCCAGTACGCGATCAGGCAGGTCGGGGCCAATGGTTAGACGATAAAGATTCATCAATAGCGCCATGACGACCAGCGCTAAAGCAATCACGAGTGCGGCGCTTAGCATTCGTAAATCTCCTTAAGAGGGCGCTCATAGCGCTCGCGAATTTGGGCAATTAAGGCGTCCTCGTCGTCTACATCTAGTGCATGAATGAGCAACGATTTTCCGTCCATCCTTAAGTTCGCTGAAACGGTGCCTGGGGTTAGGCTAATGGTGCTTGCGAGAAGTGTAATGGTGAAGCGTTCTTCAAGCATCAGCGGGTATTCAATAAAGTGAGGTTTGACTTTACGCCAGGGGTTAGCAATTAAGTACGCAACTTTGAAGTTGGCGATGACGATATCGCCTAATACGCGAAACGCAAAACGCAGCAGTTTAAGCGGTTTGCCAATGCGAGGACGTGCGTCCCAAAAGCGATGGGTCAATAACGGAATAAGGATGGCCAGCGCGCCGCCTAGCACAATCTGGCCGAATGCAAAGCTACGCACAAGCAGTAGCCATACCAACAGCAGTAGCAGCGATAGTACCGGCGTAGGAAGCCAAGTGCGGGGGGCAATCATTGGGTGTCTCCAGCATCAGGCAGAAGCGAATTAATCAACAGCTGCGGGTTGGCCAACTGCTCTCCCGTGGCTTGGGTGTAGCTGCTTACGGGCCCTGCAAAGGCCACCATTAGGGGGGCCGCGCTAAGCAGCCACAGCATGCCAATCCACTGGTAACGAGAGAGGTTGCTGCCGCTAGGGCTGCCACGGTGGCTGCGCCAAAACAGCGTAGAACCTGCACGAGAAAGCGCAACTAGCGACGCAAGGCTCGTTAATAGTAACAGCGGCCAAAGCCACAAACGCTCGCTACCTTCGGCAGCGTTAAGCATGAGTGCTTTGCCTAACGCACCGGATAGCGGCGGTAGCCCGGCCACGGCAATAGCGCCGATAAAAAAGGTCAGCGCCAGCGCATTGCCTTGCACCAATGGTCGGCCTTTAACGATGCGCGTGCCGGGTTTCCCCCGTTGTAGGCCAATCATTTCCGCTAACAGGAAAAGTCCGCCGGTAATCAGCGTGGTGTGAATGAGGTAATAGAGGAGTGCTGATGTTGCGGCGGGAGAGCGCATGCCAATGCCAGCCAGTAGCGTGCCTACCGAAATAAGCACCAGATAGGCTACCAGCAGGCGTAAATCACGTGCGGCGATAACGCCAACACCCGCTGCGGCTAGTGTTGCTAGCGCTAACCACCATACCCAGGGCTGTTCCAGTGCGACTAAACCACCGGCTTGGTCGCTGAATATCAGTGAGTAAACGCGCAAAATCGCGTAAATCCCCACCTTCGTCATAATAGCGAATAGCGCTGCCACGGGGGCGGGTGCAGCCGCATAAGCGCGGGGAAGCCAAAAGTAGAGTGGCAAAATAGCTGCTTTTAAACCGAACACCACCAGCAGCATTAATGCTCCAGCGGTGACTAAGCCTTCGCGCTCGACAGGCAGGCTGGCCAGCTTATGCGCCATATCGGCCATGTTTAGCGTGCCCGTTGCACCATATAAAATGCCCACGGCGATTAGAAACAGTGAGGAGCCCGCTAGGTTGAGTACGACATAGTGAACACTGGCTTGGATACGTGCTTTACCACCACCGTGTAGCAGTAAGGCGTAAGAGGCCAGGAGGAGTACTTCGAAAAATACGAAGAGGTTAAACAGGTCGCCGGTTAAAAAGGCCCCGTTAATGCCTAGCAATTGCCATTGAAACAGGCCATGGAAGTTACTGCCTTTTTCATCATCGCCGCCGCAGGCAAAAATGACCGCACCGACCGCTAAAATAGCGGTGACTAACACCATCAATGCCGACAAGCGATCCAACACCAGTACCACGCCAAACGGGGGCTGCCAGTCGCCCAACGCGTAGTAAGTAATGTCACCGCTCGCCGCTTGGTTGACCAGCGCTATTGAGACGAGCAGCAAGAGTATCGAAGCGACAACGCTGACGATACGCTTATAGCGTACTAAGCCCTGGCGTTGATAAAGCAACAAAATACCCGCGACTAACGGTAGCACCACGGGTAATACAATCAGATGCTGGATCATTCGTGGTCTTCCTTTTTGCCGTCGACATGGTCGTTACCTACTTCGCTGCGTGCACGCATGGCCAGGATGACCACAAAGGCGGTCATCGCAAAACCAATCACGATCGCTGTTAACACCAATGCCTGGGGCAGCGGGTCAGCAATGTCCGTGCTTTCATTGACCAGGGCAGCGCCATCCGTGGTTAAGCCGCCCATGGAAAACAAAAATAGATTGACCGCATAGGAGAGCAACGTCAGACCCACCACAACGGGAAACGTACGCCCGCGCAGTATTAGATAGAGTCCGCACGCAGTTAATATGCCCGTTGTAATGGCATAGAGCATTTCCATTAGTGGGACTCCTTGTTAGTGGGCGTACTCGAATCATCGCTTGATTTGGGTTCGGTGACGGGGCGGTGTGGGGTGGTGACTTTACCCAGGTTGGCCAGAATCATCAGCGTTGCACCGACAACCGCTAAATAAACGCCAAGATCAAATAACAGGGCAGTAGCCAGTTCAAAGGTGCCAATCAGGGGCAGCGTAAAGTAACCGAATGATGAGGTCAGGAACGGATAGCCAAAAAGCCAGCTACCTAGCCCTGTGAGTGTTGCAATGGCAACACCTACCACCGCCACTGGCTGGAAGGGGAAGTTGAGGCGCTCTTGTGCCCACTCTACGCCGCGTGCCATATACAGCAAGATAAGTGCGACAGCCGTGATCAACCCGGCGATAAACCCGCCGCCAGGCTGGTTATGACCGCGCAAGAAGATAAACGCAGAAACCAGCAGCGCCAGAGGCAGTAACGTCATAGAAATCGACGTTAAAATGGCGGGGTAGCGATCAGGTGACCAAACACGACCTTCGCCATCGCTATGGGGGATAAACAAACGTAGCCGGTTTAATAGTTTAAAGATGGCTAAGCCAGCAATAGCCAGCACCGTAATCTCGCCAAGCGTATCGAAACCACGGAAGTCGACCAAGATCACGTTGACGACGTTATATCCACCGCCGCCAGGTTTGCTGTTTTCAACGAAAAACTCAGAAATTGACAGCGTTTCACGGGTCATCACCGCATAGTTAAGGCTCGCTACCACTAAGCCTAATGCACCTGCCAGTAACATATCCCGGACGTTGCGCTTGGGGCTCGATTCACGTGGTGTTTTTTGGGGTAAGAAAAATAGCGCCAACATCAGCAGTATCATGGTAACAACCTCTACCGATAGCTGTGTCAATGCTAAATCTGGGGCAGAAAAGCGCGCAAAGGTGAGCGCAACGAATAAGCCTACGACCGAAAGCATTAGCAATGAGATTAACCGGTATCGATGGGCTGCGGCAGTTGCTATTCCCCCGAATATCAGCATGCCGGCACCTAATAAAACGATACCATCAATTGGTTGATTGCCTTTTGAACCGGTTAGGCCTTCAATGCTCGCTAGGCCAATCACACCCATCAGTAACGCCGCGAAAAGTAACCAACCCATATAGCGCTGAAGCGAGTTTCCTTCCAGCTTGGTGATAAGCTGTTCGGCACGATAACCCAGAGTGACGATAAAGCGCTCAAAGACGCGGCGTGCATCAATACTGGGGAATGATTGCACAAAACGGCGTAGGTTCTTATGGCGCCAGTAGAGCGTGATACCCACCACAAAAGCTAGCCCACTCATCATCAACGGTAAGTTGATGCCATGCCAAATAGCTAAATGGAAATCAAGTGGCTCGCTCAATACCGCTTGGGTTGCCAGCTGTAAAATACCGGTGGCAAAAAAGGCCGGAAAGAGCCCAACTAAGACGCACAGAGCCACTAAGATTTCCACGGGCAGGCGCATTAAATGCGGTGGTTCGTGAGGCGCTTTAGGCGTTGCCTCTTTGGCTGGTTTATAAAAAACCGCATGCACCAAACGCAGTGAATACGCCACTGAAAGAATGCCACCTAACGCTGCCAGCGCGGGCAGTAACCAACTAAGCCCGCCTAGTACCGGGGTGGCTAGTGTTTCGGTAAAGAACATCTCTTTGGAAAGGAAACCGTTAAGTAACGGCACACCTGCCATGGCCGCAGCGGCCAATGTGGTCAACAGTGCTGTAACAGGCATCGCCTTTTTCAAGCCGCCTAATTGCTTAAGCTCTCGGGTGCCCGTTTCATGGTCGATAATTCCTGCGCTCATAAACAGGGCCGCTTTGAAGGCCGCATGATTCAAAATATGAAACAGCGCTGCTAACACCGCCATCGGGCTACCAATGCCCAATAATACGGTGATCAAGCCTAGGTGGCTGACGGTTGAGAACGCCAGAATTCCTTTTAGGTCGGTCTTAAACAGGGCGAACCAAGCGCCGTAGAGTAGCGTGATAGTCCCTATGAGCGGCACTACTACGCTCCAAAGTTCGCTGCCAGCAATCGCAGGGTGTAAGCGGGCCATCAGAAAAATACCTGCTTTTACCATGGTGGCTGAGTGCAGATACGCTGAGACTGGCGTTGGGGCCGCCATCGCATGAGGTAGCCAAAACTGGAAGGGAAACTGAGCCGATTTGGTAAATGCACCGAGTAGCACCAGACCAAGCATCAGCGGATAGCGAGGATCGGCGACGATGGCAGCGCCGCTGCTAAGCACATCATCCATGCGATAGCTGCCGGCCATATCCCCCAGCAGTAGCAGGCCGGCTAACAGAGCCAAACCGCCAGCACCGGTAACGGTCAGCGCCATGCGGGCACCTTTGCGGGCATCCGTACGGTACGACCAAAAGCCAATCAGCAAAAATGACGAAAGGCTGGTTAGTTCCCAGAATAACCAGAGTAAAATGAGGTTGTCTGACATCGAAATGCCCACCATCGATGCCATAAACAGCATCAGAAAGGCATAAAAACGTCCAAATGGCTCCTCTTTGTCTAGGTAAAAATGTGCATACAATAAAATCAGCAGACCGATGCCAATAATCAAAAGATTAAACAGCAACGACAGACCATCTAAACGAAATGCCAGCTCAAGGCCTAGCTCAGGCATCCATGCCGCGTTAAAACGCAGCGCTTCGCCTTTTAACAGGGCAGGGATCTGCAGCAGTGTCAGCAGCAGGGCAACAGCGGGCAGTATGCTTGTCGCTAGCGAGCAAAGGGTGCGGCCGCGTTTGGCATTTAATGCCGGCACCAGCACGCCTAGCAGGGGCAGTAGGGCTATCCACAGCAGTGTCATGGGCTTATCCAGCGCAAAAAAATCGTGAAACACCAAGGCGGCAGTAGCTACCTGGATGGCGGAGATACATCAAGTGAAACAACAAGATATCACTTGTATAGTAAGTACGTGATTTTAGTATAAAGTGGTACCGTTAACCGTTCTAGAGACTCCCTGTTCCATGAGTGAACCATTCAATACCTGGCAAGCCCGCTTCGAAAAGCTGCGCTCAAACAAGCTGTTTGAAGGCGCTGTGATTTCCATCATTGTGATTTCTGCCTTAGTAATAGGCGCGAAAACCTATGAAGAAACCTCCCGAATAGAGCAGTGGCTGCTTTATCTTGATATTGCCGTAACCGTGTTCTTTCTGATTGAGATTTTGATCAGAATGGCAGCCGAGCGCAACTTAGTCAGCTTTTTTAAGAAGGGTTGGAATGTTTTCGATTTTCTGATAGTGACCACTAGCCTGATCCCCATGGACGACTCAGAGATGGTGCTGCTGGCACGGTTGCTGCGAATTTTCCGTGTTTTACGCTTGGTGTCGATGATTCCTGAGCTGCAAATGCTGTTGGGCGCGTTGGTGAAGTCGATTCCCCGGATGGGCTATGTCGCACTGCTGATGTTTATCATCTTTTATATCTATGCGGCCTTTGGTAGCTTTTTATTCCATAACGTTGACGACTTCTTGTGGGGTAATATTTCCGTGGCGATGCTGACGCTATTTCGCATTGCTACGTTTGAGGATTGGACTGACGTTATGTATGCCACCCAAGAAGTCTATGCTTGGAGCTGGGTCTATTATTTGACGTTCATATTCCTAACCGCGTTTATTTTTCTCAATATGATGATTGGTATTGTGCTCGATGTTATGCAAAGGGAGAGCGCGCAGATGGAGTTGGATAGCGGGGAAGGCGACTCAGCTCAATTGCAAGCTCTGCGTAGCGACGTGCATACATTAAAAGCCCAGCTTGATCGTATAGAGGCCGCCATGGCCCAAAAAGGCACTGCATCAACTTCAACTGACCAGGCCGACTAACCTTAAACAGGGTTGCCGAAAACAGGGTTGCCGAAAACAGGGCTGCCAAAAATAGATTAACGACAGGAGCGACGCCATGATGCTGTCCGATCCCTCTAAAAAATATCGCCCCTTCGTGGCCGTTGAATTGCCTGATCGCCGTTGGCCTAACCAGCGCATCGAAATGCCCCCTGTATGGTGCAGTGTCGATTTACGTGATGGTAACCAGTCGTTAATTGATCCCATGGATCAAGAGCGCAAGCAGCGTTTGTTCGACCTGCTGCTAAAAGTGGGGTTTAAAGAGATTGAGGTGGGCTTCCCATCGGCATCGCAAACCGACTTCGACTTTGTCCGTTCATTGATTGAACAGGATAAGATCCCTGATGATGTAACGATTCAAGTGCTGACTCAGGCGCGCCCGCATTTAATTGAACGCACATTCGAAGCCCTTAAAGGCGCTAAAAATGCCATTGTGCACGTCTATAATGCCACCGACCCGATGTTTCGACGGGTAGTATTTAATGTGGATAAAACGGAGTGCATTCAGATTGCCGTTGATGCAACGGCGCAAATTCGCGATTTAATGGCCGCCAATCCAGACACCCACTGGACTTTCCAATACTCGCCTGAGCTATTCACCACCACGGAGATGGACTTTGCGGTGGAAATTGTCGAAGCGGTGATGGATACCTTCGGGCCTAGTATTGATAACCGGATGATCGTTAACTTACCGGCCACCGTCGAAGTCGCAACACCCAATAACTATGCTGATCAAATTGAGTGGTTCTGTCGTCATGTTAAAAAGCGCGATACGCTGATTGTTAGTGTGCACCCGCATAATGACCGCGGTACAGGGGTGGCGGCGGCAGAATTGACGCTAATGGCCGGTGCTGACCGGGTAGAAGGCACGCTGTTTGGCAATGGTGAGCGTACTGGTAACGTGGATATCGTGACGCTGGCGATGAACCTTTATACTCAAGGCGTTCACCCGAACCTGGACTTCTCCAACATTACGCCCATTATGCGTGAGGTTGAGTACTGCAATCAGTTACCCGTCCATCCACGCCACCCCTATGTTGGTGACTTAGTATTTACCGCGTTTTCAGGCTCGCACCAGGATGCGATTAAGAAAGGCATGGCCGATCGTCGTGCTCATCCTGAAGCACTCTGGGATGTCCCCTATTTACCCATCGACCCGCTGGATGTGGGGCGTAGCTATGAAGCAGTAATTCGTGTTAACAGTCAGTCTGGAAAAGGCGGTATTTCCTACCTGCTGGAGCAGGAGCACGGCATTGAACTGCCGCGTCGTCTGTCGATTGAATTTAGCCAAGTCGTGCAAGAAGTCGCTGATCGCACTGGGCGCGAAATTACCTCACAAATGATTTACCAAGCATTTGCTGATGAGTACTTAGAGCAGCACTCGCCGCTAGCGCTGATAAGTCATCGCCTTTCCTCTGAGCCTGAAAGCCCAAAAGTTGCGCTTGAAGCGATACTGGAAAGCCAAGGTGAGCCCCAAACGGTAACTGGTGAGGGCAACGGCCCCTTGGCCGCGTTTGTCAAAGCGCTGGTGGCTAGCGGCCAAGAGGTGGAAATCATTGATTACCATGAGCACTCCCGCGGACAAGGAGCCGATGCTGAAGCGATCGCCTATGTTGAGGTGCGTATTGATGGCAAAGCCGTGTTTGGTGTGGGCACCGACGAAAGCATCACCAGCGCATCGATGAAAGGTGTACTCAGCGCTATTAACCGTCACCACTCCAACCAAGCACCGGCTGCCAATGTTACTGCAGAAACGCTAGGGTAAATCACCGATCGCGATCAGACCTATAAGGAGGCGTTGGTCTCCTTATAGGCGGTTAAGGTAACTAGATTGATACCTGGTGATGCTAGAGAGGGGTTTTGCTGGCTTTGCCAGGCACTTCGCGCACTAAGCGTGGCATTAAAAAACCTGGCAAGTGTTCAAGTAGCTGCTTAACCAGTGCTTTGGCTTCCGCATCGGGGACGTCAAAATGGGCGGCACCTTGCACGGGGTCGACCACATGCAAGTAGTAGGGCAGCACGCCCGCTTCAAACAGGCGTTCGGACAGGGTAGCCAAGGTGCTGACGCTATCGTTAATTCCGCGTAGTAATACGCTTTGGTTGAGCAGCGTCACACCCGCTTGCTTTAAGCGTGTGCAGGCATCAATGACCGCTTGGTCAATCTCATTGGCGTGGTTAATATGCAGTACCATGACTTTTTGCAAGCGTGTCGCCGCTAGCCAGCCAAGAAGGGCATCATCAATCCGGTCGGGAATCACCACGGGTAGACGTGTATGGATGCGTAGCCGCTTGAGATGCGGAATATTTTCAAGCTGCTCCACCAGCCACGCCAGTTGGCGATCGTTGGCGGCCAACGGGTCACCGCCAGAAAGAATCGCTTCGTTCAGGCTGGTATCGGTGCGCAGGTAATCCAACGCTTCCTGCCACTGTGCTCTGGAAGGGGAGTTGTCACTGTAGGGAAAATGGCGCCGGAAGCAGTAGCGGCAGTTAATTGCACAGTTAGGGCTGGCAATTAACAGCACGCGGTTAGCGTACTTATGAATAAGCCCCTTAACCGGCTGATGCTCTGCTTCTTCTAGCGGGTCGGTGACGTAACCTTGCGGTGTTGCGGCTTCATCGCTGACAGGCAGTACTTGGCGGAGCAGAGGGTCATTGGGATCGTTGGGGGCAATGCGCGTAAGATAGGCGTCGGGAACACAGATCTCAAACAGCTGGTGCCCAGTAGCAGCGCCAGGTAGCCAGCTGTCGTCCAAGTTTAAACGCTTGCACAGTGTGGCTGGGTCGCGAATCGCTTGGGAAAGCTGCCGCTGCCACGACGCGTAAATCTGGGTAGACTGGCGCTTATCAGCGATAATAATGTTCTCCTGCAAAAAAGCCCTCCTTCGGGTTATCATGCGCGCACTTATTAGACGACGTTTACAACGACATTATCAACGGCGAAGCATGGCTTCGCGCACTGCGTTACTGAAATAAAACACTGAGAGGCATCATGGCGAACTATTCTACCAATGAATTCAAAGGCGGTTTGAAAGTAATGCTCGACGGCGATCCTTGTTCTATCGTCGAGAACGAACTGGTCAAGCCAGGTAAGGGGCAGGCATTTAACCGCGTTAAGCTACGCAACCTGATGACTGGCCGTGTTGGCGAGCGTACTTTCAAATCCGGTGACTCACTGGAAGGTGCCGATGTCATGGATTTGGAGATGGAATATCTCTACACCGACGGTGACATGTGGTATTTCATGAAGACGGATGGCTCCTTTGAGCAGTACGCCGTTGAAAAGAAAGCGTTGGGCGATACTGAAAAATGGCTCAAAGAGCAGGTGCCTTATATTATTACGCTTTGGAACGATAAAGCGATTTCCGTTACTCCACCCAACTTCATTGAATTGGAAGTGGTTGAGACGGACCCAGGCCTTAAAGGTGACACTGCCCAGGGTGGTTCTAAGCCTGCCACGCTGTCATCCGGTGCGGTTGTGCGCGTACCGTTGTTTATCAACCAGGGTGAAGTGCTGAAGATTGATACGCGCTCTGGCGACTATGTTTCTCGAGCATAGATGTTTCTCGAGCATAGATGTTTCTCGAGCATAGATGTTTCTCGAGCATAGATGTTTCTCGAGCATAATTGTTTCTCGAGCATAAGCGCTGCCGTGTGACCGGTAGTTAGTTAGCCGCGAAAGCATCTACTTGATAAAGCCACGTGATCACCATGCGTGGCTTTATAGCATTGGAGGGGACGTAAATGACGGCTAGCTGGCAGCCAACGGCAAGTATCGAAACGTTGCGCGAGCGTGCGCGCTTGCTCGCTGAGGTGCGTGCATTTTTTGCTGAGCGGGATGTGTTGGAGGTGGAAACGCCGGTGTTGGGGCAGGGGGGCAGTACCGATGTGCACTTAGTCTCGCTCTCTAGCATGGCACGTACTGATAAAGGCCAGCGTAGGCTATGGCTGCAAACGTCGCCCGAGTTTCATATGAAGCGCTTGCTAGCCGCAGGTAGTGGGCCAATTTTTCAACTCGCTAAAAGTTTTCGTGATGGTGAAATTGGCAGCCGCCATAATATTGAATTCACTATGCTTGAGTGGTACCGCCCAGGGTTTACCCTGGCGCAGTTGATTGATGAGACGACAACACTGGTTGCTAACATAATGCCGAGCTTTGCGGGCCCCGTGGTGCATTACCGTTACCGAGAGTTGTTTCATACCTACTTGGCGGTAGACCCCTTTACGACCTCTATTGACACATTGCGTACTTTGGCTGCAGAGCGTGGCCAGATGCCGGCGCATGCGTTAACAGAAGAGAGTCGCGATACTTGTCTCGATTTGTTAATGAGTATGGTGATTGAGCCCACGCTTGGCCAAAATGAACTGAGCGTTGTGTTGGATTATCCTGCCAGTCAAGCGGCCTTAGCGTGCCGCCATCAAGATGCAGATGGTGAGTGGGTAGCTTCTCGCTTCGAGCTTTATGTTAACGGTGTCGAGCTGGCAAATGGCTATGATGAGTTGGTTGATGCTGAGGAGCAGCGGCTGCGTTTCAGTGAGGATAATGCCGAGCGCCGCCGTTTAGGTTTATCTGAGGTGGATATTGATGAGCAACTGCTCGCAGCGCTAGATCATGGAATGCCAGCAAGCGCCGGGGTGGCATTGGGTATGGATCGACTTATTCAGCTGGCGCTGGGTAAGGCACGCCTGGAAGACGTGCTTACATTTTCAACCGCTAATTGTTAGCACTAATTTCTCGCGTTTAAGGCTCGCCCAGTGTTTGGCCCATTTGTACCTTGGCGCCCAGTGGGTTGTCTTCAAACGCGACTGGCTTGGCAAAGCACATCACCACCGTTGAACCCAGTTTGAAGCGGCCCATTTCAGCGCCTTTTTCAAGCGTGATGGGTTGCCCGAAACGCATGCGCTGAGGGTGGCCTGAAAGCGGTGTCACTTGGCCTGCCCAGACAGTCTCGATCGCCGCGACGATCATTGCACCTACCAATACCATGGCCAATGGGCCGTGCTGGGTATCGAAAATACACACCAGTCGCTCGTTACGCGCAAACAGTCCTGGCACGTAGTTAGCGGTTGCTTGGTTGACCGAGAAGAGCCGCCCCGGCACATAAATCATCTCGCGCAGGGTACCTGTGACTGGCATATGTACGCGGTGGTAATCTCGTGGCGAGAGGTAAACCGTCGCAAAACTGCCGCCCATAAACTCTTCGGCTAGCGCGCTGTCGCCACCTAGCAGGGTTTGAGCAGAAAACGTGTGGCCTTTCGCTTGTACTAACTGGCCTGCCTGTAAGCGCCCGAACTGTGACAGGGTGCCATCAGCAGGGCTTAACAGGCCCTCTCCCAATGGACGAGCATCGGCTTTCAAAGCGCGGGTGAAAAAGTCATTAAACGTTGCATAAGCGCTGGGGTCTGGCTCCAGCGCTTGGCTCATATCCACATCGAAACGTTTGATAAACGTCTTAATTAACGTGTTCTTCACCGAAGGGGCATCGCACTTAGCGAGCTGACCCGTTAAGCGCGACAGCGCGTGGTGAGGAAGCGGGTACTGAATTAGGGAAAACGCTTTTTGGGAAACAGTCACAGTTGTATTTTCACTTCTCAATCGGTGTATCGTCGCGGTTGCCCCATTCGCCCCAAGAGCCCGCATAACCACGCATATTAAAGCCTAGTGCCTTCCCGACTAACCACGTGAAGCTACTGCGATGGTGGCTTTGGCAATGAGTAGCAATTTCCATGTCAGGCGTCAGGCCGAGCGCGCCTAGTTCGGTTATTAGCTCAGCGTAATCGCGGATGCGAAGCGCGCGATTGCGATCCATGGCGTTGAGCCAGTCCATGTTAACCGCTCCCGGAATGTGGCCAAGGTGCTTATTGTTGCCTTTTTCACCATCAAACTCGCCTTTAGAGCGAGCATCCCAAACAGCGAACTGCTTGTCTTCGAGCTTTTGTTTGATTTCATCGCAGGTGATTAAGGCATGCGGGTTTAAGATCTCCGCTCGGTATTCACTGGGTGTTGGGGCGGTGGATTCAGTGCTTTCTGCCAAGCCGGAATCTCTCCATGCATGGATGCCGCCATTCAAATACGAGTAACGGGTGTGGCCGATTAGCTCCAGTGTCCATAGCAGTCGTGCCGCCCAGCCGCCGCCCTCATCATCATAAGCGACGACGTGAGTATCCCGGGTTAGGCCAAGTGCGCTGAACAGTCGTGAGAGAAACTCAGTGCTCGGCACATCGTTGGGTACCGGCCCTTCGCCACGCATTAGGTAGCGAAAATCAAGGTAAATAGCACCCGGTACATGGCCTTGGCGATAGCTATCGCCATTCACTGGGACATCGATAATTAGCAGCTGCGGGTTATCCAGGTGTTCTTGAAGCTGCTCGGGCTCAACAATCAGCGGCAGTAGGTTGGTTTCCGATGAATGGCTAGCGGTGCTCATTGACAGCTCCCTATGCTAAGCAATTGATATATCAGGCATTAAGCTAATAAAAATTATGCGTTTAAGCTATCGAGAATACGCCGATAGCTGGCAAAGCGTTCTGGATGAATCTTGCCTGCCTCGACGGCTTCTAGTAAAGCGCAGCCAGGCTCGTTGCGGTGGCGACAATCTCGGAAGCGGCAATGGCCAATGAACGGATGAAACTCAATAAATCCATCGGTCACTTCCTGCTCATCAAGATGGATCAAGCCAAACTCGCGAATACCCGGTGAATCAATCAGTTCGCCGTTAGCCACTTCGTCACTACTCATCGCGTAAAGCCGAGCGGTGGTCGTGGTGTGAGTGCCTTTACGCGAATCTTCTGACAGAGCGCCAATTCGCAAAGTTTCATCGGGTAGCAGAAGATCAATTAGTGATGATTTGCCCACGCCACTCTGGCCAACAAACACGGATGTTCGACCTTCTAGCTGCTGGCGCAGATCATCTAAACCTGTTTGATTGGCAGTCGTGGTGCGCACTACGGTGTAGCCCAGAGAGTGGTAGCGCTCAAGCAGCTCCCCCAGTTGGCCACCACCTGCTGGTAGCAGGTCGGTTTTGTTAAGCACTAGTACGGGGGCAATGCCTGTTGCTTCAGCGGCGACCAAATAACGGTCAATCAGATTGGGATGAGGAGCGGGCTCTACCGCAAAGACGATCAGCAATTGATCGATGTTAGCCGCCACGGGTTTAAGCTGGCCCCGCGGGTCTGGGCGCTTTAGCACGCTGTCGCGCTCCTCGCGGGCGACGACGACGCCAGAGCCATCCTGGCCTGCTCGCCAAATCACTCGATCGCCGGTGACCAAGCCATCTAGGTTGGCGCGAAGATGGCAGCGCACGGGGGTGCCGTCGGCATCGCGTACTTCTAATGTTCGCCCGAAGTGAGCCATAACTCGGCCTGGCTGTTCGGCACCATATTCGCCAGCGGCAAGTTTTTCAGCGTCTTTCACATCGCGCTTTTCAGCACGCTGTGCACGTTCCGCTTGGACTTTATCGACTCGCCACTGTTGCTGGCGACTTAATTTACGTTTGCTCATGACCACCTGATGCTCGGTACAATAATGGCATTGTACTCATCTGGGCAGTCCACTGTCCTGTATTGGGTGCTGGTTAAGGCAATATAAGCCACACTTTAACTCTAATCGCCGTATTAAGTGGCGGTACTGGCCAAGGAATGAATGTAATGAGTGAGCAAACTGCTGACAACGCTACCCCGCGAGATGATTTGCTAGTGTGGATAGACTTGGAAATGACCGGTCTGGATCCAAATAAAGAGCGCATCATTGAGGTGGCCACGCTGATTACCGATGCCGATTTAAACGTCGTAGCGGAAGGGCCGGTGATTGCGGTGAAGCAGCCTGATAGCCAGCTGGCACAAATGGATGACTGGAATCAGAAGACCCATGGGGAGAGCGGGCTGGTTGCACGCGTCAAAGCGAGCACTGTGACTACCGCGCAGGCCGAGCAGCAAACGCTCGATTTTCTGCGCCGCTATGTGGTGTCTGGCTCATCGCCTATGTGTGGCAATAGTATTCACCAGGACCGACGTTTCCTTGAGCGCGAAATGCCGCATCTTTGGGCATTTTTCCACTACCGCAATTTGGATGTATCGACCGTTAAGGAGTTGGCAAAACGCTGGAACCCGGGGGCCTTAGCAGGATTTAAAAAGCAGAATGTCCATCTGGCGATGGATGACATCAAGGAGTCGATTGCCGAGTTGGCTCACTATCGCAGTACGTTCTTACGTCTCGAAACGCTAACAGACGAAGAGGAGTAAGCTCGTTTAGACAAGTGGCTAAGCGCCGTCAGTGGCAATTTTCGCCCCGCGCTTGAGGCGCTGCTCCTCAAGCGCCCAAGCAACGTGCTCACGCACCAAGCTACTCGGGTAGGCTCTTCTGGCCCACAATGCTGCCTCTACTGCGCGACTCCAGGGGGCATTGCCCAGTCCGATGGCGATGTTACGCAGCCAGCGTTCGTAGCCAATACGCCGGATGGGGCTGCCTGCCGTTTTATCCAAAAATTCGTCTTCGCCCCAAGCGAACAGGTTAAGGAGGTCGGCGCGGTCAAGGTCATGGCGCGGCGCAAAGTCATCTTCCTGAGTAGCGCGGGTGAAGCGAGTGAAAGGACACACCAACTGACAGTCGTCGCAACCGTAAATACGGTTGCCCATGGCGCGGCGAAACTCAGTAGGTATCGCGCCGTGGAGCTCAATAGTCAGATAAGAGATGCATTTGCGCGAGTCGACGACCTTGTCATCGACAATGGCACCGGTTGGGCAGGCGGTGCGACAGGCGCTACAGCTGCCACAGTGCTGCTGGGTAAATGGTGTGTCGATAGGCAGTGGCAAGTCGGTATACAGCTCACCGAGGAAAAAAAGCGAGCCCGCCTTGGGGTTGAGTAGCATGGCATTTTTACCAAACCAGCCAAGGCCTGCTTTTTGCGCTAGGGCACGCTCCATAACGGGCGCTGAGTCGACAAATGCGCGATAACCAAACGCGCCGACCTGCTGCTCGATTTTTTTAGCGAGTTGCGCCAAACGTTTGCGTATTAATTTATGATAGTCGCGGCCCAGTGCATAGCGTGAAACATAGGCACGGCTAGGTTGTCCCAGTACTTTGGTACTTTCTACTTCAGCGGGTAAATAGTCCATGCGCACACTGATAACTCGCTGGGTACCCGGTTCAAGCTCCTCCGGGCGGGTGCGTTTGGTACCATGTTTCGCCATAAAGCTCATGTCACCGTGGTAACCTTTTTCAAGCCAAGTGGCTAGGTGTTTTTCATGAACGGCTAGCTGAGTGTCTGTAATACCGACTTGCTGAAAACCTAACTCTCGTCCCCATGTTTTGATTAGGGCTGCAAGGTGCGTTAAGTCATCATCAGAGAGTGAAAAGGTGGTGGAGTTTTGCATGGTAAATCAACGGTAGCGCGTTAAGCGCGCTATGCTAACGCATAAGTGGTTATCAACCTACTAGTGCCCAACTGTCACCAGATTAAGGAGAGATCGTGCCCACGTTAAGTACTTCCTCGCTACGCCCCCTTTATACAGCGGCTCAGGTGCGTGAGCTTGATCGGCGTACAATTGCTGGCGGCATTGAAAGTTTTGCCTTAATGCAGCGAGCAGCTTCCAGCGCATGGCACAGTTTTCGCTCCCGCTGGCCGCATGCACGAAGTGTGACAGTGCTGTGTGGGAGCGGTAATAACGGTGGTGATGGCCATGTGCTTGCGGCGTTGGCCATGCAGTCCGGGCTTAAAGTGCAGCGCATTTCACTTAGGCCTTTAGAGGCGTTGACGGGGGATGTTGCCCGCGCTGCCGAGCTAGCATCAGCGGCGGGCGTCGGCTTGGACCAGTGGCAGTCAAACACCACCTTAGTGGGTGAGGTGATTGTTGATGCACTGCTCGGTACCGGGCTGTCGGGGGATGTTGCCGGAGAAATCAGGCAAGTGATTGAAGCGATTAATGCGTCGCATCAGCCGGTATTAGCGCTGGATATTCCCTCTGGAATCTCGGCAGACACGGGGGCTGCTATGGGGCTGGCCGTCAATGCGGCCTGCACGGTGACGTTTATAGGCGACAAAATAGGCTTGCATACTGGCGACGCACCCGCTTACACCGGCGAAATTGACTTTCGTCCGCTAGGTGTAAAAGCGCAAGCGTTTGTTGATATCCCGCCCAGCGCATGGCGTTTGGATGAGGAGCTTTTGGGCGAGGTGTTTACGCCGCGCCCCCGTATTAGCCATAAAGGCGACCTGGGGCATGTGGTGGTGATGGGCGGCGCACCAGGATTTGGTGGTGCGGCATTGCTCGCCTCACAAGCCGCCGCACGTTTAGGCGCTGGCAAGGTCAGCCTGGCAACGGCACCTGAACATGTGGCCGCTAGTTTGGTGCGTTGTCCTGAAGTAATGGCCCACGGTATTCGCGGTGGCGCTGATGCAGCCCAACTGCCTTGCCAGGCAGATGTGGTCGTTGTTGGGCCGGGGCTTGGGCAGGGAGCTTGGGGGCAAGCGATACTGCAAAGTGCTTTGCAATCAGACGTGCCGTTAATTGTTGACGCGGATGCGCTCAATTTGTTGGCTAGTCGTTGGCCCAGTGTGCGTCGTGATAACTGGGTATTAACTCCGCATCCGGGGGAGGCGGCTCGGTTGCTAGGCTGTTCCGTTGCCGATATTCAGGCGGATCGCCCAGCGGCAGCCCGAGCCTTGCAGCAAGCACGGGGCGGCGTCGTAATTTTAAAGGGGGCCGGTAGCTTAGTGGCTGGCCCCAGTGGGTTAGTCATCTGCCCCTATGGCAATCCTGGTATGGCGAGCGGCGGCATGGGGGATGTGCTGAGCGGGATGCTAGGCACGCTGGTTGCTCAGAGCAACAATAGAGAGCGCGGAGCATGGCTCGGGGTGATGGTGCATGCGCTAGCAGGCGATGAAGCGGCTAAAGCAACGGGTGAGCGTGGCTTGCTGGCAAGTGATCTGGCATCCTATGCACGAGTGTTAATTAACCCGTGAAGGCGGCCTACATGCAAGTGCAATTGAATAATGAAGTGTCTCACGTTGCCTTTGGTGAGGCATTAGGGCAGGCGCTGCAAGGTCACGGGCGCGTTTATTTAGAGGGCGACTTAGGCGCAGGAAAAACAACATTGACGCGTGGTATATTGCGCGCTTATGGCTACCAGGGGGCGGTTAAAAGTCCTACTTATACCCTGGTAGAGCCTTACGAGCTGGGGGCGCAGCGGATTTATCATTTAGATTTGTATCGTTTAGCAGATCCAGAGGAGCTTGAGTTTATCGGCGGGCGAGATGTGCTTGCCGATGACGCGCTCTGTTTAATTGAGTGGCCGAGCCGAGGTGAAGGTTGGCTCCCCGCGCCTGATTTGCGAGTAGCGCTGGAGGTGGCTGATCCTGGCCGCTTGGTTACGCTAACCGCAGAAACTGACTTGGGTGAACGGGTGATCAGCGAGATGGTTAGCAAGCATGGCAGTGAAAAGCTTGAAAGTGGTGTGATTCAATGGCTATAACCAGTGCACTAAACTATCTGGCACGCAATGTGTCGCTTGGCTGTGTTCTTATGGCGGCAGGTGTGTCATCGCTGCAAGCGGCAACGGTAGAAAGCATGCGCTTGTGGGCGGCTCCTGATCATGCGCGTTTGGTATTTGATTTGACGGCAGCCGCAAACGCTAATGTATTTTCCCTTGATAACCCATCTCGGTTAGTCATTGATCTTGATGAAAGTTACTTAGACACCGACGTATCTACGCTGCCACTGGATGGAAGCGCCATCGATGAAGTACGAACGGGGGTTCGGGACGGTGGGGGGCTTCGCGTTGTTCTGGAACTTAATCGCGACATATCCCCACGCCACTTTTCATTGCCACCCAACGACCAGTATGGGCATCGCTTGGTAGTCGACCTTGAGTATCCTGGCGAGAGTGCGGTCGAAAACCCCATTGATCCGATAGAGGCGATGATTCGCGATCAAGAAATCCTTGCCCAAAGGGCTAACACCCAGGCTCAGGCCCAGTCACAGGGGCAAGTGGTTGCTGAAGAGGTCGTGCCGCCAACAGTTGCACCAACGGCGACAGCCGTCCAACCAGCTCAACCGCATCCTCAGCGGGATATTATTATTGCTGTCGATGCTGGGCATGGCGGCGAAGATCCTGGTGCGATAGGTCCTGCTGGAACGCGTGAGAAAGATGTCGTGCTGGAGATTGCACGACGCCTTGCCGCAGAAGTAAACGGTACACGTGGCTTTAAAGCGGTACTCATTCGCGATGGTGATTACTATTTGGGGCTGCGTCAGCGCACCCAGCTTGCTCGGGATCAGAAAGCCGACTTTTTTGTATCGATACATGCCGATGCGTTTACCAGTCCGCGACCCCAGGGAAGTTCTGTTTATGCACTTTCCCAGCGAGGCGCAACGTCTGAAACTGCCCAATGGCTGGCGAATAGCGAAAATCGCTCCGACTTGATTGGTGGTGTTGACGGCAGCCTTTCTTTGCGTGACAAAGATCAAGTGCTACGAGGTGTGTTGCTAGACCTGACGATGACGGCAACGTTAAATGATTCGCTGTCGATTGGTGGTCAAGTCCTCGACCAGTTAGGCCGTGTCAACCGTCTCCATAAGTCTCGTGTTGAACAAGCGGGTTTTATGGTGCTTAAGTCGCCCGATATTCCGTCGCTACTGATCGAGCTTGGTTTTATTTCTAACCCTGATGAAGAGCGCCGCCTGCGTGATCCGGCCCATCAGCGTGCGTTATCAACGGCTATCTTTAGTGGTTTGCGTGATCACTTCGAGCGTAATCCGCCGCCAGCAAGTCTATTAGCGTGGCAGCGCGATAATCAGCGTCGTCCGAGCGGTAACGAGTACCGTATCCGGTCGGGGGATACATTGTCAGCTATTGCCGTACGCCATGGTGTGCCAGTGAATCAGCTGAAGCAGGCCAACGATATTAACGGTGACGTGATTCGTGTTGGTCAAGTGCTACGCATTCCACGTTCATGATCATAAGTTTCCGAGGTGACGGTTGTCTGAATTGAGCTCTTCGCCAACGCGTATTCATGTGCTTGACCCGCGCCTAGCGAACCAAATTGCTGCGGGAGAAGTTGTTGAAAGACCTTCATCGGTGACGAAGGAGCTGATTGAAAACGCCATTGATGCTGGCAGTCAGCGAATTGAAGTGGAGATAGAGCAAGGCGGCGCTCGGCTTATTAAAGTGCGCGACGATGGTATTGGTATTGGCGAACAAGATTTGCCCTTGGCGCTTGCTCGCCATGCGACCAGCAAAATCAATAGCCTTGAAGATCTGGAAGGCGTGAGTTCGTTAGGGTTTCGTGGTGAGGCGTTGGCCTCAATTAGCTCTGTCTCGCGGCTGGAGCTGATCTCTAATGCGGATGAGGACCCCCGCCAAGGGTGGCGAGTCGTCGCTGAGGGGCGTGGTATGGAGGCGCGGGTAACGCCTGCGCCACACCCCCGTGGTACCAGTGTCGCGGTACGCGATCTGTTTTTTAATACCCCCGCGCGGCGCAAATTTTTACGCACCGAAAAAACAGAATTTGCCCATGTTGAAGAAGCTTTTCGTCGCCAGGCGTTATCTCGTTACGACGTAGCGTGGGTGCTGCGCCATAATCAGAAAGTGGTGCATCAATTGCCGCCGGGTGTGACGCCGGTTGCACGCGAGCGGCGCATTGCTTCTCTGTTAGGTAAAAACTTTATTGAGCATGCCCGCTACATTGAGCGTGAAGCGGGTGGGTTGCGTATTAGTGGCTGGGTTGGCTTGCCCTCTCACTCTCGTTCTCAGGCCGATCAGCAATACTTTTTTGTTAATGGCCGCGTCGTTCGTGATCGCTTGGTAGCTCATGCTGTTCGTCAAGCTTATCGCGACGTGTTGTATAACGGCCGCCATCCCGTATTTGTGCTTTACCTGGAGCTTGATCCTGATGTCGTCGATGTCAACGTGCATCCAACGAAGCATGAAGTGCGGTTTCGCGATGGGCGGATGGTGCATGACTTTCTTTACTCTAGCCTGCACCATTGCCTTGCTGCTTCTAAGCCTGCTGAAGAAGAGCAGGGCGCGCCGTATGGGCATGAAGGTGAAATAGCGCAGGCAGGTGTCACGGGCAACGCTAATGAGGCCGGCGACCAAACGCCTGCTCCCCGTTGGCAGCAGCAAGGCATGGCGCTATCAGACTCGCCTGAGCGCCACCCTGGGGCAGAACGAGTGCGTCGTTTTATGCAGGGCTACCAGGCGCTGCACCCGGATCATGAAGCATCGCTACTAACGCCGCAGCCGAGTGCGCCAAGCATTAATACATCAAAAGCGACAGAAGTGCGCGAAGCTCCGCAGGCGATGCCTGAGCACGATGCGACCTCAGCGCCGCCGTTGGGGTTTGCGCTAGGGCAGTTACATGGTGTTTATATTTTGGCGCAGAATGCGCAGGGGTTAGTGCTTGTAGACATGCACGCCGCTCACGAGCGGATCGTCTACGAGCGCATGAAAAACCAGCTGGCTGCTGCCGACGGGATTGATACACAGCCGTTGCTGGTGCCAGTTTCCCTGGCTGCCAGTCGCGCCGAAGTGGCAACCGCTGAAAGTGAGCGTGATGCTATTGCCCAGTTAGGCGTTGAGCTGGACGTGGCAGGGCCGGAAACCTTGCTAGTCCGGCAATTACCAGCCCTGTTGGCTCAGGCAGATCCAGAAGCCCTGATACGTCAAATGCTCGAAGAGCTGTCGCGGTTTGGCCGAACCCATCAGGTTGAAGCACGCATTCATGAGCTGCTGTCGACCATGGCATGCCATGGTAGTGTCCGTGCAAATAGACGCTTAACCATTGATGAAATGAATGCCTTGCTGCGGGATATGGAGCGCACTGAACGAAGCGACCAGTGCAATCATGGCCGTCCAACCTGGACACAAATGAGCATGAAAGCACTCGACCGCCTTTTCTTGCGTGGACAGTAGCGGCGTGGTGAGTTAAGACAACGAACGGAGTGCTAAGAGCAGATGGTTGACACACGCCCCTGGGCAATTTTCCTAATGGGCCCCACCGCCGCTGGCAAAACCGATACGGCGATGGCCCTGCATGAGCATCTGGGGCATGAGCTGATCAGTGTAGACTCCGCGATGGTATATCGTGGAATGGACATTGGCAGTGCCAAGCCGAGTGCTGCCGAGTTGGCGCGCGCTCCGCATCGTCTGGTTGATATTCGCGACCCAGCTGAGCCCTATTCGGCCGCTGATTTTCGTGAAGATGCGCTGCAGGAGATGCGGCAAATCAGCGCGGCAGGCAGCGTGCCATTATTGGTTGGCGGAACGATGCTCTACTTTAAGCGACTGGTAGAGGGCGTTGCTAACTTGCCCGCCGCGGATGCTGCCATACGGCAACGGCTGGAAGCTATTCGGCAGCATGACGGGTTGGCAGCACTTCATCGTATGCTAGCTGAAGTGGATGCCGCGTCCGCGCAGCGCATACATCCTAATGATCCACAGCGCTTAATGCGTGCGCTTGAAGTATATTATGTAACTGGGCGCCCTATGAGTGAGCTGTGGGCGGAGCAGCAGCCGGAAACCTTTCCCTGGCGGGTGATGTCGATAGCATTAGCCCCTAGTGATCGCCAGTTGCTACACAACCGTATTGCAGTGCGTTTTAAAACAATGTTGGCTGAGGGCTTGATAGATGAAGTCGCCGCCCTCAAACAACGTACTGATATCCATCTTGGCTTGCCAGCAATGAAAAGTGTTGGCTATCGTCAGGTATGGGATTATTTAGACGGTAAGTATGACGAAAACGAGTTAATTGAGCGTGGCGTGATAGCAACTCGTCAACTCGCTAAGCGGCAGCTTACGTGGTTAAGAAGTTGGCCGTCGCTGACGTGGGTAGACTCACAGCAGCCTGACGTATTGGATAAGGTGCTGAAATTCGTGCGTGAAAGCGGTGCTTAGCGTAAGATAGTGATTTCGTAAGCAAGTGTTTTCGAGTGGCCGGCTGGCTCTTTAGACAACCCCAGGCCTTTCGGGCAACAAGATTGCGGCGCAGCACCAGTAGGGCGCGCCATTTATAACCAACCCCAACGACAGTTTTAGGGAGAGCAACATGTCCAAAGGGCAGTCCCTTCAAGACCCGTACCTGAACATTTTGCGCAAGGAGCGCATTCCGGTCTCTATTTTTCTGGTGAACGGCATTAAGTTGCAGGGCCAGATTGAATCATTTGACCAGTTTGTCATTTTACTGCGCAATACCGTCAGCCAGATGGTTTATAAACACGCTATTTCCACGGTAGTGCCTTCGCGCAACGTGCGTTTGCCGGCACAAGATCCCGCCGCGCCTGACGCGGACATCTAACACCGTTGGATAGCTAGAGAGTCCACGAGGTATTGATTGTTTTTTGAGCGCCCAGATGCCGGTGAAACGGCAGTACTTGTTCACGTTGATTTTCATGATGAGCAAGCACGTGAAGACCCGGGTGAGTTCTTAGAGCTCGTGCGCTCTGCTGGCGCAGAGCCCGCGACATTACTCACTGCTAGTCGCCAGCGCCCTGACTCCCGAACGTTTATCGGGTCAGGTAAATTGGAGGAGCTGCGAGCCATGCTCGCAGCTCACCAAGCAGAACTGGTGATCTTCAACCACAGCCTAAGCCCCTCCCAAGAGCGCAACCTTGAGCATGAGCTCAAGTGTCGAGTGCTTGATCGTACCGGTTTAATACTCGATATTTTCGCGCAGCGGGCACGAACCCATGAGGGTAAGCTCCAGGTCGAGCTTGCTCAGCTTGAATATATGTCCACTCGCCTAGTGCGCGGCTGGACCCACTTAGAGCGCCAGAAGGGTGGTATTGGTTTGCGTGGTCCTGGTGAAACGCAGCTAGAAACCGACCGCCGTTTGTTGCGCGGGCGCATTAAGTCGATTCACAAACGGCTCGATAAAGTGCGCAGTCAGCGTGACCAGAACCGACGCGCCCGTTCGCGTGCCGAAATTCACAGCGTTTCATTAGTTGGCTATACCAATGCCGGTAAATCAACGCTGTTTAACGCGCTGACCAATGCCGAGGTGTACGCGGCTGACCAGCTATTTGCCACGCTTGACCCCACACTTCGTCGCCTCGAAATTGAAGACGTTGGTCCTGTGGTGATGGCCGATACCGTAGGTTTTATTCGCCATCTGCCTCACAAGTTGGTTGAAGCTTTCCGGGCAACGCTTCAAGAGGCTGCGGAAGCATCGTTGTTGGTGCATGTAATAGATGCTGCTGACCCTGATCGTGATGCCAACGTTGAGCAAGTCGATCGTGTGTTAAAAGAGATAGGCGCTGATAGCGTGCCAGTTCTCAAAGTTATGAATAAAATCGACCGGCTTGATAGTGCGCCGCGAATTGAGCGCGATGGCCACGGTGTTCCTGAGGTTGTGTGGCTCTCGGCTCAGCAGGGACAAGGCCTTGATTTACTGCATGAGGCGCTAACCGAGCGTTTAGCAAATGATGTTATTGGCTTCTCGCTTACACTGTCTCCGGAGCAGGGTAAGCTGCGTGCAGGCCTGCATGAGTTGAATGCAGTTCGAGAAGAGTATTTTGATGAGCAAGGGCAATCTGTTTTGGACGTGCGCTTGCCTAGACGTGATTTCAATCAGCTCATGGCTCAACTTGGTGAGCGTGCCAATACCTATTTACCCGTCGCTTTACGCGAAATTGAAGAGTGGTAGTTAAGTAGGTTGCATCGCCTATACAAGCTTAAATATAAGTGAGTTTGGCTATGTGCGATCCTATGTGAACTCGGGTGGAAGTATGGTACAAGATTTATATAGTAATAATATTAAAAGCACCGGCCTTGCTAACGGCAAGGCTAAGTGCAGGTGAACACCTTAGTGGAGAAGAAGTATGGCCTGGAATGAGCCTGGTGGTGGCAACCAGCACGACCCCTGGAGCAGTGGTGGCCGACGTGGTAATAACGGCGGTGATCGCGGTGGAAGTAATGGTGGAGGTAATAATGGTGGCAATAATCAAGGTCCGCCCGACCTCGATGAAGCACTAAAGAAATTCCAAGATAAGTTAAACGGAATGCTGGGTGGCGGTGGCAAGAAAGGCAGTAGTGGTAACGGGGGAGGCAAAAGCGGTGGTAGTAAGCCTCGTAACTCGTTTGCGCTACCTGGTTTGCTGGTTGTTGTCGCTTTGGCTATCTGGGCGGCGTCCGGTTTTTATCTGGTCGACCAGTCTGAGCGTGGCGTCGTGCTGCGTTTTGGTGAGTATCAGGGCATTGTTGACCCAGGCCTGCAGTGGAATCCGCCGCTAATTGACGATGTTCGTATGGTGAACGTGACCCGTGTTCGGTCAGTTTCCCAAACGCAGTCTATGTTGACTCGAGACGAAAACATCGTAGAAGTGGAAATTTCCGCTCAGTATCAAGTGGCTAATCCCCGCGACTTCGTATTGAACGTACGTGATCCGGCGCTTTCTATCGAGAATGCCTTGGACTCCGCCCTGCGCCACGTTGTGGGTGGCACGGACATGATCGACATTTTAACGTCGGGTCGTGAAATTTTAGGTAGCTCTGTGGCAAGCCGTCTGCAATCTTATTTGGATGCTTACGGTGCTGGTATTCGTCTACAGACAATTAACATTGAGTCGACCTCCGCGCCTGCACCCGTGATCGATGCATTCGATGATGTTATCCGTGCACGTGAAGATCGGCAGCGTACGATCAACGAGGGGATGGCCTATGCCAATGCCATTATCCCAGCGGCTCAAGGTCAAGCGCAGCGTGTGGTCGAGCAAGGTCAAGGTTACAGGGAGTCAGTCGTAGCTGAAGCGCAAGGTCAAGCTAACCGCTTCAACGCATTGTTGACCGAATATCGCAACGCGCCTGAGATTATGCGCGAGCGTATGTATCTGGATGCAATTGAAGACGTTTTTGGCAATATTCCTAAAGTACTACTGGATGTAAGCGAAAATGCGCCTTTGATGTATTTGCCATTAGATCAAATGCGTAGTGGTAGCGCTGCTGGCGGCAATACTTCTTCTAGCAATAGTGGTGATAGTAGTAGTGAATCGATTGATCCGCGTGTGCTTGATTCGTTGCGGGGAAGCCAGAGCAGCTCATCCTCCTCGTCATCAAGTAACCCCATTCGCAGGGAGGGCCGCTAAATGATTAATAATCGATCCCTGCTAATCGTAGGTGGCTTGGCCGCAGTGGCTTGGCTAGCTAGTAATAGCCTGTATGTCGTGGATGAAACCGAGCGTGCCGTTAAGCTGCGTTTTGGTGAAGTCATCGAAGAGAATATTCAGCCTGGACTGCATGTCAAAATACCGATCGCGCAAACGATTCGTAAATTTGATACGCGCCTGCTGACCCTTGATACCGATACCAGTCGTTATCTGACCCTTGAGCAGAAAGCGGTTATTGTCGACTCTTACGTTAAGTGGCAGGTGGTAAACCCCACGCGCTACTACGAAGCGACGGCAGGCGATGAAATGATGGCGATTCGCCTGATTCAGCCGCGTGTGGACGAAAGCTTGCGGAACGAGTTTGGTCGCTTAAATCTTCAGGAAATTATTGCCGAACGTCGCGATGATCTGATGACCGGGCCGACCGCTGAGCTAGATGAGCTGATGCGTGATGAGCTTGGTGTGGCGATACGTGACATTCGTATCAAGCGTATCGATTTGCCAGAAGATGTATCGGCAGCGGTATTTGAGCGGATGCGTTCTGAGCGTGAGCGTGAAGCGCGTGAATGGCGTGCCCAAGGTCAGGAAGAGGCTGAACGTATTCGCGCTAATGCTGATCGTCGGCGCCAGGTACTGCTCGCCCAAGCCAATGAGCGTTCTGAAACGCTGCGCGGTGAGGGCGATGCAGAAGCCGCGGCAATTTTCTCCGAGGCTTATGGCCAGGATCAGGAGTTCTTTGCTTTCTGGCGCAGCTTGAATGCTTATCGTGAAAGTTTCTCGGGTGATGACAACCTGCTGGTACTGGAGCCGAATAGCGATTTCTTCCGCTATTTGCGTAGTGCGGTTCCTAGTAGCGACGAGTAGTCATATGCGTGCCAAGCCCCGCAAGGTTATGCAAACCTAGCGGGGTTCATCTGGCGCACAAACGTGATAGACTTAATTAACCGGGCGTCGCCCGGTTTTTTTGTGGCCCTCATTTCACTAGCGCTTGTCTATGAACGCCTAAAACGCGTCATGATGTAGCTGCTTGTTTGGGCCTTCATTGTCTCGCAGGATTGTTCACATGACCATCGCTGACCGCTGGCTATTGCCCGACGGCATGGATGAGGTGCTGCCGCCTCAGGCAAGCCGCATGGAAGAGCTGCGCCGTGCGCTGCTTGATCTCTACCATTGCTGGGGCTACGACCAAGTAATGCCGCCGCCGGTGGAGTTTTTGGACTCCTTGCTTACGGGTACCGGTACCGATCTAGATCTTCAGACGTTTAAATTAACTGACCAGCTGACGGGTCGAATGATGGGCGCATCTGCCGATGTGACTCCTCAGGTGGCACGTATGGATGCCCACTCCCTGAAGCGGCAAGGGCCAGTTCGATTGTGCTACTGCACAAATGTGCTGCGTGCAAAAGCCGACCAGCACCAGGGGGGGAGAAGCCCTGTGCAGGTAGGGGTCGAGCTGTTTGGTCACGCAGGTTTAGAAGCTGACAGTGAAATTATTCATTTGGCGCTGGCCAGCTTAAAAGCAGCGGGCGCTGATGAAATTCATCTGGCGCTAGGCCATATTGGCATTTATCGTAGCCTTGTTGAGGCAGCTGCGCTTAGCGATGAGCAGGAGCGGGCGCTGTTTGAAGCATTGGCGCTCAAATCGCCGGGCCAGTTAGCTGAACTCGTTCATCGCAGTGTCAGCGACCCAGCCTTGGCAGATATGCTGATAGCGCTGGGTGAGCTGCATGGTGATGCAAGTGTGTTAGGGCAAGCGCGAGATCGTTTTGCCGGTGCCCCCGCGCCGGTGAGGGCAGCACTTGACCAGTTGGAAGCGCTCTATAAAGGCGTATTGGCGCGCTTTGACGTTTCGCTCTATTTTGATTTAGCGGAGCTGCGTGGTTATCAGTATCACACTGGTATGATGTTTGCTGCTTATGTGCCTGGTTATGGCCATGCATTGGCCAAAGGCGGGCGTTATGATGACACTGGCCGTGCTTTTGGGCGTGCGCGTCCGGCGACCGGTTTTTCTATGGATTTAAAACAATTGGCATCTCTGGCGCTGGCTTCACCCAGCCAGGGGGCTGTTTGGGCGCCTGCCCAAGAAGAAGAGTCGCTTAACGCTGCCATTGCTGCGCTGCGTGAGCAGGGTGAACGCGTGATTCAAGCGCTGCCTGGGCAGCGTACTGGGCCGGCGGAGCACAGTTGTGACCGCCGTCTTGAGTTTATTGACGGTCGTTGGCAGACAATGACCCTGACACAAGAGACGAGTGCATAATGGGTAAGAATGTCGTAGTCCTGGGTACCCAATGGGGTGATGAAGGCAAAGGCAAGATTGTTGACCTGCTCACCGAATCGGCCTCAGCAGTGGTGCGCTTTCAAGGCGGTCATAACGCAGGGCATACCTTGGTGATTGATGGTGAGAAAACGGTTCTTCACCTGATTCCCTCTGGTGTGCTACGTCCAGGTAAGACCTGTGTGATCGGTAATGGCGTAGTATTGTCGCCTGAAGCGCTGATCAAAGAGATCCGTGAACTTGAAGCGAAGGGCGTACCGGTACGTGAGCGCCTGCGCTTGTCACCGGCTTGTCCGTTGATCCTGCCTTACCATGTGCGTTTAGACCAAGCACGTGAAAAAGCGCGCGGCATTGCAAAGATCGGCACCACTGGTCGTGGAATCGGGCCGGCTTACGAAGATAAAGTTGCCCGTCGCGGTCTGCGGTTAGGCGATATGCTTCACCGTGAGCGCTTCGCCTCGAAGCTTGGTGAGGTGCTGGACTACCATAACTTTGTGTTGGTGAACTATCACGGCGAGCAAGCGGTGGACTTCCAGGAAGTGCTGGATAGTGCTATGCAGATGGCCGAAGAGCTACGTCCGATGGTCGCAGACACCGTTAGTATGGTGCACGACCTGCGAAAAGCCGGTGAGAACATTCTGTTTGAAGGTGCTCAAGGCTCGCTGCTGGATATTGATCACGGTACCTACCCCTACGTCACCAGCTCTAATACCACCGCTGGCGGAACGGCGACCGGTTCAGGTGTTGGCCCGCTTTATCTGGACTACGTACTAGGTATCACCAAAGCCTATACCACCCGCGTTGGCTCTGGCCCATTCCCGACCGAGCTGTTTGACGACCATGGCCGTCACCTAGCCGAGCGTGGACATGAGTTTGGAGCAACTACTGGCCGCGCGCGCCGGTGTGGCTGGTTTGACGCCGTAGCATTGCGTCATGCAGTGCAGATCAACTCAGTCTCTGGTATCTGCTTAACCAAGCTTGATGTTTTGGATGGCCTGGAGAATATCCGTGTGTGCGTGGGCTATCGTAGTAAAGATGGCGATGTGCTGGATAATCCAATTGATTCAGAGGGCTACGAAGCAGTTGAGCCGCTGTACCATGATCTGCCGGGCTGGAAAGAATCTACCCTGGGTGCCAAGAAGGTTGAGGATCTGCCTGCCAACGCACGTGCTTACATTAGCTTCTTAGAAGAGCAGGTAGGCACCAGTATTGATATTATTTCGACTGGCCCTGACCGCATGGAAACCATTATCCTGCGTAACCCTTTTGAGGGCTAAGCTAGCATTCATAAATGAATCATTTGTGTGTTTGTAAGCTGCTGAGATAATTGAGTAGCCGAAAAAAATTGAGCAGTTAAAAATGAGCAGGTAAAAAAGGGGGGGCGATTAAATCGCCCCCCCCTTTTTTCTTTTAATTGACTGAATTAAAACTAAAAATCAATGCCGCGACGGGCTTGCAGACCATTGTTAAACGCGTGCCGTACCTCTTGCATTTCTGTCACTGTATCAGCCATTGCCACCAAATCTCGATGAGCATTGCGCCCGGTAATAATCACCGTTTGCTCCTGCGGCCGATTGATCAGTGCTTGCTTAACGGTATCAATATCTAGATAACCGAACTTCAACATGTAAGTAATTTCATCCAGGACAACAAGGTAAGTCGCTGGGTCTGCGAGCATTTTTTCAGCTTCTAGCCATACTGCTTGGCAAGCTTGGGTATCTGACTCGCGATTCTGAGTATCCCAAGTAAAGCCCGTGGCCATGATGGCAACAGTTAGATTTGCGTCTTCTTCCAGCCGATTGCGTTCACCGCACTCCCATAATCCCTTGATAAATTGTACGACACCAACTTTATAGCCATAGCCAAGCGCGCGAGTGACGGTGCCCCAAGCGGCAGTGGTCTTACCTTTGCCATTACCCGTATTGATTAGTAACAGCCCACGCTGCTCGGTAGCGTTGGCCACTTTTTCGTCAACGCGGGCCTTCAGTTTTTCCATCGACGCTTTGTGGCGTGCATCGCGATCGCTCATGGTCGGTGTCCATCGGTAAGTGATTAAGTCAATGATGGCTAGGTTAATTCATCCAGCGCCAATTTAATATTGCTGTGGTTAAGTCTTGTATAGCTAATGGAGGATTCTGTTCCGTTTTGAGATACCAACATTAGCGCTGCCAGACACATTATGTAAGAAATTGGCCGGGTGGGGGCTAGCTGCTCTAGAATAGTGGGTCATGTCTTACTAGGAACGATGCCATGCCCTCATTTGATATTGTGTCAGAATTTGATCAGCACGAAGCGTCTAACGCTGTCGACCAAGCAAATCGTGAAGTGCAGTCGCGCTTTGATTTTAAAGGTGTTGACGCCAGTTTTTCACTTGAAGGAGAGAAAGTTCAGCTTGAGGCCGAGGTTGATTTCCAATTAAAACAAATGCTTGATGTGTTGCGCAATCGACTGATCGCGCGGGGGATTGATGCCCGTTGTATGGATATTCAAGACCCAATGTTGTCTGGCGTGAAAGCCCGCCAGGAGGTCGTTCTAAAGCAGGGGCTTGATCAGGCTGAAGCAAAGGATGTGGTTAAGCGTATCAAAGCCAGCAAGCTAAAAGTGCAGGCGCAGATTCAGGGTGAAAAAGTGCGCGTTACGGGTAAAAAGCGCGACGATCTTCAGAGCGTAATGGCGCTTTTACGTGGTGAAGAGGGGCCTGAGCTACCATTACAGTTCGATAACTTCCGTGATTAATTAACTTGGTCGACAGTCATACGATGGTGCAGCGCTAGGCGTTGCTTCATCAAATAATTTATAAGCTTACAGGAGTCACGCACTATGTCTGATCCGCAGCCGGTTTATTTAAGCGACTATCAGCCGCCCGCCTACCAAGTTACCCATACCGAGCTGACGTTTGATCTTGACCCTGCAGCAACTCGCGTGAAAGCGCGCCTGCAAATAGAGCGTCATCCAAGCACGGATTCACAGGCGCCGTTAGTACTTAACGGTGAGCACCTGACGCTGATATCACTCGCTATCGATGGCAGCCCAGTGTCTGATACTGCGTATCAGTTAACGGATGAGGTGCTGCACATAGCGGATGTGTCTGAGACCTTCATACTAGAGAGTGAGGTGGAGATTTCTCCCAGTAGCAATACTGCCTTGGAAGGGCTATACCAATCTAACGGCATGTATTGCACTCAGTGTGAAGCAGAAGGCTTTCGGCGAATTACCTATTACCCCGATCGTCCTGATGTGATGGCCACTTTTAAGGTAACAGTAATAGGTAATGCCACCAGTGAGCCGGTGCTACTCGCCAATGGTAACCCTATTGATCAAGGTGTGTTGGAGAATGGTCGCCACTTTGCGACTTGGGAAGACCCGCACCCGAAACCCTGCTATCTGTTCGCTTTAGTCGCCGGTAATTTACATAAAGTAGAAGATTCTTTTGAGACCGTGAGTGGTCGCAATGTGGCGCTGCAGTTATGGGTCGAGCAAGAGAACCTAGATAAAACCGAACATGCCATGGCGTCCCTTAAGCGTGCTATGGCGTGGGACGAACAAACCTATGGCCGCGAATACGATCTTGACCTGTTTATGATTGTGGCGGTGAATGACTTCAACATGGGGGCAATGGAAAATAAAGGGCTTAATATATTTAACTCCGCGGCGGTATTAACTCACCCTAGTACTGCGACAGACGCGGCTTTCCAAAATGTGGAAGGGATTGTTGCCCATGAATATTTCCACAACTGGTCAGGCAATCGAGTGACTTGCCGTGACTGGTTTCAACTCTCGTTAAAAGAGGGCTTTACTGTATTTCGTGACCAGTGTTTTTCTGCCGATACCAACTCGGCTCCCGTTAAGCGTATTCAAGACGTGTCGTTTTTCCGCACTGCTCAGTTCGCCGAAGATGCAGGGCCGACGGCGCATCCGATCCGGCCAGATCACTTTATTGAAATCACCAACTTCTACACCCTGACGATTTACGAAAAGGGCGCAGAGGTGGTGCGCATGCTGCGTAATTTACTGGGCTGGGAAGACTTCCGCCGTGGCTCAGACCTTTATTTTGAACGTTTTGATGGACAGGCAGTGACCATCGAAGACTTTGTGGGCTGCATGGCCGAAGTCTCTGATGTCGACCTTGGCCAATTTATGCGTTGGTACTCCCAGGCAGGCACGCCTGAAATCGATGCGCACGGTGAATACGACTATGCTCATGGGGAGTATCACCTCACTCTACGCCAACGTACCCCCGCAACCCCAGGGCAATCCGACAAACTGCCGTTACACATTCCCATACGTATGGGGCTTGTAGGCACCAAGTCGGGGCAGGACCTGACCCTAACACTGTCGGGTGAGAAGCTAGGTAGCGACGCTGTTATTCATCTTACTGAAGATGAGCAGAGGTTTGTCTTTAGTGATGTTGCTGAAGCGCCTGTTCCTTCACTGCTGCGTGATTTTTCTGCACCCGTGAAGCTGCACTTTCCCTATTCACGCGAAGATCTTGCGTTTTTGCTGACGCATGATAGCGATGGCTTTAATCGTTGGGATGCGGGTCAGCGGCTTGCTATGCTGGCGTTAGATGATCTGATTGCTGCACACCGTAATGGTGTTGAAAAGGTCATGGATAGTCGTGTTGTGGAAGCCTTTAGAGTGCTCCTTACCGGCTCTATGAGTGATAAAGCGGTACTGGCAGAAATGCTGACGCTACCCTCTGAAGCTTATATTGCCGAGCAGCAGCCGATTGTCGATGTGGACGCTATACACGCCGCTCGCGAATTTGTGCGCCAGTCGCTAGCGGTTGCGCTGCGTGATGAATTTGTCGCTGTCTATAAAGCGAACCAAAGCGATGAGCCCTATGCGCCAACGCCTGAACAGATCGCCCAGCGTAGTCTCAAAAACGTCGCCTTAACGTATTTAATGGCGATTGAGGACGAAGAGGGAGTTGCGTTTTGCGAAACACAGTTTGCTGTCGAACATAACATGACCGATGTTCGTCATGCGCTGACCCTGTTGGTGCATAGCAACCGTGATGATATTGCCTCTCCTGCATTGAAAGCATTTGGCGAAAAATGGGCACATGACCCGTTGGTGATGGATCAGTGGTTCACCATACAGGTGTCACGCCCGCAATCAGATGTTTTGGAGCGTGTTCAATACCTAATGCAGCACCCGGCATTTTCAATTAAGAATCCTAATAAAGTGCGCGCCCTGATCGGAGCATTTGCTCAAAATCGGATTAATTTCCATCGTTTAGATGGCAAAGGGTACGCGCTGTTAGCTGACGTGGTCATTGAGCTAAATCGCCTCAATCCCGAAATAGCCGCACGCCTAGTGACACCGTTAACCCGTTGGCAGCGTTTCGACGAAGAGCGTCAACAGTTAATGCGTGATGAGCTTGTGCGTATTAAGCAGGAGCCTTTATCTTCAAACGTATTTGAAGTTGTTGAGAAAGCGCTGGCATAAGGCAAGCCTGCGAACTAACCATGGAGAGGGAATGCGCCGGTGACAGATACACAGCAGCACAATTTACTGATTATTAACGGTAAGTCTGCCGGTAATCCGGCGCTGCGCGAAGCAGTTGAAGAGCAGCGCAAGGCAGGGATGTCGATTATTGTACGTGCGACCTGGGAAGGTGGCGATGCCGCCGAGTTCGCTGCCCAAGCAGTAGAGCTAGGCGCTACGCGGGTGATTGCCTGCGGTGGCGATGGCACCGTTAATGAAGTGGTTAACGGGCTCATGCGGATTGCTTATGATTTGCGACCGGCACTAGGCATTGTGCCGTTAGGCAGTGCCAACGATTTTGCTACCTCCCTGGGGTTGCCGCTGGAACCAGGGCCAGCGCTTAAAGCCGCAGGGTGCCTGTCTCCAGCGCCGATTGATGTGATCAGAATGACCGCTCAGTCAGGCTCAGAAAAAGCGATTAGTTATTACGTCAACATGACAACCGGCGGATTTGGCGCTGAAATTACCTCATCGACCCCCAAAACGCTAAAGCGCATGTTAGGCGGTGGCGCATACTCCCTAATGGGGGCTTTGAAAGCATGGCGGCACCGTAGTTATTGCGGCACGTTGCACTGGGGGAATCAGCAGCAAGACGTATCGCTGTTGCTTCTTGCGTTGGGCAATGGCCGCCAATCTGGCGGCGGGCAAGTCTTAGCGCCAAGGGCTAAGCTCGACGATGGCCGTTTCGATGTGCTATTGGTGAAGGACTTTTCATCAGCGACAGAGTTGCCGAGGTTGTTAAATGAACTGCAGCAGTTCCCTGCCGACGGCCGCTTCGTGCGTTATTTTACTGCCAGCGAGCTGTCAGTGACGACTCAGCCATCTGACGAGCCTTGGCCGTTAACCTTAGACGGAGAGGCGCGTCGCTACGAGCGATTTTGCGTCGAAGTTGTGCCACTGGCGCTGAAAGTGCTGCTGCCAGAAGGTTGTTCATTATTGACGGCCAATGATCGCCACTAAATGTTATTTATTTGAACCACTGTTAAGGAGAAATCCAATGGTAAATCGCTTTTGGATGCCGCTACTGGTCAGTCTCGTGCTGCTGCTAAGTGCCTGTGGCGATGCACAGGAAGATACCACGACAGAAAATCAAGAGGGCGCCGCTAGCAGTGACGTGGATGCTCAACAGGCGCCTGCTGCTGAAGAGGGGGGCGAAGAGGCAGATGAAGCCGCTAGTGCGGATAGCGAAGAAGCTGCTCAAGCGCCTCAAGCGACAGAGCAGCTAGAGGAAGCAGAGGCGCTCAAAGATGACAGTGATGATGGATCGGAAGTTGTAACGCCGTCCAATAACCAAGAGGTGCAGGCGGATGAAAACACGCTTGCGGCGGACCCGGAAGATGCACTCGATGAAGCCAGTGCTATGCCGGGTGAAACCACTCGTTCAGATGTCGATGACGTTATTGCTGAAACTGAGCGCCGCTTTGAAGAAGCCCAGCGTCGCTTAGATGAGCAGTTTCAGGAGGTCGAGCAGCAGACACCCACCTTGGAGCCGATGGATGGTGACGCTCCAGCCCCAAGTTGGGAAACGGAGTCCAGCTTACCCGCTGCATCTGACTTAGATGATAATTTGGAAGCCACCGACGTAGATGCGCTGCTTGAAGACACTGAGCGACGTTTTGAAGAAGCGCAAAAGCGTTTAGAGGAGCAGTTTGAGGCCCTCGAGCGTGAGCAACCGATCAGTGAAAGTATGGATAGTGACAGTACGGATAGTGACAGTATGGATAATGGCAGTATGAACAGTGTTAGTGAGGAGCCAGAAGCTGAGCGCGATCAGGAGTAATATGCGTTCATAATCAACGAATACGAATAAGACCCGCAACTTGAGCGGGTCTTGTTTTATTCCTCGGGTGTTAGAGCGGACGAATGTTAGAAGCCTGAAGGCCTTTTTTACCCTGTGTTACCTCAAAGCTGACTTTTTGACCGTCTTGCAGGGTCTTGAAACCTTCAGCTTGAATCTCAGAGAAATGGGCAAAAAGATCGTCACCGCCGTCATCAGGAGAGATGAAGCCGTAACCTTTAGTCTCGTTGAACCACTTGACAGTGCCAGTTGCCATCGTGCATATCCTTAACATGCTTAATAATTGGGCAAGCATTCATTGCGAACGCCTGCCAAATTTAATGTAGAAGCAAATAATTCAGACGTCCAGCCGCTGGCTTAGGATTTTTTAACTTTTGGCGGGTTTTATCTCATGATGCAAATCGGCTTTATCGACGCTCAGTTTGTCTCGTTCCTTGTAGCGATAACGCTACTATCAATAAGCCCTGGCGTTGATACGCTGCTCGTCATCCGCAACACTGCCCGCGGCGGTGTTCGAGATGGCGTTGCAACCAGTATCGCTATTTGCTGCGGGTTATTTGTCCACGCCACTATTTCAGCGTTGGGTATTTCATTGATACTACTGCAGTCGGCCTGGGCATTTCATATGCTAAAACTGGTGGGGGCGGCTTACTTGATTTGGCTGGGCGTCTCCAGCCTGCTAGCGGCGCGGCGTGGCACTCCCTTGCCTGTTCAAGGCGTGTTGGCAAGTGGCTCGCCGGTGACATTTTGGCAACCTATCAAAGAAGGGTTGCTCTCTAATGTCTTGAACCCCAAAACCGTGGTGTTCTATATGGCATTTTTACCCCAATTTATCTCGCCTTCTGACCCAGCACTGCTGAAATCATTATGGCTTGCAGGGGTTCATTTCGTGATTGCTAATATCTGGCAAATTAGCGTGGTGCTAATGGTGGGCGGGGCAAGTAAATGGTTGGCCAGCGCGCGTTTTGCACAAACGCTCAATGCCGCTACCGGTGTGGTGCTGGTGGTATTTGGCGTTCGTTTAGCGTTAGAGCAGCGCCCGGTATAACCGGGCGCTGTATCAGTGGTGGGGGTGTCGAGTTTAGCGGCTTACAAGCAGCGCGTGGTCATAGCGAACGGCCTGTTCACTGTCACTAAGTAGCGAGACGCCCTCGCTGTTGCCGCCGTTTGCCAGGCTTTCGAAAATCACCCGATAGCTCAATACTGCCTGCACATAATCTCGGGTTTCCCGGAAAGGGATGCTTTCTACAAACAGGTCAAACGATTCCATGCTGTTGTTGCCTAGCCATTGATCTACTCGGCCTGGCCCTGCGTTATAAGCAGCAGTAGCGGCCAACCGATTGCCTTGATAGCGTTCCAACTTGTCACGTAAGTAAGTGCTACCTAAGCGAATATTGAGTTCTGGCTCTAAAATGCCATAGGGGCCTGGGTCATTAAGTCCGAGTTGACGACTAACTTGGCTAGCGGTGCCTGGCATTAGCTGCATTAACCCCCGAGCACCGGCAGGCGAAAGGGCAACTGGATTGTAAGCACTTTCACGGCGGGTGATAGCCATCAATAAATAAGGGTCGACGCCGGTTACGCGTCCCCAATGTAGAAAGCTGTCACGATAAGCTGCTGGAAAACGCCAGTCCAGCGCGTCCCACATTTCGGCCGCGATCGTCGTTTGTACCAAGCGGGCATGCCACTGCTGATGAGCGGCGTAATCGGCGAGCGCTCGCGCCTGATAAGGTGTGCCATTCTGTACGGCATATAGCCACTCACTGTTGGCGAGCCCATCTTCGCCTATACGTAAAAGTGCTTCAGTGCGCTGAACCACCGGCAGGCGTGCCGTTTGTGCCCTGGTGGCTTCGTCAAAGTGGTTGCGTTCTAAGTTGAGCTGGTAGGGCTGGTTGAGTTTTTCAGCCGCAGCAAAGCCATAGAAGCTTCTATCGGTTGCTGCTTGCTGGTAGCGCGCTAACGCTGCTTCACGATTACCCAGTTGGTCATTGGCTCTTGCTAGCCAGTACTGCCAGCGACTGCTTTCCTGCTGACTGATAGGCATTTCGGTGATCCAGTGGACGACATCGGTCCACTGTCTGTTGGCTAAAGCGTCGCGAACGCGCAGTTCTAATACGCGTTCGCTGTTCAGCGAGGGTAGGACGCTGTCGACCCATGAAAGAGTGCCAGGAACGTTGCGCACAAGAGCATAAAACGCTAGTTCTTCCTCTATTGCTTGTCGGTCAGCATGGGCTAAGTTGAGGCGTGACCCAATGGCTTGCCACGTTGAGAAGGCTGCCGGGGTATTTTCTCGCGTGTAGCGCTGCATGGCGGCTTTATAAAACGCCGCCGTGGCAGTGCATTCAGGGCCAAGGCAGGTAGGCGCTGAGGCAAGTGCAGCTGAGGAGTTTTTGACCGTTTCAACGGTATTCAGTGCTGTTTGCCACTGACCGCTCAGTAACCCACCTAGATAGCTGCTTAAGCGCTCTTCGCCCGCCTGCCAGGCGAGCATTTTTCGCTCCCAAATGACCGTATCATCAATGGTGCCATCCGCACGAAGGCGATTGAACAGCGGGTCGCAGGCATCTGGCTGGGAGCGACCCACGCGCCACAGCTCAAGCCCCGCTTCGCGAGCTTCGCTAGGCGCTCGATCCAAGAGAGCAGTGTAGTAGTAACACTGGCGAGCAGTGCCTGTTGGTACGCCGTCAGCAACGGCAAGCAGGTCGCCAAATCGGCCCGCATAGCCATATTTTGCGATCGCTTGGCCGCGCATCCATTTTGATAGCGGTGAATCAGCATGGCGCTCAATAAACTGCAGCACTTGACTGGGGGCTGCATTAGGCAATTGGCTACGTAAGCGATGATAGTCAACATAGCCGCTAAGGATATGCCCCTCTATCGCGCGGTCATTGATCTGCTGCCACTGCTGTTGGCGCGCGGCTTCAAGTGCCTCGTGCATCGCTGAGTCAGATGTTGCCCAGGAGGCAGTTGGTAAACCGATGAGCATCGCCGCACATAGGCTGCGAAATGTTAATCGAAATGGCGAAGCTTGCATGGCACTCCCTCTTGCTCGCGAATGGTGTCTAACCGCTATATTGCTAGAACTGTATTGCTGGGTCGATGATGAACTAAATGAGTAAATAATGTTCTCACGATTATGCTACTTGGAGGATTCAATAACGATGGCACGAATGTCTACGTGGTGGTTGTTTCGACGGCTCAAAACACGTGTGTGGGCAGTGAAACGCATTGGCCGAGCCCTTAAGCTGTTTCTGCCGATGACCCGTGACGTGCTGCGAGGCAGCTTCCGCCCTGTTCCCTGGTCGGCCTTTGGGCTGATGGCGCTAGCACTTGCTTATCTTGTCATGCCTTTTGATCTTATTCCCGACTTTCTCGTAATGATTGGCGTAGCTGATGATGTTTTGATCGTAGGTTGGTTACTTAACCGTGTCGATGCTCATTTGTCAGAATATCGTAATTGGAAATATGCAGAGCAAACGCCAGCCGCTTCTTCTCATTCACCTTCTTGAAATCCCACTGCTTATCCCCATATTGAGTTCACAACCTTTTTCGCTCCTGCCTTACGTTAGGCAGGAGCACCAAGCACAACGTGATTAATGAGGGCTAAGCGCATGACGACGGCAACCCAGGAAGAAACTCTTGGCTTTCAAACGGAAGTTAAGCAACTCCTAAATTTAATGATTCACTCCCTGTATTCCAACCGGGAGATATTTTTACGCGAGCTGATCTCTAACTCAGCTGACGCCTGTGACAAGCTGCGTTATGCCGCACTTGATAATGATGCGCTTTATGAAGGCGATAGCGAGCTGCGCATTGAGATTGAGCATGATCGCGAGGCTAACACTATCACGCTACGCGATAATGGCATTGGTATGAATCGCGATGATGTCATTGCGAATCTGGGTACTATCGCACGCTCAGGCACCGCAGAGTTCCTCAAGCAGCTTTCTGGCGAGCAGCAGAAAGACGCTAAGCTGATTGGCCAGTTCGGGGTAGGTTTCTACTCTGGATTTATCGTTGCTGATGAAGTGACGGTTCGCACCCGTAAAGCGGGCACTGACCCCTCAGCAGGGGTCGAGTGGCGCTCAAAGGGTGAGGGTGAATTCACCGTTGCTGATATTGAGTGTGAGCGTCACGGCACTGAAATTACGCTGCATCTTAAAGACGATGCGAAAGAGTTTGCCGACGACTATCGTTTGCAAGGGCTAGTGCGCAAATACTCCGATCATATTGAAGTGCCCGTACGCATGCCTAAAACCGAAATGGCCAAGGACGACGAAGGCAACGATATTGAAGGCAGTGAAATCACCACGTGGGAAACGGTTAACGAAGCGACTGCATTATGGGCGCGTCCGAAAAGCGATGTAACCGAAGACGAGTACAAGGCATTTTACAAGCACGTTGCTCACGATTTTAGCGACCCGCTGACCTGGAGCCATAACAAAGTTGAGGGCAAGCTGGAGTACACCAGCCTGCTGTATGTGCCGGGTCGTGCACCGTTTGACATGTTCGATCGTGATGGTGCTAGAGGCGTTAAACTGTATGTTCAGCGGGTGTTCATTATGGACGACGCGGAGCAGTTCTTGCCTCTGTATCTACGCTTTATCAAAGGTGTTTTAGATACCCGCGATCTCTCTCTGAACGTTTCTCGTGAGCTGCTTCAGCAAGACCCCAAGGTCGATAAGATCAAGGGTGCGTTGACCAAGCGAGCGTTGGATATGCTCAAAAAGTTGTCGAAAGACAGCGAGCAGTACCAAACTTTCTGGACTACATTTGGCAGCGTGCTAAAAGAGGGGCCAGGTGAAGACGCCGCTAATCGTGAAAAGATTGCAGGCCTGCTCCGTTTTGCTTCAACGCATACCGATACTGCCGCCCAAGAGCACTCTCTGGTCGACTACATTGAGCGCATGAAAGAGGGGCAGAAGAAGATTTACTACGTGGTTGCCGACAGCTTTAATGCGGCGAAAAACAGCCCCCACTTAGAGATTTTCCGTAAGAAAGGTATCGAAGTTCTACTGCTATCAGACCGCATTGACGAGTGGCTAATGAGTCATCTCACCGAGTTTGATGGTAAATCGTTTGCCGATGTGGCTAAAGGTGAGCTGGACCTTGGCGATGTGGAAGACGAGGAAGAGAAGAAAGCTCAGGAAGAGACTGCTAAGGCCAAAGAAGATTTGGTTAAGCGCGTCAAAGAGGCGTTAAGCGAGGGTGTTCAAGAGGTGAAAATCACCCATCGCTTAACCGATTCACCTGCCTGCGTTGTGCTTCCTGAGCATGAAATGGGCTATCAGATGCGTCGTATCATGGAGGCCGCTGGTCAGCCATTGCCCGAGGTGAAGCCGATTCTGGAGCTAAACCCCAACCATGCCCTGGTGGCGCGTCTGGAAAATGCCGAAGGCGATCTGTTTGGCCAGTTGGCGCATATTTTGCTGGATCAGGCGATCATTGCCGAAGGTGGTCATCTTGATGATCCCGCCGCCTATGTTAAGCGGCTTAATCACGTCTTGACGGCTTGATGAATCGGTAGTTGATTGACGCGGCCCGCTTGGATATCCAAGCGGGCCGCTTGTTTTAATAGAGATGATGATAAAGTAAGTGCTAAACGCACGAGACCAATGATCAGGATATCGTCATGGCTGATGAGCAGCAGATGAATGTCGCAGTGCTGGGGGGCGGAAGTTTTGGTACCGCTCTGGCGAGTATTGCAGCGGATAATGGCGCAAAGGTGCGCCAGTGGATGCGCGATGAAGCTTTGGTGAGGCAAATAAATCATGAGCATCGCAATGGGCGCTATCTGCCACATTATGTAATTAATCCCGCCGTCATCGCGTCTACGGATCTGCAAGCGGTACTAGAAGATGCTGAGTTGGTGCTGATTGCTATCCCTTCCAAAGCGTTTCGCAGTGTTGTTCAGGCTGCCAAACCCTGGTTAACCCCGGAGCAAATTCTGGTCAGCACCACCAAAGGCATTGAGCAAGATAGTTTTTTGCTAATGAGCCAAGTGCTTGAGCAGGAAACTGGCTTTCCCCATGTTGGCGTTATCGCAGGGCCTAATTTAGCGTCCGAAATCGCTGATAAGCAGTTGACCGCCACTGTCATTGCCAGTAGCGATGCGCTGACCAGAACGCGGGTACAGCAAGCGTTGGGCTGTCGCTATTTTCGCGTATATGCCAGTAATGATCGCCATGGAGTTGAACTCGGCGGGGCGCTTAAAAATATCTACGCCATTGCCGCAGGTATGGCGGCAGCGCTGGGAATGGGGGAGAACACTCGCAGTATGCTGATGACGCGGGCGCTAGCAGAAATGAGCCGCTTTGCAGTTGCACAAGGTGCCAACCCGATGACGTTTTTAGGTTTGGCTGGCGTCGGTGATTTAATCGTTACCTGCTCTTCAAATCTATCCCGCAACTATCGAGTTGGCTACGCCATGGGGGAAGGGCGCAGTCTTGATGAGGCGGTATCGGCATTAGGTCAAGTCGCTGAAGGGGTAAATACCGTCAAGCTTGTCTGTGCTAAAGCGCGTGAAATGGGTGTTTATATGCCGCTGGCTGAGGGCTTGAATCGCGTGCTGTTTGAAGGTGTTCCGGCTCAGGAGATGGCGCGTACGCTGATGATGGGCGAGCAAAGCAGTGATGTGGAGTTTATTCTGCCGCGTGAAGCTGTTCAGCAAGCCCACCGTGAAAATGGAGGCAGGAATGGCTAGTGTGCTCGTTATGCGCCATGGTGAAGCTGCACCAGGGTTTCCCGATCAGGCTCGTCGACTAACGCATCACGGTGAGCTTGAAGCCGAAAAAATGGCCCGCTGGCTGGCCATGCGTATTGAGCAGGGTGAACTATCTTGCCCCAGGATTTATGCCAGCCCTTTTGTACGGGCTCAACAAACAGCTCAGCGGATCTGTGATGCTTTGGGTGTGCCACTGACTACATTGGCGTTTATTACCCCGGAAGATTCACCTAGTGATGTCAGTGAATGGCTGCTGAATCAAGCTGCAGATGCCCCGATTATGCTTGTCAGCCATATGCCGCTGGTGGGTGAGTTGGCGGGTCTGTTAGTCGAAGGCGTGTCGAGCCAGGGGATTGGCTTTCCTACCGCTGCCATTGCAGAGCTGGAGGCTGACGTGTGGGCCGCTGGTTGCGGGCAGCTAAAACGCTTTACCCAGCCAAGTCAGTTGTTATAACGCTTATAGATAGGCACAAAAAAGCGGCTGCCGAGGCAGCCGCTATGGCATTGCTGTCACTCGCCGATCGACGTTATAGCAATGCGTCCAGCTTCTCTTTTAACAAGCCATTAACTTGCTGCGGATTCGCCGTACCGCGAGATGCCTTCATAACTTGGCCCACGAAGTAGCCAATCATCTTGCCACGTTTCTCTGGCTCGGAATCGCGATATTGGGCAACCTGTGCCGGGCTGTCTGCGATCACTTGGTCAATCATCGCCTCGATCGCGCCAGTATCCGTTACTTGCTTCAGCCCTTTGGCGTCAATGATGGCGTCGGCGCTATCGCCTTGGCCATTCCATAGTGCCTGGAAGACTTGCTTGGCGGCTTTGCCGTTAATGGTGTCATCCAATACGCGACTAATCAGCTCGCCGAGCTGTTTTGCGGAAACAGGACTGTTTTGAATGCTGAGGTTTTCACGGTTAAGTGCACCCGAAAGTTCCCCTTGTACCCAGTTAGCGGCCTGTTTTGCATCGCCGCACACTTGCTGTACTTCTTCGAAGAACTCGGCCATTTCTCGGCTAGCCGACAGTACGTGGGCATCATAGGCGGATAAGCCTAACTCATTCTGGAAACGCACTCGCTTGTCGGCAGGAAGCTCTGGCAGCTGGCTGCGAAGGTGATCAAGATAAGCTTGATCTAACACCACAGGTAACAGGTCTGGGCAGGGGAAGTAGCGGTAGTCGTTAGCTTCCTCCTTGGTGCGCATGCTGCGGGTTTCGTCGCGCTCAGGATCAAACAGGCGAGTTTCCTGTACGACCTTGCCGCCGTCTTCGATCAGCTCAATCTGGCGCTCGACCTCATAGGCAATGGCACGCTCAACAAAGCGGAACGAGTTAACGTTTTTGATTTCCGCACGAGTGCCGAAGGCTTCTTGGCCTTTAGGGCGCACTGAAACGTTAACATCGCAGCGCATTGAGCCTTCCGCCATGTTACCGTCGGAAATGCCCAAATAGGTCACAATAGAGTGAATCGCTTTGAGATACGCGGCAGCCTCTTTTGCGCTGCGCATATCCGGTTCAGAGACGATTTCCAGTAGCGGTGTGCCCGCCCGGTTCAGGTCGATGCCCGTCATGCCGTGGAAGTCTTCGTGCAGTGACTTGCCAGCGTCTTCTTCGAGATGGGCATGATGAATGCGAATACGCTTGGTCGATTCGTCATCTAAGGTGATTTCGACATCACCTGCGCCGACGATCGGATGATACATCTGGCTGGTTTGATAGCCCTTCGGCAAATCTGGATAGAAGTAGTTTTTACGGTCGAACACCGATACTTCAGGAATGTCGGCATGTACCGCAAGCCCAAATTGAACGGCCATAGCCACGGCCTGCTCGTTCAGCACGGGCAGAACACCGGGTAAGCCAAGGTCAACAGCACAGGCTTGAGTGTTCGGTTCTGCACCAAAAGCGGTGGAGGCGCCGGAGAAAATTTTCGAGCGAGTCGCGAGCTGAACGTGTACTTCCAGCCCAATCACGGTTTCCCATTGCATTAGGCGTTCTCCTCGGCAAAAGCAGGGCGTTGTAAGTGCCAATCAGTGGCTTGCTGGAACTGGTGAGCCACGTTTAGCAGCTGTGCTTCTGCAAAGTGGGTCCCCAGGATCTGTAGACCGACCGGGCGGCCATTAGAAAAACCTGCAGGAACACTGATGCCAGGAATGCCGGCTAGGTTAACGGCGATGGTGTAAATGTCTTGTAGATACATGGACACCGGATCTTTCTTGGCGCCAAGATCAAACGCGGGCGTTGGCGATGCGGGGCCCATCAGTACGTCTACGTCTTCAAAGGCGTCCAGGAAGTCCTGTCGAATCAAACGACGCACTTTCTGTGCTTTGGTGTAGTAGGCGTCAAAAAAGCCCTCAGAAAGCGTGTGGGTGCCAATCAGGATGCGCCGTTTTACTTCATCACCGAAGCCTTCCGCACGAGACCGCGTGTAGAGATCAATAAGATCGGCCGGCGCATCGCAGCGATGCCCGAAGCGCACGCCATCATAGCGGGAGAGGTTCGAGGACGCCTCGGCGGGGGCGATAACGTAATAAGCCGGAATCGCATAGTGGGTATGCGGCAGGCTCACTTCGCGTACGGTCGCTCCTAATGATTCATATACCTTCACTGCCTCGCGAACCGCTTTTTCGACGTCAGCGTCTAAACCATCGCCAAAGTACTCTTTTGGCAGGCCGATTTTGAGGCCAGAAAGTGGTGCATTAAGCGTTTCTGTGTAGTCGGGAACGCCGCGGGCAACGCTGGTGGAATCACGTGCATCATGGCCGGCAATGACATTGAGCAGATGCGCGCAGTCTTCCGCGCTTTTCGCCATAGGGCCAGCCTGATCGAGGCTAGACGCGTAGGCAATAATGCCATAGCGAGAAACGCGGCCGTACGTAGGCTTCAGGCCGGTGATGCCGCAAAATGCCGCTGGTTGGCGAATAGAGCCACCGGTATCTGTGCCCATTGCTGCAGGGACAAGGCCGGCCGCGACTGCGGCGGCACTGCCGCCTGAGCTGCCACCGGGAACTGCACTAAGGTCCCAGGGGTTTTTGACCGCGCCAAAATAGCTATTTTCGTTGGAAGAGCCCATCGCGAACTCGTCCATGTTGGTTTTACCCAAGCTAATGGTGCCGGCAGCGTTGAGCTTCTCTACCACAGTGGCATTGTAAGGCGCGATAAAATTATCGAGCATTTTTGAGCCGCAGCTGGTCTTCACCCCTTGAGTACAAAAGATATCTTTCAGCGCGAAGGGGATGCCGGTTAGCTTGCCAGCCTTGCCTGCAGCACGCGCATTGTCGGCGGCTTCTGCCTGATTAAGTGCTTGCTCGGCGGTGACGGTAATAAAGCTATTGAGCGTGCCATCAGCTTGCTCAATACGCTGTAAAAAGTGTGAAGTCAGCTCTCGGCTGGAAAGCTCACCGCTTTTCAGGGCGGCGGCAAGCTGCGTTACGGTTTTATCATGCATGACCCGGAAGCTCCGTTCGGGGGCGAATAGAAAGAGCAGAAAATAGCGGCCTGTGCCTGGTAATCGGGTTACTCGACCACGCGGGGTACGAGATATAGACCATTTTCTACTGCCGGAGCACAGCGCTGGAAAGCGTCGCGCTGGTTAGTTTCCGTGACTTCGTCGGCTCGCAGTCGTTGTGTAGCATCCAGCGGGTGCGCAAGCGGCGCAACGCCATCGGTGTCCAGGCTCTGTAGCTGGTCGACCATGTCCAGAATGCGGCTTAGATCGTCGACAAAACCACTGGCTTGGTCATCGCTAACGGCGAGTCGGGCCAAGTGTGCGGCCCGGCGCACATGAGATTCTTCAAGCGCCATGATCGAATTTTCCTCGCAAACGTGATGGAACATATTCCGCGTTCAGCGGTATACATACGGTCATCTTAAATTCGTCTTATGTAGCAGACGTAGAAAATAGCCGCAAAAGGTACCACATATTGGCCCCAACGGGCAGTATTAGGCGCGACTCGTGCTTGCTGCCAAGGGGTAGCGGTGATACCGTTTGCATCCGCACAGGGTTCCCGGTCTGCACTAGGTAACAACATCCATGTTCAAACGTTTGAGGGGGCTGTTTTCCAGCGATCTGTCGATCGACTTGGGTACGGCCAACACACTGATTTATGTACGCGGTCGTGGCATCGTGCTCGATGAACCGTCCGTAGTCGCTATCCGCCAGTCTGGCAACATGCGCAGCGTGGCATCGGTTGGCACCGATGCCAAACGTATGCTCGGTCGCACGCCAGGCAATATTACCGCCATCCGCCCCATGAAAGATGGTGTTATTGCTGACTTCACCGTGACAGAGCAGATGCTTCAGCACTTTATTCGTAAAGTGCATCAAAGCACCTTCTTAACACCCAGTCCTCGCGTTTTGGTGTGCGTTCCCTGCATGTCTACGCAGGTTGAACGGCGCGCGATTCGCGAGTCGGCGGAAGGTGCTGGTGCTCGCGAAGTGTTTTTAATCGAAGAGCCGATGGCCGCCGCAATTGGTGCCGGGCTTCCGGTTGAAGAAGCGCAGGGCTCTATGGTGGTTGATATCGGTGGTGGTACTACCGAGATCGCCATTATTTCGCTCAATGGCGTGGTTTATTCAGAATCTATTCGTGTCGGTGGTGACCGCTTTGACGAGGCCATCACTGCGTATGTGCGTCGCCACTACGGCAGCCTGATTGGTGAAGCCACCGCCGAGCGCATTAAAGAAGAGATTGGTTGTGCCTATCCGGGCGGCGAACTGCGTGAAATTGATGTGCGTGGACGCAACCTAGCGGAAGGCATACCGCGTAGCTTTACACTGAATTCCCACGAGATTCTCGAAGCCCTTCAAGAGACCTTGGGGTCTATTGTGGCAGCGGTTAAGAGTGCCCTTGAGCAATCACCACCGGAACTGGCTTCTGACATCGCTGAGCGTGGCTTGGTGCTGACAGGTGGCGGCGCACTGCTGCGTGATCTCGATAAATTGATCGCCGAAGAGACCGGCTTGCCAGTGATTGTGGCTGAAGATCCGCTCACTTGTGTGGCCCGCGGTGGCGGCAAGGCATTGGAAATGATTGATCAGCATACCTTCGAGTTGCTGTCGAGCGACTGATCGTAGCGGTTTATCGCGGGGGATTGCCTATTAAACCGCTATTTTCGCACGCGTCATTGCCAGGGTATCGGCTATTTTTCTGTGTGCTATTGGCAAGCATTTTAATGTTTGCCGATCAGCGATTTACCCGCATGGAAGATGTGCGCGCCCAAATGACGATGATTGTTGCCCCAATTCAGTGGGTCGTTAGTGTGCCTAGCGATCTGCTTAACTGGGGGGCACTGGCGCTTTCTGACCAGCAAGCGCTTGTTGATGAGAATCGTCGCCTGCGTGAACAAATTTTGACGCTTTCACATCGTGGTCAGCGGTTGGCTAATCTGACCGCGGAGAATGCCGAGTTACGTAATTTACTGAAAGCAGCTCAACGTAGAGATATTCCTTACATAACCGCTGAGCTACTGTCGTTAGATAATGATCCGTTTAGTCATCAGATGGTGGTTGACCGGGGGCATCGAAATGGCGCCTATGTTGGTCAGCCGGTGATTGATGCGTTTGGCTTGGTAGGGCAGGTGACCGCTGTGTCGGCGTACTCAAGCCGTGTGCTGTTGCTAGCGGATGCGAGCCATGCACTGCCCGTTCAGGTGAATCGCAATGGCTTGCGATTCATTGTGCAGGGCGCTGGTCGTTACGGCAGCGTGAAAGTGTTGCACGTGCCCGATACAGCCGATATTCGCGAAGGTGATTTGCTGACCACGTCGGGGTTGGCAGGACGCTTCCCGCCAGGCCATCCCGTTGCTAGGGTCACCGACGTTTACCACGACCCGGGTCAGCCTTTCGCTCAAGTGACAGCAGAACCGTCTGCTCAGTTGCAGCGTTCACGTCACTTCCTATTGTTGTTCCCGCCGCCCCGTGAAGAGATAGAGGATACTATTTGGGGAGAGGGTATGGATATTTCAGCCGCTGCACTGCACGCTGCTCAGCGTATTGGTTTGCAGCAGGATGCTGCACGAGAGGTGCAGTAATGGCTAAGACACCCGCCGTGTCGCTTATCTTTGTATGGTTTACGCTTGTCCTGGCACTGTGCTTACAAGTGATGCCTTTAGCCGAAGGGTGGCAAGTATACCGTCCTGAGTGGATAGGCCTAATGCTGATTTATTGGTGCATGCGAACGCCGGATAGAGTGGGTGTTTTCCATGGCTTTGTGATTGGCATTCTGCTGGATTTGATCGAAGGTACCGCGCTAGGTCAGCATGCTTTGATATTGTCGCTGTTGGCCTTTTTATGTGCTTTGGTTTACCCCCGCTTTCGCGCTTACTCTTTAGTACAGCAATCTGTTCTTGTGCTGGTCTTATTAGGCTTGGTGCAGCTAGTCGAGCAATGGTTGCGCACACTGACGGGGGATTTTTCAATTCATTTGTCTTTCTTGATTCCATCACTGATCAGCGCTGTTCTGTGGCCCTGGTGGTCTACCATGCTTAAAGCGCTCGAACAGCGTTTAGCTAGCGTGTGATGATTTATTCGCCCACGCAGTTGAGCGTTTAATAAGCTACCGGAGTTGCTGTGATGGATAGTTCACGTTCTGCATCGTCGCCTGTGTTATGCCTTGCCTCGGCATCGCCCCGACGTAAAGCGCTGTTAGCATCAATAGGTGTGATGGTTGAGGTCATGCCAAGCGACGTGGATGAAACGCCGTTCAAGGGGGAGTCTGCGCAAGCTTATGTGGAGCGCTTGGCGAAAGCGAAAGCGCAAGCGGCTGTTTCAAGAACAGCCCTTCCTGTACTTGGGTCGGATACAGCCGTGGTGATTGATGGTCAGATATTGGGCAAGCCAAGTGATGAGCATGATGCAGCCGTTATGCTTAAGAAGCTGTCGGGGCGTTGTCATAATGTATTAACAGCGGTCGCTGTGGCTGGCCCCAAGGGTGTACTCTCTTGTTGTGTAACTACGCTCGTCAAGATGCGGGTAATAAGTCAGCAGGAAATAGCTGACTATTGGCAAACCGGTGAGCCAGTAGATAAAGCCGGAGGATATGCCATCCAAGGTTTAGCCGCTGTGTTTGTTGAAGAAATTAAGGGCAGTCATTCAGCCGTCGTGGGGCTGCCACTCTATGAAACAACACGCTTGTTGTGCCAGCAAGGGGTGCCAATCTGGTCGGGCTGCTATCAGCAGAGCTAACCGCCATTTCGCCGCCTGCTGTGTTGGCAAGGATACTGTGACTCAATAAGGAATTTTGCATGAGCGGTGAAGTCCTCATCAATTTAACGCCAATGGAGACTCGCGTTGCGCTGGTGGAAAATGGTGTCTTACAAGAGGCGCTCATTGAACGCTCACGTAGGCGCGGCATTGTAGGTAATATCTACAAAGGCAAAGTAGTGCGTGTACTGCCTGGTATGCAGGCTGCTTTTGTTGATATTGGCCTTGAGCGCGCGGCGTTTATTCATGCCCATGAGGTAATGCCATCGGGAACGCCTAATGATGAGCAGCAGACTATTGGTCAGTTGCTACATGAAGGTCAGGCGCTTGTTGTTCAGGTTACCAAAGACCCTATTGGCACCAAGGGTGCCAGACTCACTACCCATCTCTCGATCCCGTCTCGCTATCTTGTCTATATGCCTGATTCCCCCCATCACGGAGTGTCTCAGCGCATTGAAGATGAGCAAGAGCGGGAGCGTTTGAAAGCGCTGCTAGATAAGGGCATTGATGAGCAGACCATCGAGGTAACCGGAGGCTTCATCGTGCGCACAGCGGCAGAGGGGGTCGGTGATGAAGAGCTGGCGGGTGACATGTACTTTCTGCTGCGCATCTGGCGCAAAGTAAGTGAGCGCAAAATAACGGCGGCATCGCCTAGTGTGATCTACGATGACCTGCCGCTGTTTATGCGTACATTGCGGGATGTAATGCGCGATGATATTGAAAAAGTGCGCATCGATTCTCGCGAGAACTTTGTCAAACTAGTCGAGTTCGCAGAAGAGTTTATGCCCGATGCGGTAGACCGTATTGAGTATTATCCAGGCGAGCGGCCCATTTTTGATTTGTATAGTGTTGAAGATGAAATTCAAAAAGCTCTGGGGCGCAAGGTTCAGTTGAAGTCTGGCGGTTATCTGGTTATCGACCCGACGGAAGCGATGACCACGATTGATGTTAATACCGGTGGTTATGTCGGTCATCGAAATCTTGAAGAGACGATTTTTAAAACCAACCTGGAGGCGGCGACTGCGATTGCCCGTCAGCTCAGGCTTCGCAATCTTGGCGGTATCATTATTATCGACTTTATCGATATGGTGGATGTCGAGCATCAACGCCAAGTGTTGCGTGTGCTTGAAAAAGCGCTAGAGCGTGATCATGCGAAGACGAAATGCACCGGGGTGACTGAGCTGGGCTTAGTTCAACTGACCCGTAAACGCACGCGGGAAAGCCTGGAACAAACGCTGTGCGAGGCTTGCCCAACGTGCAGTGGGCGTGGGACGTTGAAAACGCCTGAAACTGTTTGCTATGAGATTTTTCGCGAGATATTACGCGAAGAGCGTGCCTACAGTGCAGAAACGTATATGGTGCTTGCTTCGCAACCGGTGGTTGACAGACTGTTAGACGAAGAGTCTGCGGCGGTTGCTGACCTGGAAACGTTTATTAATAAAACTATTCGTTTTCAAGTAGAGCAACACTACTCACAAGAACAGTACGACATCGTACTAATGTAATGGCAGCGTTACGTTCATTCTCTCGGTGGTGCCTAGTAGTAATCGCCTCGTTACTAGGAGGCCTTGCTGTTGTTCTATTGCTGGCACGTTTATTAATTAGCCAATCTAGTCTGCTTACGCCGAAAATAGAAGCGTTGTTAGAGGCTCGCGTCGGGGTGCCCGTTACTATCGAGCAGCTGTCGCTATCGTTGGCGCGTAACGATCTTGTTTTGCGATTGGAAGGCGTACATTCAGCGACGCCTGATGGGCAGCAATTAGTATCCCTTGAAAGTGCACTTTTACGGCTTGATGGCTGGGCGACATTGAAAAATATTGCGCCTGTGTTTAATGATGCGCGTATTACGGGCTTTGAGTTTCATCTCTACCAGCAGGAAAATGCTGCTTGGGGCTGGCCGGCGCCAGCAGAGCTACCGATTGCTATGTCTGAGGAGCCCACTGTTGACTTAGAGGCGCTGGATGCCTGGGCGGGTCTTATTCTTCGCCAGCGCTTATGGGTAGATAATACTCGTTTGGTGCTGCATGGAAACCAGCAAGCCGTCACCTTGCACGCGCCTACCTTGCTGCTCAATGGTGACGAACGACGGACACGTTTGGAAGGTGCTATTACGATCTTAGAAGCTCAGCGCGAGAATTCGCAAGGCGCTGGGTCTCAAGAAATCGAGGTTCAAGAAGTACAGACACAAGAAACGCTGCCGGCTATCGCGATGAACGTGGAGATGCAGCCTGGAGCGCAGGGCTTCCGTGATTTTTCAGCGGCGCTTCAATTGGACATGCAGTTGGATCATCTCGTGGCACTGGCCGCTGTTTTACGTTCCGACCGTATGCCTTTCCTAGAGCAAGCGGGAGGCGAGGTTACGTTATGGGGACGCTGGCATGCAGGGCGTTTAGATGAGGCTCGCTTGGCTGTTGATGTGCCACAGTTGACTCTGCGCCACGATATTCAATATGCCGTACTGCAGAATATCCAGGCCAATGGCCTTTGGCAGCGAGACGGCGAAGGCGGCGAAGCTTGGCTTAGTGGTGACGCTAAAAACGTTGAGTGGGCACGACCTGAAGGGGGCAGTGGTGGCCCAGCCCTACCGCGGCACTGGTACTTGTCCCATCAGCCTGATCGATGGGAAGTCCGCACCAGCGAATTTGAACTGGCTTCTTTGGCGGCTTGGCGCGACTATATTTTGTTGCCTGAATCGCTGACTCGAGTGTTACAAACGCTATCACCTCGTGGTCAGGTCCAAGGTTTGCGGTTAGGTCAGCGTGAGGGGCATTGGGGAGTTGATGCGGCGTTAACCAATGTGGCGGTGCTGCCTTGGGAGCAAGCGCCAGGAGGCGGCCCCTTAGATGCCTGGGTACAGGCAAGAGATTTTCGCGGCAGGGTAACGTTTAACAGTGCCGGAAGCAGCTCGCTTAATTTTCCTGAATTGTTTGAATCCCCTATGCAGTTGAGTCATGCCGAGGGTGTGGTGGAGTGGGTGTATGACGGCCCAAGCACCATGATCAGTGGTAGGGATCTGCGCTTGAATTGGGACGGTGCCGAAGTGAGTGGAGGCTTTGGTCTGATTGCGAGCGAGCACGGCGGACAATTTGGGCTTGATATTGCCTTTGCGAATGTTGATGCGCTTAATTACCCGCTCTCCCAGTGGCTGCCTGTTAAGGCACTTGAACCTGAGCTTCGTGAGTGGTTATTAACTGACGTAGGTGGTTATGTTCCCAGCGGCTTGCTTAAGCTTAGCTTTCCCCTGACTGATGACGAGGCGGAGTCAGAAAGTCAGTTTGCAGAGCAAATTTCCTCCACGTTGGCTCTGTCTGTTACACAAGGACGACTACCTATCGCGCCTGAGTGGCCTGTACTTGAGGAGATAGAGGGCAGGCTGGTTTGGAAGGACCAGGTGTTGGAGGCAGCTATTCAGCATGCCGAAAGCCAGGGCATTGAGGTCTCTGATGGGGTGCTAAAGATGGCCGAGGAGACGCTTAATTTGTCGGGAAATGTTCGCAGCGATAGTGATTCACTGCTGACGTTTCTCCAGACGATGCCCGAGCTTGATTTGCCCCTGCTTAACGATATTCGTGCAGAAGGCCGGGTTGAGGGTGACGTCGCTTTATCGTTGCCACTGAACGCGCCGGACTCATTGGCGCTGGAGATTAATGCTCGACCCAATGCCACAACGCTTGCTTTTCAACCCGTCGCTATTCCGCTAGAAGATATTCAAGGGGAGGTGACGTGGCAGCAGCACGGTGAGAAAAGCGCGTTGCTTGGCCACGTTTCGGGTCTATGGTCGGGTAATTCCATAGAAGCGGATATCAATGTTCCGGATGACGGTATTGCCTTGGGTGGAGATATTGATATCGCCAGCTTATTTCAACTGGCCAATATTCCCGCTGTACAAGCTCGCCAGCTGTTTGACGGGCGTGCTCAGTGGCGTGGGCAGGTCAATCTACAGCCATCACCGTCGCTGGTCCTTGAAAGCCGCTTGCTTGGCATTACAAGCAAGTTGCCAGCGCCATTTAGTAAGTCCGCTGAACAGCCATGGCCATGGCGGTTCAGCGCCGACTTCGACAGTGGTCGCTTAAGCTCACAGTTGGCTGACATCGTTAATGCTCGCGTGCAGCTTGGTAGCGATGAACCGGCTGGGGCGGTTACGCTAGGCAGCGCTGCTGCACCGGACGGTTGGCCGACGCAGCCAAGCTGGAGTGTTGTCGCGCAGCTTGATGAGTTGCCTCTCGATGACTGGCAAGAGGCGTTGTCACCGTTGATGCAGGCGTCGTCTTCGCCGAATGGCGATAGTAAGGGTACGCCAATATCAGTCATGCTGAGTACGCCTTGCGTATATTTCCGTGATGCGTGTTTTGGTCGCTTAGAAGCGACAGGTAATCTTGAAGGAAAGCGCTTGGCTATGCAGTTAAGCGGTGATCTTGTGTCAGGGCGAGTGAATTATCAGCCTGATAGTGAGCTGCCGCTGGATATTGCAATCTCGTCGCTGGAAGTCGACCGGCTATTTGATATGCCTGCTGCAGCGCATGATAGCAGTGCGCCAGCACCGGGCTCTTGGATGGATGCTGTTGAAACTCAGCACGCCACGCCAATTGCTATGCCGGAATGGCTCAACCAGTTGCCGGATGGCAGGCTCAGACTAGCTGATATTGGCGTTGGCGAAGGCCGTTTTGGACCGTTAACGGCTTATTGGCACAGCCAGGATCAACGTTTTACTCTTTCCCCGGTTGGCCTGACATTAGGTCAGCTCTCTGCCCGCGGAGAGTTGGTGTGGGAGGGCGACGCTAACAATAGCCATACTCGCGCTGATATTTCGATACAAGGTGGCGATGTAGGTACTGCGTTAGAGCATCTCGGTCAACCAATCGCTATGCGTAGCCGTTCCACGGATGTTGGCGCCGCTCTGACGTGGCCAGGCGCTCCTTGGCAATTAGAGTTAAGTCGGGCAGATGGGAATATTCGAACCGATGTACGGGATGGACGCTTTGTGACGCTGGAATCTACACCGGCTCGCTTGGTTGGTCTGCTGAATTTTGACAACATACTGCGTCGTTTGCGTTTCGATTTTTCGGACGTGACGGGACAAGGAACCGCGTTTGACCGGGTGCATGGCACGGCAGATGTCGCCACGGGGCAATTACAGCTACGCGGGCCGCTTACCATTGAAGCGCCATCTACCACGCTAACGTTAACGGGAAGCGTCAATCTCATACAACGTGAACTTGATCAGCGGTTAGGCGTCACACTACCTATTAGTCAGAGCTTGCCTATCGCAGCTATTGCAGTAGGTGCTCCGATCGTTGGTGGCGCTCTTTTTATAGCGGACCAGCTTTTTGGTAGCGCGTTAGATCAAGCAACCACTATTCACTATCGCGTGCGAGGTCCGTGGACGTCGCCGCAGATCACTCTAGAAGGCCCTTAATGACCGCACATAAGAGCGATGTAAATACCGCTGTTTCGATTTTGTTAACACCAAGTGGCCTGGATTTGGATGCCTTGGATACAGGGCTGTCTTACGCCATGGGAGCGGGCATCGATTATGCCGATCTCTACTTCCAACGTACTTGGCAAGAGGGCTGGGTGCTGGAAGATGGTGAGGTAAAAGAAGCCAGCTATAACATTGATGGCGGTGTTGGTGTGCGCTCCTTGGCGGGTGAAAAGACAGGCTTTGCCTACTCCAATCAAATTACCGCAGATGCGCTAATGGATACTGGGCGTACCGCCGCGGGCATTGTGCGAAGCGGTAAACAGCTGCCTGGGCAGCCGGTAGTGGCTGTCAGCGCTGCCGGTCGATATGCAGGACTTGATCCGTTGGCGGGGCTTACAGCTGACGAAAAAGTGGCGATGTTGAAAGAGGCAGACCGCATCGCGCGCGCAGCTGACCCCTGTATTAGCCAAGTGAGTGCCTCATTGTCAGGCACTTATGAAGTGGTGTTAGTACGTGCCAGTGATGGCACCTTGGCGGCAGATATCCGCCCATTAGTGCGTTTTAACGTGAGTGTTATCGCAGCTAAAAACGGTCGGCGAGAGCGAGGTAGTGCTGGCGGGGGCGGTCGTTACTCTATGTCCCGGCTGCGAGATGAAAACGTAGCGGAACGCTATGCAAAAGAAGCTGTTCGCCAAGCCCTGGTTAACCTCGAAGCAGTCGATGCACCTGCTGGTCAAATGCCTGTTGTTCTCGGCGCAGGCTGGCCAGGTATTCTGCTTCATGAGGCGGTGGGCCACGGGCTAGAAGGCGATTTTAATCGTAAGGGCAGTTCAGCGTTTGCAGGGCAGATGGGCAAGCGTGTTGCGGCGAAAGGCGTGACGGTTGTCGACGATGCTACCGTTGCTGACTGCCGTGGTTCGTTAAGCGTGGACGATGAAGGCACGCCAGGGCAATACACACCGCTAATTGAAGACGGTATTTTGACTGGCTATATGCAAGACAAACTTAACGCCCGGTTAATGAATATGGCGCCAACGGGTAATGCGCGGCGTGAATCTTTTGCCCATTTGCCGATGCCGCGTATGACCAATACGGTCATGCTGGCAGGCCAAGATGAACCCGCCGACATTATCAAAAGTGTTAAGCGCGGTATCTATGCGGTCAGTTTCGGTGGTGGTCAAGTTGATATTACATCAGGCAAGTTCGTGTTTTCAGCCAGCGAAGCCTACCTCATTGAAGATGGCAAAATTACCGCGCCTGTTAAAGGAGCAACTTTGATTGGCAGCGGCCCTGAGGCAATGGGGCGTGTTTCAATGATTGGCCATGATATGGAGATGGACACCGGTATCGGAGTGTGCGGCAAAGAGGGGCAGGGAGTACCGGTAGGCGTTGGTCAGCCCACCCTTAAGCTGGATGAGCTGACTGTTGGCGGTACCCAGTCGTCGTAACTTGGCTGGGTCTTTATGACTCAGTCATTGATGCATGCAAGGGTTAGAGTGCCAGCGTATCGCGTAAGTGTTTGAACAGCTTACGCGAGCTGGTTGGTGGTTTACTTTGCTCACGCTCTTTGCGTGCATTGCGTACCAGTTGTCGTATTGCCTGACGTTCAGCGTTAGGGTATTCCGCCATAAATAGATCAACAGCACTGTCACCTTCTTCGATTAACCGATCGCGCCATTTTTCTAGTCGGTGAAAGGCATGATCGCGCTGCTCTTTTTCTTGCTCGATAGCGTCGAAGACACCCTGTATGGCAGTAAGGTCTTCTTTGCGAATAAGCTTGCCCACATATTGCATATGGCGACGGCGGCCTTCATGGGAGCGGATGCGCGAGGTTTCTTCTATGGCGCGCAACATGTCGTCAGAGAGCGGAAATTTTGCGCGTTCGGCAGGTTTCATCGCGATAAGCGTTTCGCCAAGCGCCTGGAGAGCATGCATTTCCCGCTTGAGCTGCGATTTACTGGGGCGCTCTTCTTGTTCATCAATATCGAAGGGCTCGGGACGTTGCTTAGGCATACTAGAACTCACTAATTAGTTTCGTTTGCAGCATTATATCAGGCTGCGACCACAACATTGATCCGCCAATGCGATTCAGGCGAAAAGGAGGCCAAAATGGCACAAGCATTTGATGCAGCGGCCCAGCAGGTGCTGTTAACACAGCGTGCTGAAGAGGCGCTTGCGCTGGCAAAAAAATTAGGCGCAGATGCTGCCGAGGTCGGCGCTAGTGTAGATCAAGGCCTTGGGATAAGCGTGCGTCTTGGTGAAGTTGAAACCGTCGAGCTTTCACGTGATCAAGGGATTGCCGTTACGCTATATGTTGGGCAGCGCAAGGGCAGTGCCTCATCTACTGATGCCAGCAGTGCGTCAATTAAAGCCACGGTAGAGAAAGCCCTGGCAATTGCCCGTTATACGGGTGAGGATCCTGCCGCAGGGTTGGCAGATGCATCACTAATGGCAACTGACCTGCCTGACCTTAAAGTACATTATCCATGGGCGTTGACGACTGACGAAGCAATCGAATTGGCGCTGGCATGTGAGCAAGCGGGGCGTGACGTAACGGGTATTCATCAGTCGGAAGGTGCTTCGCTATCCAGTGGTGAGGGAGTACGAGTTTATGCTAACAGCCACGGTTTCCTCGGCACCCAGAAAGGCAGCAGCCATTCGCTTTCCTGCATGCTGATTGCACAGGATGAGAAGGGTATGCAGCGCGATTACGATTATACTTCGGCTCGTAATCCCGCCATGCTTCGTGATCCTGCGGAGGTTGGCCGCGAAGCGGCGTCACGCACGCTACGTCGGTTAGGCGCTCAGCGGCCGCCAACAGGCACCTTCCCGGTGCTGTTTGACCCGTCGCTTTCCAGCGGCCTGGTAGGTCACTTAATGGGAGCGTTGGCAGGTGGGGCGCTTTATCGCGAATCCTCTTTCTTATGTGATCGTTTAGGTAGCCCGCTATTCCCGAGCTGGTTTGGCTTGGAAGAACGGCCTATGGAGATTGGAGCCACGGCTAGCTCGCCGTTTGATGCTGAAGGCGTTCAAACTCGTAATAATCGCTTTATTGATCAGGGTAGTGTCGCCAGCTATATGCTGTCTGCTTACAGCGCGCGGCGCTTGGGCATGCAGTCGACAGGGAATGCCGGTGGGGCGCGCAATTTACGTCTGTTGGCGCCGCTGACGCCGCGAGATGATTTGCTGAAGCAGATGGGGCGTGGCATTTGGGTGACTGAGTTAATGGGGCAGGGGGTTAACGGCGTGACGGGTGACTATTCACGAGGCGCTGCAGGCTTCTGGGTAGACAATGGCGAAATACAGCACCCCATCGAGGAGTTCACTATTGCCAGTAATTTGAATAGCATGTTTGCTGGCTTGGTTGCAGTCGGTGATGATACCGATACCCGTGGCAGTATTCACACGGGTAGTTGGCTAATTGATGCAATGACCGTCGCGGGTAACTAACAACTTGGCTAACAGCTCAGTTAACACGTTGGCTGATGCTGTTTTACTGATGTCAGTACTCTTCACTGATGTTAGTGCTCTTCGTCAAAACGCGCGTCGAACAGTGCTTCAATCGCCTCTAGTGCTTGTTCGGCGTCGTCGCCTTCCGCTTGGATTCTAAGTTCAGTGCCACAAGGGGCGGCCAGCATTAACAACGACATAATGTTGGCCGCATCTGCCATTTGCTGTTGCTTGTAAACGTGAATCTTGGCCGAAAACTGTTGGCCACACTTGACGAGTTTTGTCGCTGCGCGAGCATGAAGGCCGCGCTGATTAGTGAGTGTTAAGATTCTTTCTGGCACTCTGGTTCCTTTTTGCCGAGTGGGGTCGTGAAGAAAAAGGCGTTGCTTATTGCGCGTTTGTTGAAGGTGGGGATGTGGAAGGCTGCTGTTCACTGAGCGTGTACTGCAGGCCTAGCTCACGATGACGGAGCTGAACCTCTCCTGCCTGTTTCACCAGCATTTGCGCTAGCTGTTCCACCATAAAGACAGAGCGGTGCTGCCCACCGGTACAGCCAATAGCAATCGTCATATAGCTGCGTTGGCTATTTTGGTAAGCGGGTAGCCACTTTTCCAACCATGTCTGGATATCATTGCGCATTTCTTCGACGACGGGATATCCCTTCAGAAAGTGGATGATATTGGCGTCACGACCAGTGTATTGGCGCAGTGTGGGATCCCAGTACGGGTTTGGTAGGCAGCGCACGTCAAAGACGAGGTCAGCGTCAAGTGGGACGCCGCGCTTATAGCCAAATGACTCTAGTGTCAGCGTTAACCTATCTTCACGCTGCTGGGCAACCTGATCCGTTATCCGGCGACGCAGGTCATGAACCGACAGACGTGATGTGTCGATCATCAGGTCAGCAAGATCACGGATGTCTAGCAGGGTTTCTTCTTCTTTATTGATGGCCTCCTCGAGCGTCATGTCACTGTCACGCGTCAAGGGGTGGCGGCGACGCGTGGCTGAATATCGCTCAAGCAGAATGCGCGCATCGGTGGTTAGATAGATAACCTGAAAGTGAATACTTTTCTGACGCAAAGATTCAAGCATTTTTGGCAGCTGCTTTAGCGCAGCAGGCAAATTGCGCGCATCAATACTTACCGCTAGTTGGGGGCGTGCTCCTTGCTCACGAAGCTCATCCACCAGGGAGCCGAGTAGCATGGCAGGCAAATTATCAATGGCACAATAGCCAAGATCTTCTAACGCTTGTAAGGCGATAGATTTACCGGACCCTGAACGGCCGCTAATGATCACCAATTGCATAGAGTGTCTCTTGGCATACCAATAAAAATGAAGGTAAACGTTGAACTAAGTAGGCAGTGTCTAACGGTGGACCAATTAGCTAACAGCGTGTTCACGAATTTTTGCTGTTATAAGGTCCAATAGCTCACGTTGGCTAGCCGCTCTACGAAGCTGCTGACGTGTGTCAACGCTGTTCATAATAGACGCCACTTGCCCTAATAAGGCTAAGTGCGTGTCGTCCGCTTCTTCGGGTACTAAAAGTACGAAAACAAGGTCGACGGGGTCGCCATCAATAGCATCGAAATCTACGGGCTCAGCTAGCTTTAAGAAACCCGCGATAGGTGAGCTACAGTGAGGGCTGCGGGCGTGAGGAATAGCAACGCCGTTGCCTATTCCAGTGCTGCCCAAGCGCTCACGGCCTATCAGGCGGCTGAAGACTTCTTGGCTATCTAGGCTTGGCGTATTTTGCGCAATAAAGGTGCTGAAAAATTCCAGCACCCTTTTTTTGCTACCCCCGGGGACGTCATACAGCACGCGCTCCGGGGGAAGAATGGTTTCCAACGTCATTGAGTTAACGCACGCCAGCGCCTTGGGCGCGAGCTTGTGCTTTTTCCTTGTGTTTAACGAGTTGACGGTCAATTTTGTCCGCTAGTGCATCAATTGCAGCGTACATATCATTGTCTAATGCTTCTGCGTGTAGATCGGCTCCGGCAGCATGCAGCGTGCAGGCAGCCTGTTGACGCTCCTTCTCAACAGATAAGGTTACTTGTACGGTGGTGATGTTGTCATAATGGCGCTCAACGCGTTCCAGCTTCTCATTTACATAGTCACGCAAGGCGTCAGTCAGATCTACGTGATGACCAGTGATATTTACTTGCATTGACGTGCTCCTTATCCATCGGACTGTTCTTCGATTGTAACCCTTTTTGCGCTATTGCAAAGCCCCTAGACGGACTTTGTCTCGTTAGCACTGTTTTATTAGCGTAAACGGCGGCGCTCGCTTGAAGAGGGAATACCCATTGATTCACGATATTTGGCCACCGTTCGCCTTGCTACTTGAATGCCACCCTCTTCCAATAGCGCCACGAGGCGGCTGTCTGAGAGAGGTTTTCCGGGCGGCTCATCCTGTACCAGTTTTTTGATTCGCGCTCGGATGGCAGTGCTGGAGTGGTTGTCGCCGCCATCCTGGCCACTTACTTGGCTTGAGAAGAAGTATTTGAGCTCGAACACGCCACGCGGAGTATGAATATATTTCTGGGTGGTGACCCTGGAGATAGTAGATTCATGCATTTCCACGGCATCTGCGATATCGGCTAAGATCAGCGGTTTCATGGCTTCTTCACCGTGTTCCAGAAAGCCTATCTGGCGAGCTATGATTTCTCGACCCACCCGCAGCAGCGTATCATTTCGGCTTGAAAGGCTCTTGATAAGCCAGCGAGCTTCTTGAAGATGCTCTTTTAAAAATTGGTTATCCTGGCTCTTGTCAGCCCGTTTGATGAGGCTGGCGTAGTCAGGTTGAATGCGCAAACGCGGTAGCGCCTCTGGGTTTAGCTCCAGGTGCCATCCTTCGTGGTCATGGCGGACGACTAAATCCGGCGTTACGTAGCTGTCATCTGTGTCGCCAAAGGCACTCCCGGGGCGGGGATCAAGACTGCGGATCAAGCGAATGACGTCATCAAGCTGCTCATCATCCAGACTTAACCGCCGCTTTAGCAAGCGCGCATCATCTTTACCGAGCGCCTCAAGAAATTGACGCACTAGTCGCTTGGCAGGCATCAACAGCGGCGTGTCTTCGGGGAGTGAGGCGAGCTGCAGCATTAAGCATTCCCGCAGGTCGCGAGCAAATACACCGGTGGGCTCAAACTGTTGAAGACGCAGCAGGGTTGTTTCAACTTCACGCTGGCTAAGGCCTTCATGTCCTTGGGCTTTAAGTCCTTCGCGAATGTCATTGAGCGGTTGGGTGAGGTAGCCGTTGGCATCCAGTGCGTCGATGAGGCTTTCAGCAATGGCATGATCGCGTGGTGAAAAATCTGTCATGGCGAGTTGCCAGAGTAAGTGGCCATGTAAGCTTTGACCAACGGCTTGACGCTCAAAGTCTGGCCCCTCGCTGCTGGCACCATGGCTACCCAAGTCTTGATAAGTGTCTGACCAGTCACTGTCAGTAGAGAGCTCGTTAGGAATGCTTTCGGACCACTCAGCTTCCTGGGGCTCACTAACGGCCTGCTCGCCGAACTCGTCTTCCTGCTCAAGCATGGGATTGGCATCAAGCGCTTGCTGAATTTCTTGACGGAGGTCCAGCGTTGATAGCTGTAACAGGGCGATGGCCTGCTGCAGCTGAGGTGTCATGGTCAGCTGTGTACCGATACGCAATTGAAGAGAAGCTTTCATGACCATCTGAGAACCACTCGTTAATCAGAAAGCTCCACCCTAGTGCGAGTTATGGCTTGGTGCAAGTGCAATAACTATGCCACCACTACTATTTTTTCTGCAGGTGGCTGTTTACAGGCGGAAATCAGCCCCCAAATAAACGTCTCTTACCCGTTGGTTGTTGAGAATTTCCTGAGGGGGGCCGCTGGCGATGATGTGACCGTCGCCTACAATGTAAGCAATATCGCAAATATCTAGCGTTTCTCTGACGTTATGATCGGTAATCAGTACGCCGATATGGCGTTTTTTGAGTGCTCGAATGATCGTTTTAATATCGCCTACCGAGATCGGATCAACGCCGGCAAACGGCTCATCAAGCAGAATAAAGGCAGGCTCTGTCGCGAGTGAGCGTGCAATTTCAACACGTCTACGCTCTCCGCCTGAAAGACTCATACCGAAGTTGTCACGAATGTGAGTGATGTGAAAATCTTCCAGTAGCGACTCAAGGCGCTGCTCCCGAGCGCTGCGATCGAGTTCTTTGCGAGTCTCCAGAATTGCCATTATGTTGTCGGCGACGGTCAGTTTGCGAAAAATAGAGGCTTCCTGGGGCAAGTACCCAATACCTGCCAGTGCACGTTCGTGCATAGGGGCATGGGTTAAATCAAGCCCATCGATGCCTACCTTTCCAGCATCAGACTTTACCAAACCGACAATCATATAGAATGATGTCGTTTTGCCTGCGCCATTGGGGCCTAGCAGTCCTACCACGCTGCCTTGCGATATCTCTAGGTTAATATCCTTAACCACGCGGCGGCGTTTATAGCTTTTGGCTAAGTGATGGGCATAAAGTGTTTTTATCGGCGCTGTTTCTGATGCTGACTCTAAGGCTGTGGGTTTAGGTGCAGACGCTGCATTATTTGTCGCCACTGGTCACTCCTATTGTTCCGGCTGAAGAGTCATGCGGATGCGTTGTGGTTCACTACCACTAACATCAGAACGCGCCTGAACCACACCTTGGTCGATAAAATACTCTAAGCGCCCACCTTCGAAGCGGTCAGCTTGCTGGGTCAGTTCCGCTTGGTCGATTAGCTCTACCCGACGCTCGGCAACATGATAAATGATGCGCTTTGCCCAGCCTTCCATTGGACTATCTTGGTCTTCGAGCTGGTTGCGTATATAGGCTCGTCCGCCGGTTGCAACGGCACGCGATAGCTCGCCAGCATCGTTGCGCTGAATCTCAACGCGATCTCCGCGTAGCTGCATATTGCCCTGACGAATATCGACGTTGCCCGAATACACCGCAGTGCCTGCGCGTTGATCGAGATCTAAGCGATCAGCCTCTACTTCTACAGGGGCTTGGCTTTGTGCCATGACCGGTAGCGCTGCCGCAGAAATAGGTAGTGTAATGGCGAAGAGTGCCGTGCGAATAAGAGCGTTCATCGCGACTCCTACTGAGAACGAGTGGCAGGCGGGTGAATGCCGCGCACGTTATTGGTTAAGCGGATCTGGCTATCATCCAGCCATACATCCATGCGTGAAGCGCTAATGCGTTGAGGCGGTTGCTGAAGTATGGTTTCGGCATCGCTCCAAGCATGGCGGGTGATGCCATTGTAATGTAATAACTCTGTATTCAACTGCCAGCCCTCGTCAGGTGCAAGTAATTGGGCTGAGCCAGCTAGCGTTAGTGCTTGCGTGTCAGTATTTAGGGTGCCGCTCTTCGCCGTCGCTAGCCATTGACGCTCCTCTCTATCGAATAGTGTCGCCCTGGGAGAGGTAACCTCTGTCATCGCTGTTTGAGGGGTATGGACTAAGCGTGGCGTCGCCAGCGACTGCTGGATGGCACCGGTGTCACCAAACAGAGTGATTTCTGCATTTTCCAGTACATGGCCGGGCTCTTGAGCGCGAGCCTCAGGATCGATTAATTGGTCTTGAGGGCCGCGCGGGTCTAGCCACGCCAGCACACCACCTAGGGCAAATACCATGGTGGTTATCCAAACGCGTTTTTTAGCCCAAAAGCGCATTACGATTGGCCGTGTAGGTACGTATCTAAAACAGCATCCCAGTGACCTTGAGACATCAATAAGGTGTCGCAGATTTCACGTACAGCACCGTGGCCACCAAGCCGGTCGGTGATCCAGTCGGCATGGGTATGCATGTAGTCAGGAGCATTAGGCACGGTAATGCCTACGCCAGAACGTTTAATAGGAGCAAGGTCTGGTAGATCGTCACCACAATAAGCAACCTGCTCAAGCGTGATATCTAGGCGTTGGCAAAGCGCGCGTAATGTAGTGAGTTTATCTTCACATCCTTGATAAACATGGGTAATGCCCAGCGATGCAGCGCGTTGACTAACCATCGGAGAGTCACGCCCAGTAATTAAGGCAACATGGATGCCGACGCGCTTTAAAAGTTTGAGGCCGTGGCCATCTTGAGTATGGAACGCTTTGATTTCGATACCGTCGGCTTGGAAATAGAGGCGGCCATCGGTAAGTACGCCGTCAACGTCTATGGCAAGCAATTTTACGCGGCGAATGCGGTCTTGTAGAGCGTCAGGTAAGGCCATGAAGCCTCCGTATTATTAATGTTGAAAAAGAGCGATTAAATGACACCGCTAGCAAGTAAGTCATGCATATGCAGTGCGCCAATGGGGCGCTGCTGATCATCCACGACCGCCAGTGCGGTGATTCGACTGTCTTCCATGATGCGTACCGCTTCAGCCGCTAACACCTCGGGGCCGATACGTTTTCCAGGGCGTGTCATAACATCATCAACGAGGACGTCACGTAGGTCATGAAACTGATCCAGCGTTCGGCGTAAGTCACCGTCGGTATAAACGCCGGCAAGGCGTCCTTCGCTATCGACGACGCAGGTAAAGCCCAATCCTTGGCGAGTGATTTCCAACAGGGCGTCCCGTAGCGGGCTACCTAGTGCTACTTGGGGGAGGCGTGAGCCGTTGTGCATTAAATCCTTGACACGCAAAAGCAGGCGTTTGCCGAGGCTTCCACCTGGGTGTGAAAGGGCAAAATCTTCCGCGGTGAAGCCGCGTGCTTCTAATAATGCCACGGCTAAAGCATCACCTAGGGCAAGTGCCGCTGTGGTTGAGCTAGTCGGCGCTAAGTCGAGAGGGCAGGCTTCACGCTCAACACCGCTGTTAAGATGAGCATCGGCGTGCTTAGCTAATGTGGATCCTGGGCGCCCCGTCATGCTGACAAGCGGGGTTCCTAAGCGTTTCAATAGCGGAAGCAGGGCGGTGACCTCTGCGGTTTCGCCAGAGTTCGAGAGGGCCAGCACAACATCTGCGCGGGTGATCATGCCGAGATCGCCATGGCTGGCTTCACCGGGGTGGACAAAAAAAGCAGGCGTGCCGGTGCTTGCCAACGTTGCAGCCAGCTTGCCCGCAATATGCCCAGACTTACCCATGCCGGTCACCACTACGCGGCCCTGGCAGGCAAGGATAAGTTCACAGGCGTGGTCAAAGCTCTCATCAAGCTTTGCCTGAAGCCCACCGATAGCGGCCTGCTCAATTTGCAGTGTGCGCAGCGCACTTTCACGCAGTAGGCTAGGTGTCGATAGTGGCTGGCGCATGAGGACATCTCTTTTCATAAGCGGTCAAAAGTAGGTCGCTAAGAATAACATCTTGGCGCGGTTTGTAGGTAAGGCGCGTACCCTACTCCTTACTGCAGTAGCAGTGAGCGTATCTGTTACTGTGAGTAGCGTTCAGTTACGATGTTCGATAATATTTCGAAAACAGTGTTTTTTAAACTGCCTGTGCTTTTAAACTAGCCGTTTTTTTGAATTATTTATTTTTAACTAACTCATGCGTAGCCAGCATATATTAATGCTGTTGCGGCAAGACGACCATCAAGGCCAGCCAGCCCATGACCGATGCTCCCTTCATCGAAATTGAAGATTTGTACTTCTCGCGGGGTGATCATGATATTTTTCGTGGAATCAATATGACGATTTCGCGTGGCCAGGTAACGGCCATCATGGGGCCAAGCGGTACCGGCAAAACGACACTTTTAAAACTCATCGGTGGGCAATTAACCCCTGACCGAGGGCGAGTGCTAATCGACGGTCAAGATGTCCATCGCCTGTCGCGCAAGGCTCTGTTTACGTTGCGTAAGCGCATGGGGATGTTGTTTCAGAGCGGTGCCCTGTTTTCGGACCTTGATGTATATGAAAACGTAGCGTTTCCGCTGCGGGTGCATACTGACTTGCCTGATCCGATGATACGCGATCTAGTGCTTCTTAAGCTGCAGGCAGTGGGTTTGCGCGGGGCTAGGCACTTGTCGCCTGCTGAGCTTTCGGGGGGGATGGCCAGACGTGTGGCGCTGGCTCGGGCGGTAGCGCTTGACCCAGAGTTAATCCTTTATGATGAGCCTTTTGTCGGACAAGACCCCATTTCTATGGGGGTGCTTGTACAGCTAATTAAACGGCTGAATCAGGCGCTGTCGCTTACGTCAGTGATCGTTTCGCACGATATCAAAGAGACTCTCAGCATTGCGGATTATCTATACCTTATTTCCGATGGGCAGGTAGTCGCCTCTGGCACGCCAAGCACCTTAGATACCAACCAAGATCCCCGGGTGAGCCAGTTTATCCATGGTGAGCCAGACGGGCCGGTGCCGTTTCACTATCCCGCTGAGACGCTTTATCGCGATATTCTAGGCCAAGCCTCTGCAGAGAAGGTGCGTTAAATGCAATCAAACATTAAACATGCTATTTCGCATGTTGCTCGGCTGGGGCAAAAAGGCTGTGATGCCATAGAGTCGCTAGGGCGTGCAGGTGTTTTTCTTGCCCAGTCAGCAGTAGGGCTGCCTTCTCGGGAAGGGTGGTCGCTGTGGCTACGCCAAGTACACTTTGTTGGTGTGCTGTCTCTGGCTATTGTGCTGGTGTCAGGGCTGTTTATAGGTATGGTGCTTGCGTTGCAGGGGTACACCATTTTGGTTGATTTTGGGGCAGAGCAGGCGCTCGGCCAGATGGTTGCTCTTTCACTTCTCCGAGAGCTGGCGCCGGTGGTCGCTGCGCTATTGTTTGCCGGCCGCGCGGGCTCTGCGTTAACGGCGGAAATTGGCCTTATGAAGGCGACTGAGCAGTTAACCAGTATGGAAATGATTGGCGTTGATCCACTGCGCCGGGTTGTGGCTCCACGGCTGTGGGCAGGTTTTATTGCGCTTCCCATTCTGACCGTTGGCTTTAGCGTGGTGGGGATTTGGGGGGGCTACCTGGTTGGTGTGGAATGGCTAGGAGTATTTGAAGGTTCCTACTGGAGCAATATGCAGGCTAGCGTTTCGTTTATTGATGATATTGGTAATGGAATCATCAAGAGCCTTGTGTTTGCAGTGGTCGTTACCTGGATTGCGGTGTTCCAAGGGTATGACTTGGTGCCTACCTCTGAAGGTATTTCACGTGCGACAACACGCACGGTGGTGTATTCATCGCTTGCTGTTTTGGGGCTGGATTTTGTATTGACCGCCGTGATGTTTGGCGGCCTTTAATGGGTGGAGCAATAACATGAAGCGCAGTAAAACCATGGAATTTGGCGTTGGCCTGTTTATGCTTGCGGGCATTCTGGGGCTTATTTTTTTAGGCTTGCGCGTAAGTGGTATGACGTTTTCAACATCTTCTGACACGTTTCGTCTTGAGGCTAGCTTTTCCAATATTGGTAGCCTGAAGCCACGTGCGCGGGTCACTATGGCCGGTGTCACTGTGGGGCGGGTAGAGAGCATTGAACTTGATACCGAGTGGTATGATGCGCGGGTGGTGTTAAGCCTCGATAGCGACCTTAAAGGCCAGCTTTCGCAAGATACTACTGCGGCTATTTTGACGGCTGGGCTGCTCGGTGAGCAGTATATTGGCTTGAGTGTTGGCGGCGCTCCTGACGTACTGGAAGAGGGGGATGTTATTCGAGATACCCAGTCTGCCTTAGTGCTCGAAGAACTTATCCAGCAATTTGTATCCAATATGGTTACTAACTAGGCACCGTGAGTGCTGTCAGTTGTTATGAGGTGACTTTGATGAAAGAAAATAGCGTAATGTTGGTCCGTCGTTGGCTCTTTTTGTTGTTGCTAGCGGTTTTTCTGCTGCCTTTTGCTGCTCAGGCCCAGTCGCAATCACCAGAAGCGTTGGTTCGTGACAACGTTAATGGCTTCATGGAGCAGATTAAGGGTAGAGAGGATTATTACGCCAATAATCTTGATGAGCTTAAAGCGTTAGTCAACGATAGCCTGAATGATGTGGCGGATTTTCGCTATATTGGCGCTAGCGTGATGGGCAGCTACTTTCGCAATGCAACGCCAGAACAGCGTAGCCGCTTCGCCGATGTCTTTCGTCAAACCCTGATCGGCACCTACACGCGTGGTCTCGTAACCTTTGATTATGATGAGTTGAGAGTGTTAACCGACCAGCGCGGTCAGCGCTATAAAGATCAAGCCAGTGTTGATATGGAAGTGGTGGCTACTAATGGTCAGGTTTATCCGGTTAGCTATAGCCTGCGACTTTCAAATGGTGAGTGGAAAGTAGTTAATGTCATTGTTAATGGCATCAATTTAGGACTGACCTTCCGCAACCAGTTTGACCAGTCGATGCGCGAAAATAACCGAGACTATGATGCCGTCATTCGTAGCTGGTCACCCGAAATTGGTGTTGACGAGCTAGAGCAAGGGGGCAACGCGTGACGACGCTGTTATCTATGCCCCAGGTTTCGCTGATTGCGCAGCCTTGCGCGTTGGCGGTTCAGGGTGATCTCAATGTCAATGCAGCGGCCGAACTGGCCGCTGCAGGCGTTAAATGGCTTGAAAGTTCTCGGTTAGCTGATGTGGTTCTCGATTTTTCAGGGGTTACGAAGGCGAGTAGTGCGGCGATTAGTGTGCTGTTTGAATGGCTGCGTGCCTGCCACTCGTTAGGCATTGTCGTTACGTCGATTGCCTTGTCTACTCCGCTGGAGCGTTTAACATCGCTCGCTGAGCTTGATGCGCTAATAGGTTCGCCCAACGCTGAAGCGTGAGTGCTCGTCTGGCATCGCCAAGCGTGCCGCTTTTCTTTATCATGTTTCTTTATTCCTCACTAATTCAACGTCCCTACCTATTTCAATGACCCAAAGGAGTTCCCTGTCCTATGCAACCCCATGAGGTAAAAGCACTGCTTGAGTCCCGCATCGGTGGATGTGATTTTCATATTCAGGGTGAAGGCTGCAATTTTCAGGTGATCGCGGTTGGCGAAGCTTTTGAAGGTCTTTCTGCCGTAAAGCGTCAGCAGCTGGTCTATGCGGCGCTAAGTGATGAAATTGCATCCGGCGCTCTGCACGCCATTAGTATTAAAACGTTTACTCCGGCGCAGTGGCAAACTGCACCGGAGAACGCATAGTAGCGGCTTCTCTATGGACAAATTAATCATTACCGGCAATGGGTCGGTAGATGGCGAAGTGTGGGTGAGTGGCGCTAAAAATGCGGCGTTGCCAATTTTGTGTGCCAGCCTTTTGGCAGATGGCCCGGTCATTATTGGTAATTTGCCTCATTTGCAGGACATCACTACGACGCTGGAGTTGCTAGGGCGCATGGGCGTTGAGCCGGTGATGGGAGAGAAGCTCAGTATTCAGCTTGACGGCTCTCAGGTAACGCAGTGTCATGCCCCCTACGAACTAGTCAAGAAGATGCGCGCCTCCATTCTGGTGTTAGGTCCGTTGCTAGCACATTTTGGTAAGGCGGATGTTTCTCTACCAGGCGGGTGTGCCATTGGTTCGCGTCCTGTGGACTTGCATATCCGTGGTCTTGAGGCGATGGGCGCGGAGATCCGCGTAGAAGCGGGTTACATTCGTGCTCGGGTTGATGGCCGCTTGAAAGGGGCGACTATCTTCTTTGATACAGTGACGGTAACGGGTACTGAAAATCTGCTGATGGCGGCCACGCTCGCAGAGGGCACTACTATTCTTGAAAATGCTGCGCGCGAGCCGGAAATTGTCGATCTCGCCGAGTGTTTGATCAAGATGGGGGCTGATATTCGCGGGCATGGTACTGACACTATCGTGATTGAGGGCGTTGCAACACTGCACGGCTGCGAGCACGATGTCATGCCGGATCGCATTGAAACGGGCACTTTCCTGGTGGCTGCAGCCATGACAGGTGGCCGCGTGAAAGTGAAGCGCACCCGTGCCGATATTTTAGAAGCAGTGCTTGCGAAGCTTGAAGAAGCGGGCGCTGAGATTACCAGTGGCGATGATTGGATCGCTTTGGATATGCACGGTAAGCGCCCAAAAGCGGTGAATATTCGCACGGCACCTTATCCTGCATTCCCTACCGATATGCAGGCGCAGTTTGTGGCGATGAATGCTGTCGCTGAGGGGAATTCCCGGGTGGTAGAAACCATCTTTGAAAACCGTTTTATGCACGTGCAAGAGCTAAACCGGATGGGTGCGAATATTGCCCTTGAAGGAAATACGGCACTGATTGAAGGCGTAGAAAAGCTTTCGGGGGCGCCGGTAATGGCTACCGACCTTCGTGCGTCAGCATCGCTGGTAATCGCGGCAATGATGGCTGAAGGCGAAACGCTTGTAGATCGTATTTATCATATCGATCGTGGTTATGAGTGCATTGAGGAAAAACTACAGCTGCTGGGTGCGCGCATTCGCCGTATTCCTGGCTAAGCCATGTTATTAACCATTGGCCTAAACAATGAGTAAGCAACTGATTTTAGCCCTTTCAAAAGGGCGTATTCTGGAAGAGACGCTGCCGCTGTTGGCGGATGCGGGAATTACCCCAGTAGAAGATTTGGGTAAAAGTCGTAAGCTGTTGTTTGATACTAATTTGCCAGATGTGAAATTAGTAATTATACGGGCAACCGATGTGCCGACCTATGTGCAGCTGGGTGCCGCAGATGTGGGCGTTGCGGGTAAAGATGTTCTACTTGAGCATGGTGCTGAAGGGCTATACGAACCCCTAGACCTGGATATCGCTCGTTGCAAGCTGATGACGGCTGGTGTGACAGGTCAATTGCCTGCTGAAGCGCGCCGTCGTGTAGCTACTAAGTTTGTAAACGTGGCGAGGCGTTACTACGCAGAGCAGGGTATTCAAGCCGAAGTGATCAAGCTCTATGGTGCAATGGAGCTTGCTCCTCTGATGAATTTGGCCGATGAAATTGTTGATATCGTGGATACCGGCAATACGCTACGCGCCAATGGCATGGAGCCCCGTGAACTCATTGCCCACATCAGTACCCGCCTAGTGGTTAATAAAGCAGCCATGACCATGAAGCATGACCGTATCAAACCACTATTAGCCCGCCTGGAAAGTGCGGTTAAAAAGCGCCAGACTCAGCCTATTGAATGACACGAGGTTTACCATGAGCGATAAGTCCACAGCCACCATTGCCCGTCTCTCGACTGTTGATGGGGCATTCCATCAGCATTTAGACGCGCTGCTGGATTGGGAAGGGGTGTCTGATAAGGCAGTGCAGGCTCGTGTTGAAGAGATATTGGCAGATGTTAAGCGGCGAGGTGACAGCGCGGTGGTTGAGGCGACCAATCGCTTTGATCGTCTGTCTGTCGAGAGTATGGAGCAGCTGTGCCTATCTCCTGAGCAACTGAAAATGGCCTTTGACGGCCTGCCTGCTGAGCAGCGTAATGCGCTGTCGGCCGCCGCTGAGCGTATCAAGCGTTATCATGAGCGCCAGAAGCCAAGCTCATGGCAATACGAAGAGGCTGATGGAACAGTGCTTGGCCAAAAGGTCACCCCGCTGGACCGCGCAGGTATTTATGTGCCAGGTGGTAAAGCCGCTTATCCTTCATCGGTGTTAATGAATGCTATCCCTGCCCATGTGGCTGGTGTGCGTGAGATTGTGATGGTTGTGCCGACTCCAGACGGTGTGCTGAATGATCTTGTGCTGGCAGCTGCGCATTTGGCGGGCGTCGACTATGTGTTCACAATTGGCGGCGCCCAGGCAGTCGCGGCGCTTGCCTATGGTACGGAAAGCATTCCGCGGGTAGATAAAATCGTAGGGCCTGGAAATATCTACGTAGCGACTGCTAAACGCGCGGTATTTGGTCAAGTTGGTATTGATATGATTGCCGGTCCCTCTGAAATCATGGTGGTGTCTGACGGCCAAACAGACCCGGATTGGTTGGCCATGGACTTATTCTCTCAGGCTGAACACGATGAGGATGCTCAGGCGATTTTTGTTAGTTGGAAGGCTGATCATCTGGATGCCGTTGAAGCTTCGATAGAGCGATTATTGCCGACGCTTGAGCGGGAAGATATTGCCCGTGCTTCACTGCAACGTCGTGGTGCATTGATTCTATGCCAAGATCAAGCCGAAGCCATTGAGTTGGTCAATCGTATCGCACCGGAGCATCTGGAGCTTTCTGTTGAGACGCCTGGCGACTGGCTCGATGACGTGCGTCACGCTGGGGCTATCTTTATGGGGCGGCATACGTCGGAAGCTCTGGGCGATTATTGTGCAGGACCGAATCATGTGCTGCCCACGTCTGGAACTGCCCGTTTCTCATCGCCGCTGGGGGTTTATGATTTCCAGAAACGCTCCTCCATTATTCACTGCTCGCCTGATGGCGCGTCTGAGCTTGGTAAAATAGCCTCTGTGCTTGCCCGGGGTGAGTCGCTAACGGCCCATGCGCGTTCGGCGGAGTATCGTATTAACGATTGAGTATCGCTGCTTGAACAAGCGTAGATAACCATCAGAGCGACTTACGAGTCGCTCTGATGCTCTCCTGACGTAGCATTGATGGGTACCGGCCGTTCACCGACCTCCAGTGTCATATCCATGCGCTCACCGCTTCGTACTATCGTCAGCGGTAATTTTGTGCCGGGGGGGATGGAGGCAATCGCGCTCATTGTTACTCGGGCATCCAAAATCACTTGGCCATCAATAGACAGCAGAACATCACCGGGCTGTAAGCCTGCTTTAGCGGCCGGCCCGTCTTTCACAACGCCAGCCACAATCACGCCTTGAGGAGTTCTTAGTCCAAATGATGCGGCTAGCTCGCGGGAGAGGGCTTGTGCCTCTATGCCTAGCCAGCCGCGTATAACGCGGCCGCGGGTAACCAGTTCATTCAAGATGCTGTGGGCAAGGTTGGCTGGAATCGCAAACCCAATTCCTTGTGATCCTCCCGACCGTGAGAAAATGGCCGTATTAATACCCACTAAAGCGCCGTCAGGGTTGACTAGCGCCCCCCCAGAATTGCCTGGATTTATCGCTGCGTCTGTTTGAATGAAGTCTTCATAAGCATTTAAACCTAAGTGGCTGCGCCCCGTCGCGCTGATAATGCCCATGGTAACGGTTTGTCCAACGCCGAAGGGGTTGCCAATAGCGAGTGCTACATCGCCCACCGCCACCTGCTCTGAGTCAGCAAGCTCAATTACCGGCAAGTCATCAAGGGTAATGCGTAAAACGGCAAGGTCGCTTTCTGGATCAGTGCCAATTACCTCGGCTAGTGTTTCCCGGCCATCGCGGAGTGCCACCTGTATTTGATCGGCGCCATTAATGACATGGTGATTGGTTAGCACGTAGCCGTCATGGCTGACGATAACGCCTGAACCAAGGCTCGACAGCATGCGCTGGTGAGTGGTTGCATCGTCGCCGCTGAAGAACTGCTGGAAAAAAGGATCGGACATCAGCGGATGCTGGTCGCGTTCAACAATGCGTGATGAATAGATGTTGACGACGGCTGGCGCCGCTTGATTAACAGCATTGGAGTAACTTGCAGGCCCTTGATTGCGGTTGAGCGGTTCTGCTTGGCGAATCTCAGGGGCAGGTCGATTTGCTGCTGACTCTCCACTAGTGGGCACTAGCGAAGGAGGGGGCTCGACCATTGCGGGTGGCGTTTGCCGAAAAGGATTAGGCAAATACTCTGGGAAAGCAAGTAGCACCAAGGCGGCGAGCAATAGCCCGGTGATAATTGGCCATATATAGGGCAGCACAGAGCGGTGCATGCGAAATTTCCTCAGCGGGTGATAGTCTAAATGGTCGCGAGGTTCGCGATAACGCGAAGCGATATTTACAATAGTCCCATCGTAACACTTTATTGAGATGTTCCTCACGATAGCTTGTTAATCGGTTAAGGAGTCAGTGTGATCCATCGTGACCAACTAGTAGCTGCATGCGACCATCAATTGCGGTCATCGCAATTCAAAGATTTTACCGTTAACGGCCTTCAAGTAGAGGGGCGTGACACAGTAACGCGCGTGGTGTCGGGCGTGACGGCATGCCAGGCGTTATTAGAGGAGGCAGTCGCTTGGCGAGCGGACATGGTGTTGGTGCACCATGGTTATTTCTGGAAAAACGAACCGGTGGCCATTACCGGCATGAAACAGAAGCGAATTAAAACGCTCTTGGATAACGAAATGAGCTTGCTGGCTTACCATTTGCCATTAGATGCGCATGCCGCGTTTGGCAATAATGCCGAGCTGGCCAAGCGTCTGGGGTGGAAGGTCGAGGGATGCATTGATGGTGAGCTTGGCGAAGGGCTGTTATGGTCCGGCCGACTGGCTGAGCCGCTAAGCGTTGCAGAGCTGGGCAGTCAATTGGCTGCAGTGCTCCATCGAGAGCCTTTAGTGGTTGAATCGCCTTTAGTAGGCTCTGTGGAGCGGGTCGCATGGTGCACCGGAGGTGCTCAAGATATGATTACGGCGGCTTACGATGCAGGCGCGCAAGTTTTCGTGTCTGGGGAGATATCAGAGCGCACGACGCACCTGGCTAGAGAGATGGGAATTCATTACATCGCTGCTGGCCACCATGCTACAGAACGTTTTGGCGTTCAGGCGCTGGGTGAATGGTTGGCGAGTGAGTATGGTGTGGAGCATCGATTTATCGATATCGATAATCCCGCTTAGCACTCGCTTGCGCAAAGCACCCGCATCGGTTTGCTATGCGGATGCTTTGACCTTGTTAATTACTAATAACGAGGGGGTTGCGGAGCAGGTTCATCATGCTCTTTCAAGCTGTCTTTCAGGCCAAAGTCTTCAGATAACGTGCCGCTTTTGCCATCGGCATAATCACGTGGAGTGTTAACGTCGCCTTCCTCCTCTGTGCCAGGCGAGAGTTTGCTTGTGGGAGGGGGTGTGGCTGTGTCCAGTCTCCATTCAGCAGCTTCGCTGTCTATTTGCTGCTCTAGTCGATCAGCTTCCTGGCGAATATTAACAATATGCTGCTGAATACCGGAGAGGTGGCTTCCCATGCCTTTCTTAAGCTCGGCTATTTGATGCTCACGCTCAAGCAAGGCCTGCTTTAATGTAGCTTGGTCACGTTGGCTTTTGCTGAACAGGCGATAGCACGCTAAGCCGATAACGAATCCAATAACGACACCGATAATCGCAACAGTGAATGGCGAGCTTGCTTCCACAGTATTCTCCCTAGAGATGATGCACGCCACCAAACGCATGGCGGGGTTTGACAAACAGCTTAACAAACAGCTTAACAAAGCGTGACTATTATAGGCGCGTATCCGTTGGTTGGGTCAATCCGCTCATGCGCTTAGTTATTATGCAGCGTATAATACTGTTTTTTTATTTGGGCAGACTGTGTTCTTACAACGTCACAGTTTCGTTCACGATGTGGGCTGTGGGAGCGAGTTGATGTCATCATTATCTGCACGTCAAGGCAGCGAGCAGGCGAGCCGATTGACGCCTTTTGCGCGGTATCAGGAAGACTTAAAGCGTGACGATTTCCAGTATGACCCTGCTCAAGAACAGGCGGTTAAACATCTGCAACGCCTTTATGATGAGCTGTTAGCCACTCCGGCTAGTGCTCCTAAAGCGGTAGTGGCCAGCAAAGGACTAAAGGCAAAAGTTGCCGGATTGCTGGGTAAAAAAGCGGGTGCCAGCGAGCCAGTGTTGCCTGATGTTAAGGGGCTCTACTTTTGGGGAGGTGTAGGGCGTGGGAAAACGTATCTAGTCGATACTTTCTACGAGGCGCTGCCGTTTCCTGAAAAAATGCGCACCCACTTTCACCGTTTTATGCAGCGCGTTCATAATGAGTTGACACACTATAAGGGCGAAAAGAACCCGTTGACGCTGATTGCTGGCAAGTTTGCTGCCGAAGCGCGCGTCATTTGCTTTGATGAATTTTTTGTCAAAGATATTACCGACGCAATGATCTTGGCAAATTTGCTTGAAGCGCTGTTTGAGCGTGGTGTGGTGTTGGTGGCGACATCAAATATAGTGCCGGACGACCTTTATAAAGATGGGTTGCAGCGCGCACGGTTTGTTCCCGCCATTGAGTTAGTGAATCGTCACTGTGAAGTTGTCAACGTCGATTCTGGTGTTGACTACCGTTTGCGTGCTTTGGAGCGGGCTGAAATTTTTCATGCACCACTTGATGAGGCGGCCGAGCAGGAACTAAGCAGGAGCTTCAGAGAAATAGCTGGCCATGAGGGCGAGGAGGGGGCGCCTCTCGAGGTGAATCATCGCGTTTTAAAGACACGCCGACTCCATGACGATGTGGCATGGTTTGAATTTGTCGAGCTCTGTGACGGGCCGCGTAGCCAGAATGATTACATTGAGCTGGCCAGGGAGTTTCATACGGTTTTGGTGTCTAACGTCACTCAAATGAATGCAAAAACTGACGATCAGGCTCGCCGCTTTATTAATATGGTTGATGAGTTTTATGATCGCGGGGTTAAGCTATTGATGTCGGCAGAGGCGCCAGTTGAAGCGCTGTATCGCGATGGCAAGTTGACCTTTGAATTTCAGCGGACGCTGTCACGCCTGCAGGAAATGCAGTCTAAAGAGTATTTAGCGCTACCCCATAAGCCCTAGTATCGGGTACGCCGATAAATACGCTGCAAGCACGAATAATATCAATCAGAGCGATATTAATAAAAAAGAGTGGCGGTACTTAACTTGCGGTGATACTTGCTGTAGAATGCCGCCTCGCTGCACGTTGCTGGTTTTTTCTGGCAACCAAAAAAAATAGGGATGGTGCTTCATTGCTTATATAGCGGTGTGAGCTACCCAACACACTTAATCTGGTGATTTTATCCATGAAGACGTTCAGTGCTAAGCCGCAGTCCGTCCAGCGCGACTGGTACGTAGTCGACGCTACGGACAAAACGCTCGGTCGTCTGGCAACCGAGATTGCTCGCCGCCTGCGTGGCAAGCATAAACCCGAATTTACTCCTCACGTTGATACTGGCGATTACATCGTTGTTATCAACGCTGAAAAAGTCCATGTAACCGGCAATAAGGCGAAGGCTAAAACCTATTATCGCCACACGGGTTACCCGGGCGGTCTGCGCTCTATGACATTCGACAAAATGCTTGATCATGCCCCCGAGCGCATTATTGAGTCTGCCGTTAAAGGCATGTTGCCGAAAGGTCCTTTGGGTCGCGCCATGTACTCAAAATTGAAAGTGTACGCCGGTGCCGAGCATCCGCATGCTGCCCAACAGCCGCTTGAACTGAACATCTGAGGAAATCTTCGCCATGACACAGCAGTATTACGGTACCGGGCGCCGCAAGACTTCCACCGCTCGCGTGTTTATGAAGCCGGGCTCTGGCAAAATTACTGTCAACGATAAAGATCTTGATCTGTATTTTGGTCGAGTGACTGGTCGTATGGTTGTTCGTCAGCCGCTTGAGTTGACTGAAACACTGAACCAGTTTGACGTGTTCGTCACTGTTGCTGGCGGTGGTGGTTCCTCTCAAGCAGGCGCCATTCGTCACGGCATTACTCGTGCACTGATGAACTACAATGAAGATCTGCGTCCAGCATTGCGCGCTGCCGGTTATGTAACCCGCGATGCCCGTCAGGTTGAGCGTAAGAAAGTCGGTCTGCGTAAAGCACGTCGTCGTCCGCAGTTCTCTAAGCGTTAATTTTACGCTATGCGGCAAAAGCGCCCGGGTCAAAGACCTGGGCGCTTTTTATTGGAATATCAAAAAATTATAACGCTTATACCACCATGGTCACGGGCGGTTGTTCTTGTGCAGAGCGCTTTGTTTTTTTAACATAGAGCGTATTTGATATTCGTCGCCGCAAGACGCCTTTGCGGCGGAACGGGTAAGCTGATGGGAGAAACCAGAAATGGCAGATAACGGCGTAAACAAAGGTCGGCGCCGTTTCCTTGTAGGCGCCACCTCCGTTGTGGGGGCGGTGGGCGCTGTCGGGGTTGCGGTCCCCTTTGTGGCTTCTTGGCAGCCTAGTGCCAAGGCAAGAGCGGCAGGCGCGCCTGTTCAAGCGGACATATCGAAGCTTGAGCCTGGGCAGCGTATGACCGTCGAATGGCGTGGTCGGCCGATTTGGATTATTAACCGTACGCCGGAAATGATCGAGCGAACGGAAGCGTTAGGTGCCGACAGCTTAGCGGATCCTAACTCGGAGGTGCCGCAGCAGCCAGCATATATCCAAGGTGGTCTGCGCTCTATTAAGCCAGAAATAGGCGTGTTGATTGGTATTTGCACGCATTTGGGCTGTTCACCCTTGTTCCGACCTGAGCCGAATGCCGAAGGGGTTGGGGTGGAGAACTGGCCGGGTGGTTTCTTCTGCCCATGCCATGGCTCTCGCTTTGACTTGGCTGGTCGCGTATTTAATAACGTACCTGCGCCGACTAATCTTGAGGTTCCACCCTACCGCTTTGAAAATGATGACATTATTGTCGTCGGCGAAGATGAGGAGGCTGCCTGATGGGTAATCCGAATAAAGCCAAGGCGGAAAAGGGCCTCATGCGTTGGGTAGATGATCGCTTCCCCGCTACTCAGATGTGGCAGGAGCATCTTTCCAAATACTACGCGCCTAAAAATTTCAACTTTTGGTATTTCTTTGGCTCATTAGCGCTGCTGGCGCTGGTTAACCAAATCTTGACCGGGGTTTGGTTAACCATGAGCTTTAACCCCTCTGCTGAAGGTGCATTCGATTCTGTCGAATACATTATGCGTGATGTGGAGTGGGGGTGGCTGATTCGCTATATGCACACCACCGGCGCTTCCGCCTTCTTCCTTGTCGTCTATCTACATATGTTCCGTGGCCTCTTGTATGGTTCCTACAAAGCGCCTCGTGAATTGGTGTGGGTGTTTGGTATGACGATTTATCTGGTATTGATGGCCGAAGCCTTCATGGGCTATTTGTTGCCATGGGGCCAGATGTCTTACTGGGGTGCTCAGGTTATTATTTCGTTGTTCTCAGCGATTCCTGGCATTGGTCCCGATCTGGCGCAGTGGGTGCGTGGTGACTTCCTGATCTCAGGCATTACCCTTAACCGTTTCTTTGCACTGCATGTGGTGGCTCTGCCAATCGTTATTTTAGCGCTCGTCGTGTTGCATATTATTGCGCTACACGAAGTGGGTTCAAATAACCCTGACGGCATTGATATTAAGCAGAAGAAGGATGAAGCGGGCGTACCGTTGGATGGAATTCCTTTCCACCCTTACTACACGGTAAAAGACCTGGTAGGTATTGCGGTCTTCCTGTTTGTTTTCTGCGTAGTGGTGTTCTACTTCCCAGAGGGCGGCGGCTACTTTATTGAGAAGCCAAACTTTGATCAAGCGAACCCGCTAAAAACGCCTGATCACATCGCACCTGTTTGGTATATGACGCCTTTCTATGCCATTCTTCGCGCCATTACTTTCTCTGTGTTTGGCTTAGACGCTAAGTTCCTCGGTGTTATCTTTATGGGCGCTGCGATTGCGATATTGTTTGTTCTGCCCTGGCTGGATCGTAGTCCGGTGCGCTCAATGCGCTACAAAGGCTGGATGTCGAAAACCATGCTGACGCTGTTTGCTATCAGCTTTGTCATCCTTGGTGTTTTGGGTGTGTTGCCATCGACAGAAGGCAGGACGCTACTAGCCCAGGCCTGCACCGTGATTTATTTCGCCTTCTTTGTCTTGATGCCGTTCTACACCAAGCTGGAGAAGACTAAACCCGTTCCGGAAAGGGTGACTGGCTAATGAAAAAGTATCTACTTGGACTCCTTTTCGCGTTAGTGCCAGTAACTGCGATGGCTGCCGGTGGTGCGAGTGTGCCTCACTCGATGGACCCTGATCTGCATGATCAAGCCTCGCTGCAAAATGGCATGAAGCTCTATGTTAACTACTGCATGGGCTGTCACTCGCTTCAGTATCAACGCTTTGCTCGTGCGGCTGAAGATCTGGGGATGCCCCAGGATTTGGTTGAAGAAAATCTGATTTTCTCCTCTGATCTGGGGTTTAATGATCAGATGCACATTGCAATGAACAGTGGTGATGCTGAGTCTTGGTTCGGTGCGCCGCCGCCAGATCTATCGCTTAAAGCGCGTGTGCGTGGAACGGACTGGATCTACTCTTATCTGCTTGGTTTCTACAAAGATCCGAGCCGCCCCACTGGTGTTAACAACACGGTATTCGACTTAGTTGCGATGCCTAACGTGTTGGAGCCACTGCAGGGTGTACAAGAGCTGGTGTGTGCGGAAACAGATCATCCGGTGGCGGGTCAGTCACCCGATCCTTTGTCGGGTAAGTACCAGTCTTGTGATGTGCTGCAAGTGACCCAGCCAGGTTCCATGGAGCCTGCTGAGTTTGAGGAAGCAGTGTATGATCTTACTAACTTCCTAGCTTATGTGGGCGAGCCCTCCAAGCTTCAAGCTCAGGCATTAGCACCTAAAGTGCTGATCTTCATTTTCATTTTTGGTGTGATTGCCTACTTGCTTAAGCGTGAGTACTGGCGAGATGTTCACTAATTATTAAGTGATGAGCGGCATGTCGGGCGCACGGCGGAAGCCGTGCGCCCTTTGTTTATCTAGTCAGTCGTAATGCAAAGCGGGTTACCATCCCATAAGCTAGCGCTGGCGTGTTATTATCAAAGATTGTTTTGATGCGAGGATGCTTTCATGGGTGTTGTGGCCAAGCGGTCGTCGATGATCTTTTACTCTGGTAATGATGATCATTTTAGTCATCGTGTACGCATTGTTCTGGCTGAAAAGGGGGTGGCGGTTGATATCGTTGATGTCAGCGACGAGCGTCCACCTGAAGAGTTAGCAGACCTCAACCCGTACAACAGCGTGCCTACGCTGCTAGATCGTGACTTAGTGCTCTATGAGTCTAAGGTCATGATGGAGTATCTGGATGAGCGTTTCCCTCATCCTCCTTTGCTGCCTGTTTATCCGGTGGCGCGGGCGCAAAGCCGTTTGTGGATGCATCGTATTGAGCGCGAGTGGTGCCCAATGCTGGAGCAAATACGCACTGGTGGTAAAAAGGAAGCGGAAAAGGCGCGTAAAGAGCTGCGCGAAAGTCTCATTGGGATTTCGCCCATCTTTGAAGATATGCCTTACTTTATGAGTGAGGAGTTTACGCTTGTCGACTGCTGTTTAGCGCCGATTTTATGGCGTTTGCCTGAGCTGAATATTGAGTTGCCTGAGAAGCAGGTAAAGCCTCTGTTGGGCTATATGTCGCGGGTATTCGAACGTGAAGCGTTTAAGGCATCTTTAAACGAGCGTGAAAAAGAGATGCGCGCTTGAATTCATGCTGCCTCTTTTCCTTAATTCGGTAAGAGGCATATTTGTCAGGAGGAGGGAGCCTTATGAAATCGAGCCGTCCCTATCTCGCCCGAGCTCTCTATGAGTGGTTGTTGGATAATGAGTTGACGCCTTACGTGGTGGTGGATGCTACTCAGCCAGGCGTTGAAGTGCCGCGTCAGTTTGTCCAAAATGGACAAATTGTGTTGAATGTAGCGCCAACCGCTGTGCGTGACCTGTTTATGGAAAATCAGGCCATGGGATTTAATGCTCGCTTTGGTGGCCAGCCTATGCAGGTAATGATTCCTACACCTGCGCTTATCGCAATTTACGCTCGCGAAAATGGTGCTGGTATGGTGTTTGGTCATGAGCCAGAGCTGGATGCAGCCGAGTTTGATGATGCGGAATTAGGTGGTGATTTTTCAGACTCTTTCGATGAGTCGCCTAAGCCTGAGTTGACGGTTACAGAGCCTGTCCCTGAAAAAGAGGGCGATGTTTCTGCACTGTCGTCTAAAAAGGCTAAGAAAAAGCCGACGTTACGTGTGGTTAAATAGCGCAGTGTTTATAAGGTAATAGCTTGTGCTTCTTAGCGACGGTTTTGGAGTTATAGTCAAATCTGGTGGATGGCGGTCAGGCGGCAGTCCTGTCTGACTGATCGGTTACTTGCTCTCCATCCTGGAACCGGACGTTGTTCACGACCAGTTCCAGCTTGCTGAACCCCTTGATGC
>Ga0208300_100041_pt1 | contig 166743 bp, 148 predicted proteins | sample 23_taG_FD_184096 | JGI IMG/M metagenome (GOLD analysis project Ga0208300, IMG submission 184096) | Marine viral communities from Cariaco Basin, Caribbean Sea - 23_WHOI_OMZ (SPAdes) (version 2) | ecosystem: Environmental > Aquatic > Marine > Oceanic | place: Caribbean Sea: Cariaco Basin...
GCTTGCCGAATAAGATTCACTATGCGACAGTGGAAAACTGCACTCAAATGGTACAGCTCCATAGTCGACGGGGCCTGGACCGCAGGCACATGGAATTAAATTCGTGGGGATCCCTCAGGGTCAGAGTACATTTCTACTCTCCCCCGTCAGTCTAAGTGGCGTCTATTTGATTTTCGGGCTTAGCCCGCTCAAAAGCATCTAACTCGTTACAATTCTTCGCTATCTTACTAATTAAAGGGTAGCGACTCATATCGACGTTAAAACGTTGCGCATTATACACTTGGGGTACTAAGCAAATATCAGCCAGCGTAACATCGAAATCAAAGCAGAACTTTCCGGCTTGGGTCTGAAGACGCTTTTCAATGCCGTCGAACCCCAGCGTTATCCAGTGGGATGCCCACTTCGCCACATCATCTTGTGACGCCTCAAAATTCCCTTTTAGCGCATTCAGTACACGTAGATTACCCAAAGGCTGAATATCACACGCGATATCTTGTGCTAGCGCTCTGACTCTGGCTCTCTCTGTTCGATGTTCAGGAACCAGCTGGTGTTCGCCTTCATACCGTTCATCAAGATATTCGATGATTGATAGCGATTGATTCAGAATAATATCTTCGTCTTCGTCAACCAAAGTAGGGACAAGGTGCGCAGGATTGAGACGCGTATATTCGCTACTGTGCTGCTCGCCACCGTTGTTTACAAGATGGACAGGTACATACTCGTACTCAACCCCTTTCAAATTCAGCGCAATCCGCACGCGGTAAGAGGCGGTCGAACGCCAATAGCCGTAAAGTTTTATACTCATGGTACTACCACACCTATTAAACGTTTTTGGTAGGAGTGCAGGGCTTTGATGAATCTAAACGCTCTACTCTCTCTTATACTGATAGTGGGGAAAACAACAACGTGCCTACTGAGTAAACCACGTTATTACCCCACACTACTTTTCATTTTAAAATTTTAGCTAAGCGGTTTAACTTGCTGTTCAATGGCGCCAAAAACAGAGTGGCCTTCTTTATCTAGCATTTCTATGCGAATACGATCGCCAAACTGCATGAAAGGAGTAGAAGGTTTGCCGTCTCGAATAGTCTCAATCATGCGCACTTCTGCAATACATGAATAACCCACACCGCCTTCAGCGATGGCAGAGCCATGATCTGTACCCTGTTTATTAGACACTGTACCCGAGCCGATGATAGCACCTGCACCTAGGTTTCTGCTCTTGGCAGCATGCGCGACTAGCTGACCAAAATCAAACGTCATGTCCTGACCCGCTTCAGGCTTACCGAATAGTTCACCATTGTAGGTTGAACGCAAAGGCAAGTGCACTTTGCTATCTTTCCACGCATCACCTAATTCATCTGGTGTTACAGCAACCGGAGAAAAGCTAGACGCAGGTTTTGATTGGAAGAAGCCAAACCCCTTCGCCAGTTCGCCTGGGATTAACCCTCTAAGTGATACGTCGTTAACTAACATAATAAGTCGAATGCGCTCTGAAGCCTGTTCAGGCGTGCACGCCATAGGAACATCATCGGTAACAACAGCGACTTCACCTTCAAAATCGATTCCCCAATCATCACTTGGAAGTATGATGTCATCCTCGGGTCCAATAAAGTCATCGGAACCACCTTGATACATCAATGGGTCAGTCCAAAAGCTTTCCGGCATTTCTGCATTACGCGCCTTTCGCACCAATTCCACATGGTTCACGTAAGCACTTCCATCAGCCCATTGGTAAGCTCTAGGAAGAGGCGACTCACAGCGAGATGCGTCAAACGGCACGCTGTCACACGCATTGTCATTTAGCGCTTGGTATTTCATCTGTAGCTGAGGGGCAATCTCTTTCCAATTATCCAGTGCGTCTTGCATCGTTTTCGCAATGTCCTGTGCACTGCATGCTCGAGAAAGGTCCTTCGACACTACCATTAGGCAGCCATCTCGGGTTTCATTCTTATAGGTTGCTAGTTTCATTGTTCTTTCCTCGAAAAATTATTCATCAGCTTGGCGCTCTTGTCTTTTATTAATACGTTCTGAATAAAAGACCTATATCTTTTTACGCGGCAGCATCACATACAATTCCATGATTATAGTTATGCCACTAGTTGGTGTGCGTTGAGAAGTGATCTGTTGACGAAGTTTTATTTGGCTGTAAGAAAGGATGTACGCTAGTAAGCCTCTGTTGAGCAGGTATAGCGCTGCCCGCTTGCTCCGTGGGCGATGTAAATTTATCGTAACAGATGAATTGATATTGCTATGAGGCACAAAAACGCATTATCGATATAAAAATTGGCGTAGACCATTTGCCACTTTTACTTTGCTAAACGAAGCCATATATACTTGGTCACATTGACCTTCACCCTATGGCAAAGGTCAATGCTCCCATCTAATTAAAGCTTTACCGTTGCTTTGTTAATGCCGTACTCACGTAACTTATTTGCAATTGCCGTATGACTTAATCCCAGTTTTTTAGCCAATTGACGGGTACTTGGGTAGGAAGGATATAACCGCTTGAGCAAGTCCTTTTCAAACTTCTTCACTTCTTCGTCTAATGTGCCGTCAAAGTTTTCGTCAATATAAGTGACGCTTGGCGCACAACTTGGAAGCTGAATGTCTTCCTTGGTAATCTCCTTGCCGTCAAGGAGTGATAACGCGCGATACAACGCATTCTGTAGCTGTCTCACATTGCCCGGCCACGGGTACTGCTGCAGAAAATCAACACAGGATTTACTGAGTTTCGCAGGACGGCGACCTAATTTGGTACTGTGTTGAACGATGAAAGACTCGGCTAGAGGAACGATATCCTGCCTTCTGTCTTTTAAAGAAGGCATAACCAAACTTAGTACGTTTAAGCGGTAGTACAGTTCTTTTCTAAATCGTCCTTCTTCTACAAGAAGGCCTAAGTCACGACAGGTGGTGCATATAAATCGCACGTCTACCTTAACTGGCTCTGAATCCCCTACTCTTCTAAATTCGCCGTCTTCTAGAACGCGGAGCAGTTTAGCTTGAAGCTGAGAAGACATATCAGCGATTTCATCGAGAAGAAGCGTACCGCCTTTGGCTTGCTCTAATAGCCCCACTTTTGCATTAGGCTGATTGAATGCCCCCGCTGCGTAACCGAATAATTCGGTTTCTGCCACGCTGTCAGGTAAAGACGCGCAGTTTAAAGCTAAAAATGCTCCTTCACTGCGACGGCTAGACTGGTGACAGGCTCTGGCAATCATTTCTTTGCCTGTGCCTGTTTCACCAAAAATTAAAATGGGTGCATCCAAATCAGCTATTCGCTTGGCTTCATGAACAACTCGCTTCATAAACGGAGACTGAGTGACGAAGCGGTCAAAGCTATCAGTGGGAGACTGGTGGAACGCGGTAAATTGCTGTCCTAGTCGCATCTCTGATTTTAATATCACCACAGCACCTGCCATGATCATATTCTGCTCGCCGTCAGGTACAGTAATAGGCAGCATATCGGCTAGGTAATCCTGTTGAATAAACTTCACTTTCGAAGATTGAGGGCCAGGCGATTTACCGTCCATCCATTTAGTAAAGTTAAAGCCTTTCACAACTTCGCCAATTTCAATGCCTTCTATTTCGCTACTCGGAATTTCTAGCCCCGCGCATACCGCTTCATTGCATAGCAAAATATTGCCTTTGGCATCGATAGAAAACACAGGGTCGGGCAACGTTCTTAAAATAGCGGAAAGCTGATTTTTTTCACGCTCTCCTGGCATGAAAAGCGTCGTCTTCACATCGTCGATACCATCGATGCGACGAATTTGAGGCATGAGGTGTTGAAAATCTGCAAATTCGATATTGGGAAAATTAAGGAAAATTTTCCCCGCAGGGTCAATTTCAATACCGCGTAAATCTATTTCTTTAGTAACGAGAATATCTAAAACATCTTGAGTGATACCAAGACGGTCCTGACAGCTTATTTCTAGACGCATAGGGTGTTATAGCTATTTTGTAAACATATATGTACAGAATATCATACTTTTACAAAAAGATAACAAGATAAATGTTACAGATGGTTAAATTTGCGATGAATCACACATTTAAGAACGCGCAGAGAGCATAACTAAAAGGCCGCGCATACCAAATAAAAAAGATGCCGCTTCAGTGAGCGGCATCCTATATAAAACACATTTAATTAACAATAGTGTTAACTGGCTTTTTTCTCTTTAGGTGGGAAAAGTGGGGAAAATAGCCCTAAAGACTTCGCTTCTTCTACGAGTGCCATAATATCCATTTCCGCTAATTCAAACAGATGGTCGAATTCCGGTAAGATATAATAAAGAGGCTGCATAATATCGATACGATAAGGTGTTCTTAATGCATCAATAGCAGTGAGCGGGTTACGCAGAGGTGTGTCACTGTCTAACGCATATATTGTCTCGCCAGGAGAAGATAAGATGCCTCCACCGTATATCTTCAATTCATCTTTGGCTCTTACCAATCCAAACTCTACGGTGAACCAATAAAGACGAGCAAGATAAACTCGGTCTTCTTTGCTGGCAGCAAGGCCCAACTTTCCGTAAGTGTGAGTAAAATGAGCAAATGCAGGATTCGTTAGTAGCGGACAATGACCGAAAACTTCATGGAAAATATCCGGCTCCTGCAAATAATCGAATTCTTCTCTGGTGCGAATAAAGGTGGCAACAGGAAATTGCTTATTCGCCAGTAATCTGAAAAATTCGCCAAAATTAATTAACGCAGGCACTTCAGCTGTTTGCCAACCCGTTTTCTCCATCAGTACTTTGTTGATGTCGGGTAGCTGAGGGATTTCCTTTTCATTTAACTTCAACAAATCAAGCCCGTCCAAGTATTCTTGGCACGCTCTTTCTTTCACCAGCGGAATTTGTCTCGCATAGAGTTCAGACCAAATTTGGTTCTCTTCGTCTGACCAATGGATAATGCCATTCTCGTCAGATTGTCTCGACTGGTATTGCGTTGATTTTGGCATAACTTCTGTAACCAATAAGAGTTGAAAAACTTGTCTATCAGTCTAATGAAATTCGCGACGTCGAAAAGTGTAAGCCCTTACGAGCGACTCGATTTTGCTGTAACAGGAATTTTACAAAACCAAGTAAACGCATTGTTTTATATAACAAAAAACCGCTCATTACGAGCGGCTTCATTCAAGTTTGCTTGGTGCACCATCGCTTATTAAAGACGGCTAATTTCTTTATTGAGTTGATATTCGCGAGACGTTACATAAGTTTCCATTTTACGAAGTCGAACTTCTGCTTTTTCAAAACGATTACGAATATCGTGAAACGCTTGTTTTGGTGGCTCGCCCGCCTGCCAAACTTTCGTTTTCACTTCCACTTTTGGGCTTTTTACCTGACCACCGTTGGGATTTGTCCATCCCTTACCTTTTGAGAAAACAGGTTGCGTTGGTGCATTTTTTAACCCAACAGGTTTTTTATCGAGAATGAACCAAGCTGCAATGTATGCAACAAAGATGAAAGGTCCGGCTAACAAGAAGAAACCTGTTACAACTAAAATCCTTACTAACCAAGTTTCTAAGCCGAAATATTCAGCTACACCCGAGCACACGCCTGCAATTCTTGCATTTTCTGGGTTGCGATAGAGCTGCTTACCGTTTCTCATGCTCTATTCCTCCACTCAGGTGCCTCGCTGTCTAAAATGGCCTCTAGAGTTTCAATGCGTTCGCTCATTTTCTCGGCTTTCTCGGCTAAGTCTTGCAAAGATGCGTGCTCTTCTGCACTCAATCCCTGATTCACTTGCTTCTTGCTTCGATAGTGTAATATTAACCAAATTGGAGCAACGAATATTGAAAACACCACAAGGGGCATCACCAACATTGCAATCGTACCTTCATCCATCTCAATCTCTCCTACAAACTCTGATGTAATTACCCTCCTTCCGATTTCACATCCGGAGGGTACACCCTATTCTTATTATTCTGATTTTTCGGTGCTTGTGTTTGCACCTTTTACTTTCGCTTTAAGCGCAGCAAGTTCGTCTTCAACTTTGTCACTGGCCTCTAGTTCAGCAAACTCATCCTGTAACGTTTTCTTACCTAGATCGTAAGCTTCAACCTGCGACTCAAGGTCATCGATTTTACGCTCATATTGCTCAAAGCGTCCCATCGCATTATCTACTTTAGTGCTATCCAGCGTCTTTTTCACTTCAAGACGAGAGCTTGCGGTTTTCTGGCGCATAATAATCGCTTTTTGGCGACTCTTCGCATCCGCTAGCTTTTCTTGAAGCTGACCAATTTCATCCTGAAGTTTGCTGATTTGCTCATCAACAATAGCCAGCTCTTTACTTAACGCTTCAGCAGCTTCTGCAGACTTCTTCTTTTCCTGCAGCGCAGCACGCGCCAAGTCTTCTCTGTCTTTGCTCAAAGCAAGCTCAGCTTTGGCTTCCCAGTCACTTGCATCGCTTTCATACTTTGCAATTTGATTAACAATTTCTTTTTTGTTGGCTAAGGTCTTTGCTGATGCTGAGCGCACCTCAACCAATGTGTCTTCCATTTCCTGAATGATTAATCTAACCATTTTCTCAGGATCTTCCGCTTTATCTAAAAGCGCATTAATATTCGAATTCACAATATCTGTAAAACGCGAGAAGATACCCATAATAATTACCTCTTGCTAAAAATGGTAAGTGTTTAAAAAACACCACACTTGATAAATAGGTTACTCTTGGCATTAGTTGCATTCAATATGCTTGCCAACTTTATAACTGTGCTAACCTGCTATTTTTCATACACTTTTTATAAGTTTAAATAATACTCGTTTCTCAATATGTTTTGTTCTACACTATTAATTGGTCGAAATGACTAACTTTTGAGGGATTTAATGAGTAGGTATCGACAGCAAGACAATTTACTTGGCCAAGCGAATAGTTTTCTAGATGTTTTAGAGCAAATTTCACAAATTGCACCGCTAGATAAACCTGTGCTGGTAATAGGTGAGCGAGGCACAGGTAAAGAGCTTATTGCCGCGCGACTTCACTTCTTATCTAAGCGCTGGGATCAGAACTATATTAAGCTTAATTGTGCTGCCTTAAGTGAAAGCCTATTGGAGAGTGAATTATTCGGTTATGAAGCAGGTGCGTTCACCGGTGCCTCAAAACGCCGCGAAGGTCGCTTTGAAGTGGCCCACAACGGCACCTTATTTCTTGATGAACTAGCTAATACTTCTGGCCTTATTCAGGAGAAGCTACTGCGCGTTGTCGAATATGGCGAATTTGAGCGCGTTGGCGGAAGCAAGTCAGTAAAAACTGACGTACGCCTTATTGCAGCTACAAACGAAGACTTACCCGCGCTTGCCGATGCAGGTGAATTTCGTGCAGACTTACTCGACCGACTTGCCTTTGACGTAATTACCATTCCTCCGCTACGCGAGCGTAGGGAAGATATCATGATGTTGGCAGAAAACTTTGCTATTAATATGGCCCGTGAAATGGAAATGGAATTATTCAGCGGCTTTACAGAGAAGGCGAAGCGAACCCTTCTTGATTACGATTGGCCAGGCAATATACGTGAACTTAAGAACGTGGTCGAACGTGCAGTATATCGAACAAATAACCCTCATCTGCCCGTACATGAAATCGTTCTTGACCCCTTTGAGTCAGCTTATCGCCCGAAAGGTAGAGTGAAGACCAATGACAGAGTGAATACGTCCGACTCACCCGTTTCTCAATCCCCTTCAGAGACCGCTGCCACCAATGAACGCATTGAAAGTGCAGACATTACGCCACTGGCACCAGTGAAAAAGCCAGAAATTGTTGAATATCCCATAGATTTGAAAGAACGTTCTCAACAACATGAGATAGATATGATAAAACAGGCACTTGCTGACAGTCAGTTTAATCAGAAGAAGACTGCTGAAAAATTGAGCCTGACGTATCATCAGCTGCGAGGCTATCTCAAAAAATATAACTTACTAGATTCTTCCGCGGAAAGCGTCGAGGCGTAAAGCATGTCCCATGGTTTGGTAAAGCGTTTGTCATTATGTATATGTACAGCGCTTCTTGTTGCATCCTGTGCTAAGCAGAACAAACAAGCGTTTTACAATACGGGTATTATATACTGCTCTGAAAGCAATCCAGTTACCTTCAATCCGCAGCTAGATACATCAAGTACAACGTCAGATGCATCTTCACACCAACTCTACGACAGATTGCTTGATTTCGACCCTGAGTCTGGCCGCATCGTGCCTAGTTTGGCGAGTAGCTGGTTAGTGAGTGATGACGGTCTTACCTACGCTTTTCAACTGAGAAAGGATGTATGGTTTCACAATACGCGCTACTTCACGCCAACACGAAACTTTAACGCCGACGATGTTATCTTCAGTATAGACAGATGGCGCCTACGCTCCCATCCATACCACTACGTATCTGGTGGGCGCTATCCCTACTTCGAAAGCATAGGCCTTGCACAAAATATCGCGTCGGTAGAGCGCGTAAACGGCTACCGCGTTGAAATTACACTTAAGCGCAGGGATAGCTCATTTTTGGCAAATCTAGCAACCGATTTCGCCGTTATCTTATCAGAAGAATATGCTAACCAGCTGGCACAGACCGGCACGCCGGGCAAAATCGATGAGCTTCCAGTAGGTACTGGCCCCTTTAAATTCGATAGCTATCGCAAAGATCATTTCATTAAGTTCCTGCGCCACGACAACTATTGGCGTGACCAAATGGAAGATGCGCCTGCGAGTGATGAAGTCCTAAGCGATAACAATACTGTAGAGAGTGCCAACCAAGAAGTTGAAAATGGCCAAGGTGGCGAAGATACTGTTCAAGATGGTACAGCACAAAACGGTGACGAAACGCGCCCTGTTGTAGAGCAGCTTATATTTGACATTACGCCAAGAAGCTCACTGAGACTGGCTAAATTAATGACAGGTGAATGTGACGCTACCGCTTTTCCTGCACAGACTGAACTTGAAGTGATTCGGGCAAAAGAAGATCTGACGCTAGCGGAAAAACCAGGACTAAACATTGGATTTTGGGCGTTTAACACTCAACGCCCTCCTTTTGATAACCCAGATGTAAGACGTGCGCTAGCGGCCGCAATCGATAAGAACACATTGCTAGAAGCGGTGTATTTTGACAGTGCTACTAGAGCTAAGACCCTGCTGCCTGCGGCAAGCTGGGCGTTTCAAAATGACGCAGACGATACCGCCTACAATCCAGTTCTAGCGCGCAAATTATTAGCTGACGCCGGAGTTAAGGCCGGCTTTTCTATGACGATATGGGCTATGCCTGTTGAACGCTCTTACAATCCTAACGCAACAAAGATGGCCGAGCTCATTCAGCGTTATTTGCGTGATGTAGGCGTAGAAGCAACCATTGTCAGTTACGATTGGACTACCTTCAGACGCCATCTTCAGGAAGGCCTGCACGACTCGGTATTAATTGGTTGGTCTGCCGACAACGGAGACCCAGATAACTTCTATCGTCCGCTGTTGAGCTGTGGCGCTATACCCTCAGGTACAAATCGTGCCATGTGGTGCAGTGAAGACTATGATAAGTTACTCAACGACGCTCTTCAGACAGATGATATTGAAGAACGCACAGCCATATACCGGCAAGTTAACCGATTATTATACGAACGCCTTCCTCTTGTTCCCATCGCACATGCCTATCGCTATCAGGCATACAGGAATGAACTAGAAGGAATGACCATTAATCCCTTTGGCGGTGTACGCTTTGGTGGAGTAAAAAAAGCACTGTGATCCAGATCCTCGTAAGATACTGCACTTTATTTATATTAACGCTTTTGGTGTTAGCGATTATGTCGTTTTCACTCGCCTACCTTTTTCCAGGCGATACACTTGAAAACCTAACAGGACTCGTGCCGCAAAATGAAATTCAACGCGCGGCATTGGAGCGGCAATTTAAACTAGATCAGCCCTATATTTTCCAGTTTTTCTATTATGTAGGCAATTTGCTCACTGGTGACTGGGGATACAGCTTTACGTCAGGCCTGCCGTTAAGAGAAGAGGTAGGTATTGCGATGCCAGCCACAATAGAACTGGCAACCTATGCCATGTTGATGGCGTTATTCATTGGAATACCGCTTGGTTATTATGCGGGGATTCGCAGCTATTCAACGTCGGATCACCTAATAAATAGTGCAAGTATAACAACCTATTCTTTTCCTGTTTTTTGGTTTGCGCTCCTGCTTATATTGGTTTTCAGTTTGCAGCTAGACGCTGCACCGCTGTCGGGTCGTATCAGTTTGCTTTATAACATCGAACCCGTGTCAGGCTTTATTCTCATTGATATATTATTGTCTGACATAGAAAACAAGACCTTAGCCTTCAAGGATGCGTTATCGCACTTAGCATTACCTACGTTTGCCATTGGTGCTATCGCCACCGCTTCGATGATACGTATAACAAGACGTTCTGTTATAGACGTGAAACACCGCCCCTATATCGCTGCAGCAATATCTAGAGGCCTTTCAAGTTGGCAGATATTCTTTCGTCATATTCTGCGCAACGCGTTACTGCCCATTTTACCGCTAATGGCGATACAAATTACGACATTAATAACGAACGCGATGATTGTCGAAACCTTGTTTTCTTGGCCGGGGATCGGTAATTGGCTGATTCAAGCTATTTATCAGCGAGATTACCCTGCCCTTAGAATTGGTATGATGGCAGTATCCACGGTAGTAATTACACTCACGATTCTCGTTGATTTGTTTAACCGAATGATTGACCCAAGCAGAGAGAAATACGAACGTGCCACAGTTTAGTTTATACGACGAAGAATTCCATCCGTCGCCGTGGCAACGGACTTGGGCATCATTTAAAGCGAGCCACATCGCCATGCTTGGCCTGATTATGCTGGCGTTGTTTGTTGTTTGCGCGCTGTTCGCACCAATCATCACTCCCTATGATGCCGTGGAACAAAATATCGACGGACTGTTAATACCGCCTAGCTGGTTAGCTAATGGCTCTATATCGCACATTTTCGGTACTGATGCGTTGGGTAGAGACCTATTTACCCGCATAATTTATGGGTGTCGCATCACACTAGGCTCCGCATTCATTACTGTTGTGCTTGCCATGTTAGTCGGCGTTAGCCTTGGGACCTTTGCTGGCATGCTGCGAGGTGTTCGCTCAAGTATCGTCAACCACTTACTCGATGCACTTATGGCCATTCCCACGCTACTTATTGCGATTATTATCGTTGCAATATTGGGTACCGGTCTGGTTAACAGCATGTGGGCAATTACCCTTGCACTTATTCCACAGTTTGTGCACCACACAAGAAGTTTTGTGCGCGCCGAAATGAAAAAAGAATATATAGTGGCGTCTAAATTGGACGGTGCCAGTAGATGGCAACTTTTTGTTCATTCTATACTACCCAACATGACCGAAATGCTAGTTGTACAGGGCACGCTTGCACTTTCTATTGCCGTTATCGACATATCTGCACTTGGTTTTCTGAATTTAGGCGCACAGTCACCACTTCCTGAACTTGGCGTTATTCTAGCTGATGGGCTAGATGTTGCTTATCTAGCACCGTGGAACGTTGCCGTCCCCGGCATGGCAATATTCTTCATGGTGCTCTCTATCAACATTGTGGGTGACGGTTTGCGTTCAGCACTTAGAAAAAGAGTGAGTCATTAATATGCCAATGCTTGATATTAAAAACCTCACCTTGGAAATGCAGAGCAGCGATGGCGCAATTAAAGCGTTGGACAAGGTTAACCTGTCGGTTAGCAGCGGGGAGATTCGCGCACTGGTAGGAGAATCTGGCTCAGGCAAAAGCTTGATCGTGTCCGCCATTTGCGGAGCCCTTCCTAGCCAATGGAATTTAACGGCTGACCGCATGAGTTGGAATGGTGAAAACCTGCTGAGTATGTCTGTGCAGCAGCGTCGTGAGGTAATGCGCCGAGAAATAGCGGTCGTGTTCCAAAACCCACAGGCAAGTTTAGACCCATCGGCAACGCTTGGAGAGCAGTTGGAAGAGAGCATTCCCGATGAATTTGTTGAAGGGAGCTGGTTCTGGCAACGAGCACAACACCGCAAAAAGATCGCAATAAGCACCGTTCATAAAGTAGGAATAAAGTACCACAAGCATTATTTAAGCGCTTTTCCTCATCAAATACCGGCTGACATAGGTCAAAAATTCATGATTGCGATGGCCTTGGTTTCGCAGCCTAAATTGCTCATCGCCGATGATCCAACTCGGGGAATGGAACCTACAACAAAAACACAAATTCTGAAGCTCTTCACGCGTTTGAATCAGACCCGCTCGCTCTCGATCTTGTTTGTTAGTCACGACCTACTGGCAATTGCAAGTATGTCTCACTCTATGACGGTGTTGTATGCAGGGCAGACTGTAGAATCAGGTAGAATGAAGCACATTAAGAAGCGCCCTCTGCACCCTTACACAAAAGCATTACTAGACAGCGCGCCGAGCTTCAGAAAAGATTTACCACCGAAATCGCTGCTACCCACGCTTGGTGGCTCTATTCCCACACTACAGCATTTGCCTATTGGTTGCCGGTTAGGTCCACGCTGCCCTCGTGCACAGCGCGCCTGTGTACAAACGCCAGCCGTGCGTAAAATTCACGATCACAATTACAGCTGTCACTTCCCTCTACATATGGAGAAGCTGTAATGGATATCATGCAGGTTAAAGATCTCACGTTTATTCATAACGAGAGGAAACGTTGGCTAAAACGTCCTGAAGTTTTTCAACTTGGTCCAGTGAACTTAAGCGTAAAGCGCGGTGAAACCATTGCAATTATTGGTGAAAATCGCTCAGGCAAATCCTTGTTGGCTAAGCTCTTGGTAGGTGCACTGCCTGCTGATGCAGGTGAAATTGAAATTAACACGCACAAATATTTAGCCAAATACCAGTCTAAAGATAGCCAGCAAAAACGTACCCATGACATTCGTATGATCTTGCAGCATAGCTCCGAGTCGATGAATCCATCGGTTCCTGTGGGAAAAATTTTGGATGAGCCATTGCGTTTGAATACAGGCCTAAGCGAAGCAGAACGCAAACCAATTATAGAAGATATGTTGGTGAAGGTAGGCCTCTTGCGCGAACACTATTACTTTTATCGACATATGCTTTCTGATGGACAGCAGCAGCGCGTAGCGCTAGCCAGAGCCATTGTGTTAAAGCCCAAAGTGTTAGTGGCTGATGAACCCTTTGCAGCGTTAGACCCTTCCATTCGTTCGCAAACGGTGAATCTTATATTGAAGCTTCAGCAAGAACTTGGCTTGGCGTTTATCTTTATTAGTCACAACTTGGGTATTGTACGACACATTGCAGACAGGATTATTGTGATGGAAGGCGGTGAAATTGTAGAAGAAGGCAAGACCGAAACTATCTTTAGGTGGCCGCAGCATACGCGCACTAAAAAACTCGTTACCGCCTACCAATCACTGGTACCACAAAACACAATTCGAGAATAAAGAGCTTATCGTTTGGGTGCTGTTTTCTTTGAGAAGCGCACTTACGTACCGAACTGGCACGCTCTACTCGTCACAAAAAGAAAACCCTAGAAAGCCTTTTTTTGAACAAACGCCATGCAATAAAAAAGGGGCAAATAAATTGCCCCTTGTACAGCTATGCATTTGTGCTTTCTAGCCAACCAGAGCCAATAGAATACCTGCGGCAACCGCACTACCTAGCACGCCAGCCACGTTAGGCCCCATCGCATGCATAAGTAAGAAGTTATGAGGGTTAGCTTCTAGCCCAACTTTGTTCACCACTCTGGCTGCCATCGGCACAGCAGAGACGCCAGCTGCACCAATCAGTGGATTTATACTGCCACCCGACAGCTTACTCATTAGCTTGGCCATGAGTACGCCTGCGGCAGTGCCTATACCAAACGCGATAGCCCCAAGCCCCAAAATACCTAAAGTCTCGACCGTAAGGAATGCTTCAGCTGATAACTTTGATCCTACTGCTAAACCAAGGAAAATGGTGACCGTATTGATGAGCTCGTTTTGGGCTGTTTTGCTCAATCTGTCTACCACGCCACACTCTTTCATTAAGTTACCGAAGCAGAACATGCCGACAAGCGGCGTTGCGGCCGGTAAAAACAAGATAGTCATAAACAGCACAGCAAGCGGGAAAATAATCTTCTCTCGCTTTGACACAGGTCGTAGTTGACCCATTTTTATCTCGCGCTCTTCTTTTGTGGTCAGCGCTTTCATGATAGGTGGCTGGATAATAGGTACCAACGCCATATAAGAGTATGCAGCGACTGCAATCGCACCAAGCAAATCAGGCGCAAGGCGTGAGGCGAGGAAAATAGCCGTCGGCCCATCCGCGCCACCTATGATAGCAATGGCGCTCGCGTCCTTTAACGTAAACTCAAAGCCAGGTATAAGGTTCAGCGCTATCGCGCCAAACAAGGTAGCAAAAATACCGAACTGCGCAGCTGCGCCAAGTAACAACATTTTGGGGTTAGCAATAAGTGCACTGAAATCAGTCATTGCGCCTACCCCCATAAAGATGAGCAGAGGAAATACCCCTGTATCTATACCGATTTTGTATATGTAGTGCAGCAAGCCCCCCGCTTCTGAAAAACCAGCAATAGGGATGTTAGTAAGCAATGCACCAAAACCAATGGGCAGTAAAAGCAATGGCTCAAACTTTTTAACAATGGCCAAGTACAACAAGCCGAAACCCACTGCCATCATTATAAGCTGGCCGGCTTCAAAGTGCGCAAGCGCGGTACTATCCCAAAGTACCATTAACTTATCCATGTACTACCCCAATAAGATTAACGGTTGACCACTGGTTACGGCATCGCCTTCACCTACGGTAATGTCGGTGACCGTACCGGTGTATGCGGAGCGGATCTCTGTCTCCATTTTCATGGCTTCTAAGATCATCACCACATCGCCTTCTGACACGCTTTCGCCGTTTCTCACCAAGACTTTGAAGACGTTACCTGCAAGCGGTGCATCAATAGACTGAGAAGAGTTAGAGTCTGATGGCGCAGCGCTGTTGGTTTGAGGCTGTGCTTGCGTCTGAGAGCCACTAGCAGGTGTAACGCTCGTCAGCGTACCTGAAGGTGCCACTTCTACGCGATACACTCTTCCATCTACGTTTACGTCGTAAGTTTCACTCGCGGTAGCCCCTTGTGAGCTTGACTTGGCTTCAGCAGGCTTAGGCGCACTCGAGCTTTGCGACTCTTGCGCGCTAGGTGCAGGTTCAAATGCATCAGGGTTGCCGCGGTTTTCGATAAACTTTAGGCCTATCTGCGGGAATAAGGCATAAGTCAAAACATCGTCAATTTTATCGTCTGACAGCGAGAGTTGCTTTTTCTCAGCCAGTTCATCAAGCTCTTTACTCAGTGTATCCAGCTCTGGGGCAATATTGTCAGCAGGGCGACATGTCACGGGTTCTGCGCCATCAAGCACACGCGCCTGCAACTCCTTGTTTACTGGTGCTGCGGTAGCGCCATATTCACCTTTGAGAACGCCTGCGGTTTCTTTTGTAATGCTTTTGTAACGCTCGCCGGTGAGTACGTTAAGCACTGACTGCGTGCCCACGATTTGTGAGGTTGGCGTAACAAGAGGAATGAACCCAAGATCTTCCCTTACCCGTGGAATTTCTTTTAACACTTCTTCGAATTTATCTTCAGCGCCCTGCTCTTTAAGCTGACTTTCCATGTTGGTTAGCATTCCGCCCGGTACTTGAGCCAAAAGAATACGTGCATCTACCCCTTTGAGACTGCCTTCGAACTTGCTGTATTTCTTTCTTACTTCCCTGAAGTAACTGGCAATGTCTTCAAGCTCAGGCAATGAAATGCCCGTATCGCGCTCGGTACCTTCTACGATAGAAACCATGGTCTCAGTTGCGCTATGACCATAAGTCATGCTCATTGAAGAAATAGCCGTGTCCAGCATATCAATGCCGGCATCGATAGCTTTTTGATACGTCGCCGTACTCAACCCTGTTGTGGCATGGCACTGCATGGCAATAGGTACATCAACCGTTTCTTTTAATCCGGTAATCAATGCCTCGCACTCGTACGGTTTTAAAAGCCCAGCCATATCTTTTACGCAGATAGAATGAACCCCTAGGTCTTCAAGCTGTTTCGCCATTTCGAGCCAAAGCTTAAGATTGTGCACAGGGCTTACCGTATAAGAAATTGTCCCTTGCGCGTGAGCGCCACTGTCTATGGTCGCTTTTATTGCGGTTTTCAAATTTCTAATGTCATTCATGGCATCAAAAATTCTAAATACATCTACGCCACTTTCGTGAGCACGCTCTACAAAGCGAGTGACAACATCGTCAGCATAATGGCGGTAACCCAATAGATTTTGACCACGCAACAGCATTTGCTGTTTCGTGTTAGGCATGGCTGCTTTTAGCTTTCTGATGCGCTCCCAAGGGTCTTCCCCTAAATAACGAATACAGGCATCGAATGTAGCACCACCCCAAGATTCAACTGACCAAAAGCCAGCTTTATCTAGTTTTTCCGCTATGGGAAGCATATCTTCAATACGCATGCGCGTAGCAAGAAGGGATTGGTGGGCATCACGCAGAACCAGCTCGGTAAGGGCCAGAGGCTTAGACATGGTAACTCCTGATTAGGCTTTATTTTTTAGAATTTTGGCGATGGGTATGAATTGCGGCAGAAATAGCTGCGATAACGTTTCCGTCTATTCCTGGTTGTACCGCTTGATTGTTTCGACTCAAATTAGCTGAAGGCCCTTTGAAATTAGCTGAAGGCCCTTTGAAATTAGCTGAAGGCCCTTTTAAATGAGCTGAAGGCTCTGCTGTTTCACCGGGAAAAGCTTCACAAAATCGGGCAATGAGATGAATACCCACAATAAGAAGCCCTAAGAATGAGAAAACGAATACCATTCCTATAAGCATAAGAGAAGCTGCTTCAAAGAGCAGGCTAGCGACGGATCCCGAATTCATATTCAATCCTGTTGTTATTTTGTACCTGAATAAGTATCACGTGGTTTTTCAAAACACAACAAAGTAGCATAAAAAACCACTTTAAAATGAATAAAACCCACCAAAAATAAAACTTAATGCATTATTCTTTAATAAATTTGCAACAAAAGTATATTTTAGGAATTAGCATAAGCGTTGCCGATGCCAGCAATCTACGTTTACGTTCATTTATACTCACGCCTTAATGAAAGCCTATATTTTCCGTAAAGTCACTGTCTAGCTGTTTAGCGAAATCTTTCGCATGCACCGCCATAAAAGTTATAAAACAGCGATTTGCGACAGACGTAGTGTTTTCCGTGGCGTCGCCCGATTTAACCACAACATAGATATGCATACTTGACGCTCCAGTGTGTACCAACGATGCGGTTATTTCTACGAGTTGACCTACCTTTATTGGCTTTATAAAGCGAATACCGTTCGATGAAACTGTAACGCAATAGCATTTCGACCACTGCGCGGCACAGGCATAGGCTGCTTGGTCAATCCATTTCATTAAGCTGTTATAGAGAGCATGCCACCGTGAACGTTACCGCCAAAGTTTACGTCGGTAGGTTCTGCTAAAAATCGAAAAGTAGTAGATGGATGTGCCATAGCGTACCTCGCGCTTTACTGCTGTTAAACACATTAAGTTTAGCTTAAATTTTAAACAGCGCGCTTAGACGAAAGTGGAGAGAACAAAAATAAAAGGAGTAGAAATGAAAAACCCACCTAAAAAGGTGGGTTTTTCAATATGGCGCGTGTGGAAGGATTCGAACCTCCGACCGCCTGGTTCGTAGCCAGGTACTCTATCCAGCTGAGCTACACACGCGTAAACTTGTGTACTTTTGAATTCTACTTCAAAAGGTGACGCTTTAAAATAAGTGGCGCGTGTGGAAGGATTCGAACCTCCGACCGCCTGGTTCGTAGCCAGGTACTCTATCCAGCTGAGCTACACACGCGCAAAACTTGTTGTTGGCCGTCACTGCCAACGAATAATGGCGGAGAGGGAGGGATTCGAACCCTCGATACGCGTATATGCGTATGGTTCCTTAGCAGGGAACTGGTTTCAGCCACTCACCCACCTCTCCTTGACTGCGGGGTGCATTTTACGGATTCATTGGCCTGAGTCAAACCTTTTTTATAAAGAAATTGTTCACCCGCTGCCATTTTAAACGATTCGAGCAAAAAACCAGTAATTTGTTCGCAATACAAGCAATTAAACCGAATTTTATTTAACGATGCTCGTTAATTTGCATTTGAATATGCGCAGCTTCATTGCAGTTTTAACTGACCCGCCTTAATAATTTAGTCAATTTTTCAAAAATAATATCAAAAAGTTTTGAATTTATTTGTTCATAACCAAGTACGCTGATTCGTATTACTTACTTAAGTTATTTAAAAACGCTCCAAAATCTCAAATAAAGCGGTATATGTCTCTATTTAAAAATCGTCCACCCAGAAGGCATTGTGCTAGAAAAAAGCTGTGCACGACCCAGAGACTTAACTTGGTCGTTAGCGCGAGACATCACAACGTCATTTCTGGCGAAATAGAACAGAAACAATAGACTTGCGCTAAAGCCCGATAAGATTTACTCACTTAAAACAAAAAAGGCCAGCGTAAGCTGACCTTTTCCAATGAAGCGTATAATGCAATTATTCTGCAGAGCCTGGCTGACCGCCTTTTTCTGCTTGAATGCGCATGTATATCTCTTCACGGTGCACAGAAACTTCTTTTGGTGCATTCACACCGATACGTACCTGATTCCCTTTTACACCTAGTACGGTAACGGTTACATCGTCACCAACCATAAGCGTTTCACCAACTCGACGAGTCAAAATAAGCATTCGCTTGCTCCTGTTCCTTAATACTGAACATCATCCATTAAGATTTGCCAACCCATCGGCACGACCCGATGGAAGCGACAGTGATTCCATGTTTCTGCGTCACTTCAAAAACTCACTGTTACACACAAAAATAATTATAGCTTATCTTGTAACCAAGCGTTAACCGAATCTAGCGCCTGGCCCAAGTTTTCAGGCTGGTCACCGCCTGCCTGTGCCATATCTGGACGACCGCCCCCTTTGCCACCTACTTGTGATGCAACAAAGTTAACTAGCTCGCCCGCTTTAACTTTACTAGTGAGGTTTTTAGTAACGCCAGCAATAAGATTCACTTTCGCGTCATTAGCCACACCTAATACTACGATCCCTTCACCAATTCGGTTTTTAATGTCATCCATCATTGAACGCAATGACTTCGCTTCAACACCTTCCAAATTCGCAATAAGAACTTTAACGCCATTTATCTCTACTGCATTACTAAGCATATCAGCACCTTGCTGACTCGCCAATTTTTGTTTCGCAGAATTGAGTGCTTTTTCTAGTTCTTTAGTCTGATTTTGTAGAGAAACTACGCGATCAAGTACATTTTGGCTGTCTGTTTTCAATAACGCAGACAATGAAGACAGTGTCGCTTGTTGGGTTTGCACGACTTCAAGTGCATGCTCGCCAGTAACTGCTTCGATACGTCGAACGCCCGATGCAATACCCGCTTCACTGGTAATTTTAAACAAGCCAATATCACCAGTACGTGTAACGTGAGTACCACCACATAGCTCAACAGAGAATGGCCCCATGGTTACCACGCGAACTTTTTCGTCGTACTTTTCACCAAATAGCGCCATTGCGCCTGATGCTTTGGCTTCGTCCAAATCCATTAGTTCAGTTGCTAACGTGTGGTTTGCACGTATTTCTTGGTTAACTCGTCTTTCAATCTCAGCAAGTTGCTCAGCCGTTACTGCCTCAAAATGCGAGAAGTCAAAACGCATGCGCGGCGCTTCAACCAATGAACCTTTCTGAGTTACGTGCTCACCTAAAATTTCACGCAGTGCTGCATGAAGTAAATGCGTTGCGCTGTGGTTCTTTTTAATGGCTTCACGATTTGCTGCATCAATCGCTGCGGTTGCCGTATCACCTTTAGATACCGAACCTTTAGCAATACCTTTGTGTGCAAACGCATTACCCATTTTTTGGGTGTCAGTAACGATGAATTCACCGTTTGCCACGCGAAGCACACCTTTGTCACCTGCCTGACCACCGCTTTCAGCGTAGAACGGTGTGCTGTCTAATACCACAACGCCTTCTTGACCGTCTTCAAGCTTCTCAACAAACGCATTGTCGGCAATAAGTTCAACCACATTCGCCTGGCCTTCTACATCGGTGTACCCAGTAAATGAGGTTGTGTGGTCAATGGCGAGTTTACTATTGTAGTCTGCACCAAAGTTGCTAGCCTGCTGTGCACGGGCACGCTGTGCTTGCATAGCAGCTTCAAAACCTTCTTCGTCAATCTTAAGGTCGTGCTCACGTGCTACATCATTGGTTAAGTCAGTAGGGAAACCATAGGTGTCGTAAAGCTTGAACACTACGTCACCCGGCACTGTGTCGCCTTCTAGAGTTTCTAATGTATCGTTTAGGATAGCCATACCACGGGCTAACGTTTTGCTAAACTGCTCTTCTTCAACACGTAGTACTTTTTCAATTACCGGTAGCTGGTCTACAAGTTCTGGATACGCTTCACCCATTTCTTTGGCAAGTGATGCTACAAGCTTATAGAAGAAAATATCGTTTGCGCCAAGCTGATAGCCGTGGCGGACAGCGCGACGAATAATGCGACGTAATACGTATCCGCGCCCTTCATTCGATGGCATAACGCCATCGCAAATTAAGAAGCTGCACGAACGAATGTGATCGGCGATAACCCGTAGCGATTTATTTTCTAAATCTTCGCTTCCAACAATTGATGCTGCTGATTTGATCAAGTTTTGGAAAAGGTCGATCTCGTAGTTGCTGTGCACGTTCTGCAAGATAGCGGAAATACGCTCTAGGCCCATACCGGTATCGATTGAAGGCTTAGGGAGTGGCTCCATGGTACCGTCAGCTTGTTTGTTAAACTGCATAAATACCAGGTTCCAAATTTCGATAAAGCGGTCGCCGTCTTCTTCTGGTGTTCCCGGAGGACCTCCCCAAATGTGCGCACCGTGATCGTAAAAGATTTCAGAACAAGGACCACATGGACCGGTATCGCCCATAGACCAGAAGTTATCTGACGTGCTAATGCGAATAATCTTTTCTTTTGGAACACCAATATGGTTTTCCCAGATGTCGAACGCTTCGTCATCTTCAGAATAAACGGTGACTAAGAGCTTTTCTTTTGGCAAACCAATTTCTTTGGTAAGGAAATTCCATGCAAACTCTATCGCTTCTTTTTTGAAATAATCGCCAAAGCTGAAATTACCCAGCATTTCAAAAAAGGTATGGTGACGCGCAGTGTAACCTACGTTCTCAAGGTCGTTATGCTTACCACCTGCGCGAACGCAGCGCTGTGACGATACCGCACGGGTATAGCTGCGTTTTTCCGCACCTAAAAAACAGTCTTTAAACTGGTTCATGCCCGCGTTGGTAAAAAGAAGTGTGGGATCATCTGCCGGAACCAGTGACGAGCTCGCCACCGCTTGGTGGCCATGGCTTTTAAAATAATCGATAAACTTGTTACGTAAGTCAGCAGTTGATAATGTCATTGAAAACCTAACTTCCTTTATTCTATTTTTGAAACGTGCGATTTGCCTGTTCTAATGAGCTTTATAATCGGGGCAGTTTGCGAATACGCAATACGCTTATCCTCGCTATAATTCTCTGGATAATTAAAATGCACACAAATTTGCGCAACAATACCATGGATAACGCAATTTTGTTAAGTGTAACGGGGAGAAGATAGGCTCAAATTTCACTTTAAATCGACGAAAATAGCCAGTATTCATAAAACGAATCGCCAACGGCATCTATTTGTCGGTAAACATGAGCATAAACCAGCCGTTTTAGCTAGATTCGTTTGCGCTTACCGCATATTCAATGTGATCTTGGTAAAAGCCACGATATTGAAGAAATTGTTTCTGCTTTTGTCTCAACGCGAATTCGGTTTCATAAAACTCGCCAAACTTTTTCTCTTTTACTTTTTTAGCACTTTCAAACCAGTCAGCGTCAATCTCTCTCATTGCGTGTTCTGCAGTACTTTCATCTACACCGTATTGCTGTAAGTCTAATTTAATTGCGCGGGGGCCCTTCCCTTTTAAATACAATGCGCGAGCTCGGCTTTCTGCAAATCTAGCATCGCTTTGGATATCAGCATCTTTGAATTCCTCCAGAATAGGCATGAAAGCATCACTCGCTATTCCCTTCTGCTGCAACTTTCGCATAATCTCGTTAAAGCTATGCTCTCGTCGTGCCAGCATGCGAGTAATCGCGTCGGTAATGATTTTTCGGTCGAACTCTGACATTTTTGTAAACTTACTCTTCTGTATTAAACGTAGAAACCGCGTTATTTTAGCGTTAATTACTCGTACATTGCGACTATCTAGCGTTTTACGCACTTAACCTCTACATGATGTAAACTGCATGACAGCATCCAACTATCGCATAACAATAATAGATTCGATTGAACAGATCTCTAAAGAGCGCTGGCAATACCTCGCAAAAGAATCGGGTCCTTTCGTTTCTTATGAATTTTTACATGCGCTAGAACGCAGCGGCTCGTGCAGCAATGAATCTGGGTGGCAGCCTTGCCATATTGCTATAGCGAAAGATCAGCATGGGGCTGTTAATCTCGTTATTCCCGGCTACCTGAAAACTCACAGCTACGGTGAATACGTGTTTGACCACGCATGGGCTAATGCTTATGCACAGCACGGTCTCGACTATTATCCTAAATGGATATCGGCCATCCCCTTCACGCCTGTAACAGGCTCTAGACTACTTTCTGATGGGCACATTGCGCTTACTCCGTCACTTTTAAGTGAACTGGAAAATACATTGACAGCGCATGTAGAGTCCGTTTTTGGTGAGGCTTTATCTTCTTTTCATTGGCTATTTCCCAATGAAAGCACCTCAGCTCAACTTATTGGTAAAGACGAGCCTGAGGCCAGTGAATTAGCCGATGATTTGCCTAATGACCAATTCAAAGTTCAACCCAGTATTCCCAACCACTACCTGACCCGATACGCGGTTCAGTTTCAGTGGCATAACTACGGTTATGGTGATTTCGACGATTTTCTTAACGCGCTTACTTCCCGCAAAAGAAAAGATATCAAGAAAAGTCGACGTAAACTGAACGAGCAATGCGTCCGCTTCACCCATCATACCGGCAGTGAGATTAGTCCAGAGACACTGCAGTTTTTCACAAAGTGTTACAAAGCAACCTATTTAAAACGAAGCGGTCACGTGGGATATTTGAACGATGCGTTCTTTGAGCAGCTAGTCGAGAGCATGAGCGATAACATGCTTATAGTTACGGCAATAGAGAATGAGGTAGCAGTAGCCAGCGCCCTCTTTTTCTATGATGAGACAGGACTGTATGGCAGATACTGGGGAGCACTGAAAGAAATAGACGGGCTACATTTTGCCTGCTGTTATTTTGAAGGCATTGAATTCGCCATTGAGAAAAAGCTATCGCTTTTTAATCCCGGCACCCAAGGTGAACATAAAATACTTCGAGGCTTCGAGCCCATTTATTGCCGTTCTCATCACAAATTACAACATCCGTCGTTTCACACTGCTGTAGCAGACTTTTTACAGCGAGAAACGCCACATATCGCAAGCTATTTTAATCAGGCACGGAATGCTTTACCGTTTAACAAGGAATTTGTGCCTACTTTAAAAACAACGAGTGTCACTGCACCTAACGACGACACTTATAATCACAACGAGAAAAACGATGAAATATAAACTTCTTGCCGTAGCGATTACGGCATCTTTGGGACTTGCTGGTTGCGGTCAGCCTGAACAAGCCCAAGAACAAACCAGCAATGTTGAAGCGCCAGAAATGAAGGGCGAAGCGGAACTAGGCTCTTTTGGCGTAGACTTGACCGCTCGTAATGAAGCGGTAAAACCTGGTGATGACTTCTTCATGTACGCGAGCGGTACATGGTACGACAACTACGAGCTGCCCGCTGACAAAACTCGCTACGGCGCGTTTACGGGTCTTGCAGAGCGTAGTGAAGAGCAAGTTAAAAACATCATTGATGGGCTAATGGAAAAGTCTTCTCTAAATGCAGAAGAAAAGCTTGTTCACGACTTTTTCGTTGCTTATATGGATACAGATACCATCAACGAAAAAGGTATTGAGCCAATTAAAGACGTACTCACGTCTATCGATAGCATTGAAAACAAAACTGACCTAACCAAAGCATTTGGTAACAGCTGGTTAGTAGGCTCAACCACGCCAATTGGCGGCGGTATGTGGTACAACCGCCTTGACCCAAATGAATACCAATTAAGTGTTGGTGTTGGTGGTTTAGGCCTTCCTGATCGCGACTACTACCTGAGCGATAGCGAACGTTTTGTTAAAATTCGTGAAGCTTATGTAGCGCACATCGAGCAGATGCTAAATTTTGCAGGCGAAGAAAACGCAGCTGAAAAAGCGGCGAACATTCTTGCCCTTGAAACACAAATTGCAGAAATTCAGTGGCCTCGCGAAAAACGCCGTGACCGCGATCTTACTCTCAACCAGATTGAACGTAGCAAGCTGTCTGACGAGTACCCTGGCTTTGATTGGGATACGTATTTTGCTCAAACCGGTTATAAGGTACCTGAGCTAAATATTACACAGCCTGAGCCAGTAAAAGACGTTATTAAAATTGTTAACGAAGCTGATCTCGCTGATTGGAAGTCGTACTTGAAATATCACACTATTTCAAACAATGCGGATTTCCTTTCTGAAGATATCTACCTAGCCAACTTTGACTTCTTTGGTCGTACACTAAGCGGTCAGCAAGAGCCTCGTCCTCGTTGGAAACGCGCAGTGAGCCAAATGTCTGGTACTGAGTCACTTGGTTTTGCTATCGGCAAGATTTACGTAAACGAATACTTCCCAGAAAGCTCAAAAGAGCAGATGGCGGAGCTGGTTGAGAACTTGCGTACAGCACTAGGTGAGCGTATTGAAAACCTAGACTGGATGAGCGAAGAAACCAAGGTAAATGCCAAAGAAAAGCTAATGGCATTTAACCCTAAAATTGGCTACCCAGACGAATGGCAGTCTTTCGACGGCGTAACCATCAGCGACAAAGACTTAGTAGGCAATGTTCGAAACCTACGCACATTCTTCCAAGACCAATCGGTAGAACGTGAGCTAGAGAAAACGGATCGCAATCGCTGGGGTATGACACCGCAGCGCGTTAACGCCTACTACAATAGCTCGTTCAACGAAATTGTATTCCCAGCGGCTATTTTGCAACCACCATTCTTTGATCCAAACGCCGACGCAGCAGTTAACTACGGTGCAATCGGTGCGGTAATTGGTCACGAAATGGGACATGGTTTTGACGATCAAGGCTCGAAGTCAGATGCAAACGGTATTCAGCGCAATTGGTGGACCGATGCTGACCGCGCAGCGTTTGAAGAAAAAGCGGATATGCTAGCCGAGCAATACAGCCAGTACGAGCCTATCGAAGGTAACTTCGTAAATGGTCGCAACAGCTTGGGTGAAAACATTGGTGACGTGGGTGGTCTAGCCATGGCTTACCACGCCTACAAACTTAGCCTTAACGGCAAAGAAGCGCCGGTAATTGACGGCCTAACAGGCGATCAGCGTTTCTTCCTTGCATGGGCACAAGTGTGGAAAGAAAAACGCACTGAAGAAAGCATGCTGAATCAACTTCGCGCAGGTACACACGCGCCAGGTCGTTATCGTGCACAAGCGCCAAGAAACCATGATGCATGGTATGAAGCGTTTGACGTGAAACCAGGTGATGCACTTTATCTTGCGCCAGAAGAGCGCGTAAGAATTTGGTAACTCATTGAGTTAAGCACTTAGTGAGCACATGCTAGCTTCTCGCGCCGGATAGCGATTTGTATCTGGCGCCAGCTAATATCAGTCCGCATAGCTCATTTAGAAAGTGTAGATAATTAAAAAGGGCGGTTCGACTTATCTCGAACCGCCCTTTTTATTTTTCTAATCAGTATTCGATCAGTGGTACTTATACGCCAGCCGCGAGTACTTGTTTAACTTCCGTTTGCTTATTTATCTTCCGTATTGGGCAACTAAATCGCGAACGTATTGCTTACAACGGGCTACAGCTTCTGAAAAATCACCGTTACCCACACTGCCCATGGAATAACGAAGCCAATACCCATCAATTAATGCAGCGGTAGACGCAGCGGCGTTTTTGACCTGCTCAGGTTTAAGTAGCTTGCGGTAACTAAACGCTAAATTACGCTCTAAGCGTTTGTGGTTAATACACTGCAAACGATGCAAGCCTTCGTTGTGTAGTGACAACGCCCAGAAGTTAAACCAGGTATTGGTGGCGGAACTCGCCCCTTGCGTTTGTGAAAAGTTATTTTCAATAATGAAATCAATCCGCTCTAGGGGAGCGTCAATACGCTGCGTAATTTTTAGCGCATCGAGAAGGTGGCGCATCGTTGCTTCAATTAAACCTTGCTTGTCACCAAAATAGTGACTGATTATCCCTGAAGAAAGCCCAGCTCTTTTGCTAATCAAGCTAATCGTTGTACCGTGATAGCCAACTTCTGCCATCACTTCTAGCGTTGCTTCTATTAATTGCTTCTTGCGAACTGGCTCCATTCCCACCTTGGGCATGCTACAACTCCAAACCTTAAATCTAAAAAATAACCTGCGACAGCACAACGCCGCCGCAGGCATGATATCACGATTAAAAGGTTAAGCGTGCGTTGACTGCAACAGCGCGAGGTGCGCCAATCCAAAATGCACCTGGTGCAATGGTAGACGCATAGTCTTCATCAAACAGGTTGTTTACTGTTAAACGCACTTCTAGCTCTTCAGCACCTGAACCAATGTTTTCGATAAAGCCGCCAATATAGAAGTCGCTAACGATATAGTCATCAACCTGTGCTGCATTATCAATATCCAGGTAGCGGCTATCAACGTACTTGGTAGACAGGCCTGCGAAGTAGTTATCGCGTGCCCAATCGAGGCTAATTACCGCCATAGTGTCAGGCGTACCGATAACCGTATTACCTTCAATAGCTACCAGTGACACTTCAGGGTTTTCAGGATCAGCGATGGCTGCCAGCGCATCGTCAAGTGTATCGTATTGCGTACCTGAACTACCTACCGTCGCAACATATTCTGACTCGCTTAAGGTAATAGAAGTGAACAACGAGAACTCTTCGGTTAGCATAATGTCTGCTGAAATTTCAAAACCGCTAGACTCAATACCGCCCACGTTTTTGTATCCACCCGCGGCTGCTTCAAGAAAGTCTATACCCTCTGAGGTTTCGTTACTGGTAAATTGAATACGGTCGTTAAACTCAATATTGTAGTAGGTCACGCTGGCATTGAAACCAGGTGAAGAGTAGCGGAAACCTACGTCAATGTTGTCAGCGGTTTCTGGCTTTATAAAGCGAAGGTCAGTATCGTTGCGCTCTAGTTGTGCATCTTTGATTGCCGCAAAGTTCTCACCGTAACCTGCGAAAACTTCCACTCCTTCAATGGGTAAAGGTGCAACGATACCGGCTGAGAATAAGGTATCTGAGTCAGTATTGACCGCTAAGTTGTTGGCTGAATCAAAGTTGTCCGTTTTCTCGATATCTACGTTAAACTTCTTGGCACCAGCACGAATGCGGGCAAAGCCTAGATCAAGCTCATCTTCCACATAGTACATCAAGGTATCAACTGGGAAGGTTCTGTCGTACTGCACCCAGTAAGGCACGTTGTCATAATCGACGCTAATAGACGAGTTGGTAATTTTATGCCAATCGCGAGACTCGCCACGCTCATAGTCTTCCCACCAAATACCAAAACGTACGGTATTATCAAAATCACCAATTTTGGTGTACCACACAGCATCAGCATTAATGCCAAAACGCTCTTTATCATAATGGGTGTGACGATATGAGCCCACGGGAATAGCGCCTTGCGCATGACAGCCTGGGTCATATTCTGCACCTGCACCACCATAAGGGAAGGTCAGTGAGCTTTGACAACCCTCAATAGGGCTTAGCTGGTTGCCTTGTCTATCAACAAAGTAGATTTGTCCCAGCTCCTCTCCACCGAATACCGTATTTCCAACAATAAGCTCTGAGTGCCCTTCTGCTCCGTCATCAGTGATATCAACAATATAGGGTGGAACCCATTCGCCGCGTCCTTCATTGTCGTGATAATACACGTTAGTCATAAAATCGACCTGGCCAATAGTAAAGTCAGCCTGTAAATAAGCGAAAAGGTTTTCGCGTAGGGTAGACCAACCTCGACGATACGCCTGATCTTGATAAGGCACGCCTGTCCACTCGTCAGTTAACTGGTCCCAATCTGGATTTTGCTCATATTGCGCCAGCCCGTATATGCGCTGGTAGTTATCTTCGTGGGTATCGTCGTAAGACAGGTAACCTGTAAGAGACACGTCGTTAACGGTAGAGATAAACTTCATGGCTAAATGATCACGGGTGTTCTCTGCTGCCTGCTGCATAAAGTCAGAACTTTCTTGACTTGAAAGGCTTATCCACGCGTAAGTATCTTTAAAGATTTCGCCTGTTTCGTAGCGTACATAATATTTTGACGCATCAAATGAACCCGCAGTCACACTGGTTATTAAGCCCTGCTCCGCAGACGGGTTAATGGTGGTGAAATTCAGTGTGCCGCCCAAGGCTTCGTGTGAACGGGAAGCGATATCCGCCGTACCCTGAGAAACTTCAACGCCTTTTACGTTTTCGGTATCAATATAGCGATTCGCTTTCGCGCCACCACCGTAATTCGAGTTACCGTTGGCGATGCCATCTACCGTCATGCCAATTTGCTGCTCGTTTAGGTTTACTTGAAAGCCACGAATAACAATAGACGTTGACCAGTCATCAGCCCCAAAGGTATCACCTTCGTTAATAAGCACACCCGGCAGGTTATCAACCGCGGCTAACACACTGCTAAGATTAGCCTGTTGTTTAAACATATCGTCGCTTGTTGCGTTATTCGCGTAAGAAACGCTTCGCCCAACAACGGTAATTTCTTCTATGCGCTCTTCGTCAGCACGCTCTGCTTCCTCTGCCCACGCCACTGTAGGTGTAGTCATAGACGAAAGTGCTGCAAGTACAGCTAACGAGAGTTTATTGTGTGTTTTCATGTGTTTCCCAAAGTAGTTGTGTAATGTTTACTCACTACTCTAGGGAGGAATTGTTACAGTAGCGTTAAGTTTAATTGAACAATCAATTAATAAAACATTTTCCATGTTTGTTTATTCAATGACATCCAAGTAAACACGCATCAGCTATAAACTGCCCCAGAAATTTAGCAAAGAAATCTTTGCCTAACAGACACAAAAAAGCCCTCACTAAGGAGGGCCAAAAGGGAAAGGTTTATCTTACCTTGATATTACTTCACGACTGCGTTGCGGCTTGAAAACGGGTGTTTTTGCTTTCAGTCCCGGCTACTTGCTTTTCTGCGTAAAGCAAGGCGTCGTGTAGCGTGTCAAAGTTGGGGATCCCTGGGTGCGCTTCGTTTACGCCCTCAAGCACCTTATTGACTTCTGCATTAGCACCACAAATAACCAGCTGACGACCTGCCGCTAGTGCATCTGAGGTAACTGTATCAACTGCCATCGCAGCAGAAACATCCATAAGTGGAACGCGCGAGAAATCTAAAATGGTGACTTTAGAACCCGGTTTCACACGCTCACGAACGTGGTGGCCCAAATCGGCAGCCGCACCAAAGCTTAGTGGCCCGCCAAAACTAAAGATTGATACTTTGTCTTTAAGAGATTCCAATAGCTCATTTTCTTTAGGGTCGTTTAACGACTCAGGGATTTTCTTAAGCTCTTCAATTTGCAGCTGTGCGATTTGCTTAACGTAAGCTAATGCTGCGAATACCACGCCAACACCAACTGCTGTGATCAGATCTACAAATACCGTTAGCGCAAGCACCATAATCATGAGGCCGAAGTCCCAACGGGGGCCTTTGTGAGCGCGCTTCAAGTAACTCCAGTCGATGATATCTAAGCCAACTTTAACCAAGATACCAGCAAGAACTGCGTGAGGAATTTGCGCTGCTAGCGGGCTAAGACCTAACACAATTGCTAGAAGAACTAGTGCGTGTACCATACCTGAAATGTTGTACTTACCACCGCTACGGATATTTACAACAGTACGCATCGTTGCGCCTGCACCTGCGATACCGCCGATAAGACCAGCAAATGTATTACCAATACCTTGGCCGATTAGCTCTTTGTTACTATCGTGACGGGTACGCGTCATGTTATCAGCAACAAGAGATGTAAGTAGACTATCGATGGCTCCCAGCACAGCTAGAATAAACGCGGCTTCAAGAATAAGCAGTGCTTTGCTTTGGTCAAATACTGGAAGATGAAGGCTAGGTAAACCCGTCGGGATATCACCAAGAATTGGCACAGACAACGCTAAACTTACAAGCGTGCCAATGATAAGTGCAGCCAGTGCACCAGGCACATACTTGCCTAGTTGCGGTGGCCATTTGTAGGCAATAACCAAGGTACCAAGGCCTAACGCCAAGGTTGCAAAATCAATATCGGCAAGCGCGGTTGGCAAGTATGTCAATGCGCCGATTGTTCCACCTGGAGGCTCATGGCCCAGTAAGCGGCCGATTTGAAGAATAATGATGATTGCACCGATGCCCGACATAAAGCCCGATATTACCGGGTAAGGCACTAGGCGAATGTATTGACCAATACCAAGGACACCAAAAACAATCTGGAATATACCGGCCAATATCACCGCTGTGAATATAAGGCTGGTGTCGCCCGATAGACTTGCGAACAAGCCTGCAAGAACAACAACCATAGGCCCCGTTGGACCAGAAATCTGTGCTGGTGTACCACCGAAAAGTGCGGCAAAAAAGCCAACCGCAATAGCACCGTACAGACCCGCCATTGGACCTAAGCCTGACGCGACACCAAGTGCAAGCGCCAGTGGTAAAGCAACGATACCGGCTGTTAAACCGCCGGTAAAATCGCCTCGTAGGTTTGAAAGGTTAATTTTTACCATCGTTATAGACCTTATTCACCGCGAGCAAGTTGTGCTTCGGCAGTAGACTCGTCCATTACATCAAATTCACCAGACTCAGTGTTGTAGTAAAGCACTTCACCTGAACCAATGTTATATACCCATCCGTGAAGCTTAACCTGACCTGTTGCAATTTTTGCAGCAACAGCAGGGTGAGTACGAAGGTGCTGAATTTGCTGAACAACGTTCTCTTTCGTTACCGCTTCTAGATCGTCAATAGAAAGGTCTGAATGGCCACAGCGCTCTTTAACAACTTCAGTTGCAACACGGCAATGACCTAGCCACTCTTTTACATGCGGAAGCGCACTTAAGCCTTCAGGGTTGATGGCGCCTTTCATTGCACCACAGTCAGTATGGCCACAAATAACAATGTGAGAAACGCCCAGTGCAGCAACTGCAAACTCAATAGACGCTGTCATGCCACCAGTTTGGTTGCTGTGAGGAGGTACGATGTTGCCCGCATTACGGCAGATAAATAGTTCACCCGGATCAGTTTGTGTTACTAAGTTCGGGTCGATACGTGAATCAGAGCACGTAATGAAAAGCACTTCAGGGTTCTGCCCAGTAGCTAGTTTTTGAAACGTAGCTTTTTTGTTTGGGTAAACTTCTTTCTGGAATTTGGCAACACCTGAGATAACGTGATCCATATATAACTCCCAATTTTTTAATAATTGTAATGATTATGTAATTACGCCAGTTTCACCTGATAGATTAATAGTTTAATATACTAACTCGCGATAGCTAAATACTATCACTGCTTACGTAACACTATCTATAAGCATAGTAAGAGAGAGCCATTTTCACCATGCAGTTCAACGGAAAGACCCCGTCAATTAACCAAATCCGCTATTTTGTTGCAGTGGCTAAATACCTAAGCTTCAGGCAAGCAGCGGGAATACTGGGAATTAGTCAGCCTACTCTGACCAGTCAGATCAGTGCGCTAGAAAACCTCTTAGGGCTAACGCTTTTTGAACGATCACGCACGGGAACGCTGTTATCTCCCCAAGGTAAAGCCTTGCTTGATGCAGCGGAAGAGGTGCTGCAGGCCTCTCAACGGTTCAGCGAAATTGCACGAGACTTGTCCGAGGGTGAAGTTGTAACCTACCGGTTAGGGATACCGCCAACACTAGGGCCTTATTTACTTCCCTTTGTGCTACCAGATCTGCACAAACGGAAGCCCGGCTTGCGCTTCTATGTTCGAGAAGGCGCCCCTAACGCATTGCAACACGGTCTACTGCGTGGTGAATATGACCTAATTCTTTCCCCACTTTCGGGCGAAAACTCTCAATTGATCACGCAACCACTCTTCAAAGAGCCTTTAAAATTCGTCACGCCTTCTGATCACAAATTGTCAGGAAAAGCCTATGTTAAGCCAGAAGAAATAAGCGGCGAGAAAGTGTTAACACTCGAAGACCGACATCACTTTCATCATCAAGTGCAGCGCATTTGCGATGAGATTGGGGCAGATTTACAGCGTGATTATGAGGGCACCAGCCTCGATACTTTGCGTCAAATGGTGGTAATGGGCATGGGTGTAGCGTTCCTACCAGGGCTTTATATTCATTCTGAGTTGCACAAGCCTGAAGCGTTACACGTGTGTGAGATTGCCGATATGCCTATTGAGCGTCAGCACTCATTAGCGTGGAGAAACACTGCGCCTGGACGAAAGACCTTTAGAGAAATATCAATTATCATAAAAGAGATAATTGAAACTCGCCTGTCGGACGCCGTGACTATAGTCAGTGCTGCCCCAAGCCCTCTTCAAAAACGTTAAACTGGTTGTAATTTATTATGATTGATAGACAACATTTACGAATAGTAAGAGCGATAGATGCTGAAGGCACGATGACAGAAGCGGCAAAATCGCTTTTTCTAACCCAGTCAGCGTTAAGCCACGCAATGAAAAAGTTGGAAGCCCATTTTGACGTACCGCTTTGGAAAAAAGACGGCAGAAGACTCACGCTGACTCAGGCGGGTCAGAGTGTATTGGGCTTAGCTCACCGAGTTTTACCCCAGTTTGAGCATACTGAAGCCCAATTACGCAGATTCGCCGATGGTAAACAGGGCATATTACGTATTGGGATGGAGTGCTACCCGTGTTTTGAATGGTTGCTCAAGGTAGTGGCGCCTTTTTTGAAAGCCTTTCCAGATGTTGATGTAGATGTACGCAGAGCGTTCTCTTTTGGCGGTTTACAAGCGCTTCACGGGTACGATATTGATATATTGCTCACGCCAGACCCTCTTTCACTTGAAACCATTACCTACACGCCAGTGTTCGAATATGAACAAGTGTTGGTAATGGATAAGCACCACCCTTTGGCAGAGAAACCATTTGTTACACCGAAAGACTTAAGCAATGAGACCCTTATCACCTACCCCGTAGAACTCAGTCGACTGGACGTATTCACGCATTTTCTTACTCCTGCCAATTGCACAGTGAGGCAACATAAAACGATTGAAACCACAGAGATCATCTTACAAATGGTAGCAGCGGGACGTGGTGTTACTGCGCTACCTAAATGGTTAATTGATGAATCAAAAGAAAGCGATCTCCTGACTTGTCGGTCGCTTGGTGAACAAGGCGTATCAAAAACGCTGTACTTGGGTCATAGAAAAGCGCAGGACGTATTGGGGTTTGTAGATGATTTCATTGCCCTTTCGCAAACGCACAAGCCATAGGTTTTCCAAACTTTATTTCGGAAACTTATGTCAAACTAAGGAATAAAACAACTCGCTTGCCAACAATGTTGGCAAGCGAAAACGCTCTAATTAAAGACTATTGCGCATTATGCGCGGTTAACAGTATGAATGGCGCTAAATTTTAAACTGCCCCACCAATTCTTTTAAGTCACCAGAAACGGCACTTAACTGCGTAGCTTCCACAGCTAACTCTTCTGCATGCTGACTAGTTTTATCACTTAAACCAGTGATAGCTACGAGCGACTTATTAATATCTTGCGCCACCTCCGTTTGCTGCTCGGTCGCCAGTGCTATGTGAGTACTTTGCTCGTGAACCAAACCTATAGACTGGGTAATGTCTTTAAGCGTTTCGACCACTTTCTCTGTTTTATCGACACCAGATTGAGAACGGGATTGTCCTTCCTGCATAACACTGTTGGTCTGCTCAGACATCGCCTGCAATCGCTCTACCATTTTTCGTATATCAGTCGTCGATTCTTGTGTACGACTTGCTAATGAGCGAACTTCATCTGCAACAACGGCAAAGCCGCGCCCCTGTTCACCGGCTCTCGCCGCTTCAATGGCTGCGTTTAATGCCAGTAAATTAGTTTGTTCAGCTATGCTGTTAATTACATCGACTACAGCACCGATGCTATCTGACTCTTTGCTCAATCCGCCCACAACTTCAACACCCTGACTGATGGCGTCAGCCAGCGCGCGAATTTCCCTCATGGCATCTTGCACTTGCTCACTGCCGGCTTGTACCAATTCATCTGCTTTAGTCGCAGCGTCACTGGACTGTGCCGCATTTTTAGAAATTTCAACGACGGTAGCAGCCATCTGCGTGACTGCCGTAGACACATTGTCCACCTGACTACGCTCTTGGTTAATTTCCTTGCTAGTCGCGTGACTCACATCTCGAAGGTGATCCGCTGCATCAGAAACAGCCTTAGTGTTAGCGGCAGTATCCTTTAGCAATGATCTTAGTTTATCAGTAAAGGTATTAAACTCTATGGCTAGCGCACCGATTTCGTCGTTACTCTTAACTTCCAGATGCTTGGTTAAGTCGCCGTCGCCATGCGCTATTTCCGCCATTGCGTTGCGCATTTCGACCAAAGGCTGAGTGACTTTAGCACTCGCAAAATAAGTAATAAGCGCTATTAATCCAATAATCACAAAGGCGACGATAATTGCCGTAGTAATTGCATTATTTATAGGGCTATCAATGATGCTTGCAGGGATAAGAATGCCCAGCGACCAATTCATTTGTGGGTTAGTTAACTGAGCGTGCTCAAAAACCGCAACATAGTCTTCCCCCTTCCAGGTTACGTGCACAATACCAGATTCATTAGCCGCTATATTACTTGCCAACTTGCCAAACCCTTCAGTGCTATCAAACACGCTGTCAAAGTTGCGAATAGAGGAGCTTAGTGGCAACGCTTTGCTCTGTTTTGGAAAGTAAACAATGTTTTGGTTTTCATCGAGTAAAAACGCCGTGCCTTGTTCTTCATAACGAATGGCATCTATGACCTTACCCACCGTGCTAATAAGAATATCGACACCGCCAACGCCTAGTAACGCTCCATTTTTGTATATCGGGGTTTGTACTACTGCAGATACGCTTCCATCTTGGGAATCGACAGCAGGAGGCGTTACATATAGCTTTCCTTTTTCAACGGCAGTAGTAAACCACGGACGCTTAGTTGCAAAGTAACCGGCGTTAGGATTACCAGCATCAGGACCCGAAGTGTCTACGCCGACTCGGCCCTCTTCATAGAAGTATTCACCCGTCTTAGCTGAACCAAAGAACGCCGATTTAATAATGGGATCTTGGCTGCTGATGCCCTCAAATGTGGCATAGATATCTTTGGATTGAGCCAGTTGGCTTTCGGGCGCCCCTCGCGTGTTATGGCGCGTAAAAAAATCTTGTAGAAAAGGACTACTTAGGAACGCTCTAGCAACGCCGCCATAGGTTGCGAAGAAGCCTTCAACGTCATTAGCCTCACGTGCAACTAAGGATTTAAGCTCTTTTTCTACGCGACTGCGGGTGTTATCTGCAACGGTATTGACTAAGAAAAACGCCGTAATGAGTAACATCAAAGCTATGCTACCGCCAACGATAAGCATGAACTTTTTTTGGAGTGATATGGATTTCATTTGTACTTCTCATTGTTTACTAAACGCCACAACGTGTGAAAAGTGTATTCCAGCACTAGGGGCTGTTGACCTTTGTTGTACATTTTTGCAGCGGTCTTTGTGCCATCTAGACAAGGCGGATGTTTGACGGTTTAGTGGTTCTAAGTCGAAAACATTCAACGCAGTATAGATGGCACAAAGGCGCTGCCCGAAGGGGTCGTTATGGAAGCCTTTTACTCTTTGTCACAGCCCTTTAACTTAGCCCACTAGGCTTGCAGGACTGTTTCGCGATTAAAAGGCTTCCATTTAGACCAAAATTCGTACATCAAAGGTCAACAGGCCCTGATAAATCGCACACATTTCAGGTTTAGTTTTATTAGTATAAAAGCGCAAGTGAGCCGAGCTCGCTTGCACTTCTAATACTTTGAGATATACGGAGAAATTTTACAACCTCTGAAAGTCAATTCTACGAAAGTTTAAATACAGAGTGAATTAAACGCTTTTAAGAATTAGCTGTAAAAGCAAAGATAAGCGGTAGGCGTAGACACTTTTACGTCAAAAGAAGCATCGGCGGGTACATTAAAGCTGGTGCCTGTAGCAAATGATTGCCATTCGTCACTTCCCGGAAGCTTCACAACTAGCTCACCTTCAACCACTTTCATTAGCTCTTTTTGTGATGTAGAAAATGTATATTCACCCGGCGACATCACGCCCGAGGTGCAGGGGCCGTTTGCAGATTCAAACCCAATCGAGCTCACTTTATTGTCGAAATAATGGTTTACTTTAAAGCTCATAGTTACTCCTTTGATGTGAGTGCTGACTTTCTTTGCTTTAACTGTTTTTAAAGCAAAGTGCTGCAGCCTTGATACTTCTTTAGCGTTTTTGCCAAATAAGCATATGGTTATTGGCGGGCATGTCGATTATTTCTTGCAAGCTTAACTCGCCTGCCCAAGCAGTAAGCTCATTGATATCGCGGTAGCCACCATAACCACGCGCTAAAAGCGAAGTATGGAAGGCTTGGTTACTTTCAGAAGTAAACTTACCACTATGTGTAAAAGGGCCATACTGACAGAATACGCCCCCTTTGGGTAAGTGCAACGCTACTGATTCCATGAGTAGCTTCGCCTCTTCTTTTTGCATGATATGCGCGGTGTTTGCCGTAAAAATCCCGTCTATGTCGAGGTTGGGAAAGTCATCTTTCCCAACGGTAAATGCTATGGGAGGTTTCACATTCCCCGTATTTGAATCACTCAGCCACGCGGCAATGCCTTCGTGATAGTGTGGTTGGTCGCTTGTGTGCCAAATAAGATGGGGCAAATGCTCAGCCAAAAATACGGCGTGCTGACCTGTTCCACTCCCTATCTCTAATACCTGTCGGCAATTGGCAAATTTACGTTCAAGCACGCTCAAAATGGCGCGCTTGTTGTTCTCACAAGCCTGACTAAAAGGCTTTTCGATTTGCATACACGTTACCTGCCTAATCAGCATTAATCACTTAAGTTTGGACCCAACCACTTTTCAGCTTCTTCCAAGGTCCAGCCTTTACGTGTGGCGTAATCTTCTACTTGGTCGGCTTGAATTTTGGCGACAGCAAAGTATTTGGCATCAGGGTGAGCAAAATACCAACCCGATACTGACGCCCCCGGCCACATGGCGTAACTTTCCGTAAGCTTCATACCTGTATGCTGCTCTGCTGACAACAAATCCCAAATAAGCTGCTTTTCAGTATGCTCGGGACACGCGGCGTAGCCTGGTGCCGGTCGAATGCCTTGGTATTTTTCGCGAATAAGTTCTTCGTTACTTAGTGATTCGTCAGCGGCGTAACCCCAGTAATGCTTACGCACTTGCTCGTGCAGATATTCCGCAAACGCTTCGGCAAGCCTGTCTGCCACCGCTTTAACCATAATGCCGTTGTAGTCATCGCCAGTCTGAATATAGCTATCAGCAAGCTCGTCTTCACCTATACCGCCGGTGACGGCAAAAGCGCCCACATAATCATTTATGCCACTCGACTTTTCAGCTACAAAGTCTGCTAAACAATAATTAGCGAATTTGTCTTTTAGGGTTTGCTGACGCAAGTGATGGGCAACACCTTGAATCTGGTTTCTCGACTCATCGGTATAAATTTCAACATCGTCATTAACGCGGTTGGCAGGAAACAAGCCGATAACGCCTTTCGCCTGAAGGCTGTTCTCTTCGATAATTTTATCCAGCATGGCGTTGGCGTCGTTAAACAGTGACTGTGCTTGCTCTCCCACCACCTCATCTTCAAGTATACGTGGGTACTTGCCTGCCAAAGACCAGGTTAAGAAAAATGGCGTCCAATCAATGTAGTTGCGCAGCGTAGCCAAATCGGCGGTTACCGGTGTTACACCTAGGTTCGCAGGTTTTACTGGTAAAGTCGTAAAATCTGGCTTAAAAGCGTTTTCTCTGGCCTGTTCTAACGTCACCGGCTTGCTGCGCGGCTTTTTACGGGCGTGCTGTTCACGTACCGTATCGTATTCTTTTGCCAATTCCTGCGCGTAAATATCGCGGGACGTTTTGTTTAGAAGGCGCTGACATACGCCTACTGCTCTACTCGCATTTGGAACATAGGCTACAGGCGCATGGTAGTTTTGTTCAATTTTTACCGCAGTGTGCGCTTTAGACGTAGTCGCCCCGCCAATAAGCAGCGGGATATCAAAGCCCTGACGCTCCATTTCTTTGGCAACGTGAACCATTTCATCTAGTGAAGGTGTAATAAGGCCCGACAGGCCTATCATATCAACGTTTTCATCTTTAGCGGTTTGTAAAATTGTCGCCGCTGGCACCATTACGCCAAGATCAATCACTTCAAAGTTATTACACTGAAGTACCACGCCAACAATATTTTTACCGATATCGTGAACGTCGCCCTTTACCGTCGCTAATAGAATTTTGCCGTTACTTTTAGCGTCGTCTGACTTTTCTTCTTCAATGTATGGCTGTAAATGGGCTACCGCTTTTTTCATTACACGTGCCGACTTTACTACCTGAGGAAGGAACATTTTACCTTCGCCGAACAAATCTCCTACCACGTTCATGCCGTCCATTAACGGCCCTTCAATAACGTGTAATGGACGCTCAGCTTGCTGACGTGCTTCTTCAGTATCTTCAATGATGTAATCGGTAATGCCTTTAACAAGCGCATGCTCTAAGCGCTTATTCACTTCTTGCTCGCGCCAGGATAAATCTTCCTTTGCGGCCGCTTTACCGTCTCCTTGATAGTTCGGTGCAATATCGAGTAAGCGTTCAGTGGCATCACTTCTGCGGTTTAAAATCACGTCTTCAACCGCATCTCGAAGTTCAGCCGGTATTTCGTCATATACCTCTAGCTGACCTGCATTCACAATAGCCATATCCATACCCGCTCGAATAGCGTGATATAGGAATACCGAGTGCATAGCTTCACGTACCGGGTTGTTACCTCTGAACGAGAACGAAATATTAGAAAGACCGCCGGAAATATGAGAGTACGGACAGGTTTTACGTATCTCGCGGGTCGCTTCAATAAAATCAACCGCGTAGTTATCGTGCTCTTCAATACCTGTCGCTACAGCAAAAATATTGGGGTCAAAAATAATATCTTCAGGAGGAAAGCCGACTTCTTCTGTCAGCAACTTGTAGCTACGCTGACAAATCTCAACTTTGCGGGCTTGTGTATCGGCCTGGCCGGTCTCGTCAAAGGCCATCACTACGGTTGCAGCACCATAGCGCTTTATTAGCTTGGCTTGGTTTAAGAAGATCTCTTCCCCTTCTTTTAAGCTAATAGAGTTAACAATCGCTTTGCCCTGCACACACTTAAGCCCTGCTTCGATGATCTCCCATTTAGACGAGTCGATCATAATGGGAACTCGGCTAATATCTGGCTCAGAGGCAATCAGGTTTAAAAAGGTGATCATGGCCTGCTTTGAATCAAGCATGGCCTCATCCATATTGATATCAATAATTTGAGCACCGTTTTCTACCTGCTGTCTTGCGACATCAAGTGCGGTTTCATAATCACCTTCAAGAATAAGACGTTTAAAGCGAGCAGAGCCTGTAACGTTGGTGCGCTCACCGATATTAATAAATGTAGAAAATTCTGCGCTCATTATGCCCTCCTAGTGTACAAACGGCTCTAGGCCTGACAAACGCATTTTGGGTTCAAACTTTGGCACTTTTCTTGGCGCAATCCCATTGACCGCGTTAGCAATATCGCGAATGTGTTCTGGTGTACTGCCGCAGCAGCCACCTACGATATTCACTAGCCCTGACTGCGCCCATTCTTTGATGTGCTCGGCCATTTCAGGGCCTTCCATGTCGTATTCACCAAACTCGTTGGGTAAACCAGCGTTAGGGTGCGCTGAAATTAAGCACTCACTAACAGTAGCCACTTCATCCACGTATTGGCGCAGTAAGTCTGGCCCAAGAGCACAGTTTAAGCCGAATGAGAATGGACTGATGTGTCGCATGGAATAATAAAACGCTTCCGCGGTTTGACCAGACAGCGTGCGCCCTGAGGCATCGGTAATCGTGCCAGACACCATAACGGGCAGCGATATACCTAGCTTTTCAAAAACCGACTCTACCGCATAGGCTGCCGCTTTCGCATTAAGTGTATCGAAGATGGTTTCCAGCATGATTAAATCTGCACCGCCTTCAATGAGCGCTTCGGTAGACTCGCTATACGCTTCCACGAGTTCGTCAAAAGTAACATTGCGTTTGCCTGGGTCGTTAACGTCAGGCGAAATTGAAGCAGTGCGGTTTGTTGGCCCAAGTACGCCCGCCACGAAACGGGGTTTGTCGGGTGTCTTTGCTGTGAACTCATCGGCAGCTTTACGCGCCAATTTAGCTGCAGCTAAATTAATATCACGGGATTGAGCCTGCATATCGTAATCGGCCATAGCGATAGTCGTAGCATTAAACGTATTCGTTTCAATAATGTCCGCGCCAGCTTCAAAGTAATCACAGTGAATTTGATAGATGATATCGGGCTGGGTAAGAACCAACAAATCGTTGTTACCCTTAACATCGCAGTGCCAGTCGGCAAACTGTGTTCCGCGATAATCTTCTTCTTCTAACTTATGGCGCTGAATCATGGTGCCCATGGCGCCATCTAATATAAGGATGCGCTTTTTAGCGGCTTCTGTAAGCGTTGCTTGCGCGCTAGAATTTGGTCTTTGGCTCACGTGCTACCTCTTTGGCTGTGACTTTTCAGCAAGCTGACTTAAATCGTAAGGCGTGGTCTGATAGACATAATAATTCAGCCAGTTTGTAAACAATAGGCTACCGTGTGAGCGCCACTGTACAATAGGAGACTTGGCTGGATCATCCCCTTCAAAATAGTTTTTTGGAATTACTGGCGTTTGTCCCGCGGCAATATCTCGAAAATACTCGTCTTTAAGTGTATCTGGATCGTATTCCGGGTGACCCGTTACAAATACCATGCGCTTATCTTCTGACGCCACAATATAAGCGCCTACATCGTCAGACTCTGCAACAACACTAAGTCCATCGACGCTGTTATACAACGAGGTGTTAATATGCCCATAACGGGAATGTGGTGCGTAAAAAGAAGGATCAAAGCCTCTTAATAGCTCATTGTTCGGGTCATTCACTTTATGTTTAAAGACACCTGAAAACTTTTCGTCTCTAAGCTCTCGTGTAATGCCGTAAAAGTGATACATGGCGGCGTGAGCAGCCCAACATAAGTAAAGGGTTGAGTTCACGTGACGCTGCGCCCACTCCAATATGGTGGTCATGGTTTCCCAGTACTTTACTTCCTCGTAATCGATAAGCGCGAGAGGCGCACCGGTGACAATGAGGCCATCGTATTTCTTATTCGCTACCGCTGAAAAGTCGTGATAGAAAGCATCCATGTGCGATTGCGGGGTATTCTTCGGCGCTTGATTATCAATTCGAATTAAATCCACGTTTATTTGCAGTGGCGTGTTCGATAACAGGCGAAGTAACTGTACCTCTGTTTCTATCTTGTTCGGCATTAAATTAAGAATACCGACTTCAAGAGGACGAATATCCTGATTGGCAGCCCTGTCCATGTCCATGGTAAAAATGTTTTCACCTAGTAGTACATTCTGCGCGGGTAACTTCTCAGGAATACGAATTGGCATAGAGGGCTCCAGTGATAAATTACAATATCTGTATTGTGTCTATAACTGGCGATATGTCAACATCTTTACGTCTAGACGTCTAAACGTTTTTTCTCTGGTGCTCAAAAATACTATTTATTTTGTTTATGCACCATTACCAACATTTCAGCTTCGGCACGAGGAATGTCGCAGGCTTCAATAATTTCATCAATGCTAGCGCCTTGCTTGACTAAGTCCGCCGCACGCTGATATAGGCGTAGGGAAGGATCTTGAAGCTTGAGTTCTCGAAGCTGGTTTTCAATATCAGTTTGCTTTTCGTCTAACTCTTGAAGGTGTCGAGTGATCACCAAGGTGCGTGCTTGCGCCTCAGTTTGTTGATTATTTGCATTTTTAGCAAGGGCTTCCGTGCGGGCAATAGCCTCTGCGTTAGCATGTTCGCTTTCGCTTAATGCAGAACGCAACTGTTTAATGTGTGAATACAGCACACCCATCGCGGCGATGAGTATAACTACAAGAATACACAGTATGAGTTCTAATAAGGTAGGTGCAGCAAGCTGCCAATCCATGGACATAACCCTTGGGGAAATGTAGGCAGTATTATAATCAATACCGCCTATTCATTTATTTAGATGTTGCTAAGCTCATCCCACTCTTCGTCGCTCAACAATTTATTAAGATCTACAAGAATAAGCAGTTCGCCGTCGCGGTTACTTACACCTTGGATAAACTTAGCACTCTCTTCAGTACCTACGTTAGGGGCACTATCAATCTCTGAAGATTTCAAGTAAACCACCTCAGCGACACTATCCACCAGAATACCAACCACCTGCTCGTCAGACTCAATAATAACAATACGGGTATTGTCAGTAATTTCTGTTGGCGGTAATCCGAAACGAGCACGTGTATCGATAACCGTTACTACGTTACCACGCAGATTGATAATACCAAGTACATAGTCAGGTGCACCGGGTACAGGGGCTATTTCGGTATAACGCAAGACCTCTTGAACTTGCATCACGTTGATACCGTAAGTTTCTTCACCTAAGCGATACGTTACCCATTGAAGGACTTCGTCGTTGCTGTCGGTGGCGTTATTATTTATTCTTTCGTCGCTCATGAACCTGGCTCCCAATACTATGGCGTCTGGTCGTTACTGCCTAAGCCTTTGTTAAGCATAGATATTAATTCTTCAACGTCAATTAACGCGCACATTTTTTCTTTAACCATCCCTGCTAACCAGGGACGCTTACCTGTGGACTCGCGCCATTTAACATCATCGGTAGTCAAATTGACCGTATTGACTAGCTTTTCACTAGCCAGACCCCACGCACTTTCCCCTAACATTATAAGATATCGGTAGTTAAGCGATTGTGCGAGGTTTTCGTCATATTTTTCTGGCATTACCCATTTTGCAGAGTCAACAACACTTAGTTTAGACTCTCTGTGCAACATTACACCCATAAACCAATCAGGTTTTCCAAATAAAGGGCCAATCTTCTCAATTTGGTGGATCCCACCTAGCGACGTCAAAGGCACCGCAAGTGTTAACCCTGCAACCTCAAAGAATAGCGCCTGAAAGCGAAAACCGAGAGTATCCTTTAGTGGAACTTTTGTTTTTTCAGCGCGGTTTAACGCAGCTTCTTGTTCATTTTCTACTAAAGTTTCTGCGTGAGACTGTTGCTGTTCATCTTCAATTGTCTCTGCTTTTTGCGTTTCAATTAACGATGTAACCTTTTCCGCTATCGCTTTTTGTTCATTCGATTGCGGCTCACTTTCATTGACGGTAGAAGCAAGCGCCGTCTCAGCCATCTGCTGAGAAGCCTGCTCGAGCAATTTTGCCGTGCGCGCAGTCACATCTTCCGGTGCTTCTGGCTCTTTGAGGAGACTATCAAGGTATGCCTCCATCACTTCTTCACGGGCAAAAGGCGATTGCTTGCTCATGTTCTCGTTATTTCTCCAATACCGCTAATAGTTTCTCGTACGCAGACACACCACGTGTTTTGGGATACGCTGCGGAAATGGGAAGCTGTACTAAACTTGCATCCCTGAAGTGCGTGTCGACGGGAATAACCCCTTCCCACACGCGCTCACCATAGTCATTCATTAAGCGCTTTCGCGATGCAAGCGCCGCGTTAGTGCGCTTATCAAACATAGTTGGAATAATCACAGTATCAAAGGATTTGTCCAACGAACGTCCCATAATTTCCATGGTACGAATCATTCTGTCTAGCCCTTTAAGCGCCAGATATTCCGTTTGGGTAGGCACGATAACCTTATCACACGCTGCAAGAGCGTTAACCATCAGCACCCCAAGCACTGGAGGGCAATCGATGATAGCAACATCAAATTCTCCTGCTATTTTTGCCAACGCTTTTTTTAGGACTAAGCCCATACCTTGTTCGCTACCCATCGTTCTATCTAAGGTCGCGAGCGCCATTGTTGCAGGAAGCACATATAAGTTGTCTAACTTTGTCGGGCACAGACAATCCATAACATTATCGGCCGTAATGTCATTAGACTTAATAAAAATATCGTAAACTGAATGACTTGAAGCTTCTGCATCGATACCGAAGTAATAACTCAGCGATGCATGTGGATCAGTATCAATCATTAGCACTCGCTTGCCTTGCTGTGCAAGCAAGCCGCCAAGGCTCACCGTAGTGGTAGTCTTTCCTACACCACCTTTCTGATTCGCTACTGTCCACACTTTCATATTTGCTGTTCCATTACTGTTCAAACTGCTATCGCATTTCGGTTTGAACGCAACTGCTCATATCATCAATGTTTATATTTTTACTGGATATATTGGCAACGGCTACGGCTTGAGGCATACCGTACACAACACAGGAATCTTGGTCTTGAGCCCAAATCGTTGCGCCTTTTTCCTTGAGCATTCGGCATCCTTCTCTGCCGTCAGCTCCCATACCCGTTAATATAATTCCTAATACATCCCCACCATAAGCTTTAGCCAGAGAACTGAAAGTGAGATCAACACTGGGCTTATAATTCACCTTGTCACTCGCACTTGCATCAACAATGGCAATGCGTTTATTCGCACCTATGGTTTCTAGCAACATTTGCTTCCCACCGGGAGCAAGATACGCATGACCTGGCTTTAGAATGTCGCCGTGCTCGGCTTCTTTTACTCTAATCTTACAGTTTGTGTCTAAACGCTGTGCAAATGCCGTAGTAAATGTTCCAGGCATGTGTTGTACAAGCAAAATGGGGTATGGAAACTCTGCAGGTAAAGGAGACAGCACTTTTTGAAGCGCCACAGGCCCGCCTGTAGAAGCCCCAATTGCCAAACACTTGTAGTGCTTTCCCGTCGCTCTTACAGACGAAACGGTTGGTTGTTTGGCTGCGTCTTTATGCCCTGATAGCAACCCTGATGTTTTAAAAAACGCCTGCTTTGGCGCATTATCAGGAAGCTTTCTTGCCTCTGTAGAGCGGAACGACGGACGCTTAAGACCAATACCACGACGCGCTATTAAGCGTACTTTTGTACACAACAAGCGCGATGCGTCTTTTCTGTCCTGCGCGATATCTTCAAATTTCTTCGGTAAGAAATCGAGCGCCCCCGCTTCTAACGCATCTAATGTCGCTTGCGCACCATGATGCGTAAGCGAAGAAAACATAAGAATAGGTGTAGGCCGTTTGTCCATTATGGCCTTTACAGCTGAAATGCCGTCCATGACAGGCATTTCAACATCCATCGTTATCACATCCGGCTTAAGCGCTTCTGCTTTTTCAAGTGCATCGCGCCCATTTCTCGCTTCCCCAACAACTTCAAGTTCCCTATCGCCATCGAGTATTTCTTTTACTCGACGACGATAAAAAGTCGAGTCGTCCACGACAAGGACTTTAAAGACCATGGATTATTATTCCTGTTAATTCATCGCCTTACTTGATGGGTTTACGCGCATACCGTTTAAGCAGGCTCGGAATATCTAAAATTAGTGCAATTCCACCGTCTGATGTAATCGTGGCTCCCGCCATACCAGGCGTGCCTTGCAATAATGCATCAAGAGGTTTAATAACCACTTCTTCTTGGCCTATTAGCGCGTCTACTACGAATCCTACTTGTTGTGTACCAATTTGCACTACAACAACGTGTCCCTTTTCTCTATCGATGTTTTTGGGACCTCGAATCAACCATTCACCAAGGAAGAACAACGGAATTGCTTTTGAACGAACTATCATTGTTAGCTGGCCATCGACCGTGTTGGTCTTTTTGATGTCCATATTTATTATTTCGTTCACCGCACCTAATGGTAACGCAAAGGTTTGTTTTCCTACAACAATCATTAGCGTCGGAAGAATGGCTAGCGTTAGCGGAACTTTGATATCCAGTCGCGTGCCTTTTCCCAGCTGTGAATCAATGTTCACGGTGCCGTTAAGTTGGTTAATTTTGGTCTTAACCACGTCCATGCCCACACCGCGGCCAGAAATATCACTAATTTCTGTTTTGGTTGAGAACCCTGGCGCGAATATCAAGTTAAACGCTTCAACATCCGACATCCGTGCAGCTGCATCTGCGTCTAGTACACCGCGACTAATAGCAATTTCTTTAAGCTTTTCAGGATCCATTCCTTTACCATCATCTTCGATGGTTAGAAGAATATGATCGCCTTCTTGAGATGCCGATAGCTGAACCGTACCCATGCGCGGTTTACCCGCTGCAGCACGGTCATCAGGCATTTCAATACCATGGTCGACGGAGTTTCTCACCAAATGCACAAGTGGATCGGCCAGTGCTTCAACCAGGTTTTTATCTAAATCAGTTTCCTCACCCACAAGCTCAAGGGTTATTTCTTTCTTCAAGCTTCTAGCGAGGTCTCGAACAACGCGAGGGAAACGACCAAACACCTTCTTGATAGGTTGCATGCGGGTTTTCATTACCGCACCTTGCAAGTCGCCCGTTACCACATCTAAGTTGGCAATGGCTTTGGACATGCTTTCGTCGTTACTGTTGATACCCAAGCTTATTAGCCTGTTTCTCACTAGTACGAGTTCACCCACCATGTTCATAATTTGGTCAAGGCGCTTGGTATCTACACGTACTGTAGTCTCAGCAGGAGGCGCAGCTGGTGCCGCCTTCTTCTCATCTTTTTTAGGCGCTGCTTTTGGTGCAGCAGGTGTGCTTGCTTTAGCTGGCGCTGCGGCGCTAGGAGCAGGCGTCGCTTTTGGCGCAGCTGGCGCTGCTTGTTTCGCTTTTTGAACCGCTTCTGTTGCTGCCTTATCTACAGGAGGCTCTGGCGCCTTTGAAACGGCTCCCTGCTTGGTAGGCCCTTGCCCTGAGCCATGCAGTTGGTCAAGCAGTGCTTCAAATTCGTCATCGGTGATTTCTTCATCACCAGCTTCACTCGGCGTAACTGGTGCTGGAGCTGGTGCATTTGCCTTTGGCGCAGCTTCTTCACCACCAAACTTGCCTTTGCCATGTAAATCATCGAGCAGCGCTTCAAATTCTTCGTCGGTGATATCGTCGTTATCACTAGCGGCAGCAGGTGCAGCAGCCTTTGCAGGTTCGCTTTTAGCCGCTGAGGACTGTCCTGGTGCCCCAGAGCCATGAAGCTCATCAAGCAGCGCTTCAAACTCATCTTCAGTGATTTCGTCAATACCGCCGCTATCACCAGAACTTGGTGCCTGTGCAGTAGGCTCTTCAACAACTAATTCTGGCTCTTCAATCGCGGGCTCAGGTTCTGACACCGGCGCGCTTTGTTCACCAAAAATATTCTCATCTGGAGATTCCGGGCGACTTAGTTTGTGTAACAAGTCTACTAGGTGTGCATCTGCTGGCTCTAATGGATCCCGAGCTTTCACTCGTTCAAACATTTCAACCACCACATCTGTGGCTTGCAGAATAATATCCATCAGTTCAGGGGTTAGTGTTCGTTGACCGTTACGCATTACGTCAAAGACGTTTTCCGCACCGTGACAAATTTCTACTAACTCGGTAAGAGACAGGAACCCTGCTCCCCCTTTAACTGTGTGATAACCACGGAAAATTGCATTCAGCAAATCCGCATCTTCAGGATTGTTCTCAAGATCAACGAGCTGTTCTTGTAATTGTTCAAGTATCTCTCCAGCCTCAACTAGAAAGTCCTGTAATATATCCTCGTCAACATCAAACGACATGCGCCCGCTCCCCTAAAAACCTAAGCTAGACAGAAGATCATCTACATCATCTTGGCCTGACACGACGTCGTCGCGCTTATCGGCATCAATGATAGGGCCTTCTGCCTCTACACCATCAACCTTATCGGCCTTAACGCTAGATGGTTTAGTTTGTTCTGCACCGTCGCGTTCACCAAACATGGTAAGCATGTTAACTAAGCTGTCTTCCACTTCTTTAACCAAGTCGATAACGCGGCGAATAACCTGACCAGTTAAGTCTTGATAACCTTGAGCCATCAATACTTCTGTAAGTAACTGTGTAAGTTTAGCTGACTGTGCCGAACCTTCTTCCAACAATTCGTCTAAGTCTGCGCATAAAGCCTTGAATTCACCCAACTCTATTTGGCGATTCATCAGCTTCTTCCACTCAGGCATAACCTTTTCGATGCGCGCCGACAGCATTTCAGCTATAGGCATGCTCGCTTCAACGGCATCCATAGTAGTATTAGCAGCTTTTTCAGTTTCTTCAATTACGTAGGTTAGGCGGGATTGTGCATCGGGAATATCATCGGTCGCGAGATTTTTAATGCGGTCGTCTATTTGGAAATTATTCAGCGCGTCATGGAGCTGACGCGTCAGTTTCCCTACTTCAGCAAATAACTCAACGTTTTCTTTCATTGAGGCCGCTTCTAGTAGGGCATTGGCTGAAGCGTTGTCACCCTCTTCAAGGTAGGTGACAAGCTGTTTTGCTTCTTCCAACGAAATTGGAACGTTTACATTCGTTGACATCCAGTAAACCTCATTTCTCTGGTGAGCGTCTGGATCAACCTAAACGTTCGAATATTTTATCTAATTTTTCTTTAAGTGTTGCTGCAGTGAACGGCTTAACAACGTAGCCATTAACACCTGCTTGCGCGGCGGCAACAATTTGCTCTTTCTTCGCTTCAGCAGTAACCATAAGTACTGGTAGGTGCTTGAGCTTGTCATCGGCTCTAATCGCGCGAAGCAAGTCAATACCCTGCATTCCAGGCATGTTCCAATCGGTAACTACGAAATCGAAATCACCTTGCTGCAACATAGGCAATGCAGTACTTCCGTCATCCGCTTCCTGGATGTTGGAAAAACCCAAATCTTTAAGTAGGTTTTTGATGATACGTCTCATGGTAGAAAAATCATCGACCACGAGAATTTTCATGCTTTTGTCCAAAATAGCCTCCAGTGAGGGGTTAATTGTTATTAATTTCTATTCTTCGTCAGCTTGCCACGACTTCATTCGTGATTTGAGTTTTAACATGGCCTGACTGTGAATTTGACTGACTCTCGATTCACTTACATCAAGAACCTCACCAATTTCTCTTAGGTTCAGCTCTTCATCATAATACAGCGAAAGTACAATCGCTTCTCTTTCAGGTAATGTCGTAATTGCATGGGCAAGCGCTTTTTGGAAAGCGCCTTGCATCAAATCTTCCAGTGGTGCGTCGCTACCTCGATTTTGCTCTGTCGAAATAACATCTTCTGACACACCTAAATCTTCAATACCTACCAGCTTTCCGGCATTTACTTCATTAAGCATTTGGTGATAGTCCTGCAAGCTTACATTAAGCTTATCAGCAATATCAGAATCTCTAGCATCGCGGCCTGTTTCGCTTTCTACTTGCGAAATTGCTTCAGTGATCGCTCGGCCATTTCGGTGAACTGAACGCGGTGTCCAATCCCCTTTGCGAATTTCGTCTAGCATAGCACCGCGAATGCGTATACCGGCAAACGTTTCAAAGCTGGCTCCTTTTGAACCATCAAAGTTTCGCGCGGCTTCTAATAATCCAATCATGCCTGATTGAATTAAATCGTCTACAAGAACACTAGCCGGCAATCGCGCTATCAAGTGATGCGCTATACGCTTAACCAATGGCGCATGTCTTTCGACTAACTGCGCTTTATCGGTTTGTTGTTGATAAGCGGCTGCCTTGCTGTTCAACGCTGACTTCCTACGGCTTTTTCTGCAACTAATTGTTCAATGAAAAACTCTAAATGGCCACCTGGCTGCGCTGGAATAGGCCATGTTAAGGCTTTACTCGCCAACTGTGTTATTGCAACGGCTGCCGGTGAACCTGGGTAAGCATCGACAATGGCTGTTTGTTTACGCACTGCTTTACGAATGTTCTCGTCAAACGGTACTGTCGCCACTAATTCTAGTGCAACATCTAAAAAACGCCCTGTCACTTTGCTTAATTTACTAAATAGCTCTTGGCCTTCTCGCACGTCGCGCACCATATTAGCCACAACTTTGAAGCGGAAAACACCGTGCTCTCTATTCAGAATTTTTATCAATGCATACGCATCTGTCAATGAAGTAGGCTCGTCACACACAACGACCATGATGTCTTGTGAGGCTTTTGAAAAGCTCAACACCATGTCTGAAATACCTGCCGCTGTATCAACGATTAGCACGTCAATTTGCGAGCGAAGCTCACTAAAGGCACGAATTAGGCCAGCGTGTTGCGTTGGCGACAATTCTGCCATCGACTGCGTGCCTGATGTGGCAGGGGCAATCTTTATTCCGTGCGGACCGGTCACTAGTACTTCATCAAGTGTACATTCGCCGGAAAGCACGTGGGATAAGTTTTTCTCAACACGCAAACCTAACATAACGTCTACGTTAGCAAGACCGAGGTCCGCATCGAGAACCATTACACGTTTACCTTGCTTCGCCATGGCGATAGCGGTGTTCAATGTAATGTTTGTTTTACCTACGCCACCTTTGCCACCGGTGACGGCGATTACTTTGATTAACCGTGATTGCTTCATTTTTCTTAAGCTACTCGCTTGGTCGTCAATCATACTGCTTATGCTGTTTTAATTGCGTTGTTACCACTAGTATGATTCAAACCGTACTTTTTATAAAGCTTTGCAGCAGCGGAAACCAAAGATTTCGCTTCTGCAATCTTAATGTCTTCAGGTACTTTTTGACCATCGGTGACATAACTAACCGGTAATTGGTATTCAACCGCTGCACTAAGCACCTCTCCTAAAGAGTAGCACTCATCTAACTTTGTGAAAATACAGCCACTTAGTTCAATATCATCATACGCTTGAATGATTCTCTGCAAAGCAGGATATTGCGTATTTGCTTGCGCTACCAAATATTTTTTAACATTTGGCATTTGTCCGTTATCAAACTGCTTAATTTGTTTAATTAATCGACTGTCTCTTTGACTAAATCCAGCCGTATCAATCAATACTAGTCGCTTATGACGAAGTTGGAATAATAAATCCGCAAGTTCTTCACTAGTCTGCGCTTTTCTCACCGTGCAGCCAATAATCTTTCCGTATGTCGCTAGCTGCTCATAGGCGGCAATTCTATACGTATCGATGGTAATCATCGCAACCGACTCTGCACCGTATTTTTGCGCATAGCGGGCAGCAAGTTTCGCAACGGTAGTTGTTTTACCGGTACCTGTTGGTCCTACTAATGCAACAGCACCTTGTGCGCTAAGTATATCGTTTCCTGTCACATTTATGCGATTAGCCAATAGGTTAAGAAGATATACCCATGCATCTCGTTCGTTGTAATGTGACGGCGTATAGCTAATAAGCTGTTTCGCTAACGCGTTGCTTAACCCCATATCGGTTAAACGGGTGATTAGATATTGATGAACAGGTTTTTGACGTTTGTTTTTAGCTTCCATCAAGTCGGCCACTTGATATTGCAATACATCGCGAAGAGACGCTAACTCTTCCTTGATTTGCGCAAGCTCCGCTGACTGCGTCACAGAGGTATCATCCATACTTGACGCTTGATGCTCTGGGAAAGCGTTCTGACGAACTGGTTCATGAGAAGACTGCTGGGCTTCTACGTCGTCAATAAAGGCTTCTGAGAAGTCTAAGTGCGAAGCAATTTCATTGGCGTGCTTAGCATTCGCTGTCATTGGTTGGTTAGGTTGCGCGGGACTCGCCACGCCATTATTTCCACCGTGCTGCTTTTCTAACAGTGCTTTAAGGCTGTCAGGGCCGTCGTCACCGATAATCTCGCTTAAGCTAGGCACAGCTTTTTGACCAGGTGTTTTAGCAGCAGCTTGTGGAGACGCTTTAGGCGTAAACAACTTCGCTTCAGGCTCTTTATCATAAGCGGCTACAAGCTCAATACCATCAGCCACTTTGCGGTTTGACATGATCACAGCATCACTGCCTAATTCAGCTTTAACTTGGCTTAACGCCTCACGCATATCTTTGCCGAAGAAACGTCTAATTTTCATTGCAACCTCTCCAATCACCCAGTGTCAGTTTATTGACCGACCGAACTGACTATTTTTATTTGTTTGTCGTCAGGCACTTCTTGATATGAAAGAACATGCAGCCCAACAACAGAATATTTTAAGAAGCGAGACAGAACGGGTCGTAGCATGCCTGAGGTAAGGAGAACTGCAGGCTCTCCTTCTAATTCTTGCTGCTGACTGGCTTGCTGCAATGATTTTTGCAGCTTGTCTGCCAGACCTGGTTCTATGCCAGCGCCATCTTCGCCACCTGCTTGAAGTGACTGGTGCAACATCTGTTCCAACTCTGGCGCCAAGGTTATGACAGGTATCTCTTTCGCACCTTGAGTAATTTCTTGGACGATTAAACGCTTAAGGGCAATACGCACTGCAGACACCAGTACATCTGGGTCTTGACTGCGCGTACCATACTCACTAAGGGTCTGCACAATTGTACGCATGTCGCGAATAGGCACGCCTTCAAACAATAAGGTTTGCAGTACTTTCACTACCGTGCTTAGCGGGAGAATGTCAGGTACTAATCCTTCAACCAGTTTTGGATGCTGCTTAGCTAGCATATCAAGAAGCTGCTGGGCTTCTTCATGCCCTAGTAATTGATAAGCATTATTAGAAAGCAACTGGCTTAAATGAGTTGCCACAACCGTAGCGGCGTCAACAACCGTGTACCCAAGGGTTTGTGCATGCTCCCGTTTGCTCGGCTTAATCCATACTGCATCCAATCCGAACGCGGGGTCTTTAGTGGCACGCCCTTCTAATTTACCGAACACTTGCCCTGGATTAATCGCAAGTTCTTCATCGTGACTAATAACAGAATCGCCAATCGTTACGCCTAGCATAGCGATGGTGTAAGTGTTTGGCTCTAAATCCAAGTTATCGCGGATATGGACAGGCGGAATAAGGAAACCCAGCTCTTGCGATAGTTTCTTACGCACGCCTTTAATGCGCGTCAACAACTCGCCACCTTGGGATTTATCAACAAGTGGAATTAAGCGATAGCCCACTTCTAAACCAATAGTATCTACCTGCTGAACATCATCCCAGCCAAGCTCTTTCACTTCAGGCGCAACCGATTCATCTTTTACCACATTGTCTGGCACTTTGGGCTCTGCGGCCTTTCTCTTTTCTTGGACCGACTGCCAGTAAGCAAAGCCTGCAATCAAGAATGAGAACCCTAAGAATGCGATATGAGGCATCCCAGGAATGATACCCATCACAAATAGAACGCCCGAGGCTATATAAAGAGCTTGATTATTACCAAGCTGACCGCGGATTTCTTTGCCCATTTCCTGAGTCTCGTTTTCACGAGTAACGATAATGGCTGTAGCGACCGACAGTAACAATGAAGGAATTTGCGCCACCAAACCATCACCGATGGTCAATATGGTGTAGATTTCTATAGCGTTACCGAATGAAAGCCCGTGCTGAATCATGCCGATAAAAAGACCACCAACAATATTAATTAGCATGATGAAAAGGCCTGCGACCGCATCACCCTTTACAAATTTTGACGCACCGTCCATCGACCCGTAAAAATCCGCTTCTGCGGTAATCTCTTCACGGCGTTTACGTGCTTGATCTTGATCTATATACCCTGCATTTAAATCAGCATCTATGGCCATTTGCTTACCGGGCATAGCATCTAACGTAAAGCGAGCGCTTACTTCTGAAATACGTCCTGCGCCTGCGGTTACAACTTTGAAGTTGATAATAAGAAGAATGGCGAAAACAACAATACCTACGGCGTAGTTACCACCAATCACGACCTCACCGAAGGCTTCGATAACTTTACCTGCTGCATCGCCGCCTTCATGTCCGTAAAGTAAGACAACGCGAGTAGAAGCCACGTTAAGCGCTAGTCTCAATACGGTAGCGATAAGTAACACCAAGGGGAAAATGCCGAAATCTACTGGACGCTGGGTAAGTACAGCCACCAAGATAATGACTAGCGACAACGCAATATTAAAGCTAAACAGCACGTCCAGTAAGAATGGCGGCATAGGCAATATAACCATGCCCATAATTGCCAAAAGGACGATGGGTGCGCCTAAACCACTGGTAAAATTTTGCAGCTGATTTTTATCGAATCGCTGAAGATAACCGGATAACTGCATGGCTTGGTGTCTCTCTATCAGAAAATTGACGCTTTATGTGAATCTTCTAGTGAGTTTTCAACTAACGTGCCAGCTTTGTGTTTTACGCAAAAGTTATCCAAATCTGAGCTGTAATCATGCGTGATTACTGTCTACAGTGACTTGTATAGAGCGATTAAGATTTTGTATCCGAGGGACATACGAACAGTTTATAATTACGTCACTATTCCTAGGGCCTACTCTTCGTTTTAAAAGGATTATTCATGGTAGTACTACAAAACCGTGTTGCAACGTTTTGTTGGGTCAGCCTTGTCATCATGCTGACTTTTAGTCATGTAGCTCATGCATCTAAACAACCTAACTTACGGACAGCGTGTGGAGAATTTGCTAGCTGGTTCGGGGCACATACCTATGTCCCACCTTCAAAGTCAATTTTAACCCATTTAGCGGTTGGGTTAGTGTCGGTACTCTGGTGGGATAGGCAAATCCCGTTTAAGTGGCTTAGGACGTTTGCCCTTACCTGCTCTATGCGCTTTTAACTGATAAACATGTGCGAGCACCTGCGCTACCGCCATAAATAAGGCGTTAGGAATTTCATCGTCCACTTCTGTGGAGTAGAAAATGGCGCGGGCAAGCATGGGAGAAGGGATCAGCGGCACATCGTTGGCGGTAGCAATTTTTCTGATGTGCATCGCTAGCTCATCAGCACCTTTAGCGACCACAACCGGCGCCCTCACTCCCTTCTCATCATACTTGATAGCAACCGAGAAATGGGTCGGGTTAGTCACCACTACGTCTGCTTGTGGTACTTCTTGCATCATGCGCTTGGTTGCAGCCTGATATTGTAGACGGCGAATTCGGCCTTTAACCATAGGGTCGCCTTCCGCATTTTTCCGTTCGTCTTTAACCTCTTGCTTGGTCATCTTCATTTCTTTGTTGTGCTTATACATTTGATAAGGCACATCAATGAGCGCGATAGGGATCATGCCGCACACCAGAATAAGAAACGCCCACTTAAGCATGTCGAGTGCGTGAAAAATGTTTCCCGGATAAAGCTCCATATCAAGGTGGAGCGCTTCATCTTCAAAGAACAGTAACGCTCCGATGGCCATGCCAATTATGATCACCACTTTCGCTATAGACTTGAGTAACTCAACCAAGCCGTTCATGCCGAACATGCGTTTGAAGCCTTGAATAGGGCTCATTTTGGAACCCTTAGGTTTTGCCCCTTCCCAGGTAAAGTTAAAACCACCAAGCGCAATAGAGCCATAAATGCCCGCTATCATTGCCACAACCATGTATAGCAGCACGGCAGGACCTACCGCCGAAAAAGCTTCACCCCATGCGCCAAACATGTGGGTTATGTCATAGGTTTCGTCACGAGAGAGAATGAACATTCTCTGAGTAAGTTTAAAAACAGATTCAGCAATCCACCCGCCCACAAACAAAAACATAAAAGCACTTATGATAAGTACTAGGGTCGTAGAGAGTTCACGGGAACGGGCTAGCTGCCCTTTTTTTCGGGCATCTTCGAGTTTTTTCCCCGTGGGGTCTTCTGTTTTTTCGCTTGAATCTGCCATGTTTTCCTACGAACAAATATTCAATAGTTCACACATAAACTGCTCAGCTCTGAACCATTGGGTTTCGAAGTGTGCAGTAAAGTTATCAAGTGTTATCCAAATAATCAGTAATCCCATTACCTGAGCAATGGAAAAACCAATACTAAAAATATTCAGCTGCGGCGCAGCTTTGGTCATTACACCAAACGCCAAGTTTACGATAAGCAGCGATACGATTGGCGCAAGAGACAGGGTCACTGCCGATATAAACATCCAGCCTGCCCAATGGGCAATATCGCGGAACTGTTCACCGGTCCACCATGCTTCGCCTATAGGAAACGCCTCAAAGCTCATGACTATCATTTGGATCATGGACAAATGCCCATCCAAGGTCCAAAACAATAAGGTCGCTAGTATCAGATAAAACTGGCCGACTGCGGGCACGTTAATACCGTTTACCGGGTCAACGATTGACGCAAACCCCAAACCGGTTTGCATTGCTATAATTTGACCTGCAAGCACGAAGGTATTGAGCACCATCATTGATATAAAACCAATAGCAATGCCTATTAGCAACTGCTGAATAACGATTAAAAATGTGCCCACATCCACCAAATTTTCTATGGGTGACGGGGGCACTACCGGCATGATAATGAGCGTGAGCATTATACCCAACAAGGCTCTTACCTGCGGCGGAATGGATTTAGCACTCAAGCCAATCATGGCCACGAATAAGCCGCTAATGCGCATAAACGGCAGCAGCATGTCTGCTAGAAATTGATTGATGATCGCAAGTTCGACTTCCACAGCTTTAGCCTTCTATCCCACAACCTGCGGGATCATATCAACCATTCTGAAAGTAAAGTCCATAAGCTGTTGCACCAACCAGTTGCCTCCCCAGCTCAATGCGAGAAGCGTAACAAGCAAGCGGGGCAAGAAACTCATGGTCTGTTCGTTGATACTTGTCGCCGCCTGGAAAACAGCAACAACTAGACCTACGATCAAGCTTGGAACAATCACCGCAGATACCAACACAATAACCATGAACATGGCTTCTCGCAGTATTTCTACAAAGACTTCTGGTGACATAAGCCCTCCTAGACGCCCATACCGAAGCTGGTCGCCAATGTACCGAAAATCAGGTTCCAACCATCAACCAACACGAACAACATGAGCTTAAACGGCAAAGATACAATCATAGGTGAAAGCATCATCATACCCATAGCCATCAATATAGACGCTACCACCAAGTCAATAATAAGAAAGGGAATAAATAGCATAAAACCAATTTGAAACGCGGTTTTAAGTTCACTGGTTACAAATGCGGGGATAAGGATGGTTAGCGGTACTTCATTGGTATCAGCGTATTTTCCTTCGTCTCCGGCTATTCGTACAAACGTTTCTAAGTCTTTTACCCGTGTTTGAGAAAGCATAAACGCGCGCATAGGGCCTTTGGCTTGCTCAAGAGCGTCTAAACTGGTGAGCTGCTCGTTAAGATAGGGCTGTAAAGCTCGTTCGTTCACCTCTTCAAACACCGGCGCCATAATAAACATGGATAGAAACAAACTAACGCCAATGAGTATCTGGTTTGACGGTGATTGCTGTAAGCCAATCGCCTGACGCAGAATAGACAACACCACAATAATACGCGTGAAAGAGGTCATCATCATGATAAACGCAGGAATAAGGCTTAGCGCTGTCATGATAAACAGCGCTTGAAGCGTCATGGTGTAGTCTTGAGAACCATCTTGATTGGTTGTCACCGTGACTGCAGAAATCCCCTGTTGAGCATAGGCGGGCTCAACGAGAAGTAATAAGGGCAGTATTAAAAGTAGCCAGGCAAACTTACGCATCTCTCGACTCTTCCTTTGTTTTATTCTTTTCTATATTCGGGTTGAGCTTTCCCGCCATAGCAGCAACAAGTTTTTGTTTAAACGCATCGGCACCATTTTGTTGCTCGCCTGTGGTTTTGTTCACACCTTTCACAGGCACATCGAGATTCTTATCTAATTTGCTTAAATGAGAGATGTTGTGACTGGTTACACCAATGAGGTGCTGCTCTTCACCTACCTGAATCACCATGATTTTTTCTTTTGTGCCAACAACCATGCTGGCCGCGACTTTCATTTGATTTCCACCCATCGCAGTGACATTAAATCGACGCATCACATAAGCGAGAGCGAAAATGACGCCAACAACGACAAGTAAAGAAAGGAAAATTGACAGTACCGACGTGGGATTTGTGATTGACTGGGTCGACTGCGCGACGGCTATCTGGCTAAATAAAAGGGGCAGCATTGCGCAACCCCTTACTTTATAAGAAGTTTTATCTGAGCTTCTTGATTCTCTCAATTTGACTAATAACATCCGTTAATCGAATACCGAATTTGTCGTTGACCACTACTACTTCTCCATGAGCAATCAACGTGCCATTAACTAATACATCTAGTGGCTCACCGGCAACACGATCCAGCTCCACCACAGACCCCTGGTTCAACTGTAGCAGATTTCGGATACTTATTTGACTACGACCGACTTCCATCGAAATAGTCACAGGTATATCTAGAATGGTATCTAGCTTTTTCTTTTCTTCTTGCGTAATCGGCGCGTCGTCAGTTAATTCGTCAAGTTCAGCAACTTGTACGTCTTCGTTATCGCCAGCCTCTTGTTCCGCTTCAGATTCGGCTTGTTCGGCCATTGCCGCAGCCCAATCGTCCATACCGTCTTCACTCATGGGAACTCCCCTTTACCTTACAGGTCTTCTTCGAGTACTTGCAGTTCTGCGTCATTATCAATAATGCGCCCACCGCGGGTTAATAACTGTAGCTCAGACTTCACTGAAGTCGGTCTTGCAATCTTCTCTACAATTTTCAGCGCCAAATTGTCGCGACTGCGACCTAACTTAGCCCTGAACGTGGGTAAATCTTCAATTAACACTGTGATAGTTTCTGGCATCTCAACAGGGATGATATCGCCAGGTTTAAACTCCATCACATCGCGAAGCGGTACATCAACGTCTAGCATATGCGTAGTTAACGCTACTTTAACGTCCATGATTTCATCGCGAAGGGCCTTACTCCAACGTAAGTCTGTATCTTCTTTATCGCTTTGAACACCTGCATCAAGCAATTCGCGAATGGGCTCTAACATTGAGTATGGCAAGGACACGTGGAAGTCGCCACCGCCGCCGTCCAGCTCGATATGGAACGAGCTGATAACTACAACCTCGGTCGGGCTCACAATGTTCGCCATCGCAGGGTTAACTTCTGAGTCCAAATATTCAAACGACACATCCATGACCGGTGCCCAGGCTTCTTTATAATCTTCAAAGATTATTTTAAGCAGCATCTGGATAATACGGCGCTCGGTAGGCGTAAACTCTCGGCCCTCAATCTTCGCATGATAACGTCCATCACCGCCAAAGAAGTTGTCTACCAGAATAAATACCAAGCGGGCTTCCATGGTGATAAGTCCCGTGCCTTTAAGCGGACGGAAACGCACCATGTTCAAACTCGTTGGAACAAATAACGTATGAATATATTCGCCAAACTTGATCATCTGAATACCGTTAATCGATACTTCAGCTGAACGTCGCATCATGTTAAACAAACTCACACGCATGTGACGTGCGAAACGTTCATTAACTATTTCAAGCGTAGGCATACGCCCACGCACAATTCTGTCTTGCGAGGAGAAGTCGTACTCGAGCGTAGAAGCATCAGAGTCGCTGCCGCCGACCTCTTCTTCTTCTACATCATCTACCCCGTGTAATAGGGCATCGATTTCATCTTGAGATAATAAATCACTCACCGTCTTCTACCTTACTTAGTCAATGCATTACTGCATGACAAACCCAGTGAACAATACGCGCTCAACTACATCGCTGCCCGTAATGTCCTTTAATGCTTTTTGTACTTCAGTTACTGCCTGCTCGCGAAGCTCAATTTTACCGGCTTCGGTAACCAGATCGTCTGCGTTTGAAGTACTAAAAGCCTGTAGTAATGTCCCTTCAATTAGCGGTATATGCGTCTTCGCCAGCTCTTCATTGTCAGAACCGCGCACAAGCAACTGCACTTTTATCTGAACCAACCTGTCTCTTCCTGCGCCCGGCACGTTAAAAACAAATGGTCGCGGCATCGCTACGTAAAGCGCAGTGCCCATTTCAGCTTTCCCTGCTGCTGATGCTGGTGCGCTCGCAGCCGCTGCGGCGGCATCAGTCTCTGCAAGCTGTTCGGCTGCTGGCTCATCACCGCCTGCAAACAATAAGAAATAGGCAGCTGCACCGCCTCCTAAAAGAACCACAGCGATAATGATGATCAACATCATTTTGCCTTTCTTTTTACCGCCTTCTTCTACTTGTAATTCTTCTTCAGCCATGTGTAACTCGTCAGTAATGCTCGGAAAAAACGTATTATCAAGGTTCCGTCAAAAATGGCAATGCCATTATTTGAGGAAAACAATATGTGTACGGGTAATTTTTTGCGTCTTCACGCTTCCTATTACCCTCTAATATCACCTACTGCTCACTCCTTTCATTCAAAACATAGCAGCGTTTACGTATTCTCTCTATGCGACCTATTGGTAATAATTCATACGGGATGTGGTTAAGCGTAAAAGTCTATGCCGCCCTTGTCCGCGCGCGAAATCGACTGCTCAATAACCCGCATGCCATCCGTGTCGTCTACACCGTCATTTTCTCCACGATCCCCAGCTCCCTGACCTTGGTGACTGTTTCCTGCAAGTTGCTGGCCATTTTCTTGACCAGAAGAATTATCTTTCCTAACTTGGGCGTCGCCTAACTCAATACCTTGTTCTGAGAGCATATCCCTTAGCTTAGGCATAGCATCGGCCAACGCATCTTTAGCTTGCTGTGATTGCACAACAAAGCTCACGCTTGCAGCGTCACCCGCCACATTTACTCTCACCTGCATACTGCCAAGCTCGGGAGGATCTAAGCGAATTTCAGCCATGGTATTTCGCGCATTAACCATCCAGCGAATTTTCTCACTAAGCTGCTGCTGGCCGTCGCTCTTATGAATATTGACCGCTTTATCAAAACCTTCAAACTGCTGCTGAGTTTTTGACGCTTCAGCGCGAAGCTGAGAGTTTTCCTGCATAACCGATTCAGTTGGATTGACCAATCCAGCAATTGCGTGTTGAGCACTTGCTTGAGTTTGCGTCATCAAATTTAAGAATTGACTGGCTTGACCGTCTACACGCGCTGTCATTGAAGCAACCACATCAGCACTTACCGCAGCATCTTTTGCGGCATCGGCTACAATAGTTGATAAATCAATGCCAGGCTCTCTACCTTGCTGGACTTGTTGCTGAAACTCGTTAATGCCAGCGATAATGTTAGCCTTCACCGCTTGTTGCTGTGCACCACCAGGCAGAGCCGCGACTACACGCTCTGCAAACGCTTCTGTTGCCTTTTGCGCGCTTTGTGGCGATAGCTCACTTATCGCTGAAAGCAGGTCGCTTGAAATTTCTGTAGCACCAAAAGAATCAACTACCTTGGTTTGCTCGCCGCTGTTATCAACGTTTGACAGCCCCTCAGACGATACTGATTTAGCGTCGCTTGATGCTGCTGTATTTACCGCCACGCTGCCGACAACAGCTGCCTCTGAAGTTAACTCGGCCAATAACTCTTGAGCCTCGGCGAGATTGTCATCAAGAGATTTTGCCTGAATATTGTTAAGTTCATCTGCTAGTAGACTTAGTACGAGCGATTCATCGGCCGATTTTTTGCCGCTTTCAGATAGCCCATTTAACGTTTCTAACATACCGCTTAATGCATTTGCGGCTTCAGTGTCTGACGCTAGACCTTGTTCGGGATTTTCTGTGTGCTCAGTCTGCATGAGCTTGGCAATTAATGCTGAAAGCTCATTGTCATTTTTTACTTTTTTATCTGAATTAGTATTGATATCGGTTTGCGCATTTGAAGACGCATTGTTTGCTTCACTATCACTTCCACTCTGTTGATTGTTAGCGTTGCCACCAATAAGAAGTGAAGTTAGTGCAGTGAGTGTTTGTTGTGCTTCAGACGACAGGGATTCGATGGCTAATTCACCATCATTGTTACTATTAAGTTGCGACAAAAGATGAGCCATGACCGATGGCATATCGCTCGCATCCACATCCTCCGGAAGCTTCCATAGTTTTCCGCTTTCTTTTATAGATACGACGTTAACTGCCTCGCCTGCAGCTTCAGAGAGACCCTTATCTTCTGTGGTACCTGATTCACCTGAAGATTCATCACTTTTTCCAAAACGATTGGCTACCGTCTCAACGTAGGCAATCCAGTCTGGCTCGCCATCGTCTTTGCTTGGCTTTCCGTCTGGCGTGCCAGGTGAGGTTATAACGCCAGCCTCGGCATTTTTCCTGCCGCCTTCTCCAATGACATACTGCGCGTCGGTCACGTTTTTTTGTTCAACGGCGCCTTCAGCGTCGTCAATAACGAGATTGGTATTTTCACCGTCAGTTGAAGGCTGCGTTGTCGTTGCTGAACCTTGCGCAACTTCGTGTGCACCAAGCGTTGCATTTTCTTTTTGATTTGCATTATGAGAGTCAGCTTCAGACTCAGCTGGAATATCTGTCACTTCGTCACGAACAGGTAAATCTGTATGTCCCGCATCGCGGTCTTTACCATTTTTGATCGTGTCACTGGAGACTGAAGATTGGGGAGCCGCGCTGTCCGAACGGTTTGCTGTTCGAGATTGAGCAACCTGATCTTCATTTTCGTTTAAAACAAAATCTGACTTGGTCGTTTTCGCGTCTTGATAAAGTCGGTTAAATGCTTGGTTATTTTCATTGTTCGCTTGTTGCTGAGTTCCGATACCCGTTCCAACGGCTTTCGCCGTACCAGAAGCAGAGAATGGTAATGCGGCAATGTCTGTTTTATGTGCGGCAACTTGTTGCATATTGTCCTACCGTCCTACATTTAAATCGTCTTTCACCAAGAAGACGTATCGTGATGCGAATGATTCACGTGGCGTTTTATTACAAAAAACTTGATGCCATTTCATCGCAAACCCACCAACGCTTACTTTAATTACAATCACTTAGCATTACTTAGTCAGCATGTATCGCTATGATTTTTCGCTACGGCCCTTAGTCGCCCTCGCTGAATTTCAAACGCTATACTGTGTGATGAGACTCAAAGAAACGATGATTTACCGTAGTAGCGATTGCAAAGTAATTACGTCGCGCTAGTACATTATGAAATGGTTTTTGCAAGGGTTGAGCCAAAGTGGCAGAGGCTCGACTAATTATCAGAAAGGCGAGCGCTTAGCTCTGAAAAATCGTTGGGTAGCAAACTCATCCATCATGGCCTGCTCAGCTCTGGCTTCTTTTTTCTGCTCTGCTAACTTTTTCTTATCTAGCAACAAGGTAACAGCTTTCACTTTTTGTTGTTGCTTTAGCCAAAGTTGCTTTCGCTGATCCGCCGCCATTTGTGCACGAGCAATCACTTGCATCTGTTGTTCGCACGCTTTATCCAGTTTTCCAACGAAGGATAAATGCTGCTGATAATAGGTGGCGGTAACACCTGCTTGACCGGTTTGTTGAATACCTTTTATGTAGTCAATGCGGTACTGCTCAAGACTGGTTAGCTTTTGCTTTTGCTGGTTAACGTTCTGTTGGGCCTGTTTGTAGTATCGGGCTTCTCGCTGCTCTTTTTCGCGCTCGAATTCGGCTAAACGTTCTAGTTGTTTAGACATTATGCGATACCTTTTGGAAAGTTGATGACTTCTGGATCATAGGCAAGCTAACTTGCATCGCAGCACTATACATTAGCCTTGTCCCAGCCCTTTAGCCAGTGCAGCCATGCCTTCTAAGCTCTCGTCATACGGTATGACTTGTTTCATCCCTTGCTGCAATAAAGCGTTGATTGCAGGCTCTGCGCGAATAGCCAGATCAATACGCGGGTCTGATCCTTTCGCATAAGCGCCAATAGAAATGAGGTCTTGGTTTTGTTTGTAGTTTGAATAAACTTGTCGAATACGGCGCGCCATCAATTGATGTTCTTCGCTCACGACCATAGGCATTACACGACTTATTGAAGCCTCAATATCAATAGCAGGGTAATGACCGCTGTCGGCAAGGGTTCGCGACAACACCACGTGACCATCTAAAATAGCGCGAGCGGCGTCGGCAATGGGGTCTTGCAAATCGTCACCTTCGGTTAGCACCGTATAAAAAGCCGTTATAGAGCCCTGTCGTTCGCTGCCGTTACCTGCACGTTCTACTAGTGCGGGCAGCCGAGCAAACACCGAAGGCGGATAACCTTTTGTGGCTGGTGGCTCACCCACAGCTAATGCAATCTCACGCTGCGCCATGGCATAGCGAGTTAACGAATCAATCAGCAACAGTACCTTCATACCTTTGTCGCGGAAGTACTCAGCAATCGTTACCGCAGTCTCACAGCCCTTTAAACGCATAAGCGGTGAAGTATCGGCTGGCGCTGCCACTACAACCGCCCGTTGGCGTTCTTCTTCTGTCAGTATTTCGTGGATAAACTCTTTTACTTCTCGGCCACGCTCACCTACAAGCCCAACCACGACCACATCGGCTTCACAGCCTCGGGTCATCATGCCAAGTAGCACACTTTTACCCACGCCACTTCCTGCAAAAAGCCCCATACGCTGACCAACGCCAACCGTATTTAACGCATTGATGGCACGTACGCCAACATCCATAGGGGTGTTGATTGGACGGCGAATGAGCGGGTTCATAGGAGGACGCGTAGTGGGAGCTCGCGCTTCGGCATTGATTTCACCCAGTCCGTCAAGTGGCTGACCGTTGCCATCGACTACACGTCCCAACAGTCCCATACCTACCGGCAAACCGCTTTGCCGGTTTAACGGCATAACGCGACTCCCTGGCACAATACCGCGAACCGCTTCAGTGGGCATCAAATAGGTAATATCATCACCAAAGCCAACCACTTCAGCTTCTATTTCGCCTTCGATGGTTTGCACTAAACATTGACTCCCCACCGGCAGCTGGCAACCTACTGCTTCAAGGGTAAGCCCTATGCCCCGGACTAATTTTCCCGCCGCAACAACGGGTGGCGATGTCACTTGTTTAGTCAATGATTCAAAATGGGCATGCCAAGGGCTAGTCATCAGATAAACCTTGGTTTAGTAGAAACTTATCGATAACGTCGCGGCATCGACGTTCAATCGACACATCTACGGCATTTTGCGCAGTGGTAATGTCACAGCCACCGCGTTCCATTGCTGGTGCTTCAACCAAATTCCAGCCTTTTTTGGTCATTTCCTCTTCACCAAAATGCTCTTTTACCAATTCAATATCTTCAGGATTCATATGAATTTGATAGTCAGCTTGATTAATGGGTAGCGCCTTAATACCTTCGCTTAACGCCTGCACTATAACTTGTTGGTTAGTACTTACCTCGGTTTTAATAACTGCTTTTGCGAGAGTTACGGCGAGTTTTACCAATTGGTCTCGGGTTTCATCGTTGGCTTGCGAGAGTGGGTCGTGAAATTTTTCAGCAAGCATTTGCCACACTTCGGCTTGTGCCGTCATGTGCTGGCGGCCTTCTTCAAGCCCTTGTTCAAGCCCTTCGGTGTGACCTTGCTCTCTACCTTCCGCTAAACCTGCTTCAAGACCTTGCGCTTTTCCTTCTTCAAAACCTTTTTCTTTGCCTTCCTGATAACCTTCATCGTAAGCAGCCTGACGTATAGCTTCTATTTCTTCAGCGGTAGGCGGCTTAATCTCTTCCTCAACTTCAGGCGGTTCATACTTCCAGTCTGAACGTTTGTTTAACGCGTTGGTCGGCTCGTTTTCTCGGGGTGCAGTGGGGTCATCAACGAAAGGTAGGTCCCATTTTTTAGCTTCATTTACTTCGTTTTCGCTGAAACTTTTTTTGGCAGTCATATGTTTACCTAGGCTAAATAAGTGACGGGATTAGCGTTCTTATAAGAACTCTTCGCCACCGCCACCACCAAGCATGATTTCACCAGAGTCAGAAAGTCGACGGGCAACAGAAAGGATCTCTTTCTGCGCTGTTTCCACTTCACTAATACGCACAGGACCAAGCGCTTCCAAGTCATCAGTAAGCATTTCAGCAGCACGCTTAGACATGTTGCGCATAATTTTGTTTTTGAGCTCTTCGTCAGCACCTTTAATGGCTTTAAGCAGTGCGTCTTGCTGTACTTCGCGCAGTATGGCCTGAATACCCTTGTCGTCTACATCGACTAAATTGTCGAATACAAACATCAGGTCTTGAATTTGCTGGCTCATCTCTTCGTCTTGCTCGCGAATAGCGTCCATTAACTGACCTTCTATCGCAGTATCCAGGTAGTTCATGATGTTCGCCGCCGACTTCAAGCCGCCCATTTTGGCTGCTTGTGTACCCGCTTGACCCGCAAACTGTTTCTCCATGATTTCGTTCAGCTCTTGTAGTGCAGCCGGCTGAACTTCCTCTAGATTTGCTATACGCATTAGCAAGTCGAGTCGTACTTTTTCAGGGAACTGCGCCAATATTTCAGCACTTTGTTCAGGCTCTAAATAAGACAATACGATAGTTTGAATCTGCGGGTGCTCATTGCGAATAATGCTGGCTACTTGCTTAGAATCCATCCACTTCAATGAGTCTAGGCCTTTTGCACCGCTACCCATCAGGATTTGATCAATTAGGTTTGCGGCCTTATCTTCACCTAACGCGGCTGTTAGCGCACGTTTAACAAAGTCTTGGCTTTGGAAGCCAATGGTACTGTAATTCTGAATTTCTTCGATAAAGTGCTTATGAACCGCCGTAATTTTGGTTTGCGTCATATCGTCCACTTTTGCCATCTCAGTACCGAGCTTTTGTACTTGCTTGGGCTCTAAGTGTTTCAATATCTGGGCGGCGTCTTCTTCAGAAAGACTCAGCAGCAAAATGGCCGCTTTTTCTACGCCTTCTAATTTACTGACGTCGTATGACGGCTCGTCAACATTGGCAAGTTCTTCAGCCATAATCTTATCTCACTACTCGTCTTGCATTAACCAGCCCTTCACTACTTGGGCTGATAACTCAGGTTCATTGGCCACAAGGGCACGTACGGCTTTAAGTACATCTTCATCTTTGTGCAGGTCAGGCAGCATGAGTGAACCATCTGGCGCAAAACCTACCTGTCCTTCATCAAAGTCAGACGTTAACATGCCAATGGTGTCATCGCCTAAATCTAAGCCCTCGTCTGCATCAAATTCATCGGCGTCGTTCGACTCATCAGGATTAATAAGACGACGTAGCATAGGACGAATCACGAAGATGATAAGCACTATTATAACCAAGCCACCAACAACTAGCTTAAGAATTGGTAGAAATCCGGGCTGCTCCCAAATAGGCGCGTCTTCAATTTCCCCTGCGTCCATCCGAGTAAAGGGCACGCTTACAACTTCTAACGAATCACCACGGGTAACGTCAAAGCCAATGCCGCCCTGTAAAAGCCTACGTATGTTGAGAATCTCTTCTTGTTTACGCGGTGTTGGCGTCATCGCACCGTCTTCACCCGCAACTTGGGTATAGTCTACCGCCACAGATACACTTAATCTGCGAATAACCCCGGTCTGTTTCTTGGTATGACTGATAGTGGTATCAAGTTCGTAGTTGCGTGTTGATTCTTTCGCTGTGCGCCCAGGCATAGTTTGTTGACTACCGCCCACAGCATTTTCTGGAATATTAGAATCTAACGGAGGCTGATTAGACAGTGCACCAGGAATACCCCCAACACCGCCACCTACGCTATTCTCTTCCATGATCATTTCACTGCGAACCGCAGGTAAATCAGGGTTGTAGCTACGCTGTGTCTGCTCCATAGCTGTAAAGTCCATGGTAACGTCAGCTTGTGCTGTGTAGTTACCTATGCCCAAGACTGGAATCAGTATCGCGTCAATTTTTTCTAAGTACTCTTGCTCACGTTGGCGCTCAATCTCGTATTCTTTTCTGGCACGAGCACTCATAGAATCTTGAGAGCCCGAGTTAAGCAGACGACCATTGCTGTCTGTTACGGTTACCTTAGACGGCTCCATGTTTTGCACTGCAGACGCCACAATATCGACAACAGCATCAACCTCTTCACCTGCAATAACGGCACCGCGCTTAGCCGTTAGCACAACGGTTGCCGACGCTTTCTTCTCTCTTCGCGCAAATACGTTCTCTTTAGGCATAGCTAACAAGACACGGGCTTTTTGAATGCTTGCGATATCTTCGATAGTGGCCGCGATTTGTTGCTCGCGGGCGTGTTTTAGACGTTCCATCTCAACACGCTGGCTCACGCTAAACCCCATATCCTGCATAATGATATCGGTACCGGCATCAGAGGCCTTTGTTAAACCTTGGCGGGTCATGCCTAAACGGATGTTTTGGAATTCGTCACTTCTTACGTAAACAATATTGCCTTCAAGCTTATAGTCGATTTGGTTCGCATCCATATAATCGAGGGTTTCAATAAGCTCTTGGGTTTCCATTTTCGCAAGTGGACGGTAATCAGGTTCTTGCGACCAGATAAGAATAAAAATTGCGATGGCGACGCAGATTACCAAAACAACCACAAGGGCCATTTGGCGCATCATATCTGCACTGCCTAAAGTATCCATAAAACCAGATTTGTTTTCTGGCTCATTGTCCACTGCTTGATTTTGATCAGGAACCGTAAGGTTTGTACCTGTAGCTTCAGCCATAACCTACTCCACCTACACCGGCATATTCATTATTGTTTTATAGGCTTCAAGTACTTTGTTACGTACTTGAACAGTCGCTTCAAATGCAATGCCAGACTTCTCTTTAGTCAACATGACTTGTGCCAAACTCAAACTTGGATCACCCATTTCAAAACGCTGCTGCGCGTCTTTAGATTCGAGCTGCATGCCGTTTACACCATCTACCGCATTCTTAAGCATGGTCGAGAAATCACTTGCCGAGCTATTAATTTCATTAAGCGGCTGCTGTTGAGGCTCATTAACTTGAAGACGAGTTTGCCCAATCATGTTCTGCATTTCTTGATACAAACTATTGGCTTTAACGTCCATAACCACTCCTAGTGCTTTTTCGAGACCGCCTGAACATCGGCGTATAACTTATGTATAGAGGGGATTTAGCAAAGGGCTTGCCAACTTTAAAAAACCATATATATCAGCAGGATATATTAAAAGGGAGAGAGTTAGCCAAATTTATGGCGTTTGACTTAGTGTGAGCAACAAAAAACCGCCGCCTTCTTTACTACAGAGGCGACGGATAAGGACGAGGAAACCGAAAGTGTAGAAAGCGACCTTATGCGGGCACTTCAATACCGTCTTCGCGCATGCGCGCTAATTTGTAGCGAAGGGTTCTTGGACTAATGCCGAGCTTTTCTGCCACATCTTTACGCTTGCCGTTACACGACACCAATGTATCGAGGATAATTTGATGTTCTTGGTAGCGCAGCTCAGACCCTAACCTATTTTCTTCAACATGCTCTTGCAGTGTCTCAACAGGTGCAGTCATGTCTTCGTCAATCATTAAATCGCTGGCGTCGATTTCATTGTGTTCACATAAAATAAGCGCCCGTTGAACCACGTTTTCTAGTTCGCGAACGTTCCCTGGCCAGCTGTATTGTGACAGCTTATTGCGTGCTGCTGCGCTTAACCTGATAGTACCCAGCCCTTGAGAACTAGCGTGACGCTGAACCAGGTGTTCGGCAAGAGGGACAATATCACCCGGACGTTCCGAAAGCGGGCGCCACTCGATAGGGAATACATTTAAGCGGTAGTACAAATCTTCTCTGAACTCTCCCGCATCCACTGCTTTTCTCAAATCTCGGTTACTTGTAGCAATAACACGGACGTTGAGCTTAACGGTTTTACGTCCGCCAAGACGCTCTACTTCGCGCTCTTGTAACACGCGTAGCAGTTTAGCTTGAAGCGCCAAATCCATCTCGGTTATTTCATCAAGTAACAGCGTACCGTCTTGGGCTTGTTCAAATTTACCCGGGCAAGCTTGGATTGCACCGGTGAACGCACCTTTTTCGTAACCAAACAAGGTCGCTTCTAGCATGTTCTCTGGTATGGCTGCACAGTTGATGGCGACAAATGGCGCATCACTCCGCGGCGACTGATCGTGAATATAGCGAGACAGCACTTCTTTACCCGAACCGCTTGGTCCCATTACCATCACAGTGGCGTCGGACTTCGCGACTTTGCGAGAAAGCTCAAGTAACTTCAAGCTTGAAGGGTCAGCAACAATAGGCGTGCGTGACTCTATTTTTTGAGCCGGCGCGTAGCGTCCCACTAAATTAAGCAGTACTTCTGGGGCAAACGGTTTTGATAAATAGTCTGTAGCGCCATCGCGCATTGCCTGCACGGCATCATCAATAGTGGCATAGGCTGTCATCAACAGCACCGGCATATTGGGGTACTTAGTTTTGATACTTTTAAGTAGCGTTAAACCGCTCATTTCGCCCATTTGAATATCGCTTACCACTAAATCGACGGAGCGCGAAGACAGCACCATCAACGCTTCTTCAGCACAGTCAGCGGCAACAACCTCATAGTTACCTAACAGAAGGGTGTCTAGGAGTGCTTCGCGTAATCCTGCGTCATCTTCAACAATTAAAATGGTAGTTTTAGACATTATTCTCTCCTATGACCTACGCAACATGAGTCAATGTTTGTGAAGATTGAGCGTTCACCACACACGGCAAAGACACACTAAAGCACGCCCCACCTTCTGGCATATTTGATACGCTAAGCAAACCGTTGTGGGCGTTTACGACGGATTTAACCACCGCAAGGCCAAGGCCCGTGCCATGAGTTTTAGTTGTGAAAAACGGTTCAAAAATTTTGTTTTTGAGTTTATCCGGTACGCCAGGACCTTTATCTATAATGGCCACATGCAAACGTTCATCAGACACTGCAGTTTCTACGTGCACGCACTCCCCTTTCGGAGTAACTTGGCTCGCGTTGTGAACAAGGTTTAATAACGCGCCTTGAAGCGCTGTAAGATTACCGGTAATAGATACGTTTTTATCGAAGCCGCTAAAAGTTAGCGTTTGCTGTGCTTGAGCCGTCATGGTTTGGGCACTGCCTTCAATTGAAGTAAACAACTCTCCCAAGCTAATTTGGCTGACCACTTGTTCTTCCCCTGACTTAGCGAAAAGCAGCATGTCGTTAACCTGACTCTCTAGCTCTTTAAGCCTGTCAGTTAGCTTGTTTGCAAATTGAGTTTGTGCTTCTTGTCCCAAGCCTTTGCGCGTTAAATTAGACGCATAGAGCATGGCCGCAGAGAGAGGCGTACGAATTTGGTGAGCAAGGGATGCCACCATTTTTCCCAAAGAGGACAGGCGCTGCATATGACTCACGCGTGCTTGCAGCTGCCGCGTTTCGGTTAAGTCGGTAATAACAATTAATTGCCCAGGCTCATTTTCTAATGGCGTGATAGAAAGCTTCACTCGGCGACCGTCAACAAGTGAGACTTCATGGCCGTCGTCAGCGCGAGGCTTGAATGAGCGCGTGATAATACTTCGCCACACTTCCTCTTCCAGCGGTTCACCTAACAGTGCTTTCGCTTGTTCATTGGCTTGGCGTACGATCCCTTTACCGTCTATAACGATAACGCCCGCAGGCATTACCTGAAGTAAGTGTTCAAGTCGACTCGCCTGCAACCGCAGAGACGCAATGTCGTCACTGCTCGAGGGATGGTATTCATCATGAGATATCGCATTATCAATACTATCTAACGCATAGCTTGATGCTGAGTACTCAGTAGATTGTGGTGTGCTGTCAAAAGCCATATTACCCTCGTCAAATTGCAGACGCTGTTAAACTATGGCTTAGATAAAGCAGAAGATGTGCCAATTCATCATTGGCTTATTTATCAACTAGATAGAGAAGAATTTAAAAGAAAAGCGTAACGTCAATTACCTGACATTACGCTTCTTCAGTGCGCTGAATATCGTATTTCCGCATTTTCTCAACAAGCGTTGTTCTACGCATTCCGAGTTTGTCGGCAGCTCGAGCCACCACCCAATCTTGATTGTCTAACGCTTGTCGAATGAGATTTACTTCCAACTCAGAAAGGTACTCTTTGAGATTAACCCCTTCTTCAGGTAAAGATGAAGAAACCATTCCGTTCAGACCCTCATGGCTTTGCTCGTTAAGGTCTTCTTCTGGCTCTTGCGCGGCCGCTTCAGCAAAGAGTGCATTGAATGCTTCACGCTCAAGAATTTCTTCTGGATAATCAGGCTCATAAGCCTGTACATCACCGTATTGATATTTCTCAGGTAAATCGGCGATATCAACGATTTGACCAGGATAAAGAATTGTTAAGCGTTCAACCAAGTTAGACAGCTCACGAACGTTGCCTGCCCATTCGTGCTCCATTAACGAGGCGATCGCTTGCTCGGTAAAGCGCACACCTTCCACCCCATCACCTTGGATACGGCTATTTAGCTCTTGGAGCAGTAAGGGGATATCGTCTTTTCTTTGTCTGAGTGCAGGACTATCAATCGGGAATACGTTGAGTCGGTAATACAAGTCCTCACGGAACTTGTCTTCATTGATCATGGTTTCCAAATTGCGGTGCGTCGCGGCGATGATGCGTACGTTACACTGAAGGGGTTTGTTGCCACCTACGCGCTCGAAGGTACGCTCTTGTAACACGCGCAATAATTTAACCTGCATCTGAAGCGGCATATCGCCGATTTCATCCAGAAACAACGTACCGCCTTCAGCTAACTCAAAACGGCCTTTACGCGCGCTAATTGCGCCAGTAAACGCACCTTTTTCGTGACCAAACAGCTCGCTTTCCAGCAATTCGCCAGGAATGGCACCGCAGTTTACCGGAATAAATGGCCCGTCTTTGCGTTCAGATAAAAAGTGGACGTTACGTGCAACGACCTCTTTACCCGTTCCAGATTCACCTAAAATTAAGACAGTGGCATCAGTTGGAGCGACTTGTTCAACTAGTCGACGAACAATTTGTATTTGTTCACTTTTACCAACAAGGCTTCTAAATAGTCGCGTCTTTGTACCCGATGTACGAGATAAACTCGGTTTGCGCCTTGAGTATTCTTGGCAGCGATGGATAGCTTGGGTCAAAACGGGATAGGTTAATGGCGTTGCAATAACGCTAACGAGATTACAACCTGCTGATGCTTGGCTATTATTTTCAACCAATGCTACAAATGGTATGTGAGGAAACTTCTCAACCAGTCCACTGACTACGGCTGGCGATATGTGCTCTATAAGAACAGCATCAGCTCCACTATCTTGCAAATACCGTTCGCAATCACTAAAGCCTCGCGATTGACACGATTCTCCCATGAAGGTAACGATAGTTTCCAAGTTTTGAATAAGTTCCTGGTTGTCACTAACCAGCAAAATGTTCTTCATCAATTCCCCGAGAACGCTTTGTTATTATTTACAGTTTAGCGCATTTATAAATTGTAACGACAAAAGATCGGAGCGCAACCGCTGTTTTCGGAAATGTATCAATAAAAAAAGCAGGTTACCCTGCTTCTTTCGATTAATTTTAGCAAAATTAACGTATGTTGGTTTAACTCAACAGTGATAAAACCTGACTTTGCTGCTGATTCGCTTGCGCTTGAACGGTTAGCGCCGCCTGACCAAGCACATCGTTTGACGCCTGCTGTGACGCAGCTTGAGCAAAATCAAGATCTTGTATGCGGCTACGCGCTTCAGCGGTGTTCACATTAGCTTGAGTAAGAGAACGCGCCGCACTTTCGAAACGATTTTGGGTAGCACCTAAATCGCCTCGCGCGTTACCGAGCGTTTCAATTGCTGCATCAGTTGCACCTAGCGCATCTTCAATGCTGGTTCCCGACGTAATATCGATAGACAGTACATCGTTTAATTGAGCTGCAACATCCTGTGTATTGACGCTAATTGATTGGCCCGCACTTGAACCTGATTGGAATTCAAGTGAACCGTTTTCAGATAATAACGGTTTGCCAGCGAAATTGGTCTGCTCAATGGTTTGCGAAATATTTTCTTGCAGCTGCGTTATTTCAGATTGGATAGCACGGCGATCGCCACTGCTCAAAACACCATTACCAGATTGTAAGGTAAGTTCGCGAATGCGGTTTACATCGTCATTGATGCTGCCTAAACCACCCTCTGCCACCTGCGCCACCGAAATTCCGTCGTAAACGTTATTAATAGCCTGGCGGTTGCCTTCTACTTCTGAAGTTAACCGGTCGATGATTTGCTGGGCCGCTGCGCCGTCAGTTGCATCGTTAATTTTCTTACCACTGGCAAGCTTCTCCATCAAGGATTCTTGCTTCTCTTGAACTTGGCTGAGAAGTGAGGACGTTGAACTATTAACTTGCATGATGCTTTCCTAAAATATGTAACTCATTAAGTTTAGCAGAAAGCTGAGCAAAATGTAGTCAGCCATTTGTATGATAGTCGATACCTTTACGAACAAATCTATACGCTCATGGAATAGTTTGACTTGCCGATAAGTTATGGGTGTACAATTTGTTTATTTTCAGAGATTAATGCTATGACTACTGTGGTGACGTACGGCACCTTCGACCTTTTCCATATAGGGCATGTAAGGCTTTTAAAGCGATTACACAGCTTAGGCGATAGGCTAGTGGTTGGCTTGTCCTCTGATGAATTCAATACGGTAAAAGGTAAAAACGTAGTCATACCTTATGAAGACAGAAAGGAAATTTTGCTCTCCTGCCGTTATGTCGATGACGTCTTTCAAGAAAACTGTTGGGAACAGAAACGAGAAGACCTTGAGCGAGAAGGCGCTGACATATTCGCGATGGGTGATGACTGGATTGGAAAGTTCGATGACCTGCAAGATATCGTTAAAGTTGTGTATCTTCCGCGTACACAAGATGTCTCTACTACTGAACTAAAAACTGTTATCAGCGAAATTCAAAACGAAAAAATTCGCCAATTACAAAGTCTAACAGAGCATTTAAATGCGTTGATGCAGCGGCTTTGAGCTCGCTGTCAGATTCGAGCTAGCCTTTCTTGAAGGGAAAAAGTAAATGAACGTAGCCATAATCCCCGCAAGGGGCGGAAGCAAACGCATTCCTAGAAAAAATATAAAACCGTTTTGCGGTAAACCTATGGTTGCCCATGCAATAGAAAATGCGTTGGCAAGCCCCTATGTAGACAAAGTAGTGGTTTCAACAGATGATGAATCTATTGCGAACGTAGCAAGAGATTATGGTGCTGAGGTGCCATTCATGAGACCTGCAGAATTGGCAGATGATTACACAGGCACTAGTCCTGTGGTTCGCCATGCACTGGGCACTCTGTTAGAAAAAGGCTGGGATATAAATTATTGCGCCTGTGTATATGCAACATCGCCTCTTCTGACCACTTCTTTAATTAATTCTTGTTATGAAATGCTAATGAACGCTGACAATACAGACTACGTATTTACAGCGGCAAGATTCTCATTTCCAATTCAACGGGCGATATTACAAACCGAAAATGGCGGCGTAAAACCTTTTGACGAGTTTGGCATTACTCAGCGCTCACAGGATTTACCACCAGCCTTCCATGATGCAGGACAGTTGTATTGGGGCCATCACAAAACCTGGCTTGATACTACCAAACGCATTTTCGGTGCCAACTCGAAAATGGTAGTAATGCCAGACCACTTAGTGCAAGACATTGATACACCTGAAGATTGGGTTAGAGCTGAACTGCTTTACAAGCTTGTGCAGAGCGAAAGCGTAAAGTGAGGATTGTTTTTAGGGTCGATGGTACGGCGCAAATAGGACTCGGCCACGTTATGCGTTGCTTAACCTTGGCCACACAATTACCTCCCTCACACAACGTAACATTCCTTTGTTGTGCGTTGCCTTCAACTCTACAACAACAGATACAGCGTGCTGGAATTTCAACATTGACCACGCCATCGCTTCATAAAGGCGAACGGGAAGGTAATGCTTCGGCAGTCTTAAATGAAGCAGAGCAAGCCTCTCATGCTGCTCACTGTATAGCGCTTTTTGATGATATGAACGATGAGCCTATCGACATGCTTATAGTCGACCACTATCAGCTATCAGCTTCGTTTAGTAAAGTGATGCGCAGTCGCTGCAAACATATTGTTGTCATTGACGATTTAGCAAACCGCCAACACGACTGTGACGTGATTTTAGACCAAAATCTCTTTGAGGACTTTGAATTCCGATACGATCTGCTTGTCCCTCCTCATTGCCAAAAACTTTTAGGACCTGAGTTCGCTATTTTGAGAAATGAGTTTTACCGCTCACCACCAATGCCTAGAAATGACAGTCATATTCTAGTCTGCTTTGGCGGCAGCGACCCTGGGAATTTAACAGAGCGAGTCGTTGATGTTTTGATTGAATTAAAGTCTTTAACTTTTTCAGCCGATATTGTTGTCGGAGCGGCTTATTCCGGCGTTAGTGCGCTTAAAGCAAAAGTTGAACGCCTACCTAACGCGAAGCTTCACGTCGCTTGCGGTCACATATCCGAGCTTATGAAAGCCGCCAATACAATGATTGGCGCTGGAGGTTCGATGCACTGGGAGCGCGCAGCATCGGGGGTAGCGGGCATAATTATCACATTGGCTGATAATCAAGTTGAAACGACGCGGTGCTTGCACGAACGGCATTGCTGTTTGTGGCTAGGAGCATGTGACGAGGTCACTAACGAAGATATTAGCAAGGCCGTTGAATTTGCGATAAATTCCCCGCAAGAAATGCGTAAACTAGCAAACAACGCGGTATCTTTGGTGAGCGCAAACAAAAATCCATCTTTTGTAATGGATACTATATTGAACACTGTTACGAGGTAGTCATGAAACCAATCACAATCGGTGATATTCAAATTGGTCCGGGTCTCGCTCCCTTTATCATCGCAGAAATGTCTGGAAATCATGGACAATCATTAGAAAAAGCCTACCGACTCATTGATGCAGCTGCAGAAGCTGGCGCACATGCCATAAAATTGCAAACCTATACGCCAGACACGATCACTTTGGATTGTCATGAAGGCGAATTTTTTATTGAAGACCCAAATAGTCTTTGGAAAGGAAACTCTTTGTATAACCTCTACAAAGAGGCGATGACGCCTTGGGAATGGCATAAGGAGCTATTCGACTATGCCAAAGAGAAAGGCCTATTGGCATTTAGCACGCCCTTCGATTTAACCGCTGTCGACTTCCTAGAAACATTGAATCCTCCTTGTTACAAAGTAGCGTCTTTTGAAAATACTGACCACGCTATCCTAGCGGCTGTAGCAAAGACAGGGAAACCCGTTATTGTCTCTACAGGCATGGCTAGCCAGGCAGAAATAGCCGAGTCTGTTGAAGTACTCCGTTCCAATGGGTGTAATGACATCATATTACTTAAGTGCACCAGTAATTACCCAGCAAACCCGGTAGACGCCAACTTAAAGACAATTCCTCATTTGAGCGAACTTTTCGACTGTCACGTTGGACTTTCCGACCATACACCGGGGGTGGGGGTAGCTGTCGCTGCGGTGGCACTTGGCGCAACAGTCATTGAAAAGCATTTTGTTTTAGACAGAAACGGCGGAGAGGTTGACGCAGAATTTTCTCTTGAACCCCATGAAATTAAGCTGCTTGTTGAGGAAACGGCGCGGGCAGCGGTAGCAATTGGCAAGGTGAGTTATGGCGCCACTGAGCGAGAAAAGGCCTCGTTGGTACACCGACGCTCTTTATACATTGCCAAAGATATGAAAGCCGGCGATACATTAAATGCGGAAAATTTACGCTCTGTTCGTCCAGGACTTGGACTGCCTCCCAAATACCTTCCCCTTTTGCTTGGGAAGCAAATCAAGTGCGACGCACCAAAAGGTACCCCTATGAGTTGGGAGCTACTGTGAGATGAGAGCCATTCTGTTTGGTGCAAGTAAGGCCGGAGAAAACTACGTTTCTAACCACCCAGATATAGAAGTCGTGGCATTCACGGATAACGATAGTGCGAAACACGGAACTCGTTTTATGGGTTATCCCATTATTGCACCCGCAGATATCAGTACTCACGATATCGACAGCATAATTATCACCAGTCAGTGGGTTGATCAAATCTATTCCCAACTTACCGAAGAAATGGGTGTTGATAAGTCGAATATCATTGTACCGACTAAGCAGTCGGTAAAAGCTGCCCTGCCTTTCGAAGACAATGAAACGTTAGCCTTTGCCCAGTCTGTAATGCGTACGCTAAATCGATACTTCGTTTCCCACAACATTTCAGCGTGTCTAGATTCTGGAACTTTGCTAGGTGCTGTGAGAAATAAAGGACTCATTCCTTGGGATGACGATATAGATTTAGCTGTAGATAAAGACAATTACGAAAGGTTACAGGCATCGCTACCTGAGCTTTATAAATTATTAAACACAAACTATGACGTAAAATGGAATATCGTCATTATCACGGTCAACAACATTGACTGTTGCATTAACCTAGAGTTTAGTAATTCATCTCACACCCAATTAGTCCCTTTTGATATAAGCGTACAACGCAGAGAGTCGATAAATGGTCTATCTGAACTCTTGTCCTCGGGCGGGCTGTTTTTTGCCCCCGCTACACATTTCGACAGTTACGAGCCAATCGAGTTTTTAGGTGAAACCTTTCTTGCCCCATTCGATGCAGAAGGCTTTCTCACTTTTATGTACGGACATTGGCAAACGCCCAAAAAGACGACACAAATTACGGAATACGAAAATAGAAGAGCATCGATGTCAGCACCTAGAACAGGTATAAGCGTGCAAAAACGCACGCTTTGTGAATGAGCGTGATAGTTAAGGTGTTAAATTAACGTGAACGTATTACTTTCAAGTGCCAGCAATAAAGTTCCACTATTAAAAGCGCTTCAATGCGCAGTTAAGCGTATCGATAACAAAGGCATAGTTACGGCGGGAGATTTAAGTAGCCAAGTACTCACACGACACTTTTGCGATGTTTTTTGGCAAATGCCACCCACAAAACAAGAAAACGCAGATGAGATTATTGCCCAACTCAAGCATCGAAGCATTACTCATGTTCTCCCAAGTAGAGACGGCGAACTACTTTTTTGGGCAAGGCTAAAAAACGACCTAAAAAGCGCTAACATTCACGTACTTATTTCTAATGAAAGTGCAATTGAGCTTTGTTTAGATAAATTAAGATTCGGCCAATGCAGTATTCCTTTTATCATCCCTTCATTCGAGAGTATCGAAGAGGTGAAAACGGTTATTCAGGACACTCAGCCATTGCATTATGTGGTCAAAGAACGTTTTGGTGCGGGTAGTAAAGCAGTTGGCCTTAATCTAAACGAAAACGACGCAGTCCAGCACGCTAAAGGTCTGTCCTCCCCTATTTTTCAATTATTCAAAGCAGGTAAAGAAATTAGCGTAGACGCTTGGCTAACAAAAGATCATTTGGTTAAAGCGGCCGTGTGCCGTGTGCGAGACTTAGTTGTTAATGGTGAATCCCAAATTACTTATACTTTACCGAATTGCCCTTTTACAGCACAGGTGACACAGACACTTTCCAACCTAGCCCTCTCTGGCCCCGTTGTATTACAGGGCATCATAAATGATGGAGCACTTCACATCATTGAATGTAATTCACGATTTGGAGGCGCTTCAACATTAGGGATCAAGGCGGGTGTTGATAGTCTTTATTGGAGCTTGTGTGAGAGTATAGGTGTAAATATCGATTCGTTGCCCGTAGATCTCGCATCTCATAAAATAACGCAGATTAGAGCTGCTACCGATTATTACCTATGATTTATATCTTCGACCTAGATGATACCCTTTATGATGAGCGCCAATACGTAGAGTCTGGCCTTGCAGCGGTTGCCTCATTTGTGGAAAAAACCTGGAATGTTGATAAGCGAAGTGGCTTTCAGGAATTAGTTACTCTGCTTGATCGAAATGGTCGTGGACAAATTTTCAATGATTACTTAGCTAACCATGGCATAGCAGTCAATAAGAAAAATGTACGTGCATGCGTTTCAGCATATCGCTTACACCAGCCCACTTTGACTTTGCCCGACAATCACCTAACGTTGCTAGAACATTTGCCAAAGCCGCTTTACCTCGTCACTGACGGAAATAAAGTAGTACAAAGTAAGAAAGTGGAAGCACTCAACATAGCGCACTACTTCAAGCGCGTGTTTGTCACTCACCGCTTTGGAGTGCAACATGCTAAACCTTCTACTTACTGCTTTGAAAAGATTAAACAAGCAGAGCAATGTCAGTGGCACGAAATGGTTTACATTGGCGACAACCCAGCAAAAGACTTCGTTAATTTAAATAGACTTGGAATGCCGACCGTTCGAGTGCTAACTGGAGTTCACAAAAAAGTACTTGCCAAGCCAGGTTTCGATGCAAAGTTTACAATACAAAACCTGAATGAACTTCTAGCCCTCAGGCTTTGAACCTTATTAGGCGGCATCCCAGCATATTTAATAAAATAAAATCAACGCTTAACCTACCTGCTGATAAAAGACAAGTTCTACCCAAACACGAAAAAACCTACACCTTTAGGACTAATAATCCTCACCTAAGGGCATAGATTCTAAAGCTTTATGGCAAAAATGCCGACACATGATATATTGTGTTTATAACCATAAAAACAGCGAGCAAGCTATGTTCGATGGAAAATCGATTCTCATAACAGGTGGAACGGGTTCATTTGGCCATAAGTACACTGAGACTCTGTTAGCGAGATACAAACCAAAGCGCTTAATCATCTACTCACGCGACGAACTCAAACAGTTCGAAATGCAGCAAAAATTTCACGCGCCGTGCATGAGGTATTTTATTGGCGATGTTCGTGACAGAGAACGTCTTAATCGCGCCATGCAAGGCGTTGATTTTGTTATACATGCAGCGGCCATGAAGCAAGTCCCTGCCGCTGAATACAACCCTACCGAATGTATTCGTACGAATATCGATGGTGCCGAAAATGTTATTAACGCCGCCATTGATAATAACGTTGAAAAAGTTATTGCGTTGTCTACAGATAAAGCCGCCAACCCGGTTAATTTATACGGTGCTACAAAACTAGCTTCAGATAAATTGTTCGTTGCGGCCAATAATATTGTTGGAGCCGGTGCTTCTCGATTTTCTGTTGTGCGTTACGGCAATGTGGTTGGCTCTCGTGGTTCTGTTGTACCCTTTTTCAATAAGTTGATAGCGGAAAACAGCGATCATATTCCTGTTACGCACAAAGACATGACCCGTTTTTGGATTACTCTTCAACAGGGCGTCGACTTTGTGCTTAAAAACTTTGAGCGCATGTTAGGTGGTGAGATTTTCGTACCGAAAATCCCATCAATTCGAATTACTGACCTCGCGACTGCAATGGCACCGGATATTCCAATCAAATATGTAGGGATTCGTCCAGGTGAAAAGCTTCATGAAATGATGTGCCCTGGCGATATGTCTCTGCATACATTTGAATTTGATGACCACTTTGTAATTGCCCCAGCTATTAAGTTTTTCCACCGAAGCAATAACTTCACTAGCAATGCACTTAGTGAACAGGGAAAACTTGTAGACTCGGGTTTCGAATACGTTTCAGACACTAACGAACATTTTCTCAGTATTGAAGAAATAAAGAAGTTCAATGAGGAAGCTCAATCGTGATTCCTTATGGGCGACAGCACCTTGATGAAGATGATGTAAAAGCCGTTGTCGAAACCTTAACATCAAATTGGTTAACACAAGGTCCGGCTATCTCTAAATTTGAAACCGCTCTCGCTGATTATTGTGGCGCTAATTTCGGGATTGCAGTTAATAGCGCAACGTCTGCTCTACACATTGCTTGCCTTGCATTAGGTGTGAGTAAAGGCGATAGAGTATGGACATCGCCGAACTCATTTGTTGCTTCGTCAAACTGCGCGCTCTACTGTGGTGCCAAGGTCGATTTTGTAGATATTGACCTTCACACCGGTAACATGTGCGTTGATGCTTTACGAAAAAAACTTGCCCTAGCTGAATCCACCAACGCCTTACCAAAGGTGGTTATTCCCGTTCATTTTGCTGGTCAGCCCTGCGATATGAAGGAAATTCGTGCACTTTCAAAGCAATATGGCTTCTTTGTTATTGAAGATGCATCACATGCAGTAGGCGCAAAATACCAAGAGAAGTTTGTAGGCAGCTGCCAATTCTCAGATATTTGTGTGTTTAGTTTCCACCCGGTAAAGATTATTACCACTATGGAGGGGGGAATGGCACTTACAAATAACAGTGAATGGGCTGAAAAGATGCGTATGTTGCGCAGTCACGGCATAACCAATGATCCAGAGAAGATGACTGAGGACAGTCATGGTCCTTGGTATTATCAACAGATAGCATTGGGCTTTAATTACCGTATGACTGACGTAGAAGCTGCGCTTGGATTGAGTCAGCTGAGTAAGCTCGAAACGTTTTTAGAAAAGAGAAACGTTTTGGCGAATTACTATGATAAATTATTCAGCGACTACTCGGGTATAACACCGTTACAACAAAACAGTAAAATCTACTCTAGCTACCACCTTTATGTGGTACGAATAGATTCATTGACTAACCAACAACACGCGACATTAGTGGCAAATTTAAGAGAGAGCGGTGTTTTTGCGCATGTTCACTATATCCCTATTCACATGCAGCCCTTTTACATTAGTTTAGGCTTTAAAATAGGCGACTTTCCAAATGCAGAAAAATACTATCAACAGGCGGTTACCTTGCCATTGTTCCCTGATCTTAAAGAAGATGAAGTGGAACATATTGTTGCCCTATTTGTTGACATAGTAAACAAGCTTTAGATTATCAGCTACCCTAAGCGAGAATAAAGAAGTCCTCAAACTCAGTCATTCCATGGGATTCAAGTCTTCGAGCAATTTCACACCTAACAGGTTGTGCGGCAATTATCAGGATACGGTTTGAATCAAGCCTAATATAGTCATCTAGCCCGATAATACCAATATCGCTTTGCCCCGTGCCAATGACGCGTTCATTTCCTGTTTTTTCTACAAAACTGCTAGGCACAACACCAAATGAATCTAAACATTGCACACATGACTTCGCCATGTTTCCAGTACCATAAATATAAACGTCTTTTTGGCTTACCAGCGAGGAGAAATTTGGCCATTTTTCTTCAATAATTCCCCTCAAACCTTTCTCTAATTCGTATACACCGAGTGACGTTGTGGTAGAGTTGTCACTTAGTCGAATTTGCACTAGATGCTCGTTTACACAACCAAATTTGTATCCTGCATTTTTCAATCGCAAAAATAAAATATAATCTTCGTAAAGCCGAGTGTGTGGGTATCCAACATCTTTGATAGCACTTGTGCACGCAAAATAAGACGTATGTAAAAAGCAAAGCCAACGACTGAGCGTTGCAGAGATGTCTTCCGGAGTATTAATTTGATTGAGTAATACCTGCTTTTCTGAAACAAACTGCCGATATCTTTCACTCGCTCTTACGCGCTCGTTATCAGGAAAGTAACTTACAAAACACTTAACAATATCCATTTCATTATTTTGTAAAAATGATAATTGTTTTTCGAACCTAGTTGGTTCACTGATATCATCTGCATCAACCTTAACGATATACTGCGTATCGATCATTTCCAACGCTGCGTCAAGGCAGGCCCCAACCCCCACATTTTTCTCATTTTCAACTAGCTTTATGCGTTTGTCTGAATAACGCTTTATTCGATTTACCGTGCCGTCATTGGAGCCGTCATCGATTATCAAAAACTCAAAATTTGAACATGTCTGTTTTAATACTGATGCAATAGTCTCATCGACCCACTCTTCAGCGTTATAAGTCGTCATTAATGCCGTTATCAAGGGCTTCAAATAAATACCTTACTTTTGTTGTATGAATGATTAATTTGTCTAAAAAGATAGTAGCAGAATATAGTTCGGGTGTTAGCAAAAATAAATACGTCCTTTTTGCAATAACTAAGTAAACACCATCATTTTCTTTATGCAATAATCCTCTCAAAGCAATTGTAAGTTTGTTATTTTGTACCGACTCGCTGATAATCACTTTAGACCAAGCGCATTGACCAACAGTCTTAGCCATTAAAGAGCTTCAATATATGATTTATCCTTTGCCACCCATTAACCAATTTGAAAATGTTTACCTATACGGTGCCGGCGTAGTCGGCCTAGCTTATAAACAACAAATCGATCAACTCAATGCAAGTAAAAAGGTAATTTCTTATATCGAGACCACCCCAAGAGCATCCCACTTTCATGGTACTGAAATCATTACCTTGAATATGCTCACAATGCCTCTACCGGCTAACACTGCCATTGTCATAGCGTCGATTAACTTTAAAGATGAAATCGAACAAATCCTACTAAATGCGGGTATTGATGCACATCAAATCATTCTCCCAGAAGAGAGCGAATTTAACCCGAGGCTACCTTGCGATGTGTCAAAACTCACGGGAATTAACACCGTATTGCTATATCCAGAAATTAACGATAAAGATACGTTGAACCTACTTGAAGAAAAAATGCGATGGTATGCACCTGAATCACTCGGCGCAGAACTCACCTGTATATCGGACTCACTATCAGCACATGATAGTCAATACATAAGAGTAATAAGTGCGTCAGATAAACTCGATTTTGACGATTTCCAACTTGTATTGTTATGGAAAGCATCCGGAGCCCAAGTACTACCGCTTTCCGTACATCACAAGTCCTATAGTATCGATCCCCGTTCTTTGCCCCCTGTTGAGCCGAGAAACTTACGTTCACTACCTCTGGTATGTGCGACGCACGAAAAAGTAGATAGGCTTTTAGCTTCATCAATACAACGATTTGAATCCGTAGTCTCATCATGTAAAAATGCCAGCTCAGTTACGTTGGTTGGAAATGGTCCTTCAGGCCTCGCAGCACTCGACAACATAGACGTCGACACAAACTATATTATCTGTAACAGCGCCGTTAAGAATACCCCGCTACTCAAAGCACTTCGACCTAAAGTAATTACATTCAACGATCCTGTTTTTTATTCCGGTTATACAACTTATACCAAACAATTTTGTCGTGATTTAGTTGATGCCTGCAGCGCTTATAACATTTTTGCCGTTACAGGTCTTGACTCTGGACTACTTTTGCTAGAACACTTTCCTGAAATCGAACCTTATCTTATCGTCTTACCCGTTAGGCGAAATGAGCAAACAGCGCTGTCCAATTTTCAAAAGGCGTTTAACGTCCCCTCTATATCTCGTTTTTTCGTTGACGATTCCTGGAACATTCTTACGCTGTATATGCTGCCTCTCTCTGCTGCTTTTAATAAAGTTTGTTATACATGGGGATTTGATGGACGTAAACCTGAGGAAAGCTACTACTGGAAGCACAATAGCTCGTTACAGTATACAGATTTAATGCAAGAGGTTATTAATGCACACCCAGCCTTTTTCGATAATGTTGATAAGGCCGAATATTATGTTCGCCATTGCGAAAGTCTTGAATCAATGCTTAAACATTACGAGTCTAAGGGCTGTACGTTCATTAACAAAACCCTCTCTTACGTTCCCGCTCTAAAGGCGCGATATCGCGAATAGTAAAATTAAGCTTCATCGAACTTAGGATTACAATCTAAGAGTGAAGTTAAGCGTGCTAGGCCGTATCGCACTATCATCAACTTAACCTCCGAACATTATGCTTTTATGCCGGGTGAACCATTGTAGAGTGAATCAAGTTGCTCCAGCGCGCTTTCCCCCATAGCAATCACCGCTTCTATCGAGTTACCACCAATATGAGGGGTGCAGATAACACGCTCTAGTGAGTAAAGCTCTTGCTTTTCAAGCGGTTCCTCCTCGTAAACATCAAGTGCAGCACCCGCTATTTGCTTCTGTTTTATGGCATTGATAAGGGCGGTTTCATTAATAACACCTCCCCTCGATGTATTAATAACAATCGCGGAGCGCTTCATTTTTGTCAGTACTGCTCTGTCTATCAGACCGTGCGTTGCTCGACTCTTTGGAACATGTAACGTCACTATATCTGCCTTACAAATAAGCTCATCAAACGTAACTAATTCTATCCCCAATTCCTTCGCAACACTTGACCTATCCTCTATGTCACAAGCAATCAATTTACAATTAAATGGCCGCAATAGACGTGCGAATTCAGCACCAATATTACCTAAGCCAACTATACCCACAGTTTTACCAAAAAGTGAAACGCCGCCATTTTTCACCCAAGTTCCCTGGCGTAAATAATTCGATGTCACATACAGGTTTCTGAGCAACATTAGTCCGAAAGCGAGTGTCATTTCGGCAACAGCCGACTTGTTTACACCCGCTTTCCAGCCTACTTTTACGTTGGCATCATTGCAGGCCTTAATGTCGACATTGTCTAACCCTACTCCGTATTTAGAGATGAACTTTAGGTTAGGAGATTTCTCAAGCACTCTAGGTGTAATGGCTTCTAATGCAACAATGCAGCCATCACAATCAGAAAGAAAGTCGATTAGCTCATTTTCAGAAAAAGCCTTACCCGTTAGGTTTAACTTATAATCAGGAAACTTAGAAGCTAGTAGTGCCACCAACTCCTTATTGTTTGAAAAAGCCTTTGATGTCACACCAACCTTTCTCATACTGATAATAACTCCATAGTACTTTCTAATGCTTTGCTAAACTCACCTTCAGTCATATCAACAACTTTAATGGCTTCAACTTTATCGCTGCTAGGTATAACAATCACCAACCCAGGTCCCACTCGTTTTTTGTCATTCCTCATACCATCTAGGAGCTTTTCACTATCAAAGTAAGATGAAAGCAAACGAACACTAAGGTTGTGCTTCATCAGGTTATTCAACCGCTTTAGGAAATCACTACTAATTAGGCCTCGCTCATATGAAACAAAGTTGGCGAATATCATCCCAATTGTTACTCCCTGTCCATGGGGCACCATGTAATGAGAGGCGCTTTCAAGCGCATGCCCAAAGCAATGGCCATAGTTAAAGAGATTTCGTTTGCCAATATCAAATTCATCTTGAGCAATATAACTTTGCTTTACTGACAATGACGCATGAATCGCTTCTAAATATGACTTACCGTTCCAAAGGCTTGCAGCCATATCCTCCACAGCGTTCACATTAACCGGCATTCTGTCTTCGAGTAATAAAAACTTAATGACTTCGCCAATGCCACTTCTAAGATCATCCTCAGATAACGAATCTAAGAACGCTGGACAAATATGCACTTCGTGTGGGGGGTAAAACCCACCTAAAATATTTTTGAATCCGTCAAAATTAAGCGATGTCTTACTTCCCACACAACTGTCAGCCTGTGCAAGGAATGTTGTTGGAACAAAGTGCCAACCGATACCGCGATATATTGTTGAAGCGGCAAAGCCTGTAATATCTTGAATAATGCCACCGCCTAAAGATACTAGGTTCATGTTGCGTTTTGCCTTACGTCCTGACAAGAATCGATAAACTTCAGCAACTGTATCTAGGTTCTTCCTTTCCTCTAAGGCATCGATCAACAGTAGATCACTCAATGCTATATGACTGAAAAGTTCAGGGTAAATCTCAGAGAGCTTTTTGTCAGCCACGAAAACAGCGTTTGGTAGTACAAGTAAATCATCCCAGAATGAAAAGTCGGGATGAAAATGGACAGTGTAATCGTGAATATTGGACTTTATTTGCAGCGACTTCATGCCGTAAATCCTCCGTCAATAACTAATGACTGCCCCGTAATAAATGAATTTTTAAACAGCAAAAACTCAACAAACTCGGCTACTTCTTGAGGCCTTCCGAATCGTTTCAGCGGGACCTGTTCGATTAGCGCGCTTCTCTCATCGTCAGAGAGTGAAGCGCGAGTAAGTTCAGTGTCAATAAATCCGGGGCAGACAGTATTGATGAGAACGTTATCAGCACCTAGTTCATGAGCCAATGCTTTTGTGTAACCAGCTATCCCAAACTTGGAACCACTGTACAGTGTTCGATGTTCTTTAGAACGTACAGACCAGATTGACCCAATGTTTACAATTCGCCCAAATTTATTACTCTGCATGTGTTCTGCGCTATGCCGAATAATCTTTAACGGTGACTCAAGGTTTATTCGGTTTAGTTGTGCAATATCCTCGTCGAGAATATCCGTCACTTTCTTGATGACGTTGATCCCTGCATTGTTAACAATGAAGTCAAACGGTTGGGTGTTTGAAAGGTATTGTGCGACAGAATCTTCATTGGATAAATCACATTCAGAGCGCGAGGGTGTCACCAACTCGATATCAGAGCGCGTACCTAACAGCTCCGATATCGACTTTCCAATACCACGGCTGGCCCCTGTAATAAGTAGCCTTTTCATTAGCTATAAAACTCACTAGTTTTGTAAATATCTTCAATAAGCGACAACACTTTATAAGCGTCTGTGAACGTGCCATTTTTGATGTCTTTTTTAGATAAAATCGCGTTAATGAATTCGTCTATCTCGAGTTTCCAGCTGTCATCGTTCTCAAACCATACACAGTGTTCGGTAGGCTTACCCATTGCAAATGTAATGTCTTCGAACTCTCTAAGGCCCCATGTAAGAGTTTCAGGCGTATAACTTCTCGACTCCGACAAGATGCCGTCAAGATTTAAGTATCCATTTGAAAAGCACATTTCTAATAGAAATTTGTGTCGCCACTGAGTCGCACTTGAGTGCATAGTGGCTATAACATTGTCACTTTTTAAAGAAACAATAGCGTTATCTTCGACTTCAACATCCCAAAACGCGTTGGTTAACAATGCACTTTCTACGTCGAAATGCTTTCCCGACAAATGGTGAAAAAGGTCGAGCATATGAATCCCCTGATCCATGAGAATTCCTCCGCCCGAATATTTTTTAAAGTTGCGCCAATTCTGATCATAATCAATACTACCAGCCTTACCGTAAACGCCCCTTATCCAGAGTAAGTCGCCTAACTGGCCCTCTTGAATGAGTTTCTTCGCTTGAAGTACGCTGTAGTGGTAGCGGTGATTAAACCCATATTTTAAGGTAACAGGAGAAACATCTAACGCTTCTCGTACGCGCTCCATTTCATCACATGTCATTGCAGGCGGCTTTTCACAAAAAACGTGTATCCCAGAGGTAATAGCTTTACACGTGTATTCACAAGCAACATTATTGAATGCACAGATAAACATGGCATCAGGCTGCAACCTCACAAGGTCATCAAAGCTCTCTACTATAAGCGTTTCATCTAATTCGGCATCAGCTTCAAGCACACTTTGCTCAAATACCCCAATTATTTCAACATCAGAACGCTTCAGAAGTTCTCTTGCCCTAATGCGGCCCATTTTTCCAAAACCGGCGATAGCAACTTTTAGCATTTTTAAACCATTGTGTAATTTGTTTTTGTCTCAGGCTTTAATGACACATAATAGGAATACAGTATGTGATCCAAGGTCATATGTGCGTCTTCTACAATGCCATAATCACCGCGGTCTGATTCAACGTGATAGTTTATGTCGGAGGCCGCTTTCAATTCTCCACCATCAAATCCAGTTAGGCCAATGACCGTTACCTGTTCCGCTTTCGCGAAGTTAACCGCTTTCATAATGTTCGGAGAGTTTCCGCTGCACGAAATTGCAATCACTACATCTCGTGGCTTTAAAACGGGCTTGAGCTGCACATAAAATATGTTTTCAAAACCAACGTCGTTGGCAATTGCAGTGCAGGTGGCTGAGTTATCTGCAAGGCTTACCACCTTGAAATTTCTTATTTCTCTCAGTCTAAGGCCGGCACTTAGATCATTTGCCATATGGGATGCTGTTGCAGCACTACCACCATTGCCAATTATATAGATGGTCCCTTGTTCTTTTTCAGCCTTATCAAGCCTCTCAACAATTTTTGCTATTTCGTCTCTCGATACTTTTGAAAGCGCAGTAGTAAGCTTCTCGAGATAGCTGTCTACAAAATTATTCATTTGAACCACCTTAAATTACCAATACAATTACATTTGCCAAGCAACTGCAGGCCAACACGTCAAAGCGTTGACGTTTTTCTGACTTATCTGATTTAAAAACCAGCTAAACTGCGATTTATAGCTTGTTAGCATTAAGTGTGCCACGTTAAGAAACGTATTCAAACTAATGACTATAAAATCAGTAATAAAGAATTGAATTATTCGGCCGATATAACGGCTGATGTCTATGGAGGTATACCACATGCTTGGTCTTAGCGGTAAGAAAGTTTTAGTAATAGGAGGCACAGGCGGAGTCGGAAGCGTACTGTGCGATAAATTAAAATCAAGTGGTGCTGACGTCATTAGCACAAGTAGAAATGCAGACAAAGGAGATGTCGTCTTGGACCTTGCTAGTCCCTCAAGTGTGGACGATTTCATCAGTTCAATGAACAATGAACTTCCTTTTGATGCTGTTATTGTCAACGCAGCAGACAACTTCCCTTCACCGATGTGGGATATTAAAGACGAAAAACTAGCACACTTATTTGAAGTGAATACGCTGGCTCCCATACGGATCATGAGAGCGCTGAGTGGACATATGAAGCAAGAAAGAGCAGGAAAAATTGTTTTCGTAACCTCAATTGCGTCTATATCACCACGACCAAATTCATCGGTTTATGCTGCATCAAAAGGGGCTATAAATGCATTTATGCGGTCCGCTGCCATGGATTTGGCGCCATTTAATGTGTTAGTAAACGCTGTATTACCGGGCCCTATTAAAACTAAAATGACAGAAAGCGTATTATCGCCACAGCAAGTAGAGCATATTGACAACGCAATTCCATTAAACCGTATGGCTGAGCCAAGGGAAATAGTAAACGCAATATTATTTCTTATCTCAGATATGAATACATACATCACTGGACAATCGATCGTTATTGACGGCGGTCTAACAATACAACAGGTAAATTAACTATATGTCTCATAAAGTTATCGCAATGATTCCGGCTAGGTTAGGAAGTAAACGTGTCCCCAAGAAGAACCTTAGACTGTTAGGTGACAAACCACTCATTTCGTACGCTATTGAAACAGCGATAGCCAGTAAAGTGTTTGATGAAATCTACGTCAACACAGAGTCGGACGAAATAGGCGCAGTGGCAGAACATTTCGGTGCAAAGTACTATAAACGCAATGAATCACTTGCAGATGACAATGCAAACAACGACCAGTTTTTAGAAGACTTTTGCCAAAATGTAGAAAGTGACTACGTAGTTCAAATACTTCCGACTTCACCTTTCATATCAACGGACGAAATGGCCGCTTTTGTTAAAGAGATGACTGGCCAAGGCTTGGATACACTGGTGTCAGTAGCAGAACATCAGATCGCATGTGTGTTTGACGATACCCCTATTAACTTCTCAAAACTTGAGCCACACATTTCCTCACAACTAATGAAGCCCGTTCAGTCTTATGCCACAGTACTGATGGGTTACAAAAAAGAAAAATTTTTGCGGGATATCTCACACTTCGGTTTTGGATACCATGGCGCTGACGGAAATGTTGGCTACTTTCCACTTAAAGGTTTCTCTTTAATTGATATAGACAATGAAGAAGATTTCAAACTGGCTGAGGTTGTATTAGATTACCTAAATCGCGGCGCTGATTGCGCTGAACCTAAATATTTCGACACTTCGCTGTTGAACAAAAATGTGGAAGCGATGCGTTCGGAAGCGGACGTGCCCTCAATACTGAAGATTGACGGTGTAGCGCAAAGTGACTTCGAGCATGAAAACCAACCCATCGTTCACATACCTCATCTTATCGCTGACAAAGACAGTACGCTGTCTTGGTGCCATAGGTTAGTCAATACGGAAAGCAACAGCGCCACATTGATAAGTCAACTACCTGGCGAAGGTAATCGTAGGCACTTTCACCCCGATTGGAATGAGTGGTGGTATATAGTAAGCGGCGAGTGGATTTGGGAAATAGAAGGTAAAAACCACCGAGTGAAACAAGGCGATTTTGTTTTTATCGAGAAAAACAAAGTACACAAGATTACCGCTGCAGGAGACAAACCGGCAATTCGACTTGCGGTAAGCCGTGCAGACGTGGCACACGTCTATCCAGACCTACTCGATTAAATCTTGAACTATTAGAGCCACTAGCGTGAAGCAGGTGGCTCTTTATACCCTTTCAAAACATCTTCAATAGGACGATAAGGGATTGAAGGTAGCTTACTCGTTTTGGATAGATTAAAAATGCGATACCCTAGAGCACAAGCGTCCCTGTAGAATATCTCTGCTTGCTCCATCATTTTCGCATATTGTGGTGAGGCCCATACCTCATTAGAAGGACGGTATTCATTCGAAAAATGCTGACTGCCATTTATGTCAAAGAGATATTTTTTCCTCTCATCGGTTTCGGTCAGTTTGTAATCAAAATCTGCGCCAAGAATGTAAATTTCTTTACAACCTATAGCGGCCAAAAACTGTATCATTAAGTACAAGGTTGTATGTCCTAACGTGATCCCTTTGTTCACTATGTCATCGCTAAAAATACAATCCCGTTGTTTCAATGCCGTTAAATATGGTGTGGTATTGAAATAATACGCACCTTTTATCGGGGGATGGGACTTAAGATGATAACTGGGTAGCACAAGGTTCTCAAACTGATTGCTTTGAATGTGCTCGCTAAGGTTCCTCATCACGAGTTCATCTTGGATAGTGTAAAATGTTGGTGTCCACTTTGTTTCTTTCGCGGCCAAATAGATTTTATTGCACCCAATAGTTGTCTCGTCGCTCAAATGCTTAAGCGCATCTAAAGGCAAACTTGGCCCGTTACATATCACGAAGCCTCTTTGTTTATTGCGCTTCTTCGCCAACGACTGTTTGAAAAAAACAGTCCCCTGTGGCTTTCGGTTAAATAACTTACCATAGGCAAAACACTTAATTCTCTCTCTACTGTAAAAGAAGTTATGTCTAAATTTAACTAATGATAGTTTGGTCTTTTCATAAGTACTCTTCACAGATGTGAATCGGTAAGCGCCGTCTAATATATCTGCATAGAAAACATGATCTACATTTAATAAACAAGTAATGTCTTTCTTATATCGGGGGCTAAATACTAATACAACAGCCTGAGTTTTTTTATTTACTTCACTTGCAGTAAGAATTCTATCGCCTTGCTGGAATGTATCAACAAACCCCGAGATCTTTATGCCGATGGCCAAAAGTTCAGTCTCGAGCAACTCTGTTAAGACATTCTTGGGCGCAAGATAGAGATCTCCTGTGGGCAACTGATTAATTGCTTCATTCAAATCCATAGCGCTTTATCCGTAGCCTCCATTCGAGTTGTAAAGTCAGTATGCCGTTTACTTAGGGTAATGTTTCTTATATTTAAGCTAACCGAATACAAGATTCGACAGCTTTCACTTTTGCTAAATGTTCATCCCATGAAATAGTCTCTACAGTTAAATCTTTAGGCTGCACACCAGGTAAATAACAAAGCCTATCGCTGATGGGTAACTCTTTGCTAGAGTCTAAAATAGGCTCATTAGTCAGCACAATATAATCGGGTCCATAGTAACAATGGAAAGGCGTTGTTAGGCTTTCAATGCTATTGAGGTAGGTGGTATCAATTAACGGATGTACACTAAATCTTTGCAAAAATACGGCATCTTTTAACCCACTCATAAGCGCTAGTAATGCCGTATTCAATAAGGACTGAGGATTACTTTGAAAAGGGCTTTTTTCGTCTTTGTAATCACCATCTTGTATAACTAGGAGACCTTCGATTGGCCTAGTGAAATACTCATGTTTAAATTCACGAGCAACATTACACACATCAGAGTCTACCACTTTTACACTATTAGCTTCATCAAGCCAGTTTATGACAACATGCCGTGCGTCTTTACTGTCAAATTGAGTCGCCAATTCTAATAGCTTTGATTGAATCTGATAACGGCTATTTTTTTGCGATACCACTAATGGCGTAGTTGACCACAAACCACCAAGTACAATTTCGCGACGTAGCCCGCGAAATGACGATATATTGTCAAACCCGTATTGGTCATTATCTAATGTAGCTCTGGCATCCACGATGAACTGCCGCCATAACGCCAGCAGTCTAGTTCCAAGCTCAGCTATCGCAGTCTCGTCTGTAATGTTCAGTAGTTTACTAAACACACTATTCATGTAATTTAGTGTCCCATTTAAATAATAGAACACGAGCGACTTCTTACGTAAATAAGATGAAACGATAAAGTCTCGTTGTTCTGATACAAGATCTTCTATGTCTTTTGACGATTGTAGAGGCTTTGATAGCAATGCGAGCAGAGCAGTAAGTTCTTCAACGAGGCTTTCCTTACAATATCGTTCTGCGAATAGACCAAGAAACTTGTCGTTAAATTCAGCCGAGAATGCACAGTTCTGCAACAATCCTATTATACGCTGTTTACTCTGATTCGATGTCGTAATTAATAAGAAGTCTTTATCAAGGGCTTTCGCTCCCAAAATTTTTGCACCATCGTTTAAGTTATAAACTTCAGCCGTTGACTGCGCAACCGTTTGCTCCAGCACACCTTTAGATACTTTGAATTCATACTTTGTTTTTACCCAGGGCTTGAAGTTTCCGGGAATAACGAGAGACATTGAGTGTTTTTCAGAATAACTATACAGCTCATTACCACTTCCATCGTAGTAACCCGATGATTTTGAATGATGATAGGTATCACTCACAAAGCCCATATCAGTACCAAAGAGATAAATTTGGTTAAACCCGATTTTCGTTACAAGGTTTACGGCGAAGTTAGTCACGGTCGGATAAGCGAAGTCAAGCAATGCAAAAGGATGTTTTTTATCAAGCTCGGTTAAAGAGACTGTGGATGCTTCCCCCTGTTTTAATGCAAGTAAAGTAGAACCAAACAAACGCGCTGAATCAGGGTGGATACCGTTGCAACTTACTAGCGTAATTCCCTTGAGGTAAGCAGGGTCCTTGATACGTGTGAGCCAATCAAACGTCGAACGATTCGTTTCAATCTCAGCGTGAAAATCAGGTGTAATACCTGTTTTGTAAAGTGCCTGCAACGCCGTACCACAAGAAATAACAATCGCGCGATCTCGTTCTTCTTTTATAAGGTCAAGTAATCCATCTAACGATGGCCCGTTTCCGACAATAAAAATAGGTACATCTAAATCGCTTTGACTGAGAAGTTTTGTTGAATCATCTATCAAAAATGGTACTTTGTTTTTAAGGGCCCAGTGCGTGTGAGCTATACCATACTTCGCATTATCAAAGTAATCACCCATCGAAATAATAACGAGGAGTTGCTCTCTCAAACGTGCCACAGCATCCATTAGTTTTTCATTAACAACTGTTTGATAGAAGAAGGTATTGGCGAGAACATAAGGGCCAACCGTCTGAAATTGGACGAGGAGATCATTCGTTAAGTTTGTGCCATCATCACCAATATTAAGGTAGAGACGCTTTTTCCCACTATCAAAAGAGGTGATAATTTCAGCCCAATCGACTGCGTAAAGAGAAGCAAAGAAAAAGTCCTTATTAGGTTCGCATATAAATAGCATTTCTATGTCGTTATTGGACACTAGTTTTTCTACGCTGTAGCCATTCCCTATCCCAAACATAATAAGGGATTTAACTTTTTCCGGGAGCTCACTTTGCACTTCCTCAACATCTTTTACAATCTGTTCGCATCCAGCAACCAATTGATAGTGAAGAAAACTTTTCAACTTCTTCCCTGTGTAACTCAGCAACAAACCGTCTTTATTAGGCCTGCTAGAAAAAGCATCAAAACTCTCTGCTGCGTCAAACTTTGCAGACGTTGAGAATAGCGACTGGGTAGTTGTATGATAAATATTAACTTCCCCGCTTACATTGGCAGTAGGCGACCAATACAAAGGGGTATAGTCTGAAAACTCTTTATATAACTCTGGAAAATATACCTTTAACGTATCTAAGTTTTTTCTTTTTATCTCTTCATCTAGGTACGTGTCATCGAAACCTGATCCTGACTTTAGGGGAGCCCAATAAGGCAAGAAACTTTCGCTAAGTGCTCGGTTATTCCTTTCTGGGAACCAACTCTTCAAGTCTTGCCATGAGTGCGAGTGCACAAATGCTTCAATTTTATTAAATAGTGCAAGCTGCAGATGCTTGTAAAGCACAAAAGCATTAACAGCCGTATGATCGGCTAACTCTTGCATATCTTTTGCGAGTGTAGACCCGTCGGCGCCTATTTGCAGATAAAGCGCAATATTTTTTTCTTTGGCTTGTTGTAAAAGTGTTTTCCAATTTAAGGATGAAAGAGAGCAGATGAAGTAGTCAACATTAGGCTCGTACACAACTACGTGTTTATATTGTGCCTCTTTTACAATATGCTCTAAGTGATAGCCAAGCCCAAGTCCAAAACAAACTAATGCTTCATTGCTTTTTTCATTATGCTGCTGCAACTCAATTTTAGAGGCACATGACATATACTCGCGATAGTGTGTCAACACTTCAGACTTAGGATGCTTGCCGTAAAGGACTTGTCCGCTGTTGTAATTAACAATGTTCAGTTCCGCATGTTTGTTGCAGAGCAAGGTGGAAACAGTAGCGTCGGCATTGGTAACTAACCGCGCTAAAGTGGGGATATACCGCTCCAATGCGCCAAGGCTTAAACGATAATTATCTCTGATCTCTTGCGCAAGCGCTCGCTCAATATTTTGCTGCTGTCGCTCATCTTCATGAACGTGAAACTGAATCTGCTGTAACATGGCTATTTATATTTCTTAACGGCTGCGCGGCCTCTGGAAAATTTGACCGCTTCTTTTTTAGCGTTATCAAGCAAACCTTGCGCCAGCTCTTCAAGCTTTTGATTTATCAACATTTCTTTTTGTGCAAACGACGATTTTTCATCACCCTCAAGGCGGGATAGCGCTCGAACAACGACTTTATGGCGTATTTGGGAGAGGTACCGAAATCGTTCTGTGGAAAAGGTGTCACTGGACGATGATAAACAAGCAGCTAACTCAGCGTTAACTGCTTGGAGGAATAAGGGAGTTTCGCTGTGATTTAATATCGAGTTTTTCAAATAGCTTGTCGGTTCTGACGCTGAGCTTCATACGCTTCCTGTTTAGCTTCCTCAGGAATCTGTACCCACGCATCTCGGATTGGTGTTAATAGGCTAGACACTTCATCTAACATATTCAAGTCGTTGTTAAAATGTGCGTCATTTAAACGCTCAATCATATAGTTATACAATGCGAACATATTTTCGGCGACTTCACCGCCCACTTCTAAATCGAGCGTATCCCGCAAATGCATGATAATCGCACTTGCCTTGGAAATGTAATCCGCTTTGATCACCAATTCCTTACGCTCCATCGCACCTTTAGCATACGCGATTCGGTCGAGTGCGCCCTGTAACAGCATCAAAGTAAGCTTATGCGGATCCGCATTTGCTACATCCTGTTTTAGATTACCCTTGCGATAGGCATTTATACCTTTGAGTGACATAAAAACTCCAACTCTCATTTAGTTACAACGACGCCAACAGGGCTGAACCAGTCTGATTTAACTGGGCAACGGTTTGGTCGAGGTTCAAATACTTATCTCGAAGTATCTCTTCGTAATTCAGCATACGCAATTCAAGCATCTCGCGTTGATCGTATAAATCTTCACGGTCGTCTTTCGCCGCACGCTCTCTTAAGCTAATTAGTCCGCTATAAGAGGTGTATTCTTTAGAAAACTCATACAGTCGCGTAGCGATACCCTCATCTGGGTCGGTGAACAGCTTAGCAATTTCGTCAAAGCTATCTTCTAATGCGTCTTCAAGTCGGTCTTCACCAGTACCCAATCCGAAATCGGTAGATCCTATCTCTAACTTTCCATCATCGTCGAATTCAATACCGATTTGGAAAAGTCCACCTAGAGCAGAGGAACTCACATTATCACCAACAATAGAAGCCAGCCCGCTTTGAATACCACGTAGTAGAGAATCACCTGCTAACGCGCCATCTTCCTCAAGTTCAGACTCACCGTATCGGGTCAAGGTTTTGATTTCATCAATCAATGCATTATAGTTATCGACAAAGTCTCTGATTTTTTTATCTAAACCTTCCTTGTCATAACCGATACTAAGTTTAGTTGCTAAAAAGTCGCCAGCAGCATCCTTTGGGGAAACTTCTTTAACATCAAATGTTACGTTCTGAATTGTATTTTCGAACTCGTTCGAACTACTTTGAACTTCAATACCATCAATGTAAGCGATGGCGTTTCGCGCGCTTTCTATATTTGCTGTGCTAATATTGTTCGTGCCGCCGGTCGTTGATAGACGATCTAGCTCAGCTGCTCCAGTATCATTAGTGATAACCAGGTCGTTTCCATCGCCAGTTTCGCTAGAAGAGAAAACTAAACGAGGGCCTGCACCAGTTCCAGTATCAATAATGTTTGCGGTTACACCAAAATTATCGTCGGAATTATTTATTTTTTCGCGTAACGCGGTAAGCGACATACCAGCGGTAACGTCTATGGTGAAGCTTTTACTTCCGCCTACGTCAAAGGTCAATGAACCAGTTCCCGAAGTAAGAACGGGGTCACTACTCGATGTGAATGCACCAGCATCGGTAGTTATTCTACTTCCAGCTGCAAGCTGCTCAACAACAACTTCATAGCTGCCTCGCAATGCGGAGTTTGACGCTTCTGCAGAAAGAACGTCATTGTCTTCAGAAGGATTGGTGATGGTGGGCTCTCGACCATTAATACCGTTATCACTGCGTAATTCATCGACGGCATCTTTAAAGTCAGACAGCTTAGATTTAATTTGTCCTAGGCCAGAAATTTCAGCCTCTATACGCTCTTCCTTCGCGTTTAAACGTTCCTCTTTAGGCTGACGTTCTGCAGTTAGAAGCTGTTGTACAAGATCGTCGAGTGCCAGGCCTGAGCCCACACCTAGAGACTGAATTGTCATACTTTACCTCGTTAAACCTGATTGTTGATAAACACTCCTACACTGTTCCCAACATCCTGTTGCAACTCTTGAATGCGTTCAGCAAGTTTCAATACTTCTTCTGAAGGTATTTGCCTAATGACATCGCCAGATTGTGAATCTTTTACCGTTACCACCGAGCGATTTGTCTCTTCATCAATGGAAAACGCTAAGTCTCGATTCTGAACTTTAAGAAATGACTCAACTTTGGCGATAGCTTCATCTAGCTGTTCGCCGTTCTTCTCTACATCTTTGTTATCGACCTGTTCACCAGAAGCTTGAGAGATATTTTTTTCACCCACGGCTGCAGCTTCAACCTGCACTTGCTTAACCGAATTGGCAAACTGGTTTTGATCTCCAGACTGTTGCTCGCTACGGTTTGAACTCTGCTCTGAAGTTAGAGGAGAGTCATTTCGCACTGGTGCCACAGTAGATGTAGATGCAAAAGCTTGGCCACTTTGGGTATTTTGAATTTCCACGTAATACCTCCTTACCGAAACGACAAAACGGGCCCTTGCGCAAATTGAGCAAGCTCCCGTTACATCTCAACTAAGGTAACTAATTAAAGTATAGCTTATCCAAGCAAAGACAGCGCAGTTTGTGGACGCTGATTTGCCTGACTGAGTACTGAAACAGATGCTTGCTGGATAATCTGGTTTCTAGTTAGCTCAGCGGTTTCTGTCGCAAAATCTGTATCACGGATTTGTGAGCGAGCAGAAGACAGATTTTCGCTAATATTGCTTAAGTTACGAATAGTAGACTGGAAGCGGTTTTGAAGTGCACCGAGGTCCGCACGCACAGCCCCGATACCAGAGATAGCTGCGTCGATATCACTTAGCAAAGACGACGCGCCCGCCGCAGTAGATACATCGTTGGTGGTGATTCCAAGGCCTGTTGCGCTAAAACCACTGATAGAACCTAAATTAGTAGACGATAAGTTTACTGAGATAGTTTGGCCAGCGTTGGCACCAACAAGAAACTTCGCTGAGAAGCTACCATCCAATATATTAACGTTACCAAACTGAGTGTCAGTAGCGATTCGTGAAATCTCAGTACGTAGTGCTGATACTTCTTTTTGAAGTGCTTGACGGTCGGCCGAGCTGTTTATGCCATTTTGCGATTGAACTGCAAGTGTACGGATACGCTGTAAGCTTGTAGTTACTTCGCTTAGGGCACCTTCAGCCGTTTGAGATAAAGAAATAGCATCGTTCGCGTTACGAACGGCTTGGTTCAAACCTTGAACCTGAGACGTTAGACGATCTGAGATCTGCAAGCCTGCAGCATCATCTGCTGCACTGTTAATACGGAATCCCGATGATAGTCTTTCAAAAGACGTGTTTAAGCGATCATTTACGTCAAAAAGCTGACGTTGTGCATTGATCGATGACACATTAGTATTTACAAATAAAGACATTAGATTACCTCCTAGGGATTCAATGGCCGATGTGGTATCATCAAATCCTTCCAGTTCAAATTAGTCGGGTCACTACTCCCAACTAACTCCTCTCTTAAAAGTAAAGTAAATTACCCCTCAACAATAGGTATCGGCAAAGTCTTTAGATTCTTTAGCTTTTTTTCCAAATTTTTTTGGCAACCTCAAAAAAAAACAATTCAACCCATTGATTAATAAAAGAAATAAAAAAAGAAAAAATTAAAAAATAAAGGCAGAAACTTGCTTTTACGCTCAGCTTTCCATTGAAGACATGGATTAAATTTTTAATCACACACAGTCTCTCACTACGTAAGAATTGCGTAACGCAAAGGGGGAATCGAACGGTAAGTTATCGTCGAGTTTTTGAGTTATGCCTATATACCTAGGATAGACTGTAAAGCTGGCATAGGAAATGCTTAGCTTAGTATGAACAAAATGTCTTGCTCAGCGTTTTGTTTGAAATTGGTGGGATGTTTCGGTAAAAATAAAAAAAGGCCGAGACAAATTAATCTCGGCCAATTTGCTCACGTTAGGAGATTGAGCAAATTCAGTTTCTGTCGGCTGGCAGGTATTTAGTAGGATAAACTGGCCTCTCAACCAACACTTCTACACTCTCAGTCCTGTTAGTCGACGCTTTCTTCAGGGGGCGGCCTTACTGGCCGCTTTCCTTTCACTAGGGGATGGCCTCTCAACTCCTTCCCAATTCAGCGTCTATGTTCAACGTATTGATAATTAACCTAACAGAGATAGTGCGGCTTGTGGGCGCTGGTTAGCCTGAGCAAGAATGGTAGTGCTCGCTTGCTGTAAAATCTGGTTACGGCTTAATTCTGCCGTTTCAGTGGCAAAGTCAGCGTCTTTAATACGTGATCTTGCCGCCGATACGTTTTCAGAGATGTTGCTCAAGTTACGAATCGTAGACTGGAAACGGTTTTGCAATGCACCTAAGTCAGCTCTTAACCCACCCACAGCAGAGATTGCTGAATCAACTGCGGTTAATAGACGAGAAGCTCCCTGCTCAGTTAGAACGTTGTCGGCCAAGATGCCCAATCCAGTAGCACTGAAACCATTTACGCCCGCTCGTGCTAGAGCAGTTGTAGATAGGTTTACCGAAATCGTTTGACCTGCATTTGCACCTACCAAGAATTTTGCTGAGAAATCTCCCGATAAAATGTTAACACCCGCAAACTGTGTAGTTGTCGAGATTCTCGAAATTTCAGTACGTAGCGCCGACACTTCTTTTTGTAGAGCTAGACGGTCAGCAGAGCTGTTAATACCGTTTTGAGACTGAATAGCAAGCGTACGAATACGCTGAAGAGCTGTTGTCGTTTCTTGCATTGCACCTTCAGCTGTTTGTGCTAATGAAATGCCGTCGTTCGCATTTCTTACCGCTTGATTCAAACCTTGAACTTGCGAAGTCATACGGTCTGTAATCTGTAGACCAGCTGCATCGTCCGCAGCGCTATTAATTCTGAAACCAGACGATAGGCGCTCAAAGGCGGTGCTTAGATTGTTGCCGGTGGTAAATAATTGACGTTGTGCATTTAATGATGACACGTTGGTATTAACAAATAGACTCATGGGTCTCTCCTAACAGTTTCGAGTATTGCGCTATTGCTTTTATTATCCGCGCGATTGTTTTAAATATTTGGCATAGCCTGTGCTTTGTGTAAGGTGTCAGTGTTAATCTGACGTTTCATTGGCACACTACCAATGAAACTTGCTAAAGAGAGAATTTCATTCTCTTTGCTGGCCGGTGGGTTTGATGTTCCAGACCTCAAACCTCTCACTACCTCCTGGCTTCATTCTCGCCGGTTAGCAGCTCCACACCATTCAACAAACCTTTCTTTATATCGCCTTAAACAAAAATTACTTTAGAAAAACTAATTATTTTATTTTAAGCTAATCAAAGCACTGATTTTCCTAACTTTAATATTCAAGATGACTAAGCAAACTTGAAAACAAAACACTTTTATTTGGATGTTTATTATTATTTTCATCCATCAGAGGAAACAAACTAACTTTATCTCCCCTTTGTAATAGTTATCGTCCACTTATCAATTTTACTTTAGAAGTTTTTTGATAAATTTTGACGAGCAATAAGAGAACAAGAAATACCGCAATTAAATCAAAACTTTAGACAAGTCAGACAGTGGTGATTTTTTGGAAAAAGAAGAACTATAAGGAAAGTTTTTCAAAGGTGAAAAGGTAGCAGGTAGCTGTCACATAACAGGAGGGTTAGCTAAAGGAAATAGAAGAGAATAAATAAAAAGGCTGATCACGAGGCGACCAGCCTTTCATGTGCGTGGACTAGAGCACTACCTCCTGGCTCCACTATTTAATCATTAACCTAGAAGCTGCAACGCTGCCTGTGGACGCTGATTAGCCTGAGAAAGTACAGTTGTACTTGCCTGCTGGATAATCTGGTTACGCGTTAGGTTAGCGGTCTCAGTTGCAAAATCAGTATCTTTGATCTGAGAACGTGCTGCAGAAACGTTTTCTGAGATGTTACTCAAGTTACGAATCGTAGACTGGAAGCGGTTTTGAAGCGCACCTAAGTCAGCTCGTAGACCACCGACAGCTGAAATAGCAGTGTCGATTTTCGCCAACATCGAAGAAGCGTTATCGCTAGATAATACGTCTGTTCCAGTAATTCCCAAACCAGTCGCACTAAAGCCGTTAACACCTGCACGGGTCAACGTAGGGCTAGAAAGGTTTACAGAAATTGTCTGACCTGCGTTTGCACCTACTAGGAATTTCGCTGAGAAATCACCAGATAGAATGTTAACGCCTGCAAACTGGGTAGTCGTAGATATACGCGAAATCTCAGTACGAAGTGCAGACACTTCTTTTTGCAGCGCTACACGGTCAGCAGAGCTGTTGATACCGTTTTGCGATTGAATAGCTAGTGTACGAATACGCTGTAGTGCAGTCGTAGTTTCAGAAAGTGCACCTTCTGCAGTTTGCGACAGTGAAATCGCATCGTTTGCGTTACGTACAGCTTGGTTAAGTCCTTGGACTTGTGAAGTCATTCGGTCGGTAATCTGTAGACCTGCAGCATCATCAGCAGCGCTGTTGATACGGAAGCCTGAAGAAAGGCGTTCAAACGACGTGCTCAAAGAATTACTAACATCAAATAGCTGACGCTGGGCATTCAATGAGGATACATTGGTATTAACGAACATAGACATAAAGTCTCTCCTACACTCTCAGTCCAGCGTTTGCTGGCAGTCGGCTTAACCGACATTTTTGTTTTAGTAGTCATCAAGACCTGAGGGGTAATTGATGAACTGGCTCTCTCAGAAACTGTATCGACACTAATTAGATTCCCTTTAGAAAAAATTACGATTTTTGCCGATAAGCGGTAAGATATTGCCGCACAATGAAGCTGAAGCGCCGTATAACTAAAGGATTTTTAAGGAAGATTTGACGTGGAAAAAAGTTTGAATCTACTAGATATAAAACGTGTATCAAAGTCTGCAGCGCATTGCGCTTTCACTGATTTGATTGAAAATCCGTTCGACAAAAGTCGTAAAACGTTGATGTGTTGCTACCGACAAGCTACAAACCATGTTAGTGCCGACGGTGTGATTATTGTATTAACTATTGATAAAGCTTCATTTCAAATTCGCCAAAGAGTAATTATTCGAGAGAGTAATGCCGACTTACGAGATCCTAAGTTCTCACACGATGGCTCTCGCCTCATGCTCACTTCCTATGCAAAGACATACCTTGATAATGGCAAAATGGTGACGAAAATGATGACTTATTTTACCACCACAGGCCTATCTTGGTCGGGAGCTAATAGACATGGTAAGAGCGGATGGTGGTTGTGGAACCATACTTGGCATAATTCAGAAGCGTATGGCTTTGCATATAATCGACCTTCAAATGTAATTTCGCTTTATAAAGGTGACCCAACGCGCACGATGCAATTGCATAAGGCAGAAGCGTTTAGCTTAGATAAACACAACAAGGGCTATCCCAACGAAAGTACTATTCTATTTAAGTCTAATGGCGATGCCTTTGCCTTTCTAAGGCGTGACGCTGACACATTCAGCGCACAATTTGGTACGTCAAAACCGCCTTATACTAAATGGGACTGGCATGATTTGGGTATTTATATTGGCGGCCCGGCTGCTGTAGCGTTAGGTGAAAGCCTGTATATTGTTGCAGGAAGACATATCGACTGGGATTCTCGCCAATTTACGACCAAAATATGGCTCTTTGATAGCGTAACTAAAACACTTACTGAGCTCAATACACTGCCAAGTAATGGTGATACCAGCTACCCTGGCCTAGTGATAGAAAACGATACGCTTTATATGTCCTATTACTCTTGCCATGTCGACAATCAAGCAAGGGTCTACATGGCATGCTTATCGGGCGTTGAGGCTTTAACCCAGTAAACCGTTTAGATGTAATTAAACAATGATAAATTCGTAACTTGAGGAAAAGTAGCAAGTGCAGCACTTAATGCCGTTTCCTGCTTAGCGAATTCCGTTGACGCTTCAGCATAGTCAACATCTTGAATTGATGAGCGCTGTGCTCTAGCTGCAATTTCCATATCTAAATTGCTCTCGTAGGTACTTTCAGCAATATTTAATCGACTACCTAGAGACGCTCGTTCGAGAGAAAGCTTTTCAAGGCCATTGTCTAATCCGACAAGTGCGTCAGCTATCGACTCTTGCAGCGCAGAATTGTCTATAGTGGAGTCCATTAAGATAGTTTGAATTTCATGAATAGACTGCGCCATGCTTTTTTTCTCTGGAGCATCAAACGATAAGTCGATGCTGTCTCCCGGTGCAGCAGTAGCGTTAAATTCCATTCCTTTTATAGTGAAAGGCTGACCAGAGGTATAGGAAACTGAATCGACAACGGTGCCGGTTCCTTGATTGACGAGCTCAGCCTGTCCCGTAGCAAGAAAGTTTATGCGATAATCGTTGTTTGCTGTATTTACCGGATCGTAATTTTTATCGAAAAAGGTATCGAACGTTCCCTGTTGCTTTACAGATGCATTATTAACCGTTGCTGTACTACTAGGGTCTACTGAAAATTTAAAGCGTGAGAGCACATTTTCAAACACTTCGTATCCATTGCTTGTTGACTGAATTTTAGAGCTATTTGAGAGCTGAACAAAGCTTACACCAGGGTCACCAGCAAAGGTGATCGCATTCCCGCTTGCTGCAGGATTGTACTCAAAAGCTTGATTGCCCGATTGGTAGCCCGCATACAGATAGTTGCCATCAGCATCTTGTGTATTCATCAGATCAAACACTTCAAGTTTTATTTGCTCTAGCTCCGCGCCAATTGCGCGTTTATCAGGATCATCTAAAATTCCATTTCCAGCTTGGACTATAAGCGTTCGCGCACGGTTTATTGATTCGGTAATATTCGTCAATACAGCTTCCTGCTGTTCGAGCGAACCTGTTACTAAATCATTGTTGCGCTGAAATTGGGTTAGCTCATCGATTTCTTCGGTTAAACGTAATACTTTTGCCGCACCAACGGGGTCGTCACTCGGAGTGATAATGCGTTTTCCAGAAGCTAGCTGCTCTTGAGTCTTTGCCAAATCGCCCTGATTTTGCATAATCGAGCGCATGTTTTGATCATAAATTTGATTCGTTGATATACGCATAACTCACCTACCTTGCTGACTGCAAAATAGTATTAAACAATTCTTGCGCCGTAGACAAAATTCGCGCTGCGGCAGCATAGCTTTGTTGATACTTTATTAAATTTGCGGCTTCTTCGTCTAAGCTAACGCCAGAGACAGACTCAAACCAATTCTGCGATTGAACCTTCATGGCTTCCGCTGAAGCAAGTGTTACTTTTGCCATCGAGGCATCTTCACCAATTCGGCCAACCATAGATGCATAAGCATCTTGGAAGGTACGTGGTGTATTCGTTGCCTCACTGCTCACTTGCACGGTATTTTCGTTTTGAATTGCAGCTAAATTAAGCGCATTACTGTTATCGTTAAAGCCATCTGTATTATAGCTGATCGAGAAACTATCCCCAGCTTTTGGCACGCCATCCAAGCTCAAATCAAAGCCTGGATCTGGGCTTATTCCCGCTTGACTAATGAGGTTAGTTAAATCAGTTGTGCCAGTTACTGTAGCTAAAACATTACCGCTTCCATCTACAACGTCGTATGTATCTGCGGCCGTAAAGTTAATTTGAGCTGGCGCTGAATTTAACAGCCCACCCGCTCCGTCAAAAGCAGAAGCGCCGACTTCTGTGTTAGATACCGCAACGTCAATAACATTTGCGCTTCCCAAATTTGTATTATTTGCTCCCGCTCTCACCGGGCTTGCAAACGCCAAATCTTCAGGGCGATTTGTCTCTAGTGTAATCTTAGACGCGATATCTTTAGTTGGCTGAATGAGAAACTCATTACCGACGGTATAGGGATCGGTTCCTGAGAAATCAACTTCAATACCACCAGGCAATTCATTAAACCCAGCTGTAACCGCGTAATTGGAATAGATAATATCATTGCCAGAAGCGTCTTTTTTCGGTGTACCATCTGCATTTAATAGCGTAATTTCTATTTGGCTAGGCACGCCCGCAGTTACTGCCGTAACCTCAATTTTGTAGTCAGCATCCGTTAACTCTGCACCTTTACCTTCGGTAATCTGGGCAGTTACAACATAGTCACCATTGGTATCGCTATATGCTAATCCGCGAAACGAGGGTATATCGAAAATATTGCTACCAAGTTGACCGTCTAAGTCCATCCCCAATTTATTTTGCGTATTCATTGCATCGGCGAATGCTACTGATAGCTGGCCAACATCCCGCATTGCAGGGCCTAAAATTTCGTTTCTGTATCCGAATAAACCGCCAAGTGCGCCACCTAAATCATCTTCTACGATACGTATTGAGGCATCAGCTTTTGTCTGTGAACCAAAGTTTGTTTCTAGTTTAAGCTGCTTGAACGTTAAGTCAGCATTGGTATTCAGTTCAAATAAATTAAATGCGCCATTTTCTAATACCAATGACTCACCAGAAGTCAGGTTAATTGTTACCGCTCCATTTTGCGTGGTGCTTTCTTTGACTGTTATTCCCATGATTGAAGCGAGCTCGTCTATCGCTTGATCTCTCTCATTAAGCAATGCGCTAGGCTGGTCGCTAGTATTGTTACCATTGGCAATAACAATATTGCGGTTTAGATCGCCAATATTGCCAATCAAGGTGTTCGCTCGGTTCACCATCGACGTGAACTCTAGGTTTAATTCTTCTTCTTTCTCCAACATATAATCAGACAATGTCTTCATTCGTTGGTACAAAGACTCAGATTTCCCTAACACTTGGTCGCGAGACGCTAGGTTAGTTGGATCGTCAGCAGCTGTCTGCAGCGCGGCGAAGTACTCGCTCAATCTTTGGGAGATTGAGTTAGCCTCACTCGCTAATAGATTGTCAATGGCCGCTGTTTTACTAGAGAATGCCTCAAGCTCGCCGACAGAAGTAATGTCCCTGCGCAATTGATTTTGAGCAAATACGTTGATGATACGTTCGGTATTGCCGATCTCTACACCGAAGACTTGGCTGTTTTGAAGCTCAGTGCGCTCGCGAACATAGCCTGGCGTGTTGACGTTGGCAATATTGTTACTGGTCGTTTGTAATAGCTTACTACTGGCGTTAACACCACTGGTCGCTAATGAGAATAAATCGACAGAACTCACAATGTAATCTCCAATGCTATGGCATTAACGTGCTGAGACGATCGCTGTTATACACTGCCATTATCTTGCGCGCGTATTCAGGGTCGGTAGCGTAGCCCGCTTCTTGAAGCGCATGGGTATAGCGCGCTGCGTCAGAAGCATTCTCGACAGCATGGCTGTAGCGAGGCTGTGATGTGATAAAGCGTCCATAGTCTTCCATTGCGTCTTCTACTGACGAGTAGGACCTAAAAGCAGCCTTTTGTTTTTGCGGCAGTCCATTGTTAAATTCCAACGTGTCGACTACAGCCTGCTCTCCTTGCCATCCCTTATTTGCTTTGATGCCAAATAAATTGTGCGAGCTTTCCCCATTGGCTTTATGGATAACAAATTTCCCCCACCCGGTTTCAACCGCGGCTTGGGAAATTATTGCTTTAGGATCCATTCCGTATTTTGCTGCCACTTTCTCAGCTATTGGCATTAGGCTCTCTACAAACTGCTCGGGACTTTCGAACATGGCATCTTTTTGTGCTGACTGGCTGCGAATAGACTGTGAAGAAAGGGCAATATCCTGCGCCTCAGCTACGTTGTACACACGGTTTCTGTTAAGTGATGATAAGTCGCCGTCACTTCTGATTACACTGGCAGGCGTATAGCTATCCTCAGTTTGACCTAACTGTTTAACAATGACATCAGCGAGACCTAAGCCACCACCTGAAGTGAGGTCTGTCGCTAGCTGTTGGTCGTGCATATCACGATAAAACTTAACTTGCTGCGAATTAAATGGGCTATTTTCGTCAGCGAGGGCATCTTGCGCTTTACGCATTGATTTCAACATCATTTGCACAAATATCGCTTCAAACTGCTGGGCAGCTTCTTGCAATACCGTCTCGTCGCCCGACGCAATGGCTTCACGCATTTTGTTTATGCTGCCCATATCGTGGACATTGCGAGCCATATCAAGCTGACTTTTTGTGCTAAGTGATTCCATCGTGCTTATTCCGCTGTGACCTTATTTTTACTAACGTCTCGTAAATGCTCTTTGCTCGTTTTAAATAATAACGAGCTCTCCACGCAATGCGCCTGCTTGACGTAATGCTTCCAAAATTGCCATTAAATCGCCCGGCGCAGCGCCCACCTCATTGACCGCGCGCACAAGCTGGTCCAGAGTAACGCCTGGCTCAAACTTAAACATGCGGCTATCTGCCAAATCGACATCAACAATCGACTGAGTGGTAACAGCAGTCTGCCCTTCACCAAACGCGTTAGGTTGAGAAACTTGCTGATTTTCAGAGATGGTCACCGTTAGCCCGCCGTGAGTAATTGCTGCTGGTAACAAGCGAACGTCACTGCCAATAACAATGGTGCCTGTGCGGCTGTTTATTACCACACGCGCTGGCGCATCAGCTGGTGTAAATTCGAAGTTTTCTAAGGTAGCCAAAAAGCCCACGCGCTGACCGACGTCTCGCGGGGCCGACACGCGAACAGACGCTGCATCAATGGGCTTAGCAATAACGTAGCCATTTTCCGGCTGTGCACCTAAGCGCTCGTTGATCGTATCTGCAAGCGACTTGGCTGTTGAGAAATCTGGATAATGGAGGTTAAGCGTTAACGTGTCGCCATTGGCAAAGCCTGTTGGTACAGATTGCTCTACCATCGCACCGTTTGGAATTCTTCCTACCGTTGGCGTATTAACAACAATACGAGAGCCATCACCGCCTTGTGCGCCAAACCCGCTCACGACTAAGCTGCCTTGCGCTACAGCGTAGACTTTACCGTCAACACCGCGAAGAAACGTTTGGAGCAGCGTTCCGCCTTGAAGACTGGCCGCCTCGCCAACTGAAGAAACCGTAATATCAATGGTTTGTCCGGGTTTTGCAAAAGCAGGCAGGTCGGCGTGTACCGCCACTGCGGCCACGTTTCGTATTTTTGGCTTGGTGTTAGCGTCAAGACTGATACCAAAGTTGCGCAGCATGGTTCTGAAACTTTGTTCGGTAAAAGGGCTTTGTTCACCCGTTCCAGGCAAACCTACAACAAGACCATATCCCACTAATTGGTTACTACGTACGCCTTGAATACTCGCTACATCTTTAATGCGCTGCGCACCTGCCTGTAAAGATAAAAGCATTGTGAAAACGGCTAATACTACTGAAAACAAACGCATGTTCACTCTCCTATCCTAAAACCTAAAGAGGCCACCAAGCAGAATCAAAGAACTTGGTTAACCAACCCTTTTCTTGTGCTCGCGCAAAACTTCCCGTACCCGAATATTGGATACGCGCATTTGCAACCTTAGTGGACACGATTTCATTCTCGGGACTAATGTCTGCCGGACGAATGATGCCGGTAAGACGGATATATTCATCGCCCTGATTCAGGGTTAGCCACTTTTCGCCACGAATAACAAGGTTGCTGTTAGGAAGTACGTCGACCACAGTAACGGAGATAGCGCCGTTTAAGCTGTTGCTTTGGTTAGCTGTGGCATCACCGGAGAAATCTCGGGATGAACTTATTCCCAATTGTACGGACTCTCCGCCAATATTTATCGCTTGCCCAGCTAGCCCGGTTATAGGGTTTAGATTGACGTTTGAATCTTTCGCTGTGCTAGTGTCGGCTGATTTGCTCGCTTGGGTATTCTCGCTTAACGTTACAGTGATGATGTCACCGACTCTTCTTGCGGTAACGTCAGAATATAAGTTGTTAGCAAGCTGCGAACGAAAAAGCGAGCCATCTTCTACTACCGTTTCACGCGGGTAATCTGGCACTACCGGTGCAAACGACGGGTCGTTTGCCTGAACGGGAGGCTCGTTTGTACTGGCGCAACCGCCAAGTATCAGAAGTGCAGCAGATAAACCTAAAATACGCATGATGCTACCTACTAAAGTTGCTGAATAACCTGACCAAGCATTTGGTCGACCGATGAGATAACCTTTGAGTTCATCTCATACAAGCGCTGGCTTTCGATAAGGTTTACTAACTCTTCGGTCACGTTTACGTTAGACGTTTCCAACGTGCCTTGTGAGATATAACCCAAACCTTGCAGACCAGGGATCCCCTGAATAGGCGCACCGCTTGACGCTGTCTCTACATAAAGGTTTTGTCCGGTTGGTTGTAATCCGGTTGGGTTAACAAAGTCAGAAATATTAAGCTGACCGAGTACCTGCGGTTCAGCTTGGCCCCGTATGCTCACGCTAATTTCACCATCTTGAGAAATTGTGATTTGTTGCGCATCTTCGGGAATAGCCACTTCAGGCTGAAGCAAAAAACCCGCGCCGGATGTAACAATTTGGCCTTGGTCGTTCAGTGAAAACTGACCATTTCTCGAATATGCTATGGTGCCGTCGGGCTGCAATATTTCAAAGTAACCACGACCTTGAATTGACATATCAAGCGCGTTTTCAGTGGTTAACAGGTTACCTTGCGTATGTGCTTTTTGAGTAGCAACGACCTTCGAGCCTGAACCAAGCATAAGCCCAGAAGGTAGTTCCGTGTCAGCAGACGAACGACCGCCTGGCTGATTAATATTCTGATAAAGCAAATCTTCAAACACCGCGCGGTCTTTTTTAAAGCCCACTGTTGATGCGTTTGCTAGGTTGTTAGACACCACTGCCACATCGGTCTGTGCGGCGTCTAGTCCGGTTTTACTAATCCACAATGCTGGATGCATGTTAACCTCCGACGTTGCTCATAGGGCAACGGTGATAAAAATTCTTTTACAGGATACGTAGTAGCTGATTACCGCGAGTATCAAGCTCTTCTGCTTGCTTCATCATTTTGACTTGAAGCTCGTAGTGACGCTGCAGACTTATCATGTCCACCATTTCGTCAACAGCATTAACGTTGGAACCTTCAAGCATGCCCGACATTACTTTTACGTTGGCATTGGCTGGCGCTATTGAGCCATCTTCCATTCTAAATAAGCCGTCATTGCCACGTTCCATGTCTGCATAGTTTGGACTAACTAATTTAAGTCGCCCCACTTCTTCAATAACATTGGCAGGGGCACCTAACTGTCTCATCGACAACGTGCCATCGGCGGCGATATTGAGGTTATCTAAAGGAACAGGAAGGAATATTGGCCCATTGTCACCAAGCACGACGCGATCGTGGATATCTGTCAAAATTCCGTCATCGCCTAACTTGAAATTTCCATCACGCGAGTAAGCTTCTTGACCATTTTGATCTTGTACAGCGAACCAACCATCACCTTGAATGGCTACGTCTAAATCGCGGTCTGTTTTAATCATCGGACCCGACTCGTAATTATTCGACGGGCTCTCTGTCATGGAAAACACGCGAGTCGGCAAACCTTCGCCGTAGGCCGGCATTGACCTTGCCTGCTCTAACTGCGCTCTGAATCCCGTTGTCTGTGCATTAGCCAAGTTATTGGCCCTAATCCCTGTTCCTAGTAGGTCTTGGGAGGCGCCACTTGCTGAAATATAGAGAAGTTTGTCCATGACTGACTTTTGACTCTGATTAAACCTTAAACAAGATTTTGCAAAGGCAGTGCCAATCTGTGGATATTTAGTGCAATTGAAAAATAAGGGCGGTATTAAATTGATATATATAGAAAAATAAAAAGGTCGCATTGTTGCGACCTTTCTAAATCGGGTCAAATAGGTACGGTTTTCCGCGCCTAAAATTTGCCGCTTAGCAATCTGCTAATGTGGCTTACTGCAAACTATCGAATGTTAAGGATAGTCTGGTTTAGCGAGTTGTTCACTTCAAGCGCGCGCGAGTTTGCCTGGAAGTTACGCTGAGCGATAATCATGTCGATGAGCTCAGTGGTAAGGTTAACGTTAGCTTGTTCTAGCGCCGAAGAGTTAATTTCGCCGAAAGTACCGGTTGTTGCTTCACCCGCTAGTGCCTCACCTGAAAGAATACTTTCCTTCCACTGAGTACTGCTCTCTTGAGTTAGGCCTTGTTCATTAGAAAAGCGAACCAAAGCGACACGAACAATAGGTTCAGACGTACCATTAGAGAACGTCGCGCGAACCAAGCCATCCGGACCAATGTCGATACCTGTTAATCGACCTACAGGCAAACCGTCCTGTTCTAGTGAAGTAACTTCAAACGCAGAGGCGAACTGAGTCGGCTCATTAGGCGTCGCGTTATTAACATCGAGGTTAAAATCAATGCTTATTTGCTGCGTAGGATCTGAGCCATTAGCAAGAATACCTGCGCCTAACGCTTCTGTTTGCATTTTGAAATCAAGTGTAGGTAGGCCATCAGGCGTTTCCATGCCAGCAAAATCACCACCTTGAGAGAAGATAAGTTTAGATGCTGTTACGGCGTTACCAGTGTTACCACCGACACTATTTACTGCTGTTGCTGGGTCTGTGTCATTACCCGCTGAATCTGTCATATCAACTAGCGTGTCATCGATTGCAGTAGCAACATACCACTCATTATCAACACCCGGTGTCGCATCCTTTATGAAGTAATAGGTCATTACGTGACTATCACCTAACGAATCGTAAACGGTTACCGATGTTGCGGCGTTGTAGGTAAGCGGATCTTCAGGGTCAAAATCTTGTGGATCTAGGGCTGCATCACCAGCAGGCAAGTTCATTCGAATGTCAACTTCTGTGGTTTGTGCGGGAGAACCCGAAGAGTCTGGAATACGCACTGGCTCAGTAGTACTAAGTGCTACCGAGGCACTTGTACCATCAGAGTTAACGGGGAAACCCAATAAGTTATCGCCGTTACTGTTAACCACGAAATTGTCGCTATCTAACTTGAACTGACCCGCACGTGTGAACGAGAAGTCGCGAGACGTAATTTCAGGTACTGTCGCAAAGAAACCATTACCCGTGATCGCCAAATCAAGCGAGGTATTGGTAAACTGAAGGCTACCTTGAGAAAATTGCTGAGCAACTTCTTGAGTGAGTACACCGTCACCTACTTTAGTTTTACCACCTGAAAGCAGTGATGCCGCATAAACATCGCCAAATTCAGCGCGAGATTCTTTAAAGCCAACTGTATTTACGTTTGCGATGTTGTTGGCGGTTACATCCAAATCTTTTTGTGCGGCTGATACGCCACTCAGTGCAATATTAAAAGACATTATTGATTCTCCTACTAACTGCCGATTTGAATGACGTCATCAAGATTGATACTGACATCACCATCCAAATTCAAAATTACGCCTTGACCACTACCAGCCAAGCTTACACTTCCAACATGGCGATTAACGGCGGTATTCAGCTGAACACCTTCTCCATTCAACTCGCCAGTGGCACTGATAACATATTCACCCGGTGCCATCTGGTTGCCATGCTTATCTTTGCCATCCCATTCAAACTCAATGTTGCCAGCGCTTTGTGTGCCTGCATCAATGGTTTTTATGACTTCACCAAACTGGTTCTCAATAGTGATCGTCATATTCTGAACTGTTTTTTCATTCACGATGACACCCGAAATGCCATCGCCTTCATTGGCCATATAACCCACGTTACCTTGAACCAGCACGTTTTGCCCGATAAGACTAGAAGCTTGTAACGCTTGATTCGATGTCATTGAAGCTGCAAACGACTCAAACTTTTCGTTAAGCTGGGAAATACCGTCGGCCATCGTAAATGATGTCATCTGCGCTACCATTTGATCGTTATCAACGGGTGCAGTGGGATCCTGATTGGCTAACTGCTCAGTTAACATTGAGAAGAAATCTTCCTGGGTTAACTGCTGCTCGGTGCCGTCAGCTATTTTGACGGTTTCCTCTTGCCAATACAGATCAGTATTTAAGCCAGTATTGTTTATGGTATTCACTGAGTAATCCTCACATTATTCAAGCGGCAAGTTACTGCCCTTGACCTAGCTGCAGTACGCGACGGAAAATACGCTTTGTGGTGTCCGCAACCTGTACGTTAGTTTCATACGCTTTGGACGCTGACATCATATTCGCCATCTCTTCCACAATGTTCACGTTGGGTTTATAGATGTAGCCGTTTTCATCTGCCATCGGATTGTTAGGTGAATACTCCACTTGCAAAGGAGCATCACTTTCTACAATCCCCTTTACTTGAACACCTGCACCTTTTGACTGATCGCGCATTGCATCTTGCAACGCCGTAGCGAAAACTGGATGGCGAGCTCGGTATGTTTCGTCATAGCTGCTGCTAACCGAGTTAGCATTGGCAATATTACTTGCCGTAGTATTAAGGCGTACATTCTCCGCCTCCATACCCGTACTCGAAATTTGCATTACATTAAATAAACTCATGACTACTGACCTCCTGAGCTAAGCGCTTTTTTCATGCCTTTAATTTTTCCGTTCAAAAACTCTAGGCTGGCTTGGTAGCGCAATCCATTGTCTAAAAACCGATTTCTTTCCGCTTGAACTTCAACCGTATTCCCGTCGCCAGTGTCTGGTTGTGTTGGGATGCGGTATTGCATGTCAAAGTTTGCCGCTACTGACGTAGAATTGCCGCTTAAGTGGCGATCATTTGTCCGCACCATTCCTGAAGAAGCGTGATTGGCTGTACCACCAGATGCTTCTCGCATAGCCGACTGCATTGCTTTATTAAAATCAATGTCCCGCGCTTTATAACCAGGCGTGTTTGCGTTCGCTAGATTTCCAGAAATCACTTCCATACGCTCTGTGCGTATAGTGAGTGCTGACTCATGAAAGCCAACCAGCTTATCTAGATTAATAGCCATAACATGACCTCTGACATACTAAAAATTTGTTTCGTGGTGACAATGTAAGCGGACAATTAAATATCGAATCTTGCCGTTTTACTGTCATTTGTAGAAATAGTTAGCAAGGCAAATGCCATAATGAGATTTTGACGGAGGGTGTAAGTCAAAAGTGTCGACCTGATCGTAAAAAAAGTATTAGTTATCAGGCCGATAAGTTAGATCATTTTTTTTGATAGTAAAGGCCAGGGTGGCACTTAACCATACTGTAGGTATCACTTGCAGCGCTGATTGATTCTGAGGCGCCAAGGAAAAGCACACCCTGAGGCTGCAGCTGTCCGGAAATTTGTTGCAGGATGCGTTGTTTTACTTCGGCCGAGAAATAAATCAAAACATTACGGCAAAAAACGATATCAAAGCGGCCAAGTGCTGCATAGCTCGAAAGTAAATTTAGACTTCTAAAGCTTACCATCCGACGAACGTCGGGTTTTACCTGCATAAGCCCGCTATCATTTTGCTGGAAAAAGGCCTGTCTCCTTTGCGGGGACAATCCCCTTGCAAGGGACAGTTCGTCATAAATACCTAACTCACACTTTTGCAGCATTTCTGACGATAAATCTGTAGCAACAATTTCAACACCCGCTCTTAATGCACCTGGCCTTTGGCGCTGATATTCAAGTACAGACATCGCAATAGAATAAGGCTCTTGTCCAGACGAACAAGCGGCACTCCATATGCGAAGCTTCTGATTTTTTGCCGATAGTGTTGGCAGTAACTCTTTTACAAGTAAATCGAAGGGATAGTTGTCTCGAAACCACAACGTTTCGTTTGTGGTCATTGCGTCAATAACGTTCTGTAGTAAAGTTCTGTCGAACCCTTTCACAACCACGTCAATCAGTTCGTCAGCAGACTCATACTTATGCTTATAGAGTAATGAAGCTAAACGGCTGCGCACCAGGTATTGTTTATTATCACCTAATACTATGCCGCATTGCTTTTCCAAAAACTCTCTAAACTTGAGGTAACTTGCTGGCGAAACGTCTTTATTAGCCAATCCTATCTTGCTCCGTTATTCGCACTCAGTCATTAGCCACTTTTGTACCGCGGTAGCAAGTTCATCGGGGTGGAATTTCGCGATAAAGTCATCAGCCCCTACTTTCTGCACCATAGCTTGGTTGAAGACACCACTGAGCGACGTATGCAATACAACATGAAGCTTTTGAAGTTCAGGCGTATTCTTAATTTCGGCGGTTAGTGTATAGCCGTCCATTTCTGGCATCTCGATATCTGAGACCAGCACGCCTACACGGTTCGTTACATCGCCATACTCTTCCGCAATTTCTTTAAGCCTGTTTAATGCTTCAAGACCGTTTTTAGCTAGCTCAATTTCTAAGCCTAGTGAAGTTAGGGCCTTTTTAACTTGGTTTCTCGCTACCGCAGAGTCATCTGCAATAAAGATAATTTTGTTCTCTTGGCCTTCGGTTGTCAGACCTTCTGCCACCTCTGAACTTACTTCGGCATTCAACGGAGAAATTTCATTTAAAATTTTCTCAACGTCTAGAATTTCAATAAGTTCATTTTCAACTTCAGTCACCGCCGTTAAATAGCTTGCTCTGCCAGTACCTTGGGGTGGCGGCATGATCGCATCCCAATTGGTGTTGATAATACGCTCTACGGCACCCACCAAAAAGCCCTGAACTGAACGGTTATATTCCGCAATGACAATAAAGGCATTAGAGAGATCTTCAATTTTACGGCCGCGTGTTGCCATACTTAAATCAATGACCGATATAGTTTGACCACGGATGTGCGCCACACCACGAACCAACGGGTTTAATTTCGGCATTGCTGTTAGCGGAGGACACTGAAGCACTTCCCGCACTTTAAAAACGTTAATTCCAAAGCGTTGGCGGCCGTTCAGTCTAAACAGCAGCAACTCTAAGCGATTCTGCCCAACAAGCTGCGTGCGCTGGTTTACTGAATCTAAAATCCCCGACATAGGTCACCTCTAAGTAATACTGGGCATGATCATTGCCTCTTATGATAAAGATAGACAATATCACTAAATTTTTGCAGGTCAAACGACAGAAAAATGACACTAAATAGCATTTTTCAGTCTTTAGTAGGGTTTATACCTTAACTTAGTCAATGATCCTGCGTTGACGCTCGTGCTTGTAAACCTTATGGATTTACTTTGGCTGTTATTTATTTGCACTAAGCAAACCGGCCGTATTAAGCATAGTCAATAACTTGTAAACTGAACACGAAAAGTCATGATGAAAAATATGAACGCCAAAACGCGCCTTACATTCACACGATTACTGTCATTGACCGTTTTCAGTGTGCTTTCTATGAACTGCTTGGCGACACAAACCAATCACAAACAGGTTGAAGAAGGCGCAAAACAATACCTAATAACTCAACTTGCTGATAATACGCAGGATACTAGCATTGATGTGTCTATTGTGAAGATAGACGATAGGATAAATATTCCTGACTGCCCAACTGGGTTCGAATACAATGCGTCGCAAGAAGCGCTGAGCCAATCGTATATATCAGTTAGAGTGAGCTGCAGAAATAATGAATGGTACCTTTTCACCAGCGGGCAAGTAACGCGTACCAAAGAAATTGTTGTCACTCAAGGCGCAATAAGTCCAGGAACCGTACTGACATCATCGAATCTGTCTCTGGCAAAAGTTGATGTAAGACGATTACGCTATACCGCATTTACTGAGCTAGAAGCGCTTATTGGGGCTAGAATAAAACGCCGAGTGACTGACGGACAAGCTATACAGTCAAATATGCTATGCTTTGTGTGCAAAGGCGACAGAATTACCATAACTGCTGAGGTAGCAGGTATGGAAGTGAAAACAGCCGGAATCGCTCAGCAAGACGGTGTCGTTGGTGACAATATTAAGGTAATTAATGCCAGTAGCCAAAAGGCGGTGATAGCAAGAGTCGCAAGCCCTGAAGAAGTCGTGATACACTTATAAACGACGCAGCGAATATCTACTTTTTTGTTCACAATTTAGCTAAAGAAATTAGCCAAAAGGCCGATATACTTTACAGAGGCGAAAAAGTAGTGAGGACTAATTATGGCAATTAATAATATAAACAATGGGTTACCTAAAACACCCGTTGATAATGGAAAGGTTGCGCAGCAAAACCAAACGCAGCAATCTCCACAGCAGGCATCAACACAGGCTGCGCAAACCGCATCAGTTCCGCGTCAGGATTCTGTATCGTTGACGCAATCTGCTCAGCAGCTCAACCAGGTTCAGAAGAAAGGTTCGGAAGCGCCTGTGAACCAAGATAAAGTCGATCGCCTTAAGCGAGCGATTCAAAGTGGCGAGTATAAAGTTAATCCTGAAGTGCTTGCCAACAAGATTGCAAAACTAGAAGGTGAGATTTTTGGCGCTAAATAATGAGCGACAAAACTCGTAACTAACCAGAAGAGAGCTAACGTGACTGAACAAGCAAGCCAATTGACACAAGCACTAATAAAGCAAGTGGAGCAACTGTCTTCACTTGCCGTATTGCTTGAAAAAGAATTGCAACTTATCAGTTCGCGAGACGCCGAATCTTTAATGAATTTGTTAGACGAAAAGACAGCACTGTTAACGTCTATTCAGGCTCTCGATGGAAGCATTGAGCGCACAATTAGCGATCAAGGCTCAATGTCAGAAGAAGATGATGCATTAATGGCTAATGCAAAGAAACTTCTGGACGATTGCAAATACCGCACGCAGGTCAATCAAAAAGCCGTAGAGCAAGGACAGCTACGCCTCACACACTTACGTAACTTGATGATGGAAGTTCGTGCCAAAGAATCGCTCACCTATGACAAAAAAGGAAAGCCGAAAGGCGGGACTTTAGGGTCGGGAGTGAGCGCCTAATTTTTTTGCGATTTCAGTAAACCTCACTCAGCGAGCTTTAACCATTAAGCCTTAACCGGTAAAAGTAAATTATACCTCTGTGTATTTGCGCATGTTTTAAGACTTCACGATACAGCCACTTGCGCAAACACCCCTTTCGCTATCGTTTAATAATACTTAACATCCTTTACTCGGCGCGGTTTTGCGGTCGACAGATATATATCGTAAACCTGCTGCATATCTAAAGCGAGTTCGGTGACGTATGTATCTTCACCTACCGGATAGGCTTTTACGACTTCAGCGCCTCTAATGACCCCCTCTACAGATGCTCGCAATGTTTCGCTATCTATAACCAAGTGAGACAGAGACTGATTGCCTTCAATTTTTTGACCATAGACTTGTTCAGTTAGCTCTCGGTATGCATCTAATTTTGACGCTTTCATCGCCAATATAAGCTTCATGCTGTCGCTTTCGCCATGCTGAGAAGAAATTGGCGCATAGCCTACCGCCTTGAGCACGGGATAGCTTTCTGGTTCTATTGTTTCCCACTCAACGTGTTTATCAATAATGCCGCATCCACCAGTGCTTATTGCTAAACCAAGAAAGCAAGACAGCAGCAGCGATTTTGATTTATGTATTTTTTTCAAGCACATAGTTTCATTTCCAAATTGCATTATTAATAAAATCAAATGTGTAGTTATGCTGCTCTCGTCGGTGGCAGCTTTGTAACTACGAGATACCGCCATACTCGCGGTAGCAGATTTTGACGTATTTAAACTGACGCTTTTTACAAACCTTTAGCAAGATACGCGTTGCAAGATATGTGCAAGATATGCGCCCGATTGATTTAATGAAGACCAAACCACATCAATTGGCACTCTTTTCGCATACTTCGCCTTATAAACCGGGCGCTTTGCATAGCGCAGTTAGACAACAACCTCCAGAGGTGTGCGGTGCGATATATTAGCAAAACAACGCTGGTAACTATTTTAAATGCTGTCGTGGCGGTAATTTGCCTGTTTGCATTTTTCGTTGGGCAAGCAAATGCCGTGTGGTACGAGGCTACAGGACAGGCTGTGGTGCGAAATGGTGATAAAGAAACTGCCAGACATGCGGCTACCCAAGAGGCACTTAAGCAAGCCATGCTTTTTGCAGGCGCATCAGTTCATAGCGTCGCCAAGCTTACAAATGGTCTTCTTAAAAATGAAGAGATGACCATTCGCTCTACCGGCGAAGTTGAACAACTGGAACTGGTTGATGAAGTTTATAGCGGCGATGTGATTACGGTAAGTATTCGCGCTGACATTTTTCCAAGAGGAAAAGTGTGTGCCGCACAAAATGACCAGAAACATTTCGCTACCACACATTTCAGGGTACGTAACAGAGCGCAACTAACACAGGGTAATATTCCCAACTTCGATGCTTCATTCACCCATCAGTTAGCGCAGGCCATGCGAAATAAAACTGAAAACCTAGATATTATCTATATCGCGCCACATACTGCAAAATTTGACAGTCGATATACTGACCAAAATGTACGCACGCTTTCAGCGCAAAGTAATACTCAATTTGTGCTGGTGGGCATGATAGATGATTTAAGCGTGACACGGGAAGAGGCTTCGGTTTTTACACCGTGGCGTGAGGGTACTTCTCGACGCTCCTTTGCTATGACCATTCAAGTTTATGACGGCATTAATGGAGGCCTGTTGTTGACTAAGTCTTATCAGAATCAAGGAGAATGGACATTCGACAGATTCGAAGATGTAGATGAATTTTCGACGAAGTTTTGGCAGTCGCTTTATGGGCAAACTGTCAACGCGACAATAGCAGAAGCGATTGAAGACATAAAAGAAGCCACTGCATGCCAGCCAATGACAGGTAGAGTGATTAATGTTGCCGGCGATAAAATTTCTGTATCGTTAGGCAGAGACAATGGCATTTCTGAAAAAGATGAACTATACCTTTATCAAGCTAAAGAGATTGTCGATAACCGTGGCCGTAAATACTTACAGTACTCGCTATATCCTGGCAAATTTGTAGTGAGTAGTGCCTACGGTAATTCGTCTCTAGTAGTAAACGAAGGTGCAGGAATTATCGCAAACATTCAAGAACACGATTTTGTAGTAAAAAAATAGTCTTTCTCGATCTGCCTTAAACAGTTTAGAGTTCCCAGTTTATATAGTACTTTCGTCATCTAAGTGAAATAATTGCCTTTGGAAATGTATCGAACATCAATTACTTCAAGCATTGAATAAAGTGTAACTATAATCTTTTACTTCAATTCGTTTTTGTTAGAATCCAAACTATCGTAGGGATTTTGTTCAACAAAACATGCTGTTTTATCCAACAGCGGCATATAAAATTATCAAATTGAACAATCCCCATACACTGCTCTTTAGATTTACGAGACTAGCGGTACACTTTGATATTTAAAAATACGCTGACCATAGCCAAAGCCCTCGTATCTACGAGGGTTTTTTATATGCATTAGAAAACCAGGCCATGGGCACATTACTTTCACGTCAGTGACAGAGACGTTCTTCTCATAGCGCTGCACCTTGTTGACAAAGGGTTTCGTATTTTCCCGAACTACGTATAATAAAACTCCCTACGCATTAGGTCCCCATAGTTTAATGGATAAAACAAGGCCCTCCTAAGGCTTAGATGTTGGTTCGATTCCAGCTGGGGACGCCATTAATTGCGCAACGTTTCTGCTTTTTAGTAAAGATGCTTATACACACCGTCGCCTGTAATATTGAAGAATTTATTATACTTTGGTTGTAATTTAGCCAATTTAAGTAATACTCTTCAAAACAGGAGAGCATTATGACTTTCGATTTCCCCCCACCTGATAACGCTGATAGTTGTGCCGAAACAGCTGAGCAGTGCCCATTTTCTGAAGAAGAGTGGGATGCTATTGAAGCTTTAGCGGAACCCGGTGCCATTTACTAAACGATGATTTTTAGAATTTAATCCCCACTTTATAATTACACTGCAATCGACGGTGCTGCTGTTCGTTGCGCCCGGTGATATATCGAGCGGTTATGCTCCATAGACCAACGGGGCAGAAATAGCGTATAAAAGATAGAGAAGTAGCTTATACGGGGATTAATATGAGCCAATTTGAAAACGACGATATCGATTCGTTTTTTGCAGAAATGCAAGATGTAAAACCAATCGCTTCAGATGATAAGGCTTTATTACACGATCCTGAAAAAGCGCTCGCTGAAAAACAAAAAAGAGCGGCTAGGCAGTTAGGCGTCCGCGAAAAACTCGCTAACCCACTGAGCATGGAAGGTGTGAAGCCGGTACCCCCTGATGATTTTATACACTTCCAGCAGCCCGGTATTCAAGACGGTGTTTTTAAAAAACTTCGCCTTGGTAAATATCCATTAGAGGCCAACGTAACACTTTCAGGAAAAACCTTAGAACAAAGCCGAGACCTGATTTATAGCACCATTAAATCTAGTCACGAACGCGGGGTTCGTGCACTGCTCATAAAACATGGAACAGGTGAAAATAGCAAACCCTTTCCCGCTTTGAAAAAAAGTTATGTTAACCATTGGCTAAGAGAACTAGACGAAGTCATTGCCTACCATACGGCTCAACCGATGCACGGAGGCTTTGGTGCTACATATGTGCTTTTGAAAAAACATCCGCAGCAGAAATTAATTAACAGAGAAAAAAATAAGAAAGGATAAAATGAGAGGCAATAACTCGTTGAGTCAGCTTTGCTTTTTTGGGCTTGTCTTTAGGTGTAGCTTTTAGGCTTTTCTCATGAAGCGCTATATGCTGAACGTTTTTATTGTCCCCTAATGATTAACGCCCGTATCAAGCAACTTGATACGGGCGTTAGAATTTTTCTTTCAGACTACTTAACTGAAGACTGCACACTTAGCGTTGTTGGAGCTTCGGCAGACTTCGCAGATGTGCTAAAAACAGCAGTTACGAACATCAGCACTACAGCTACAGCCACTCCGGTTAAGCCAAACCCTTTAGAAGAACGATTCATCGGTCGTCTCTTATTATTTAAACCAGCCGGCACATGCCTTTCACTGGTACAACCCTAACTCAACTCCTGTAACCTAATTGCATTCCTTGCTTGCACTACAATAGATCAGTGACAAACTGATGACAAGGGCAAAAATCAGATTTTTGACACTTTGCCAAAGCTTTGACACCTATTTATGGTATGAACGTTTATTAAACAGTATTTTTTCGAAAGATAAACAGGGGTTTCCCCCTGTTTTTATCGAACTAACAGTGCTTTGTTACCCAACAAATTTACGGGCATTTCTGAAGATACGCATCCACGCACCATCTTCTTGCCAATCGTCTGGACGCCACGAGTTTGCCACGGCTCTGAATACACGTTCAGGGTGCGGCATCATGATGGTGCTGCGTCCGTCTAGTGAAGTTAGACCTGTGATCCCCTGCGGTGAACCATTCGGGTTTGCCGGATATTGCATGGTTGGCTTGCCGTAGTTGTCTACGTAACGCATCGCCACCTGCGCGCCTACTTGTGACAGCGCGTTGTCATTGGCAAATTCAGCCTGACCTTCACCGTGCGACACAGCAATAGGCATACGCGAACCTGCCATGCCATCAAGCAGCACAGACTTAGACTCCATCACTTCGACCATTGCAACACGAGCTTCAAATCGCGCCGACTGGTTGGTCACGAAATGTGGCCAATGCTCAGTACCTGGAATCAGTGATTTAAGGTTCGATAGCATCTGACAGCCGTTACACACACCTAAGCTGAACGTATCGTTACGGTTGAAGAAGCCTTCAAACTGGTCGCGAGCCATGCTGTTGAACAATATAGATTTCGCCCAACCTTCACCTGCACCTAATACATCGCCGTAAGAGAAACCGCCACAAGCCGCAAGGCCCGCAAACTGTTCAAGGGTAATGCGACCAGACAACACGTCACTCATGTGCACATCGATAGCATCAAAGCCTGCACGGGTAAATGCAGCCGCCATTTCTAGATGCGAGTTTACGCCCTGCTCTCTTAATATCGCCACTTTTGGCTTAACGCCTTTGGCAATATAGGGCGCTGCTACGTCTTCGTTTACATCATAAGACAACGCAGCATGCAAACCTGGGTCGGCAGCATCTTGCTTTGCCGCGTGTTCTTGTTCAGCACATTCAGGGTTATCACGCAGTTTCTGCATTTCAAACGTGGTTTGTGCCCACGTCGTACGCATTGATACGCGGCTATCTGCAAGTACAGCAACGCCACCGCGACTAAACTCAATCATGTCGGTGCTATTAAGCGTACCGATATCGTGAGTCAATTCAGTTAAACCGAATTCAGTCAGTACTGCGTTAACGACATCCATATCGCTTTCAAGCACTTGGATTACGCCACCGAGTTCTTCATTGAACAAAACGGCAATGTCGTTTCCAACTAGGCTATCAAGGTTAATGCTTACACCTGTTTTACCAGCAAAGGCCATTTCAGCAACGGTGGTAAACAGGCCACCGTCTGAACGGTCGTGATAAGCACACACCAAGCCTTTTTCAATTAACGTCTGCATTGCGTCAAAGAAGGCTTTAAGGCGAGTTGCAGAGACCACATCTGCTGGGCTATCACCAAGCTGAGTATAGACTTGTGCCAGGCAGCTAGCGCCCAAGCGATTTTTACCTTCGCCCAAATCGAGTAGCAGCAAGCGGCTTGCGCCTTTGTCAGTGCGTAGCTGAGGTGTTAGGGTTTTGCGAATATCTTTTACTGCGCCAAAGGCTGAAATAACGAGTGATAGCGGAGAAGTCACCGCTTTATCTTCACCGTTTTCATTCCATGCGGTTTTCATCGACATTGAGTCTTTACCCACAGGAATGGTTAGGCCTAGCTCTGGGCACAGCTCCTCACCCACTGCTTTAACCGCTTCATAAAGACCCGCGTCTTCACCTGGGTGTCCAGCTGCTGCCATCCAGTTTGCAGACAGTTTAATGCGCTTAATATCGCCGATGTTTGCTGCGGCAATATTGGTTAACGCTTCACCCACAGCAAGACGTGCAGACGCGCCGTGCGATAGTAACGCAACAGGCGTACGCTCACCCATCGACATCGCTTCACCGTGGTAGGTGTCAAACGCTGTTGCAGTAACTGCAACATCTGCCACTGGCACCTGCCATGGGCCTACCATTTGATCGCGACTTACAAGGCCGGTAACCGAGCGGTCGCCAATGGTAATAAGGAAGGTTTTCTCTGCCACGGTAGGCAAAGACAAAATGCGATTTGCTGCATCACTTAGTGTAATATCTGCCTCATCTAGTGCTGGCGAGCTTACCTTGGTTGAACTTACGTCGCGGTGCATTTTAGGCGGCTTGCCTAAAAGTACATCTAGCGGCATATCAATAGGTTTATTGTCAAACTGACTGTCGTTTAGATTAAGATGCTGCTCGGCAGTGGCTTCACCAACCACAGCAAACGGCGCGCGTTCGCGGGCACAAATTGCTTCGAACACTGGCATATTTTCAGGCGCGACAGACAAGACATAGCGCTCTTGGGATTCGTTACACCATAGCTCTAAAGGTGTCATACCAGGCTCATCAGACAATACTTTTCTAAGCTCAAAGTTACCGCCGCGGCCACCGTCATTAACCAGCTCAGGCAGTGCATTTGAAAGACCACCTGCGCCCACATCGTGGATAAACTGGATAGGGTTGTTATCCCCCAACTGCCAACATGCATCAATCACTTCCTGACAGCGACGCTCCATTTCAGGGTTGTCTCGCTGTACTGAAGCAAAGTCTAAGTCTTCGTTTGATTGGCCAGATGCCATTGATGAGGCTGCACCGCCGCCAAGACCAATGTTCATTGCAGGGCCGCCAAGCACAATAAGCTTAGCGCCTACCGTAATATCGCCTTTTTCAATATGCTCGCGACGAATATTACCTAAACCACCAGCTAACATAATAGGTTTGTGATAGCCGCGCACTTCAACACCGTTGAAGCTATTAACTTCTTGCTCAAAGGTACGGAAATAACCCAGTAGCGCAGGACGACCAAATTCGTTGTTAAACGCTGCGCCACCCAGTGGACCTTCAAGCATAATATCAAGGGCGCTTACAATGCGCTGTGGCTTGCCGTATTCGAATTCCCACGGCTGTTCAGCACCAGGAATACGTAAGTTAGATACGGTAAAACCAACCAAACCCGCTTTAGGTTTTGAACCACGACCAGTAGCACCTTCATCACGGATTTCACCACCAGAGCCTGTTGCCGCACCTGGGAAAGGTGAAATTGCTGTTGGGTGATTATGGGTTTCTACCTTCATCAAAATATCAATATTTTCATGATGGTATTCGTATTGGTGTGACTGCGGGTTCGGGAAGAAGCGACCTGCTTGCCATCCTTCCATTACCGCTGCGTTATCTTTGTAAGCTGAATAAACGTGATCAGGTAACAACTCGTAGGTGTTTTTGATCATTTTAAACAGCGACTTCTCTTGGTCCTCGCCATCAATGGTCCAGCTAGCGTTAAATATTTTGTGGCGACAGTGTTCAGAGTTTGCTTGCGCAAACATATAAAGTTCAACGTCAGTCGGGTTTCTGCCTAGCTTAGTAAAGCTATCAAACAGGTAGTCAATCTCATCATCAGCTAAAGCAAGGCCTAACGACACATTTGCATTAACCAGCGCGTCTTTGCCTTCGCCTAATACATCTACACTGGTAAAAGTATTGGCTTCGGTATGTGAAAACAGTACCGCAGCTTCATCAGTATTGGTAAACACTGATTCGGTCATTCTGTCGTGTAAGAAACTAGCGATAAGCGCAAAATCATCTTCACTCACAGCGTTTTCTGTCTCTATATAAAACGCACAACCACGTTCTATGCGGTTGATATTTTTTAGGCTGCAGTTGTGAGCGATGTCGGTGGCTTTAGAAGACCAGGGAGAGATAGTGCCGGGGCGAGGAGTAATGAGGAAGAAGGTTCCAGAAGGGGTTTGTGCTTGCCTCGCGGGGCCGTAAGTGAGCAGCTTCTCGAGTATCTCTATTTGCTGCTTAGACAAGTCACCTTGGGAATCGACTAGGTGAACATATTCGCTATATAGGTTTTTAACCCTAACGCCGGATTGACCCAGCTTTGCAATCAGTTTAGTTTGGTTAAACTCTGATAGTGCAGGAGCGCCTCGAAGGACCAACATATTGATTTACCTGGTTTGTTAGAAACAACGACCACCAATGCGACGCGTTGCCTCTTGGATTGATGAGTATTTCGGCGCGGATTATAGAGTAATTATGCGCAGTAAGTAACCTCATAACGCGCTTACATGAACTTTTTTTTAAACTTAGATGGTTTAATGACAACAAGTAAAGGTCTATGCAGTCACAAGACTATAAAAAACGATTAAAACTACAGTTAATAATCATATTATCTATTGCTGTTATGAGTTGTGGCGTACCTTCCGTACCCACTGCCCTCTCTTCATTGTTGGAACGAGAATCGATTCGCGTGGGAACCGTTTATGGTGCAGGAACATTTTATAACGGTGCAGAGGGGCCGCAGGGTTTTGAATATGAACTGCTGGCAGGATTTGCCGATTACCTTGGCGTGACTCTCGACCTTTACCCATTCTACAGCTATGAAGTCATGTTAGAACAGTTAGAAGAAGGTAATCTGGACATTGTCGCGACAGGCGATGCGGTAACGCCTTCACTTAAAAGTCGTTTTGCTTACGGCCCAGCCTATCAACACGTTCAACAAGAGCTCGTCTTCCAAGCAGGGACATCGAGACCTAGAGACTTATTAGAACTTGATGCCCCTATTGTTACTGTGGCAGGTAGCAGCCAAGCTCACTTACTGTCTAATTTATTAGACGAGGTAACCGACCAAACAAGTGATAGTGAAAGCCCAGTAATAAAAACCCAACTTGTTACCACCGAAGATTCTGACTCTGAAGAACTGTTGCAACAAGTTGCCAATGGCGACATTGCTTATACGGTAGCAGACAGCAACCGTCTAGCCCTTCAGCGCAGGCGATATCCTAACTTAGCCGTGGCAAAAACCCTTAATGAAGATATGCCGATGGCGTGGGCACTCCCATTACATCAAGATGACTCAGTGAAAGCAGCGCTGATTGAATATTTTGGTACTGTACATCAGTCAGGCTGGTTTACGGTGTTAGAAGACAAGTACTTTGGCCATATTCGCCAGTTTGATTACGTCGATAGTCGTGCGTTTAATTATGCCGCCGAGACAGCACTTGCCCAATACAAACCCTTATTTCAACAGTATGCAGGTGAATTAGACTGGCGACTGCTTGCGGCCATGAGTTATCAAGAAAGTCACTGGGACAGTGACGCTATTTCAAGAACTGGCGTTCGCGGTCTAATGATGCTCACCATGGATACGGCAAGTGACTGGAACGTAGATGACAGAACCGATCCTGAACAAAGCATTCGCGGAGGCTCTCGTTATTTTGCCAGTTTGCTCAATCGCATACCTGCGCGAATTAGCGAGCCAGATAGAACCTGGATGGCTATGGCGTCGTATAATATAGGTATGGGCCATTTAGAAGACGCACGCATTCTTACCGAGCAACAAGGTGGCAATCCAGACCTTTGGGTAGATGTAAAGCGTCGCTTGCCACAGCTTAGGCAAAAGAAATATTACCGTACTACTCGCTATGGCTATGCAAGAGGCGATGAAGCGTTACAGTATGTAGAAAATATTCGTCGTTATTATGACAGCTTAGTATGGTTGGACGAACAAGGAAAAATTTGACGCAGTTCACCTTGCTTCTCTCTTGAAAACTGTCATTTCGATGTCATCTTTGTACTGTACCCTAAAAAGAAGTTAGTCAGACACTGACTTACTTTCTCAGTAATAATTATTTTCTCAACGATGACAAGCTCTAGAAGAGCTGCAGCTCTTAAATGACAACATCTCTCGAATAACGTGAGACTTGTTCAAATAAAGAGAGCTGCGCACGAAGGAAGAAAAGTGGTCACGAAAAACATAAAGTGGCCACAACGCGAGAAAGGAGAACAAATGAAAAAAAATCGATTTATGAAAAAAGGAATAAAATTGAAAAACAACAACAGACGCAGACTTATGCTCAAGCGTTGTCACCAAAAAGTACTTCAGCGCCGCAAGCTATTTGTTACCAGCGATATGTTCACTCAGTTAACCCGTACGCCTAGCTAAATAGCTATAAAGCTTTAGGGTTCACTGATTAAACCTGCAAACGATAAATCAATTAGGCGAATTACTCTACTAAGCACATCTTCAAGCGGTACCATAAAACACTAGTTTGAAGCATCCCCCTCTAGCAGTCTTTTCGCCTTTTTGGCAGCCTTTATTTCTTTCCTGCGCTTGCGAAAAAAATCTGACAATTTGTTAGCACATTCGTCAGCTAATACGCCAGATACAACCTCAAGTTGATGATTAAGCGCAGGATGTTGCAATAGGTTCATGACCGAGCCCGCAGCGCCTGTCTTCGCATCCTTTGCGCCAAACACCACCCGCTTTACCCGTGCATGTACCAGCATACCTGCGCACATAGAGCAGGGCTCTAATGTCACATACAACGTAGCATCAATAAGTCGGTAGTTTTGCACCGCAGCTGCTGCTTCTTTAACAGCGCGTAGCTCTGCATGCGCAGATGGGTCATTATCCGTTATCGGCGTATTGAAGCCTTCACCGATAAGCTCACCGTTTAATACTACGCAGGCGCCGACTGGCACCTCACCAATCGACTCAGCCTTATCGGCAAGCGTTAACGCATGCCTCATCCACATTATGTCTTCTTCTGTCGCGATGTCTTCCATTGCGATTTCAGTCAACGGCTCCTGCACAGCCTCTTTTTCTTGCGTTTGCTTGTTTGCAAGGTCGAAGTTTGGTGTTGGACGGTTGCTATTTTGGTCACTCATTCGTCAATTTTGCTACTTTAGTTGGTGAAATTCATTAACATTTATTTTGTATTAGCTTAGGTAAACATTCTAACTTCTTAGAAAGTAATGACTTTTGTCACTTGGCAACCTACTTGCAATCTCTCATTATAACACTGCTAGTGTGATGGACTTAACAGGTTACATTTTTTACTAAAAAGTATGTTAGATAACCGCTATAGTACCTGAAGCGAAGCAGTAATTTTACCGATAAGTATTTAACTAAATACGGGGTGAATTAGGCAACAGGCCAAATTTTCACCTACACTGTTTTAAAGCCATTTGTGAGGGATACCACCGTGAATATGACCGCGATTGCAATAGTAGCCATTTGTGCCTGGGCCTTAGTTACCATTGTCGAAAGTGCAAAAGACAAAAGTAAGAAGAAACTTAGCAGCAAAGAAACCGATGCTTATAAAGCCGAAATTGCAGAGCTTAAGGAACGAGTTTCTGTGCTTGAGAAGATAGTGACAGACGAGCGCTACGACCTAAAAAAGCAATTTGCAGACTTAGAAAGCGACCGCGTAGCGTAGGCTTGAACTCACGTAATTCAACACACGTTCCATGGCAAGCGCGCTAGATTAAACAACGCTACGTTTAACTGCGCGCTAGCTCCCTTCTAATAGTTTGCGTTCCGCCCGCTCTACGCGACGGGGTTTACCCGCAATCACTAGCACGTCATGGGCTTGCAAAATAGCGTCTTGGTCTGGGTCTTTAACTTCATTTCCATCCCGCCTTAGGCCCTTAATCGCTACTCGCATTCTCGAAAAATCGATATCTTTTATGGTCTTGCCAATACAGGAAGCGTGTTCGGACAACACCACAGCATGGATAAACTCTAACTTGTCTTCTGTGCCATAGGTGATCTCTGTTGTTTCTCCCGGGTAAAAACCGTGCATATGATCATAGCGACCTTTTCTCTCAGCACGAACCCGTTTCAAAATGCGAGACATCGGTACGCCGGCGTAATGCAGCACCTGCGATACCAACATCAAGCTCCCCTCTTGCAGCTCTGGCACGACTTGATTGGCACCCGCGCTGTATAGGCTTTCAAGTTGGTAGTCTCGTTTAGTACGCACCATAACATCTGTCGTGCTCGTAATGCTTCGGGTCTGCGTTATCACCTGCTTGGCCTTATCGACTTGATCAAACGTAACAAGCACAAGCTTGGCACCTTCTGCATTGGCATTAATCAATATATCTTTTTGACTCGCATCACCGAAGATGACGGGCTCTCCCGCGTTTCGACTCTCGTGTACTCTGACAGGATCCATATCTATGGCAACAAAATGAATGCCTTCCATTTTAAGCATGCGTGCTACCGACTGTCCAACGCGGCCAAACCCACAAATAATTACGTGGTTGGTTAACGGCTCTGCATTACCAAAGCTCACATTGTCATCGAACGAAATATCCTTGTTAACAATGCGCCTTGCTATAGTGACGCTGTTATTCATAAGCCACGGGGTTAACGCCATACTGATTACACCCATACACACAATCAGCGATGACTGCTCTGACGTTAACACGCCGTGTGTCGTAGCAAGCGCAGCAATTACAAAACTAAACTCGCCAATCTGACAAAGTTTAACCCCTGCAGACCAGCCATCTATTGCTTCGGTTTTAACTAATAGAGATGCACCTCTTACTAAAATGACTTTAACTATCATCAAGGCAAAAACGCCAAAAACAATCTCAAACAGACTGTTCCACAGTACAGTGAGTTCTAACTGCATACCCACGGTAACAAAGAATAACCCCATTAAAATATCTCGAAATGGACGAATGTCGGCTTCAAGTTGATACTTGTATTGGCTTTCCCCCAACATCATACCCGCCAAGAAAGCGCCTAGCGCCATGGACAGCCCGAAGTAATAAGTTAGCCCTCCTGCCAATAGGGCAATTAATATAGTGGTCAGAACAAACAGCTCGTCAGTCCTTGTTCTTGCTACCTCTCTAAACACCCAAGGTAGTAACCACTTACCCACTGACATTAGAAACGCAATGACAAACACGCCTTTAAGCAACGCCTCGCCTAAAGCTAGCGCAATACTTACCTCACCAGTCTGGGCTAAAAGAGGAATAGCAATTAGGAACGGAACCACCGCTAAGTCTTGAAAGAGTAAGATACTCACCGCTAATTGTGTACGCCTGTTATTAAGAATGCCCATTTCGGTTGCTTGCTTAATTACAATAGCGGTTGAGCTTAACGCCAGCGTACCACCAATAATGATGGACGCACTTATTGGAATACCGAGAAACAGAGGAACACAGGTAAACACTGCCGTGGTAAACACCATTTGCCCTAATCCTACACCGAATACTAAAGAGCGCATTGCCAACAATTTAGGTAACGAGAACTCAAGACCAAGTGAAAAGAGCAAAAACACTATGCCCACTTCAGCGAGCAGGTGCATTTCTTCTGGGTGGGCAAACACAGATAATAGTTGTGGACCCGCGAGTACGCCGGCAAACAGATAAGCAAGAATAGGAGGAAGATGGATGCGTTTAAATAATGCGACCGCGCATACCGATATGAACATCAATATCACGATATTTAAAAAGCTCGTCCCCACACTACCTCCTAAAGCTACATAAACTTCCATTTGTAAAACAAGCGCGATAAATCACGCGATTTTACGCTTTAAACTAAAGACTAGTGCCCGAAACACTTTGTTGGCATCTAGTTTGCAAAATCCCCTGTGTAAATGCAGATCCGGCAAGTTTTGCCGCTGTGATCGCCATAAATTCCGCGAAAATGCAGATGTGGCCACAGAAACGTCAGGGCTTTGACACTTGTTTCTTTGCATATCAACGCATTTTGTATAGGGGCACTACTGTGGATTTTTCAACGTCAGTCTACGATAGCACACAACATAACAATTTTTACCCTGCTGAGAGCACAGGTAAATCACTCTCTTTTAGTGAATTATCAGGCTTTATCACGCAGCTACTTTCTACTCTTGAACTACAAGAGTTAGGTGGCGTGTATTTTCAGCAGCTGAACACGTTGTTACCTATTGTCGGGTTTAGCTTGTCTGACTTTGACTCGCGTTGGGTGTATGGTAATGCAAAGATATCGTCAACACTCATTGATTTACCACTACAAGGTGCCAATGCCGTTAATGGCGATCAAGCTCATGTCTATTATTACATTAGTTCACCCTTGTCGTTATCGCAACGGGAGAGTCTATTCCAACTGCATGATTTATTTGGAAAACAAGTAAAGCACGCTCTTTCATTAATGCGTGTGCAACAGATGGCGACTAAAGATGTGTTAACTGGCTTAGGTAACCGAGCGGGCTTTGAGCAGTCAATGACAAGACAACTCGGCTGGGCGCAAAGACACGATGATCCTTTCGCACTTTTGGTGATCGACTTAGACAACTTTAAGTATGTGAATGATAATTTTGGTCATGGCGAAGGTGACAAAGTACTTGTCCATGTGGCATCACATTTATCTAATGTTCTGCGGGATGAAGACGAAGCATTTCGCTATGGCGGCGATGAGTTTTGTTGTTTGCTAGACTGTCAGTCGCAACAGCAACTAGCTTGTGCAGCCCAGCGTATTCAAATGAGTATCAATAGCTCTAGCTACTTATCTCGTTTAGGCGTATCAACCAGCCTTGGCGGCGCGATTTATCGCGACGGCGATACGATGAGTAGCCTATTTGACCGTGCTGACAACGCCCTGTATCGCGTGAAAAATTCTGGCAAAAATAGCTATCACGCAGCGTAACGTCGCGATTTGAATTTATCAGGATGGCGGCAAAGCAATGCCGCTTTTTCACATTATTGCCATGGATACCATAAACAAAAGTATCTAGCCCTTTCAAAAAAAGGCACTTTTAGTGCTACATAGATTCAGTCGAGACTAAAGGTTATTTCTATATCTGGCGCTTTGGGCTGCAGATACACACAACGTCCTTCAACAATCAGTGCGACAGGCTCGTCGTTAATCAAGATTGCCGGCACGCCGTTTCGCTCCCATCTTGGCACGCGCCATACCTTAAACCATTCTTTCAGCAACTTAGATACGTTCGCATTTTCTGGCTTTACTTTAAGGTTGCGAGCATTGGTTTGCAGAGAAACGGTATCTTCTTCTCGCGCCTTTGGTACTGCAATTCGAATATGGCCTCTAAGCCAAGGAAGCGCGATATTTTGGTTGGGCACCAATTTTAGGTTTTGCGGTACTTCATGAGTAACGTTCACCACCCAATAAAGGTCTTGGTCAAACCGTATTACCCTGCCCCATTTAAAGTTCACTTCAGGCGTTGCATCTTGCTTTGCTTTTAACATAGCAAGTACTTGGTCTGTCTGCGCTTTTGAGGGCGACAACTCGCCTTTAGCTCGAAACCACGCGCGAATGACCATAGCCTGCCACGGTAACGACAATGAAGCGAGTTGTTGCCCGTCGAGCCTTAAATCTGAACGTTTACAATCTTCAAAATATTTTTGGGCAGAATCGCTGACTAGTGCACTTTGCTCAGCACAAAGCTCAGCGCTGCGCCCCACGGTTTTGGTTAACTTAGGCCATCGCGCCAGCAAGTGAGGTATAATTTCGTTCCTTAAGAAGTTCCTATCAAAACTATTTTGCTGATTAGATTCATCCTCAACCCACTGCAACATTTCCTCTTCGGCATAAGCCACAATCTCGGCTTTCTCTAGTGCTAGCATAGGGCGCATTATCACGGTGTCACCTCGGTACTGAACTTCTCCCATACCCGCTAAGCCCTGAGGACCAGCACCGCGTTTAAGCTGAAGCAATACGGTTTCAAGCTGATCTTCTGCATGTTGTCCCAATAACAGTACACCGCCTATTTGGTCACACACCTCTAACAATGCGTTGTATCGAACCTTACGCGCTTCTGCTTCCAGGCTTTTTCTCGACCCCGTGTCAACATCAACTCGATACAAATGAAATGCTACATCTTCAAGACGACACTGTAATTCGCAGTGCTTTGCCCACTGTTCGGCATTATCACTTAAACCGTGATGTACATGTACAGCATGAATTGGGCTATCAAACTGTTCCCTATACGCAATAACGGCTTGGAGCAGAACGGTCGAATCCACACCACCGCTGTAAGCAACGACGAGTGGCGTTTGAAGTGGTAGCTTTACATCAGTGAGAGATGTCGCTATGCGGTTGACGATATGTTCGATTGTTGGGGATTGTAGAGGGGTCACAGACCGGTAATACCTTATTCTTTCAACGCTATATTTTACTGAGGTTTAACTTTGTATTTGGCTAAGCACTGGCTTTCTAATAACACACTTTTTAATAAGACACTTTTTAATAAGACAAAGGGGTTGGTTACCTATGGTAAACAACCCCCATGTTCGTATACGGCATTACATGACCGACATGAATTAAGCCGCCGCTCGTGAAATTTTATATCAAGCGTCTAAACTGATAGAACGCAGCTGTACATAACGACTAAATGCACCTTTGATGCTAGTTTTCTTAATGAGCTTAGCAATAACCGAACGACAGTAAACGCTGGTAACGCTCTTCCATCAATTTAGTTTTATCTAGTTCTTTAAGCTGGTTAAGCTGCTGCTTAATCACGGCCTTCAAATTAGCCGCCATACCATTATGGTCGCGATGGGCGCCACCTAGAGGCTCTTCAACAATACTGTTAATCAGGCCTAGCTCTTTAATTTGTGGTGCACTTACACCCATGGCTTCAGCAGCGAGTGGGGCTTTTTCTGCGCTTTTCCACAAAATAGACGCACAACCTTCTGGTGAAATAACCGAGTACGTAGAATATTGAAGCATATTAACGCGATCGCCAACACCAATCGCTAGTGCACCACCTGAACCACCTTCACCGATTACGGTACACACGATTGGAACAGTAAGCTCAGCCATTTCGAATAAATTTTTCGCGATTGCTTCACTTTGGCCGCGCTCTTCAGCACCAACACCTGGATACGCTCCGGGCGTATCGATAAAAGTGATGATAGGCATGTTAAAGCGCTCAGCCATCTTCATAAGACGCAAGGCTTTACGGTAGCCTTCTGGTTTAGGCATACCGAAGTTACGCTTAATTTTTTCGTTGGTGTCACGCCCTTTCTGATGACCAATAATCATCACCGGCTGATCATCTAGCATTGCTGGGCCACCAACAATCGCTTTATCGTCAGCAAATGCGCGATCACCAGCAAGCTCGTCGAATTCTGTAAAAATACGAGGAATGTAATCTAACGTGTATGGACGCATTGGGTGACGTGCAAGTTGGGAAACTTGCCATGCGCCAAGATCAGAAAAGATCTTTTTGGTCAGCTCTGCGCTTTTACCGCGAAGCTTATTGATTTCTTCTTCAATACCAACGTCAAACTCGCCACCTTGATTCACCAACCTAAGCTCTTCAATTTTTGCTTCTAGTTCGGCTATTGGCTGTTCAAAGTCCAAAAACTGTATACTCATTTCATGTCCTATTCGTACTACGCTCGTCTATGCAAACGCGAGATGTCCAATCTATCGAACTCTTACCCTTAATGGTAGAGAATTGAAACGGCTTTGTCTCCCAAACATTGTTTGAGATCGTGCAAAAGTTGGTCTTCAGGGGTAACGTACCATCTTGCACCACACGCTAAGATTACTTCAGCGTCTGGATGGGTTACCGCTAACTGAACAGGACAACTTCCACCGTTAAATGCCTGCAGGATAGATTGCATCTGACTCATTTTCTTCGGTTCAAGCAGCTGGGTATCAATATTAAGTGCCAGCGCTCTCGCGTTTTTCTCTCGTGCCTGAACAATGTCCATTACATCACGGGCGGTGATTGTATTGCCCCCAGAGAAATCATCAAAGCTGACCTGTCCCTTTATAAGCAATATTCTGTCAGTTTCTAACACACTTTCGAACTGTTCGTACATATCGGGGAAGAAACGTACGTCTATTCTGGCACTCTTATCATCCAGTGTCACTATGGCCCAGCGACGCCCCCGCTTGTTCGTCATAACACGCACGCCAAGCACCAGTCCTACTGCACTGGCCATTTGGTCTTTGTTGGTTGGTTTTAAATCAACTAATCGACCGTCGGTGTAGTAACGCAGTTCTTCCGCGTACTGATTGATGGGGTGGCCGGTTAAGTACAAGCCTAGCGTGTCTTTTTCACCTTCTAGCCATACTTTTTCAGGCCACTCAGGGACATCGGCAAACGCTTGCTTCACGTCTTCTGGCTCGGTAGTCAGTAGGCCAAACATGTCTGACTGACCAAAAGACTCGGCTTTTGCGTGCTGTCCAGCGGCGGCAAGGGCTTCGGGTAAGCTCGCCATAAGGCTGGCGCGATGCGGACCTAAGTTGTCCATTGCCCCCGCTAGTACTAGCTTTTCTAGCACTCGCTTGTTTACCCGTTTAATGTCTATCTTGGCGCAGAAATCAAAAAGATCTTTAAATGCCCCTTGGGTCTCCCGCGCTTCAATAATCGCTTCAATCGGGCCTTCACCTACCCCTTTAATCGCACCGATACCGTAAACAATGCGACCTTCGCTATCAACGGTAAATTTGTATTTACCCGCATTTAAATCTGGCGGCAGTATTTCGATGCCCATGCGCTCACATTCATCGACAAGCGTCACGATTTTATCGGTGTTATCCATATCCGCCGACATTACCGCAGCCATGAATTCCGCAGGATAATGCACTTTCAGCCACAGGGTTTGGTAAGACACCAAGGCATAAGCGGCAGAGTGAGATTTGTTAAAACCGTAACCCGCGAACTTTTCTACCAAGTCGAAGATTTTCATCGCAAGGTCCGGGTCAATATTATTGCCCTTCGCACCCTCGGCGAACGTGCCGCGCTGCTTCGCCATTTCTTCAGGCTTTTTCTTACCCATAGCACGACGAAGCAAGTCAGCGCCGCCCAGTGAGTAGCCCGCCATTTCCTGGGCTATCTGCATTACCTGTTCCTGATACAAGATAATGCCATAGGTAGGCTCTAGAATTTCTTTCAAGCACTCGTGCTGATATTCAGCATCGGGGTAGGAAATTTCTTCACGTCCGTGCTTACGATCAATAAAGTTATCTACCATGCCTGATTGCAGCGGGCCCGGACGGAACAGGGCCACCAGTGCGATAATATCTTCGAAGCAGTCAGGTTTAAGGCGCTTAATTAGTTCTTTCATACCGCGAGATTCCAGCTGGAATACCGCAGTTGTCTCGGCGTTTTGAAGGGTTCTGAAACTCTTAGGATCTTCAAGAGGAATAGCGCTGATATCGACATCAACGTTTTTCCCTTCTTTGATCATATCTATTGCCCACTGAATAATAGTCAGCGTACGAAGACCTAAGAAGTCGAATTTTACCAAGCCCGCCGTTTCAACGTCGTTTTTGTCGAACTGGGTTACGGGGTTTTTACCTTCGTCATCACAATACAAAGGCGAGAAATCTGTGATTGTGGTTGGCGCAATAACAACACCACCGGCGTGTTTACCAGCGTTTCTGGTAACCCCTTCAAGTATTCGCGCCATATCGATAAGGTCTTTCACTTCCTCATCGCTTTCATACACTTCTGGTAGCTGTGGCTCTGCTTTAAACGCCTTTTCAAGCGTCATGCCTGGATCTGGTGGAATAAGCTTTGAGATCCTGTCTACAAAGCCGTATGGGTGACCAAGTACGCGGCCTACGTCGCGCACTACCGCTTTTGCCGCCATAGTACCAAACGTAATGATCTGCGATACCGCCTGACGCCCGTAAAGCTCAGCAACGTGATCGATTACCTCGTCTCGTCTATCCATACAGAAGTCGACGTCGAAGTCGGGCATGGATACACGCTCTGGGTTCAAGAAACGTTCGAATAGCAAGTCGAATTCAAGCGGGTCTAGGTCGGTAATTTTTAGGGCATAGGCCACTAATGAGCCCGCACCAGAACCCCGCCCTGGCCCTACCGGAATTCCGTTATCCTTACTCCACTGAATGAACTCCATTACAATAAGGAAGTAGCCTGGGAAACCCATTTGGTTGATAACTTCAAGCTCAATGCGAAGTCGGTCATCGTACTCTGGACGTTTCGCTTTGCGCACTTCTTCATCGGGAAATAGAAATTCTAGACGTTCTTCCAACCCCTCTTCAGACACCTTAACCAAGAAGTCTTCGGTGGTCATGCCGCCGGTTGGAAATTGCGGCAAGAAGTACTCGTTTAACCGTACGGTAACGTTACAGCGCTTGGCAATTTCAACCGTATTTTCTATGGCTTCAGGAATATCGCTAAATAACTCAACCATTTCCTCCGCAGTGCGCAGATATTGCTGGTCACTGTATCGTTTAGGGCGGCGGTTATCATCAAGCGTGTAGCCATCGTGAATACATACACGAATTTCGTGAGCATCAAAGCCTTCACGGTCAATAAAGCACACTTCATTGGTGGCAACCACGGGTAAGCCGCGCTGCTCAGCAAGCTCCACGGCAAGGTGCAAGTAATCTTCCTCACCTTGCCTACCGGTTCTGATAAGCTCTAAATAAAAGCGGTCGGGAAAATGAGTTTGATAAAACTCAAGGGCACTATCGAGAATTTTGGCGTTGTTTTTCATTAAACCCACACCAACATCACCATGCTGTGCACCCGATAACGCAATCACACCTTCGCTGTGCTCTGCCAACCATTCTTGATCAATGACCGCTCGGTGTGAGAGGTGCCCGCGAAGATAGGCCTTGGAGATAAGAATAGTAATGTTCTTATATCCCTCATTGTTCATTGCAATAAGGGTTAGTCTGAAAGGTTCATCGCCAAAGACTTCATTAGTAACCCAAAAATCAGTGCCGATGATGGGCTTAATACCTAAGTTATGTGCTTCTGAATAAAATTTTACCAAGCCACACATATTCATTTGGTCGGTGATCGCCACGGCAGGCATGCCAAGCGCGGCCACTTTACCTAGAATAGGTTTAACCTTATTCAGGCCGTCCATCATCGAAAAGTCGCTGTGAACACGTAAATGAATAAATGGCGATGACATGATGTTATTTCTCTTCGAGTAGCGCTTTTACAGGTTTAAAACTTTTTCGATAGCAATCTAAGATGCCATATTCAGCGATGGCTTCAAAGTGTGCTTTTGTGGGGTAACCTTTGTGCCCGGCAAAGTTATATTGCGGGTAGACCTCGTGAAGCAAAATCATATCGTTATCTCGCTCTACTTTGGCAATAATGGAAGCCGCGGAAATTTCTGCGTGCAGGCTATCGCCTTTCACTACCGCTTCAGACTCAAAATTCCACGCCGGAACCCGGTTGCCGTCTACACGCACAAAGTCAGGCTTTACAGGTAAACCTTCCACTGCGCGGATCATGGCGAGCATGGTAGCGTGCAGTATATTAAGCTTGTCTATTTCTTCTGGGCTCGCTCTGCCAATATTCCAGTAGAGTGCTTTTTCACGAATTTCTTGGGCAAGCGCTACGCGCTTTTTTTCACTCAGTTTTTTAGAGTCGGTTAGCCCTTCAATGGGATTTTCAGGGTCGAGAATGACCGCGGCGGTGACCACATCACCGACTAACGGGCCACGACCTACTTCATCAACGCCGGCAATTAACTTATGCAAACAATTCCTCCACGACAGCTTTTGCTGCTGTTTTATCAGCGTTGCATTTTAGCGTATGGTGGAGGTCGGTGAAACGGGAAATAAGGGTTGAATTATCACTTTCGAAGAAGTTGAGTAGCTGATTGCTCATATTCTCTGCATTTACTTCTTCTTGCAGTAATTCAGGAATAATAGCTTCATTAGCCAATAGATTTGGCAACGTGAAGAAAGGCGCTTTATACAGGCGCTGCATAATTTTATACGTGAGTGGTGCAAGTAAATAAGCGGCCACCATGGGGCGCTTACATAACATGGCCTCTAAGGTAGCCGTGCCTGAAGCAAGTAAGATAACATCGCTAGCTATCATCGCATCTCGCGATGTGCCTTGCGTTACCTGAATGGGTAAGCGTTCTTCTGCATTATCAGCTTCAAGCAATATCCCTTTTATTTGTGCAAGACGATGTTCATTAGCAGCCGGGATAAGAAATTGAATGTCACTGCGTTTAGCATGAATAGCTTCTATGGTCTCCAGAAATACTGGAAGTAGCGTTTCTACTTCGCCTCTGCGTGAGCCGGGAAGTACAGCCAATACGGAAGCATTACCATCTACACCTAATTCTTGGCGCGCCGCGTTTTGGTCGGGCTCAATTGCTATAGCATCAGCCATTGTGTGTCCCACAAAGGTATAGGGAACGTGGTATTTATCGTAAACCTGCTGCTCGAAAGGAAATAAACCCAACACGCGATTAGTCGCTTTCGCTATTTTATGGATGCGCTTTTCACGCCACGCCCACACAGTAGGACTCACATAGTGCATGGTTTTGATACCGCGTGCTTTAAGCGCTTTTTCTACTCTTAGATTAAAATCAGGCGCATCAATACCCACAAAAATATCTGGCGGATTTTGCTCAAAGTGAGCAAGAAGCTGCTTTTTAACTTTCAAGATGGCAGGTAGATGGGAGAGGACTTCGACAAGTCCCATAACCGACAAGGTTTCCATATCGAAAAGACTATGAAAACCCGCGTTTATCATATTTGGACCGCCAATCCCTTCAATAACAGCATCAGGGTATTGGCGTTTTAACTCTGCAACCATTCCGGCGGCAAGCACGTCACCAGAGGGCTCTCCGGCAACCATGCCGATACGGATAGGCGTAGACATAATTAGCGAATAATGCCTCGCTTAGAGTCTTGTAAGAACTTCACCATAAGGGCCACACCAGGGAACTCCTGTGCGGGTTCGGCAAGTTTTTCAATGGCTTCGTCGACGGTATTGCCTTCACGGTATATGGCTTTGTAAGCGCGTTTAATGGCCATAACTTCTTCTTTGCTGAAGCCACGACGCTTAAGTCCTTCAGAATTAATACCCTGAGGAATATTTTTCTGACCGCTGACCATAACAAAAGGAGGCACGTCGCGCAGAATAATGCCGCCAGCCCCCAAGAACGAATGGGCACCAATCTTACAGAACTGGTGAATACCTGCGGCACCGCCAACAATGACGTGGTCGTCCATGTGAACATGGCCAGCAATCGCAACACTGTTTGCAATAATAATGTCGTTGCCAAGAACACAATCATGGGCAACATGAGAGTTGGCCATAAATAAACAGCGAGAGCCGATAATAGTAATGCTGTTGTCTTGAATAGTGCCTCGGTGAACGGTTACCCCTTCCCTAAACTCATTATCGTCACCGATGACAAGTTCAGTAGGCTCGCCCGCATACTTCTTATCTTGGCAGTCTTCACCAATTGAAGAAAACTGATAAAATTTATTGTTTTTACCGATACGCGTTGGGCCGCGTACCACCACATGTGATTTCAGAATACAGCCATCACCTATGGTGACGTTGTCGTCTACCACACAAAATGGACCAATGGTGACATTTTCACCAATCGTTGCACTTTCTGAAATTACCGCAGTTGGATGGATCACGTTAAGCTATCTCTCTCATCGCACACATAAACTCTGCAACACAAGCGATATCGCCATCAACGCTTGCAGTGCCTTTAAATTTCCAAATCCCTCTGCGCTCTTTAACTAGAGCAACATCAAACTCAAGCCTGTCACCTGGAACAACAGGACGCTTAAAGCGTGCGTTATCAATCCCTGCATACAAGTATAACTTATCATTGTTACCCATTGTCTTAAATCCTAAAACACCGGCAGCTTGTGCCATTGCTTCAAGAATTAATACCCCTGGGAAAATTGGCTGTTCAGGGAAGTGCCCCATGAAACACGGCTCATTGATAGTGATATTCTTATAAGCCTTTACAGACTCACCCAGAACATAGTCTGTTACACGATCAACAAGTAGGAATGGATACCGATGAGGTAACAGTTCCAATATTTCCTGAATTTCGATGGTATTAAGTGAATTGGCCAAAAACTTTCTCCTGTATACAAGCATGACCTACAACTATTTTATACCAATACAGATGATTGATTGGCATTCTGGTCAAACTCGCCGTAAAAACTAAAAACGGCGGCAACCATACGCTGTTAAGCGCAAAAAACAAATCAGACCAACACCTTTGGGGAGTTGGCCTGATAAATTTTACAACTACTCGTGTAGTTGATTAGTTAGTTTTGCTTACTTGCTGAAGAACTTGCTCAGATAAATCGTGTTCTTCTTTTGCAAACGCAACGGCACCAGAGTTAAGAACCAAGTCGTAACCTTGCTTTGCTGCAACAGAGTCAATAGCTTGCTTGATTAGGCCAAGAAGCTTGTTGCGCTCTTCGTTGCTGCGACGCTGAATGTTTTGCTGTAAAGGTTGACCTTTTTTAGCTAGCTCTTCACGCACTGACAAGATTTTTTGTTCTAGTTCTTTCTTCTCTGCATCGCTCATAGTCGCCGCGTCGCGCTGAAGACGTTCTGCATAAAACTGACCATCGCGCTGCAGTTGATTCACTTCTTCAAGCTGATCTTTAAATTCAGCCTGAATAGCGTTTTGAATTTCAGCCGCTTGAGGCATCGCTTGGAAAATACCTTGCACATCGACAACTGCAACTTTCTGCTCAGCCATTACAGATGTACTAACTAAAGCGCTACCCAACATTGCTCCTGCAACGATATGTTTAACCAACTGTTTCAAAGGGAACTCCTTTTGTGAATCTTATTATAGAGCGCGCCTAAAAACGCGCTCGCTTTAATGTCTTAGAAAGTTTGACCAATGTTGAAAGTGAAGAATCTCGCATCGTCACCATCACGTTGCTGTATCGCTTTCGAGAAGCTGAATACCATCGGTCCCATTGGTGATACCCATTGGACCGATATACCTGCCGAGCTACGATACAGGCTCCAATCAGAATAGTCCAATAGCTCACCGCGTTGTGTAGATGCTATGTCAAACTGACGGTAATAGTCATAGTCGAACTCAGTATCCCACACGTTACCCACATCCACAAACAAACTTGTACGAACTGAGTTATCCATTTCTTCTTCAACAAATGGCGTAGGAACAATAAGTTCTACACCGCCAAGTGCCATCGCGTTACCACCTAGGCTTCGCGTCGACCAAGACAGCTGCGCATCAGCTGGATCGCCTGGGAACACTTCGCCATCAGGTCCAACTATAGTGCCCGTATTGCCTAGGAATACACCGCGAGGACCTACCGTGTTATTCTCGAATCCTCGTAGTGAATCAGAACCACCTGCCGTAAAGTTCTCTGTAAACGGTAATATTTGTTCATTGCCGTTAATATCACCGTAACCATTCCCGTAGCCAAGGCGTACGCGCGCTAGGAAAGACCAGCGCTGGTTACGAGATAATGGGAAGTACCACTTACCGTCAAATACCGTTTTAAAATAGTTAACATCTGAGTTTGGTGTGGTAATGCTAAATGAAGCTCGTTGAGATGAACCCGCCGTTGGGAACAAACCACGGTTTAGCGTACTTCGACTCCAGCTTATGCTTGCCAGGTAACTATCGTATTTAATCGCTGCATCTGGGTCTTCACCGTTCGTAAACTGGTTATAAAACTGCTCAGTTTGCTCGTAGTAACCACGGTTGTATAGCTCAACGTTACTATAGGTTAAGCCAAAATTAATGCGGTTGAATTCGTTTATTGGATAACCAACATTCGCACCAATTGACCAACGCTTAGAATTGTACTGGATAACGTTAAAGTCTGAGCCGTCAAACTCACTGTAACCTAAACTACCACCCAAGCTAATCCCGTCAATCGTGAAGTAAGGATCGTTATAAGTAATCTGTGCGCTGCGCTGATATGAAACTGTGCTTAGGTTAAGGCCAACTCGTTTACCTGTACCCAAGAAGTTATCTTGCTGGATACCCGCCTGTAGGCTTAACTTGGTTCTGTCACCATAGCCGATACCCGCATTAAATGAGCCAGAAGGCTGCTCTTTAACGTTATAATTAACGTCAACCTTATCTTCAGAGCCAGGAATACGTACAGTTTCATACTCTACTTCTTCCATATAAGTAAGTCGAGAAAGCTGGTTCTTGGAAGACTCTAGCAAGTTATTTGAAAGCCACGTGCCTTCCATCTGGCTGACATTTTGACGCAGAACACTATCGGCAGTTACTACGTTGCCGTTAAATTTAATGCGGTTGACGTAGATACGTTTGCCTGGGTCAACGGACAGCGTGAGCTTAACCGTTTTGTCTTCGTCATTAATTTCAGGAACCGTAGTTACTGTTGGGTAAGCGTACCCAAAGCGACCAAGATACTTACTGATAAATTCTTCTGTATACGTTACTTCTGCTTGGTTATACAATTCACCCGTAGTAAGCGGAAGCACGCGTTCAATATACTCTTCGTGCCCGAGTACATCGCCTACCAGCTCAACTTCAGAGATAGTGTATTGCTCACCTTCTGTTACGTTCATGGCGATGTAGATACCTGACTTTTCAGGTGTCATTGAAACTTGTGTAGAGTCAACGTTAAAGCGAAGGTAACCACGGTTTAAGTAATGGTTACGCAGCGTTTCCATATCCCCTTGCAGCGTTTGCTGCTGGTAGCGAGTTTCCGACAGGAAATCCCACCAAGGCGTATCGTATTGCAGCTCGAAAGCCTCCATCAGCTCTTCGTCTGAGAAGATTTCGTTACCTACAATATTGATTTGTTCAATTTCAGCCGCGTCGCCCTCTTCGAAAAGTAATTTCAAGTCAACACGGTTACGCGGTAGCGGCGTTATAATAGCCGTCACGTCAGCATTATATTTACCTATGCTGTAAAAGAAGTCTTTCAGGCCATTCTCGATAGAGGTTAGTACGGTCTTGTCGAGTGGTTCGCCAAGCCGAACACCGTTGCCATCCAAGCTTTCTTGAAGCTGTTCATCTTTAATATCATCGTTGCCTTCAAAGATAATATTACTGATTGTTGGACGCTCAGCCACACGCACAACGAGCGTATTACCATCGCGAAGAATTTCAACATTTTCAAAGTGAGTTGAAGAGTACAACGAGCGAATAAGCTGCGTTACCCTGAATGTATTAAGCTCGTCGCCAACTTGAACGGGCAAGTAGGTTAAGGCTGCACCAAGTGCAACTCGTTGCAAACCTTCTACGCGAATGTCTTCAACGACAAATTCACTGTCTTGCGCCGCAGCATTGGCAAAGCTAGCACTGGAAAGAATGGCTCCGGCTGCTACTAACTGTTTTAACTTCATCTATTTTTCTTTTCCTGGCCGCGTTTTGTATTAGCTGTTTTGTACTTCCTGATTTGTATCAGGTTATGCGAGCGATATCGTTAAAAATTGCGATACCCATGATCATAAACAGAAGCACGCCACCTATTCTGTAACCCCATTCCTGTACCGCTTCAGGCACAGGTTTGCCTGTGATCCACTCCACGATAAAAAACATGAGGTGACCACCGTCAAGCATAGGCAAGGGTAATAAATTTATTATGCCTAAATTTACGCTTATTAAGGCAAGAAAACTCAAAAAGTACGCAAGTCCATACCCAGCACTTGTTCCCGCACCTTGAGCAATTGAGATAGGACCACTCAAATTCTTCACCGACACGTCGCCCGTGATGAGCTTACCTATCATTTCGACACTGAGTGTCATAAGACGCCATGTTTTGTCTAGCGCCTTCCCAATAGCCTCTATAATGCCATATTGATGCGTAAACACATACCCTTCTGGCCAAGGCTCGAATGTTGGGCTTACACCGAGATATCCACTTTGCCCTTGTGGTGTATCGCGGCGCGCTATCGTGGCATCTAACGTCAGTTGTTGTCCATCCCTTTGTATATCAAGCGAGATATTCTCGCCGGGACTTTCAACAATAACGTCAACTAATCGCTCCCACGATGACAACTTAGCGCCATTTAATGCAAGAAGCTCATCACCGGGTTTTAAACCCGCTTGCTGAGCCGCGCTTCCTTCACCTACAAACCCAACGGTTAACGTTGCATCTGGACGATAAGGGGTTAGCCCTAAGCTGCTTAAAGGAGACTCGCTATCTGGGTCAAAGTTCCAAGAACCCAGTATAAAAGTCAGTTCTTTTTCGACATTTGACGAATCTTTAACCGTGACATTGGCTTTTTCGGCACCAATATTAGAGACTATTTCCAGATTTACCGCTTCCCAATCAGGCGTATTCCTGTCGCCTACTTTGATAATTTCATCACCAGGCTGTACACCAGCAATGGCTGCGATGCTCTCTGGTTCAACGCTTTTAACCACAGGTTTCACGGTTTCTAAGCCTACTAAATACATCAACCACAATGCGAAAAACGCAAAAATAAAGTTAACGCCAGGGCCTGCCGCAATAACCGCCATGCGCTGCAAAACGGGTTTATTGTTAAACGCTTTGTCTTCTAACTCAGGCGGTACGTCATCAATGCGTCCATCGAGCATGCGCACGTATCCACCTAATGGGATCATAGCGATGACATATTCTGTGCCTGATTTACTTGTTTTACGCCATATAGGCTTTCCAAAACCAATTGAGAAGCGCTCTACCTGCACACCGCATTTACGAGCCACATAAAAGTGCCCCCATTCATGTACAGCAACCAAAATACCTAGGGCTACAATGAATGCACCAAGGCTCCATAAAAATGCTAGCACTGGAATTTACCTCGAATAATCTCGTTAGCTTTTGCTCTTGCAAGGCTGTCTTGCTCTAGTATTTGCTGAATAGAATTCACCGACACATTGGGCATAGCATTAAGCGTGGCGTCATTTACTTTAGCAATATCGCAAAACTCAATCTTGCCTTCTAGAAAGGCTTCGACAGCCACTTCATTTGACGCATTCACTCGCGTTGTTGCACATTGCCCTTCTTTACACGCATCAATAGCCAGCTTCAAATTCGGATAACGCTCAAAACAAGGGGTTTGAAAACTGAAATTGCCAATGTCAGAAAAGTCGAGCGGCGTCACGCCAGCTTCGATTCGCTTAGGATGCGCCAAACCATAGGCAATAGGGGTACGCATATCAGGATTACCCATTTGTGCGATCACCGAGCCATCAATATATTGCACCATGGAATGAATAATACTTTGCGGGTGAATAACCACATCAATATCATCTGCGCCAGCACCGAACAGCCAACAGGCTTCAATAAACTCCAGCCCCTTGTTCATCATAGTTGCAGAGTCGATTGTAATTTTTCTGCCCATCGACCAGTTAGGGTGTGTACTGGCTTCATCGATTGTAATTGATGAGAAGCTATCAAGTGGCCTTTCTCTAAACGGACCACCAGAACCGGTTAAGAGAATTTTACGAATGCCGGATGCAGCAAAGTTACCGTATTCATAATCGTGCGGGAGGCACTGGAATATGGCGTTGTGTTCGCTGTCGATAGGAAGAATTTCAGCGCCGCTTTGGTTCGCAGCCTCGATAAATAAAGCACCAGACATGACTAACGCTTCTTTATTGGCAAGCAAAACCCTTTTACCCGCTTTTACTGCTGCCATTGTGGGTAAAAGCCCTGCTGCACCCACAATGGCTGCCATTACAGCATCAACTTCAGGCGCGCTGGATACTTCTTCCAGCGCCTTAACACCAGCGAGAATTTCTGCATCCACACCGTACTGGGATGCTAACTCACAGGCTAGTTTGTAGTTTGCGTCATCAGCAATTACCACATAGCGCGGCGCGCATTTTTGGGCCTGCTCCATAAGCAATTCAAGCTGTGAGTTGCCAGTAATAGCAAATACACGATACTTGTCTGGGTGGCGGTTTATTACGTCGAGTGTATTACAACCAATGGAGCCTGTGGCCCCTAACACTGTTACTGTTTGCATTACGCCATCCAGGTTACATAGCAGAACGCAAAAACAGGGAATGCCGCGGTTAAGCTGTCGATTCTATCGAGTACACCACCGTGTCCAGGGAGAATTTTGCCGCTGTCTTTAATGCCCGCACAACGCTTAAGCATGCTTTCGTTTAAATCGCCAAGGGCGGAAACAGCCACCGTAATACCGCCAATAGCAAGGTGAAGCCAAATACGCGAAGGCTCTACCTGATAGTGAAGGGCCGCAAAAGCGATAATAGCGAATGAAGCTGCAATACCGCCTAACAAGCCTTCTAAACTTTTACCTGGCGATACGTTAGGGCGTAACTTGTGGCGTCCGAATTTTACGCCAACAAAGAATGCACCAATATCTGCAGCCCAAACAATCCCCAGCACATAAAAGATGAGTGAAGCGCCGTAGAAAGGATCAACATCGTGCAAGCTCGTGCGAAGTGCAACAACCGCTACCCATGTAGGTATAAGCGTAAGTGCCCCAAATAGGGTTCTAACGCTGCGACTGTCTTTCCAGAACTTGGAATATTTGGGATAGGCTAGCACCATAAATAAAGACGCTATCCACCATAATACGGCAACCGTTAATATGGCACGGTATAAACCATGTAATTGGCCTTGATACCAAATCGTGCTGGCATCAACAATAAGAGACAAGGCTATACATATGGCAAAGGCACCTGCCATATAAATGAGCTTTTTAGGACGTTCACATACGCCCGACATATTCGCCCATTCATAAGCGCCGATGCCGACAACACCAGCAATGGCTATTTCAAACCAAAAAATAGGAAGAAAAAGAATAGCGTAAAGCGCCAGTGGCGCGAGGATTAATGCAGTTATTATTCGTTGTTTTAGCATAATTTGCCCTTGGCTATCGTTACCAGGGCAAGCCTGATAATTGCCTGTATGGTGTTAACCATCGGCTGTGACTACCTGTTCACCGGTTAAACCGAAGCGACGTTGGCGAACGTTAAAATCGTTTACGGCCAATTGAAACACGTCTTCGTTGAAGTCTGGCCATAGTACGTCGGTAAAGTACAACTCTGCATAGGCACATTGCCACAGCAAGAAATTGCTAATACGGTGTTCGCCACCTGTGCGAATAAGAAGGTCTAACTCAGGAAGGTTAGCTGTTGAAATGTGCGCATTCAGTGCGTCTTCACAGATGCTTTCCACATCAAGTTCGCCGCTTTTCACTTGCGTAGCAAGCTGCTTAGCCGCGTTTACAATGTCCCATCTACCACCGTAATTTGCGGCGATATTCAAGACCAAATCTTTGTTGCCTTTGGTCATGTCTTCAGCTTTGCGAATTTTTTCGACAAGCTTGGCATCAAACGCCTCAACATCACCAATAACCTGTAGACGTACACCATTTTTGTGTAGTCTTTTTGCTTCGCTATTGAGGACAAGATTGAACAGCTCCATTAAGACACTGACTTCTTCCTCAGGACGTTTCCAGTTCTCACTTGAAAACGCGAATAGCGTAAGTGATTCAATATCGTTTTGACGTGCAAAGCGCACAACAGAACGAACAGACTCTACCCCGGCTTTATGACCAAAGGTACGAATTTTCCCTTTCTTTTGCGCCCATCGACCATTGCCATCCATAATGATTGCAACATGCTTCGGGCCAGCAGATTCTGCTGGCACCTCTGCTTTTGTCGATTTGGCTGCGCTTAAACGCTTTCCAATCATAATACTTACTTATACTTCCATTAGTTCTTTTTCTTTGTCAGCAAGCATGCTGTCAACTTTCTTAATGAAATCGTTAGTAATAGATTGAATGTTCTCTTCAGCAGCGCGGCTCTCATCTTCACTGATTTCTTTTTCTTTAAGAAGATCTTTGATGTCACCGTTCGCGTCACGACGGATGTTACGGATAGCGACACGACCACCTTCCGCTTCATTGCGAACAACGCGGATAAGGTCTTTACGACGCTCTTCAGTAAGAGGAGGAAGTGGAATACGAATTGAACCACCTGCACTCATTGGGTTTAAACCCAAATCAGACTGCATAATGGCTTTTTCTACCGCTTGAATGGCGCTTTTATCAAACACAGTTAACGCTAGGGTACGACTGTCTTCTGCTACGACGTTAGCCACTTGCTTTAGCGGCGTGTCTACGCCGTAATAAGGTACCATGATGCCATCTAGAAGGCTTGGATGCGCACGACCTGTGCGGATTTTGCTGAATTGGCCCTTAAGAGAAACTAGGCTTTTTTCCATGCGCTCTTGCGCATCTAATTCAATTTCATCAATCACGATTTGTATCCTATTGTTCTTAATTAATCGTTGTCAGCGTGGCGAATAACAGTACCTTCTTTTTCGCCCATCACAACACGCTTCAGGCAACCTGGCTTATTCATGTTGAATACGCGAATTGGCAAGCTGTGATCGCGCGCCAAAGTAAACGCTGACAAGTCCATCACTTTAAGTTCTTTTTCTAGTACTTCTTGATAAGTCAGTTCTTCGTAAAGCGTTGCTTCTGGGTTTTTCACCGGATCATCACTATAAACACCATCAACTTTTGTCGCTTTCAATACCGCATCGGCTTCAATTTCGATACCGCGTAAACAAGCCGCTGAGTCTGTGGTGAAGAAAGGGTTGCCTGTACCGGCAGAGAAGATAACAACACGGCCTGACTTAAGAAGGCTAATGGCTTCTGCCCAGTTGTAGGCATCGCAAACACCGTTTAGCGGTATTGCTGACATCATTCGCGCATTTACAAATGCACGATGAAGCGCATCGCGCATGGCTAAGCCATTCATTACGGTAGCCAGCATTCCCATGTGATCGCCAACAACGCGGTTCATTCCCGCTTTTGCTAAGCCTTCGCCACGGAACAAGTTACCACCACCGATAACAAGACCAACTTGAACACCAAGTTCAACCAGCTCTTTAATTTCTTGCGCCATTCTATCTAGCACTTTAGGGTCTATGCCAAAGCCTTCCGCCCCCATTAGGGCTTCACCACTAAGCTTTAACAAAATGCGTCGGTATGCTGATTTTGGTGTGATACTCATAGTTTGAATTGTCCTCGTAAACCCGTTTTGTCCTATGTCTTTCGACAAGCCACTGTTGTAAAAAACATAGGACAAAGCGCTTTCGATTGTCAGGCAGGCGCGTACTTAATCTCGCCTAGCTTCACACTTACGCATTGCAATGGCAACACTAAAGACGTTCAGCTATAAAAAAGCACCTCCTAAGAGGTGCTTTGTAGTTTATCTAACTATTGCTTAATGCAAAAGATAAACACTCAATTATTTCTTAGCAGCAGCCATTTGAGCAGCTACTTCAGCAGCGAAGTCTTCAGTCTTCTTCTCGATACCTTCACCAACTTCGAAACGTACGAAGTTGATTACGTCTGCGCTGTTGTTCTTAAGAAGCTCAGCAACAGAGATTGAAGGATCTTTAACGAAAGGCTGACCAGTCAAGCTCACTTCGCCAGTGAACTTCTTCATGCGGCCTGCAACCATTTTCTCAGCGATATCAGCTGGCTTACCAGACTGGATAGCGATTTCGATTTGGATTTCTTTCTCTTTCTCAACAACTTCTGCTGGAACGTTTTCAGGCTTAACGAACTGCGGGCTTGCAGCTGCAACGTGCATTGCAACGTCTTTCGCAAGCTCTTCGTCACCGCCAGTAAGAATAGAGATAACACCAATACGGCTGCCGTGTACATACGCGCCTAGTGTATCGCCTTCAACGTTGATAACGCGACGAGGAGAGATGTTTTCGCCGATTTTAGCAACAAGTGCGTCACGAACTTCGCTTACTTTAGAACCGTTAAGTTCTGCATCGTTAAGCGCTTCGATGTCGTTGATGTTGTTAGCAGCTGCTACTTCTAGAAGCTCGTTACCAAATTTAAGGAAACCTTCGTCACGTGCTACGAAGTCAGTTTCACAGTTTAGTTCAAGCATAGTCGCGCGACCCGCTTCAACCTTAGTAAGGATTACACCTTCAGCTGCGATACGGCCTGCTTTTTTAGCCGCTTTCGCTTGGCCTGATTTACGCATGTTTTCAATGGCTAACTCAATGTCACCATCCGTTTCAACCAGGGCTTTTTTACAATCCAGCATACCTGCGCCAGTACGTTCGCGCAGTTCTTTAACTAGTGCTGCAGTCACTGCCATTTTTCAATTCCTCAGCATTAAATATAAATTCGTTAGGTAAAAGGGGCGATGTCGCCCCTCTCAATACGTTTCGTATTGTAGTACTGCCATATTATTAAGATATGACAGTAAGCAATCAGAATTACTCTGCTGCTTCTACGAAGTCGTCTTGCTCAGCTTGTACTTCAAGGTTGCTTTCGCGACCTGAGTTGATAGCGTTTGCAGCAGCATCCAAGTAAAGTTGGATAGCGCGGATAGCATCGTCGTTACCAGGGATGATGTAATCAACACCGTCTGGGTTAGAGTTAGTATCAACAACACCAACAACAGGAATACCTAGGTTACGAGCTTCTGTTACAGCAATGTGCTCGTGATCTGCGTCGATAACAAAGATCGCGTCTGGAAGACCGCCCATGTCTTTGATACCGCCAAGGCTGTTTTCAAGCTTGTCCATTTCGCGCTGAAGCATAAGTGCTTCTTTCTTAGTTAGCTTCTCAAACGTACCGTCTTGGCTTTGCTGCTCAAGATCTTTAAGACGCTTGATTGACTGACGTACTGTTTTCCAGTTAGTCAGCATACCACCTAACCAACGCTTGTTTACGTAGTACTGGTCGCACTTAAGAGCAGCATCTTTAACTGCTTCGCCAGCTGCGCGCTTAGTACCAACGAAAAGGATTTTACCTTTCTTAGACGCAACACCTGAAAGGTAGTTAAGTGCGTTGTTGAAAAGTGGAACCGTTTTTTCAAGGTTGATGATATGAACTTTGTTACGAGCGCCGAAGATGAAAGGCTTCATCTTTGGGTTCCAGTAACGAGTTTGGTGACCGAAATGCACACCTGCTTTCAGCATGTCACGCATAGAAACATTAGCCATTTTATTTTCCTCTTGGGGTTAGGCCTCCATATACCCCTTGTATCGATTCAGACCAACCTAAATTGAACTGAACACCCCGATACGAAGTGTCGGTATATGTGTGTTTTAATAAAATAAATTTACCCTCTAAAACGGTGCCAAATGCACGTGGCAAAATGAGCTTTCCGTCAGGGCGCGCGCTTTATACCACAATACTACCTAAGCCTCAAGTTTTGAGGGTAAAAAGCGACAATTTGAAGTATTTAAGTTAAAGAAAGTATAGAACCCTTAATGAGCTCGCTTTCCACCTCTGCCTTTAGCAGATAAAAACCAACAATATCATCACCTTACTAAGAATGACCTGAATAGTGTTATAATGCGTAAGTAATCAAAATTCTTCATCAAACTAGTTTCAAACGATTTGAGAGGCGCTGTGACAGCTATTATCAAAACCCCAGAAGAAATCGAAAAAATGCGCGTAGCCGGTAAATTGGCAGCCGAAGTGCTTACTATGATAGGGCCTTACGTAAAGAAAGGCGTTACCACAGATGAGCTAAATACTATTTGCCACGACTACATCGTAAATGAGCAAAAAGCGGTACCCGCGCCTTTAAATTACGGCCATCCGCCTTTTCCTAAATCTATCTGCACGTCAGTAAACCACTGTATTTGCCACGGTATTCCTTCTGATAAGAAACTGAAAGACGGCGACATCATTAATATCGACGTCACAGTTATTAAAGATGGCTATCATGGCGATACGTCAAAGATGTTCGTGGTGGGTAAGTCTTCTATCCTTGCAGAGCGCCTAATTCGCGTTACCCAAGAATGCTTATATAAAGCTATTGAGCAAGTGAAACCGGGTATGCGCCTTGGCGATATCGGTCATATTTGTCAAACCCACGCAGAAGCGCATAACTATTCAATAGTTCGTGAATACTGCGGCCACGGTATTGGCGCTAGTTTCCACGAAGAACCACAAATTGTTCACTATGGTAAGCCAGGTACAGGTGATGTGTTAGAGCCAGGTATGTGCTTTACCATCGAGCCTATGGTAAACGCAGGCAAGCGCTACTCAAAAGTGCTACCAGACCAATGGACTGTGGTAACTAAAGACAGAAGTTTAAGCGCCCAATGGGAGCACACCCTATTGGTCACTGAAACCGGCGTTGAGATTCTTACGCTTCGCGAAGAAGAAACCTTGGAACGCATCATTTCTCACGGATAAATCGACTTCGACAATATTGATAACGTTTCGAATAATCGCGTTAAAAATATGATTTCAGAAGATTGAGTCTATCGAATTATGCAAAGCAGCCGTTGAATTCGCGGCTGCTTTTTTATTGGCTCGTTAGCTCAAATTCCAACTATCAAAGTTCGGCATCGTGTGCCCACTCCCCTCATATTTACTGCGCTACACACCTATAACAAAAAACCATAAATATTCACAATTCAACCTAACTTATGCATTAATTTGCTACTGCGAACTACTAGCAATTCATGCTATTGTTCTTAGCGTCTAAAAAGAAGTCTATTTCAAAGGTGTATTTTGACGCTGCAATCACTGATAAAGAATATCGACACAATTAGCTCTGTTGATGAAATCCCCGCCATTAAATCGTGCGTGGAAGCCAGTTATGCCTGGATAACGGAGTCCTTCGACGCTACGCCGGTTAATCAACTCGTTACCGGTCGTGCACAGTTCGTCGATGCGTTGCTTTGTCATCTTTGGCAACTTTATGGTTTAGATACCGTCGACGAATTATCGCTTTGCGCCGTTGGTGGTTACGGCCGTGGTCATCTGCAACCTCATTCAGACATCGATTTACTCATAGTTAGTAAAAAGAAGCTTAAGCCCGATGTACAAGAAAAAATTGGCATGTTCATCACTCTTTTATGGGATATCAAATTAGATGTTGGCCAGTCAGTTCGCACTATCAAAGAAACGGTCAAGCTAGCAAAAGACGATATTACGATTGCGACCAATTTAGTGGAAAGCCGATTACTTTGCGGCAGTGAAGCCACCTTTGATAAATTGTGGGATGAAGTTAACGGTCGAAACTCATGGTCGAGCAAAGCGTTTTTCTCAGCCAAGTACGACGAGCAGAAAAAACGCCACGCCAAATTCAACGGTACCGCTTATAACCTTGAACCTAACATCAAAGAAAACCCCGGGTGTTTGCGTGATATTCAATCTATTGGCTGGGTCGCCAAAAAGCATTTTAAAGAATATGACGGCTGGAATTTAGTAGGCCACGGCTACTTTACAGAACAAGAGCACAGTGAATTAATTGCTTGTCGCATGCACCTTTGGAAAATGCGTTGTGCACTACATCTGGTTGCAGGCAGAAGCGAAAACCGGCTGCTGTTTGATTACCAACCTGACGTTGCAAAAATGATGGGGTATGGTGAAGAAGGTAAATCGTCTGTCGAAAAAATGATGCGGGACTTTTTCCGCACAGTGGCGCGGGTGTCTGAACTGAATCAAATGCTGCTTCAGCGCTTCAAGTACGACATGCTGAACCAAAGCGTTCAGAAAAGCGTGATCATAAACGAAGATTTCGAGCTGCTCGATAATATGATATCGCCACGACACGAAACCGTGTTCTCCTCTCCCGAAGCAATCTTGGACTTTCTGCATTTGGTGGCCAACACGCCAGAAGTACAAGGCCTCAGTACGATTTGCATACGTCAGCTGCGCAACGCTCACCGCGCTTTTGAAGCAGAATACTATGTTGAGCGCCCGCTGTGCCGCGAAAAATTCATGCGCTTAATGAAACAGCCTGAGTTCTTTGATTTTGCATGGGACATCATGCATCAATACGGCATTTTACAAGCTTATCTTCCTGAATGGGATGCCATTGTAGGTATGATGCAGTTCGACCTGTTTCACGCCTACACGGTGGACGAACACACTCACCGATTGGTGAAGCACGTTAACTACTTTTTCTCAAAGGCAAATAAAGACTTCCCGCGCTGCGGCAGAATTTGTAGAAACCTCGATAAACCAGAAGTGCTTTATATCGCGGCTATTTTCCACGATATCGCCAAAGGTAGAAATGGCGATCATTCCACATTAGGCGCCCAAGATGTAGCAAAGTTCTGTCAGCAACACGATGTTCCCAGCGACGATGCTGAAATGATTGCATGGCTTGTAGAAAACCACCTACTGATGTCAGTGGTAGCCCAACGCCGCGATATTTATGACCCTGACGTTATAAGCGAGTTTGCTGGCGCGGTAAGAAGCCACAATCACCTTAATTTGCTTTATACGCTCACCCTTGCCGATATTCGTGCCACCAATGACAATCTTTGGAACGACTGGAAAGCATCTTTACTTCGCGAATTATATTTAATGACGCAAAAGGCATTGGAAAATGGACTACAGTGTCAAGTAACATTGAACGAGCGAGTAACTACTCACAAACACCAAGCAAGGCAAATTTTGCAAGAGCGCGCTATTGAGCCTGTTGCTATTGATGCATTGTGGGCCCGCCTGGACGACGATTACTTTGTTCGCTTTAAGCCTACTCAAATCGCGTGGCATACTGACGAAATTATTAAAGCTCAGAATGAATGGCTTACACCAGAGCACGATGGTCTGTTAGTAAAAGCAAATGATAACAGTGCGAAAGGTGGCACTGAGGTGTTTGTTTACGGCAAAGATAGAAAAGCATTGTTTGCGCAAGTCGCGTCAGTGCTGGACAGTCGCAACTGTTCAATTCACGACGCCCACGTTACCGTAACTAGAGACGGCTATGTGTTCGATAGCATGCTTATTCTTGAAAATGACGGCAGTCGTATAAGCTCAGAGTCTCGCATTGCGTCCATTGAAAATGCTATTTCTGCCCAACTTGAAAAGCCGGGGCGTTCGCACGAAAATAAGCGTAAATTGCCTCGGCAAATGAAACAACTTGACGTGCCTACTAAGGTACGCTTTTTCAATATCAACGATGAAGCCACGCTTATTGAGTTAGAAGCCCTAGACGCTCCGGGCATTTTAGCTAAAATTGGTCACGCATTCGTTGATACTAATATGACGCTTAAGCTTGCGAAAATTGCTACCATTGGCGAGCGAGCCGAAGATATTTTTATCGTCAGCAATGAGGCTGGCAAAGCATTAACCCAAGAACAACAGGTGAACCTTAAAAAGCGTATCCTGTTCAAACTCGACCAACTTGAAGATATCACAATACCATGAATGAATTGAAAGCCATCATTGAAGACGCCTTCGAAAATCGCGATAGCATTAGCCCTTCATCTGCACCTGATGAAGTAAGAGATGCAGTAGCACAAGCTATTGACCTTTTAAACACAGGTAAAGCGCGCGTTGCAGAAAAAATTGCTGGCGAATGGGTAGTACATCAATGGCTTAAAAAAGCTGTTCTACTTTTCTTCCGTCTTCACAACAACGATGTGATTGAAGGCGCCGAAAGTAAATTTTATGACAAAGTACCGCTTAAGTATACAAACTATACTGCTGAACAGTTTGCGGCTGACGGCGCGCGTATTGTTCCACCAGCAGCGGTACGTACGGGTACATTCGTAGGTAAGAACGCGGTTGTTATGCCTTCTTACGTAAACATTGGTGCGTTTGTTGATGAAGGTACTATGGTTGATACATGGGCGACAGTAGGCTCGTGCGCGCAAATTGGTAAGAATGTTCACCTTTCAGGTGGCGTGGGTATTGGCGGCGTATTAGAACCACTTCAGGCTAACCCCACCATTATTGAAGATAACTGCTTTATCGGCGCGCGTTCTGAAATCGTAGAAGGCGTGATTGTTGAAGAAGGTTCTGTTATCTCAATGGGCGTTTACATCGGTCAGAGCACTCGTATTTATGACCGCGAAACCGGTGAAGTTCACTATGGCCGTGTACCAGCAGGTTCAGTAGTAGTGGCGGGCAACCTGCCAAGCGCAGATGGTAAATACAGCCTTTACGCCGCTATCATCGTGAAGAAAGTAGATGCGAAGACCCGCGCGAAAGTAGGTATCAACGCGCTACTTCGCGGCGTAGAATAAGCAGTACTTCTGGCTTATCGCTAACGGCTCGGGTTAATTTCAATTAGCCGAGCCACATGCTGAAAGACTCACAAATTAAAAGAGGCGCTTATGCGCCTCTTTCTTTTCGTAATCAGGACACTCCTAAGACTTAAGCCAACAGCTTGTCTTTAATGGTGTTGACCCACTCAACTACGTCTTTTTCGGGCTCTAGGGTTTCAATCGCGTCAACCTCTAACATATCGGCAACTGCGTTACCTTGTAGCTCGGTAAGCAACGCATGAAACTGTTTACCTGCACCACAGAAACTTTCGCCATAGCTGCTATCGCCTAGGGCTGCCACCGCGAATGGCTTGCCGGTTAGCATAGGCGATTCGTCTTTCAGATCTGAAAACACAAACTCAAGGTTTGGTGGTACATCGCCCTGCCCTGTTGTAGAGGTAATGATCAAAAGTGCGTCAGCATCAGTAAAATCTGCAACCGACGGGTCGCTTTCAAGTGAGCAATCCACGCCCTGTTCAGCTAAGTTCTCTTCCACCTGCTCAGCTACGTGTTGCGCATTGCCGTAAACTGTACCCGCAATAATTTTCAATGTTGCCATTTTTACCTCTTAAACCAATGATCGTCGCCTTTGTCGACAGGCGGAAATTCTTACTATTTTATCAACCTAAACGCAAAACGGCGCTAATTTTTCGAGCCATAGTCGCATTTCACTGTGCATCTGTGAATTAATCGTTACCCACTTTCCAGTGATAGGATGAGAAAAGCCCATTTGAGTACAACTTAAGGCCAAATTGTTAAAATTAAAGTGCTGCTTGGCGAATTTGTTTTGTTTACCGTCCCCGTGAGTCGTGTCGCCGATAATGGGGTGACGAATATGAACCATGTGCCGACGAAGCTGATGTTTGCGACCGGTACTAGGAGAAAGCTTAACTAGCGAATATCGTGCACTTTGGTATTTGCCCACAGGCTCAGGCACTTCGAACTTTGCCACTGACTGATACATAGTTGATGCAGGTTGTGGCGGCTGCTGCGGGCGCTTATGCTTGTCTGCAATTTTGTCGTAGCGGTATTTTAGGGCGTAATCGATATACCCTGTGTGATGCACAAAACCGCGAACTATAGCGTGATACGTTTTTACTACCTGCTTGTCCATCATCTGCTGTCCAAGCTTTGCTGCAATTTCTGAGCTAAAGCTAAACACCAGCACACCTGAAGTGGGTCGGTCTAAACGATGAGCAGGATAGACGTGCTGGCCTATTTGGTCTCTAAGTGTCTGTACTGCGAACACCGTTTCATGTCTATCAATCGGGCTTCTGTGTACTAGTAGGCCAGGCGGCTTCTCAATCGCGATGATATGTTCATCTTGGTACAGCACAGGTAAATGAAGAGCATTAACGCTATCTTCCTCACCAACGTCTACCTTTCCTATTGTTTGCTCATCTGAATGCACAGTTAATTGGCCTTTTAAATCGTTCTGCATAGTGCGTTGTGTTTACTCACCCAATGTCTCCATTGGCAATATTATCAATAACTTGAAGCTGGGACAGAGTGCGCTGATGCGCCGATGACAGATATATTTCTGCTGCGGGCGCAATTTGCATGGGTGGTAAAGGCATTTCCTGTTTCAACAAAATGCGCATTTTGGGTATAAAAATAAAAGCCAACCAACTCTCAAACGCTAAACAGTCGACCGCAAAAGGAACCGCACTTTCCATAGCATTATTTAGGTCTTGTTCCGAAGGCTCTTCATTTGGCCAAATACCATCCTGATACATGTCTGTTTCTAATTGTATCAATGCTTTACTTAATGCTATGTGATGAGTGCTATTCGTTTTAATCACATCCTCTCCGCAATTCAAAAACGCTTCTATTTCGAAGCGCGCAGTATATCAGGGGCTAAAGGTCAACATAAGTCCGCGTGTCTTATCGTTGAATTTCTTCTGCTGTGATACCATTACCCGTCTTTGTTGGCGGTATCTCATCGATGTGCCCCTTTGAATAGATGTGACAGCCTGGCAAATTTTGATTAAAGCAGTATTTTGGAACGAGTTATGAGCGCTAACGGTATTAATTCTATCAGCGAGTTTTTGTTACATGCAGGCACTGAATATCAGGTTTTTGATTTAGGTCGTCGCCTTGAACCCACCGATAGTCAAACCTTTCTAGAAATAGAAAACGGCAGTGCTTACGCGCCCTACCCTCGTCAGCAGCATGCGTGGTTCGGCATCGTCTTTTGGAATAAAAATGCCTCCACGCAACACTATATTTGGTTTGTGAAACTGCCGCTTGATGAGCAAGGCTTAGTGGTGGCCGCAGCAAGAAATCATTTTCTAGAGATCATAGTTGATGCACTTGGTCAGTCTGTTGCTGAAGATACTGAAAACGCGCAAACTTTGCCTGATAATCCTTATTCGTTTGTTCCCAATCAATCGCAGCTCGCTCAATTTAACGCATTAGTTAAACGCACCCTAAACCAACCTTTAAGTGAAGAGTCGCAGAAAGTTGAGGCCTACATTCAAGCCCCGCAACTTGTTGATTGGCAGCAAATATCCATGCAGAGCGTGGCCGACTTTGTACATAGCCTAAGCCATCACCCCAAACAAGATGTATTAGCGCAGGCAATTAAAAACAACACCTCACTTTACTCGGACGTTTTCCTTAACACATTGATGGAAATGAGTGAAAGCGTTTCTCTGCCTGAAAATTTATTAGCGGCGTATTTGGATGAGATAGATAAAAGTGACGAAATCAATTTAGCGGCGTTAAGAGGCACGTCAGAGGGTACCTTTAACCCGACCATTAACAACAAACTACTCGAACTATTAAAAAGCGAAAAGTCGCAGAGACTTGATATTTTAAGCGTTATTGCAGCACGTCATTTCGAGCAAATGGAACCACTACTGCTTAGTGCCTTTTTAGAGCAGGCGGCAAACGTTGATGAAAAAGAGGGTCATAAGGGCGCCTTATTCGCAGGCTTCTTTTCAGATTTAGTACAAGTCCCGAAGTTACGCAGACAAGTGCTAACACTCCTGCATTCCAAAGCCAACCCTCAGATTCTCAGCAATGCATTTCAACAATTGTTTGCACAAGCGAGAAAGTAAATGACGTTACTTGAGTTAGTGGTGTGGATGGTTATTGGGTTTACTGGCTATCAGTTTTGGCGCATTCGAGCCATTTCTGAGCAAACAAACACTTACCTAAAGCAATACTGCGATAAACACGGTTTACAATTGCTGAGTGTGGCAAGAGCTAAAACACGATTTTCATTCAAATATGGAAAGCCTGACTGGCACAGTGTATTCAACTTTGAGTTTTCGAGTAATGGTGAGGATCGATATACTGGGGAAGTTGAATTGATAGGTGTAAGGGTTATGCGAACAGAGGTGCCGCCGCATAGAGTTTAAGCTTCTATGTCAAAAAGCGTGAGCGGTTCTTAATTCACCATTCAGGTCAGGTTTTACATAACAAATGCATACGGATTGGTAATAAACAACGCAAAAAAAGGGGAACCTAGCGGCTCCCCTTTTTCCTGGAATTTTGAGTATCCTTCTCCGCGATCCTTTGCGACTAAAATCTTCCCGATTAAAATCCGTATACGCCCCTTTCCATCTACTCTCGCGCCTTCCTGTGCGAGCTACACTTCCATGCGTAGGTCCCTTTCCTTTTTTCCTAAATTACTGCACATCCTACATGCAGTGTTCCTCATCCTGAGGCTGTCCTTGTCAGGCTCCGCTGACGATCCCTTCCTTCGTTCCATTTTTCGCTGCACATCCTGCTACAGCTTTGCTAATCCTTTAGCATGTCCTTCTTTCATCCTTGGTTTGCTCGTCCATGCAAACTAGAAATTCCTTGATGGCTCTCCTGCCGTTGGCTCCTTGCCTCTAGCTCCTTGCTAGCTTTAGTCCCTTTATCCCTGCAACGTCCTGTTTGTGATGTCCTATCACGTTTCTCGTCCTTGAATTCCTTTATTCCCTATCAAATCCGTTTTCAACGTCCGTTTAATGCAGCATCCTATCTGCTTTCTCTTCCCTTTACTCACTGCCTTGTGAGAGTCTCATCCTTAAGTTGTCCTAACTTATTCCGTTGATGATTCCTTACTCAATCCGTGACTCGTCGTGTTTCCTTGTGACATGTTCATAGTATCCCTTCCAATTATTACCGCCATATTGAATTACAGGGATTTAAGAAAGTTTTTTGTACGACTTTCGACTACTTTTAAAAATATGCAATAGAATCAAAGACTTTATACTTTAGTATAATTTTTTATTTCAGAATTTAGGTAAGATCACTCACAGCGTTTGTAGGAAATGTCTTACAAGCGAATGAGGCAAAAATGCATTTTTGTAAATATGCTAGGAAACGAGAGGACAACCAAGAAAGCGTTAACAAAGTTTACCTACATCTTGAGTTACTTTGAAAGCTAAGCTTGTGACTACAAGTTTAATGGACGGTACTTTTCCTCAATGGCATAGCAATGCAGACGACATATTAGTTATAAGCATATAAGAGCGAATATCTAATCGTGCTCCGTTTACGCTTGTCTAAAGCGCGGTGAAAATTTGCAATACCTTTTCCACTATCGATTGAAAAATAAACTATTCTTATATTGACTGGGATCAAAATCATTAGCGATTAAATCTTGTTAACTATTAGCAGCTGATAAGTCAAAGCTTAGGTAGTTCGGCTCACCATAATCTACTTATTATTGCGATAGGAGACTTATTATGAGTAATTTACCCATAACTAATCGTTCCAGTGACAGTAAATCAAACAGCTTCTTGTCTAGCTTCTTTGGACAAAAGGCCCTTGATAACTTCTTTCAAGATTTTTCTAGTCATTTTCCCTTTTCAAAAGAGTCCTCCGGTCTTATAGACACCAAACTAGATTTCGTTACGCCCAAGGTCGATATTGTTGAGCGTAAAAAAAGCTATGAATTGACTGCGGAATTACCGGGGTTAGAGAGTAAGGACATAAAACTATCGCTGTCAGACGACATTCTCACTATAAGCGGGGAGAAGAAGTATGAAAGCGATGAAGATAAAGAAGACAACATACACGTGATGGAACGTAGTTACGGCAGTTTTCAGCGTAGTTTCAGGTTACCTGTGAGCGTAGAGCAAGATGCTATTACCGCAAATTTTAAGAAAGGAGTACTCAAGATACTTCTTCCTAAATCGGCTAAAGCACAGGAATTACAGCGTAAGATTGAGATAACAGACTAGATACAAATAGCGCCAGGGACGGCTGAATTCGGAGCCTGATATGAATGCTGAAACAGATATTTACCAGATAATGAAAGATACCTTAGTTTTAGTCTTGGCCGGTGGCCAGGGCTCAAGGTTGAAAGAATTAACCAAAATGCGCGCTAAGCCTGTACTAGAGTTTGGGAGCCACTGTCGTATTATAGATTTTCCATTATCGAACTGTGTTAATTCAGGTCTAAAGCAAATTGCCGTGCTGACTCAGTATAAGTCACAGTGTTTAATTCGCCATTTGATGCAGCATTGGAGCCCGTTGAACAACAGCTTTGGCGGTCGATTGGATATTTTAGCGGCATCACAACAACGGTCTGAAAGCTGGTATCAGGGAACGGCAGACGCGTGCTATCAGAACATGGGTTATATTAAGTCGGTGGTTCCGAAATACGTTTTGATTCTTTCAGGAGATCATGTCTATAACATGGACTACCGTAAACTCTTAACTACCCATGTGAAGAGTAATGCTGAAATGACAGTGTCATGCATCGAAGTGCCTACTGAGTTAGCCGCGAATCAGTTGGGGGTGTTAAAGGTTGATTGCAATAGTCAAATTACCGCATTTGATGAGAAGCCCCGCGTTCCCCATGCACTGGTCGATGCTCCTGACTATTGTTTGGCTTCCATGGGTAATTATGTAGTTAACGCTGATGTATTGTTCAAATTACTCACCGAAGATGCTGGCTCGCTTAACTCTGAGCATGATTTCGGCAAAGACGTCATCCCTTCAATTATTGCTCAGCATCGAGTTTTCGCTCATCGCTTTCGTAGCCCCAATGGTGCGCAAATTCCCTATTGGCGAGATGTGGGCACCTTGGACAGCTATTGGCAAGCTCATATGGACTTGCTGAATAACTCAAGTTTATTAAACCTATCCGATCCCACGTGGCCTATTTGGGGAAGCTCTTTTTCACGGGCGCCCACCGAAATTACTAATGGTAGCCACTCGACCTGCTGTGAACTTAAACAAGTATTAGTGGGTTCAGGCTGTAAGTTAAACAGTTGCTCTGTGAGTCAGTCAGTTTTGTCATCAAATGTTAGTATTGGCACAGGGTCAATAATAGATAAAAGCGTGTTGCTACCCGAGGTAAATGTAGGCAGTGAAGCCAGGTTAGCTAATGTAATTGTTGATAAAGGGGTAAACATCCCGCCTAACTTCGTAATTGCTGATACCGCTATAGCAAAACAACAAGGCTTCACAGTTACCCGAGAAGGTGTCATTTTAGTCACTCAAAAAGTTATCGATCGAATCAACGGCTCGTTAGCGGATATCGATAATATACAAAGATTTATGAAATCGAGTTATACCGGCCCTTTACCGGCGAGAATTGTAACTCCGAAAAGTCACGAGTTCCGCGATTACGTACTGTCCGAAAGGTAAACAGTGTTTTGTTTAATGCGTTCAATTCTGAACGCATTAAATTAGAACCCATTTTAGAACCTCAGTATAGGTGTCCTGGCAATATACTAGTTTTGTTTTTTCCTAAACATTATATCGCCGTCTATATGTGACAAATGAAGTTGACTAACGATTTGATAATTGTCGTCGTTAAAGAAGTGACGATGGGAAGGCACGGTGACAAAAACCGCGATGCCTTCGCTTTTGGCGTCTTCTTCTACAACGCTGTCAATTGCACCTAATAAAATATGTCCAAGACCATGGTGCTGATAATCAGGATGTACTGCGATAAAGCTCAACATATGGAAATTGTCGGCGGGTACTAAGGCGCGTACTTTTTCTTCTTTTTCTAACATTTGCTTAGTACCAAATAATCCGGCCGTCAAAAGCATTCGCAATCTCCAATGCCAGTAACGTCCTGAACCAAATGCCGCATCGGGTGCGGTTAAACACGCCACAGCGATAAGCCTGTCGTCATCAAACAGACCTATCATGGGTTGTTCTGCAACCCAGAATGCGTTGAGTTCTTCGCGAATCGCGGAACGAAGGCGGCTTTCATAGCCTTCTTTCTCTGCTTGAAAAATGTCGATGAAAAGGGGGTCGTCTACGTATGCATTGTAAAGAATGGAGGCAGCAACTTTCAGGTCATCAACAGATAAGTAGATAGCTTTAACCGTATCTTGCAAGGGGGCTATTGCGTTATTAATCGCATCGGTATTCATCAGGGGCTCCTTGTACGCAAAGTTGTTAGTTGCAAATGCCCATTCAAATAAGATGGGCAAGGTGGATAAAAATGCGGCCGCATTTAACATTGCGCCAACCACCTCACAAGCTGTTCAAACTTTAGCCTACTCGAAAACCCCTCACATGTTAACTTTTTATTAACATTTAAAAGTAAAGATAAATTCTGCTTTTATATTTAGTCACTAAAATTGAAGCGTGTTTAGTGCATTGAGGTGGTTTAATTGAGTTGACCAGTCCAGTTAAGGATATAATTGAACTTTAGCTGGAGAAAGTAAATGGCCGGAAGAAAGCGGTATACGAAAGAATTTAAACTGGATGCTGTGAGCCTGGTGCTA